>Ga0136617_10000163_pt1 | contig 49798 bp, 48 predicted proteins | sample AntDrymUQ3222106_2_FD_129672 | JGI IMG/M metagenome (GOLD analysis project Ga0136617, IMG submission 129672) | Polar desert sand microbial communities from Dry Valleys, Antarctica - metaG UQ322 (21.06) | ecosystem: Environmental > Terrestrial > Soil > Desert | place: Antarctica: Dry Valley... | reverse complement strand
GACCGTGAGGGGGAAATCCTCGGTGGGTGGATCTTCTCGCCACCCGCGCTTCACCACCTGCTCAGGGACCACTGGACTGCCACCGCCTGTCTGGCGATGTTTACCGCCATATCTTCGTGCGCTGACTGTTTCTAGATCCACCATCCCGACCCCTCCCCATATGGGCCCCGTTCGTCGGTCTGTGGTGTGATAACGACTCATCGGTGGTCGCGGATACGGTCTGGTCTCGGATACTTCGGATCGGCAAACGTAGGCTGTGTTCAGGGCGTACTACCGACGCTCGGGTGCGGTTCCGGGCAAACGCCATGCCCAGTATCGCGCACCTGACGGGGGCCTGTACTACGAGGAGCTGACGGGGGAGGAGAGTTTCTCTGCGTACTCCTCCCTGCTACTCCCTCGGCACCTGCGGTTGCACGCGCTGTTCCCCGACTTCGAGCCGATCGCCGGACGGGTGCACCAGCCGCCGCCCGTGCACCAGGTGTTCGAGACGCAGAACTTCGTGATCTGCAACTTCGTGCCCCGCAAGATCGACTACCACCCGCTGGTCGTCCCGGTGCCGTACTACCACTCCAATATGGACTCAGACGAGGTGATGTTCGACTGCGGCGGTGACTACAAGGACCCTGTCGGTTAATTTGTGACATGGCTGTCGACCTCCACGCTGCTGATCTTCTGTGACGGCGTGATTCTGCCTGCGGTTGGCCTCCCCCTTTTCGCCGGTCGCCCAGAACGCAACGAACGGCACTGTCGTCCACACCTAACGGACGACAGTGCCGTTCGTTGCGACGCCGGGATCCAGACACATCCCCACCAGTGCCACGTGAACCACAATTAGCCAACAGGTTCTGTTCCTGCTCAGCGACTGGTCAGCCCGGGATCTGCAGGGATGAGAGTACGTGCCGCTCGGCCCGTTCCTGGGCAAGTCGTTCGCGACGTCGGTGTCGCCCTGGGTGGTGCCGCTGGAGGCGCTGGGTGCGGCCCGGGTGGCGCCGCCACGCCGCGCCCCGCAGCCGTTGCCCTACTTGCGCGACTTCGGCGACTGGGGACTCGACCTGGTGCTGGAGCTGACGTGGGACGGCACCCAACCCTGGAGCTACCCGACGGCAGCACGCGGACGTTTCTCGCCGATGGTGACGAAGTCCCCCTGACTGTCACAGCTCCCGGTCCGGCTGGTAGTCGGATCGGCTTCGGGGAGGCGCGCAGCACCGTGTAGCCCGCCTGGTGATGATGGCGGGCTACACGGTGAGTGGACCACGGGTTGCGCGGTGGGAAGGGTGTTCGACCCGGTCAGCCGGCCCTGGTCGCCCGAGGGCATGTTCGGCGACCCAGGGGTGACGGAGCAGCCCTACGTGCCGAGTCCTGGTTCGTCCTCGTCGCCGTGCTTGCCCACAGGCCGATCTGCGCCCTTTGTGGGCAGGTCGGTGTCCGGCGCCTGGTCCTCAGCGCGACCACCTGAACTCTGGCCCACTCCCAGCGGGCCCTTGGGGTTCATCTCGGCCGAGTCCATCCCCTCGCGATCCTCCTTGGAGACCGGGGGGGTGGGGCCGGGCTCGTCGGCGTTGGAGGCGTCGAAAGCCTTCCGCACACCCTCGGCACCCTCACCTGTGTTCTCACCCCGTTCTTCGTCGGCCGGCGTGGGGCTGCCGGCAATAGGCTCACCGACGATGCCGTACTCGGGCCCTCGGCTCGAGCGCCCACCGGGCGCTTCCTGCTGTGCTGACTGTCGTTCGGTTTCCTGGTCGGCCATCGTTGGCCACCTCCGATGCGAAGTTCGGGTTTCAGCTTCGAGAACAGCAACAGTGGATACCCGTCCTGGCGCAGGTTCAACCGTATGCTCGATGTGATCGCCGAACGGTCCGCAGGCTGGGCCCCGGTTGCTGTCGCTCTTGCAGTGCTGGCCGGTGTGAGCACCTTGGCCTTGCAGTGCTGGCCGGTGTGAGCACCTTGGCGTGGAGTGCCTCGATCGTGAGCGCGCCGACCCGGGCCTGAGGACGAGCGCAGCCGCGCCGGTCCACCCACTGTAGTTGCCATGGGCTATAGTTGCCGAGGATGTGCGTTACCACAAGACCCATAAGACATAGACGGGTTCGGGCAATCGCCGTCACTGCGCGAACGGCGGCCCGAGGTTCACACCAACGAGTAGGACACTAGCTTGTCGTCGAGCGTCTTGATTGCATCAACTGGTTCCCACGGTTTCATGAGAGAACGGGTTGTGCGGACCTCTTTTATCCACCTGTTTGAACGATTTACGGCGGCAAGCTCAGCGGCGTCTCCGAGGACCCACGCAGCTTCTTCGACTTCGACGCATTGGAGGTGGGCGTTACTGAGGAGAAGCTCCCCGTAGGCGCGGGAATCGGTTAGGGACTTGTCGAACAACGCTAACCCTTCACGGGCGCAGGCAGCCGCTGCACAAGGGTGGCCGAGCTGTACTAGACATCGACTCGTTGCGCTTAGCACATGCCCCTCATGGAGGTAGTGGCATGGAGATTCGGGAGAGTGGGGCGACATCGATAGGTTCTTCTTGGCGTCTTCAAGTTCGCGCATGCAGATGTCATACTGACCGTCAACCACGTAAGCATAGGCGATTCTTGTCTTGGCCTCGGCCTGTAGTTGCGGATCGTTCACCGCCTTGTCGACGAGGTTTCGCATTGCTGCGGATAGATCGATGATGACAGGTGGAGCTGCACCCTGCCACCGACTCACGAGCTCTGCTGCCGTCACCGTCGCCTGAAGCGGATCCACTCGTCACACAAGGTCCCTGCGCGGCTGTCGGCCGCACGTGGCGCTGTGCGGCGTCCACCACGTCAGCATACGCGCCGACCAGTGCTCCGTCGGCCTCGACGATGTCGTCTGTCCGTTGCCAGAACATGCGGTCAGGCGTCTGACGGCCGGCCTCGACGTGGGTGATGGATGAACGGCTGTAGCCCGTACGGTGTCCGAGTTGTCCCTGGGTGAGGCCAGCGCTCCTCCGTAGCACGGCGAGTTGGCGGCCGAGTGATGTTCGCATCGCTGTCAGGTGCTCAGGCTCGCGTCCCACAGGGTGTATCTCACTTCATCGTCGGGTGGTCAGGCTACCCCGGGCCCGCTCAGCGATGTTCGCCGCTGCGCGGGGTCGCTTGCCCACTTCTCCCAGCGTCGCAACGAACGGCACTTTCGTCCGTTAGGTGTGCGCGAAAGTGCCGTTCGTTGTGTTCTGGGCGACCGGCTCTGGGTGGTGAGCACGAGCTGGAAGTGCGGGGCCAGCCCGGCGGTGCGCAGTACGACCTCCTCGACCTGCGTGGGGAACAGGTTCACCCCCGTAGGATGATCATGTCGTCGCTACGTCCGGTGACCTTGTCCATCCACCGCATCCCGGGGCGGGCGGTGCCGGGGCGCAGGGCCGTCAGGTCGCGGGTGCGGTACCCGATGATCGGTAGCGCCTCCTTGGTGAGCGAGGTGAACAGCAGCTCACCCTGCTCGCCATCGGGGAGCACGGTGGCGTCGAGCGGGTCGATCACCTCCGGGTGATGTCCGTCCGGTCCTCGATCTCGACGCGCATCTGCTCGGTCCACGGCTCGGCGCCAAGGATGCCGGTTCTCAACGACGACGCCCGCGGATCCAGCCCCTGCTTCTCGAACTCGTCAGTGATCGTGAGCAGGTAGGACGGGTGACCATGATGATCGCCGAGCCAGGGTGTCACAGCTTGGCCACCAGGGTCAGCACGTCGTAGCGAGCCACCGATTCACCGTCCTGGCGGGTCACGTCGGCGTCCCAGCGCACCTCGCCGTAAGCGGCACTGTCGCGCGGGGTGATCTGCTTGACCGTGAGCGCCACGGTCAGCTCGTCGCCGAACTTGACCGGTGTGCGGAACCGCAGATGGTCGACGCCGACGTTGGCGAGCACCGGGCCCGGGTCGGGGTCGACGAACAGCCCGGCCGCGAGGGCGACCACGAGGTAACCATGCGCCACGCGCTCGCCGAACAGCGGGTTGGCCGCGGACGCGGCGGTATCCATGTGGGCGTAGAACGTGTCGCCGGTGAGCTCGGCGAACTGCTCCACGTCCGCCTCGGTGACGGTCCGCGGCCCCGCGGTGATCGTATCACCGATCCGCAGCTCCTCCAGGTGCTTGCGGAACGGGTGGACGTCGGTGACGGTGCGCTGCGAGCCGGCCACCCAGCGGCCGGTGATCGCGGTGAGCGTGTCGGGATCGGCCTGGACGGCGGTGCGTTGCATGTGGTGCAGCACCGCGCGGACACCGCCGAGCTCCTCGCCACCGCCGGCGCGGCCGGGGCCGCCGTGCACGAGCGCGGGGAGCGGGGAGCCGTGGCCCGTCGACTCCTTCCCGTCGCGCCCGTTCAGCACCAGGAGGCGCCCGTGCCAGGGCGCTGTGCCGAGGACGACGTCGCGGGCGAACCCGGTGTCGGCGGTGCTGACGGAGCCGGCCAGGCTGCCCTGACCGCGGGCGGCGAGCTCGATCACCTGCTGGGTCGAGGTGTACGCCATGATCGTCGAGACCGGTCCGAACGCCTCCACCTCGTGCGGCTCGGCGCGGTCAGGGTCGGCGGTGAGCAGGATCGGCGAGACGAACGCGCCGCGCTCGGCGTCGGCGCCGACGACGTCGACCTTCTCGGGGTCACCGAACACGATGCGGCCGGCGTCGGCGAGTGCCTTGACGCTGCGCCGGACCTCCTCGCGCTGCTCCAGACCGGCCAGCGCACCCATCCGCACCCCCTCGGCCGCCGGGGCGCCGATCACGGTCTTCGCGAGCCGGGCCGACACCGCCTCGACCACGGCGTCCACGTGTTCGGCCGGGACGAACGCACGCCGGATCGCGGTGCACTTCTGCCCGGCCTTCACCGTCATCTCGACGACCAGCGCCGTGACGTAGAGGTCGAACTCCGGTGTGCCAGGGGCGGCGTCGGGGCCCAGGATCGAGAGGTTGAGCGAGTCGGCCTCGGCGTTGAACCGGACGCCGCGCCGCACGATCACCGGGTGGGTGCGCAGGGTGGCCGCGGTGGTTGCCGAACCGGTGAACGACACGAGGTCCTGCTCGGTGAGGTGGTCGAACATGTCGCCGACGCTGCCCGCCACGAGCTGGAGCGTGCCGTCGGGGAGCAGACCCGACGCGACGATCAGCTCGACGAGCTGCACCGTGAGGAACGCCGTGGGGCTGGCCGGCTTCACCACGCTCGGGACGCCGGCGAGGAACGCCGGCGCGAACTTCTCCAGCGGCCCCCAGACCGGGAAGTTGAACGCGTTGACCTGGACCGCGACCCCACGCAGGGGGGTGCAGATGTGCTGGCCGACGAACGTGGCGCCCGTGCTGAGCGGCTCGACGTCGCCGTCGACATAGACGGTGTCGTTGGGCAGCTCGCGGCGGGCCTTGCTCGCGAACCCCTGGAGAACCCCGATGCCGCCGTCGATGTCGAATCTGGAGTCGCCGAGCGTGGCGCCCGTGCGCGCGGAGACGGCGTAGAGCTCGTCGCGGTGTTCGCGCAGGTGCCCGGCCAACGCCTTGAGCAGCGCGCCGCGCTGGTGGAAGGTGAGCTCGCGCAGGGCGGGGCCGCCGACGCGACGGCCGTGGTCGAGCACCGCAGCCATGTCGATCCCGGCTGAGGAGATCCGGGCGACCTCCTCGCCGGTGACGGCGTCGTGGAGCGGCCGCCCCTCGTCGCTCGGGGTGTGCCATCCGCTCTGGACATAGCTGCGCAGCAGGCTCATCGACGGCGCCTCCAGGATGCGAGCACCCGATCGTTCATTCGAGCGAAACGTAGCAGAGGCGCGTGCCGGAGCGGGTCAGTTCTCCTGAAGGACCCAGTTCTCCTGAAGGACCCAGCGCAACGGCTTCAGCCGACTCACTGGGCCGGCCATGCCGAGAAGCTTGAAGTCGACCGTGGCGATGTCGGCAATCTGCAGCCGCTCGGCCATGGCGATGAGAGTGGCGTCGACGTAGCCCAGCGGTCCGGTCACGAGCTTGGCCACGAGCTCGGCGGCGCGTCGACGGTCATCCGTGACGGGGTCGATGATCTCGACGGCGGTCTCGCTGCGGGTCGCCGCAGCGAGGAGCGGCGAGGAACTGTGCTTCGAGCGCAGCGCCTCCACGGATGCTGTCCCGGAGGAAGTTGCACGTCTCCCCGAGCACTGGTTCGGGAACGAGAAGCCGGCCAGGCCATCGGGCCAGCAGCCGGGTGCAGCCTCGTGGTCTGGATCGCGACGGTTGTAGGACGCGATCAGCGGCCCCGAGTCGCAGAGCAGTGTCTTCACGCGCTGAAGCGCACCGCCTCGATCGCATCCATCGCTTCGCGATCCAGGCGGGCACGAGCCATGATCTCGCGGTACAGGGCGGCGCGGGGAATCGTCTCATCGTCGGCGAGACCCACCCATGGGAACCGCTTGCGAACTGCCTCATAGTCGATGGGCTCAACCTCGGTCATACCCCCCAAGATAGACGATGGGGCCTTGACGGTGGGCAGATCACCCGACGACGGCCTGTCGCGCTGCATCGACCGATCGTTCGGTCTGAGTGCCTTAACATGACGCGGTGCCCGAGACCCCCGTTGACCCCGGCTCTGCTGTGCTGGTCGAGCGCGACGCCCAAAACCCCGCCGTCGCCGTGCTCACCCTCAACCGCCCGGCCCGGTACAACGCGCTCACCGTCGAGCTCAAGGTCGCGTTGCACGAGGCGATCACCGGGCTGGCCGGGGCGGCGGAGGTGCGGGCGCTCGTCGTCACCGGCGCGGGGAAGGCGTTCTGCGTCGGGCAGGACCTCAGCGAGCACGCCGACGCACTGCGCACCGCCCCGTCCACTGCGTTCGACACCGTCACCGAGCACTACAACCCGATCGTCGCGGGCCTCGCCGACCTGCCGTTCCCGGTGGTCGCGGCGATCAACGGTCCGTGCGTCGGGGCCGGGCTGGGCTTCGCGTTGGCCTGTGACCTGCGGATCGCCGCCGTCGGCCTGAAGTTCAGCACCGCGTTCACCGGGATCGGACTCACCGCGGATTCGGGGCTCTCGGCGAGCCTGGCGCACTCCGTCGGTGTCTCCCGGGCCACCGAGCTGCTGCTGCTCAACGAGACCTTCACCGCCGAGGACGCCGTTGCCTGGGGGCTGGTGCGCGCGGCCGTCCCGGTGGGGGAGGTGCTGGCGGCGGCGCTGGAGCTGGCGCGGCGCCTGGCGAGCGGGCCGACCAGGGCCTATGTCGAGGTCAAGCGGGCGGTGCGGTTCGGTGCGGTCACCGCGTTGCCGGAGGTGCTCGCGGCCGAGGGCGCCGCGCAGACCCGGTTGGCGGCGACCGAGGACCACCGCCGCGCAGTCCAGGACTTCCTCGCCAAACGCCGGCCGACCTTTCACGGCCGATGAGCAGGGCCCGAGCATCGGCCCCGCCGAGCGAGGAGACCGCCGGGCGTCGGGAGCGCCGACCGAGCCGTGGTCCGGGTTCGCTGCTGGAGGTGGCGGTGGGGGAGTTCATCACCCGCGGTTATGACGCCACGTCGATGGAGGACCTCTCGCGCGCCGCCGGGATCACGAAGTCGTCGTTCTACCACCACTTCGCCGGCAAGGACGCGCTGCTGCGGGCCGCGTTGGAGCGGGCGCTGGACGGGCTCTTCGCGATCCTCGACGAACCTGCGGCGACCACGGGATCGCCGCTGGCCCGGCTGCGGTACATCGTGCGCGGCCAGGTGACGGTGCTGCAGCACGACCTGCCCTACGTCACCCTGCTGCTGCGGGTGCGGGGCAACACTGAGTCCGAACGGTGGGCGCTGGAGCGGCGTCGGGCATTCGACGCGCAGATCGCGTCCCTGGTGCTGGCGGCCGTCGAGGCCGGTGAGATTCGGGCCGGGGTAGAGCCGGCGCTGGCCGCGCGGCTGCTGTCGGGCCTGGTCAACTCGATCGTCGAGTGGTATCGGCCGGGCCGCACCGAGCTGCCGGACGACGTTGTCCGGGCCGTGTTCGACGGCATCCTTCCCGCTGCCGGCTGATCTTTCTGAGAGCTACCTCAGTGTCGCCGGAACGACGTTGAGGTAGCTCTCGGAAAGATCACACGACGCCGCACCGGATCAACTCCTGGCGTACACGGTCGGCGACGCGCCAGGGCTGTCGCAGAACCTCCCAGGCGGTGAACCGGAGGATCGTCCAGCCGGCAGCGGTCAGGTGGGCCTGCCGGTCCAGGTCCCGCATCGCCTTGCGCTGTTTCCGGTGCTCCGCGCCGTCGTACTCGATGGCGATCCAGACGTCCGGGTAGGCCATGTCCAGCCGGTAGCCGCCGACGGGGTGCTGCAACACCGGTACCGGGAGCCCGTCGAACACGATCGCCAGCCGGATCCGGGTCTCCATCGGCGACTCGGCACGTGGGTCGGCCAGTTCGATGACCTCGGCCAGCGTTCCGCTACCGCGCGCCCCCAGGTGCCGCCGGGCCATGACGGCGAGTGTCGCCGGTTCGAACTCGTGCGCGTGGGCCAGCGCGTCCACCGCGACGACGGCCTCCACCAGGGTCGGCCCGCAGGCGAGGTCGTACGCGGTTCGGATCGGGGTCGTGACGCCGATGCCGTCGACCTCGGTCGTCTCATCGGGGAGAAGGAGACCGCGGTGGGCGCAAAGCCCCGGCTGGGCGCGCTGGTGGCCGCCGGGAACAACCACCTCGGCAGGGGCGTCGGCGGGTCCGCACGATGCGCCGAGTATCTCGGCTGCCGAGTAGCCGCCGAGCACTCCGCGTCCCTCGACCAGCAGATACGCCGCGCTCGACCGCAGTGCCAGATCGACCTCGACGTCGGCGCGGATATAGATGTTGTGGAACAGCCGCCGGAACCGCGGGCCACGCAGTTGCCGGGCGGTGACAGCGCCGGCCGCGATCGCCACGGAGCCGCGGAACGGAGTGCCGAGATCCATGGCGACTTGGACGGATCTGACACTCGCGCGGTTCCCCGCCAACCGTGATCATTCTGACAGTTACTCCACGGTCGGTATCGCGACGCTGACGTCCCGCTCAGAACGATCACAACCCGCCGCCCGCTCACCTTGCGGATCACCGCCCCGTCCGGCACCATGAACCGAACGAACATTCGGTTTGGAGGAGGCAGTGGCCGCCTACGAAGCCCAGTTTGACGCCACGATCGCGGCCGACCAGCGCATCGAGCCCCGGGACTGGATGCCCGAGGCCTACCGCGCGACGTTGATCCGCCAGATCGCCCAGCACGCGCATTCGGAGATCATCGGGATGCAGCCGGAGGGGAACTGGATCCTGCGGGCGCCGTCGTTGCGTCGCAAGGCGATCCTGCTGGCCAAGGTGCAGGACGAGGCCGGCCACGGCATGTACCTCTACGCCGCCGCGGAGACGCTGGGGGTGGACCGCGAGGAGCTCACCGAGAAGCTCATCGCCTCGAAGCAGAAGTACTCGTCGATCTTCAACTACCCCGCCCTGAGCTACGCCGACATCGGCGTGATCGGCTGGCTCGTGGACGGAGCCGCGATCTGCAACCAGGTGCCGCTGTGTCGCTGCTCCTACGGCCCCTACGCCCGGGCGATGATCCGGATCTGTAAGGAGGAGTCGTTCCACCAGCGGCAGGGCTACGAGTTGCTGATGAGGATGATGCGCGGCACCGACGCGCAGCGGGAGATGGTCCAGGAGTCGACCGACCGCTTCTGGTGGCCGTCACTGATGATGTTCGGCCCACCCGACGGCGACTCGCCGAACTCCCAGCAGTCGATGGCCTGGGGGATCAAGCGACACACCAATGACGAGCTGCGCCAGCGCTTCGTCGACATGACCGTGCCGCAGGCCGCAGCACTGGGCATCACGCTGCCGGATCCGGGGCTGGCGTGGAACGCGGAGCGCGGCGCGCACGACTACACCCCACCCGACTGGGCCGAGTTCGAGGCGGTCATCGCCGGGTCGGGGCCGTGCAACGCGCAACGGATCGCGCATCGGCGCCGGGCACACGAGGATGGGGCATGGGTGCGAGAAGCGGCGACTGCCTACGCGGAGAAGCGGGCCGCGCCCAGCGGTGGCGGAGCGCCTATCAGCGGGTCCCGGCCGGGAGCGGCGCCGTGAGCGAGCTTGCGGGTGATCCGGTGGCTGTGAGCGAGCCTGCGGGCGAACCGTCCGCCCAGCGCCGGCGCTGGGCGCTCTATGAGGTGTTCGTGCGTGGCAAGCGCGGCCTCAACCACGTGCACGTCGGCTCGCTGCATGCCGCTGACGCCGAGATGGCACTGCACAACGCCCGCGACCTCTACACCCGACGCAACGAGGGCGTCTCGATCTGGGTCGTGCGGGCCGACGACATCACCGCGTCGAGCCCGGCGGAGAAGGACCCGTTCTTCGCCCCGGCCGGCGACAAGGTCTACCGGCACCCGACGTTCTACGCGATTCCCGAGGACGTGCCGTACCTGTGACCGACGCAGCTGTGAACGACAACGTCTACGACGGCCTGGCCGAGGTCCATGACGGGGACGCGCGGTGGGCGTTCGGGGCGGGGTTCTCCGATGTCGAGGTCGAGATCACGGCCCCGGTCCCCGAGGGGGTTGATCCGGTCGATCTCGCCGCGTACTGCCTCATGCTCGGTGACGATGCGCTGATCTGTAGCCACCGCCTCTCGGAGTGGGTGAGCAACGCCCCGGAGCTGGAGGAGGAGGTCGCCCTCGCCAACATCGCGCTGGACCTGCTCGGTCAGGCACGGATGCTGCTCTCGCGCACGGCGCATGTGGAGGGTTCCGGCTCGGGTTCGACGGCTGGCTCCGCAAGCTCCGCCGGCTCGGGCCGGGTTGCCGGCTGCGCCGGACGTGACGAGGATGGGCTGGCCTACTTCCGCACCGAGCGCGAGTTCCGCCACGTCGCGCTGGCCGAGCTGCCCGACGGGTTGGATTTCGCCCGCGCCATCGCCCGCCTGCTGATTTTCTCCAGCTGGCGGCTGGCGTTGCTGCACCGGCTCCTCGGCTCGCGGGATCCGGTGCTCGCCGCCGTGGCCGGCAAGGGCGTCAAGGAAGTGACCTACCACCGCGACTACGCCGCCCGCTGGACGTTGCGACTCGGCGATGGCACCGCCCAGTCGCACCGACGGATGCAGGCCGCGCTGGAGGCGGTGTGGCCGCACGTCGACGAGCTGTTCCGTACCTCGGACGTGGAACGGCGGCTCGTCGAGGTCGGGGTCGCGGTGGACCCGGCGCAGACCCGTGCAGAGGTCGACACCGTGCTCGACGAGGTGCTCGCCCGGGCCACCCTGGCGCGCCCGCAACGCTCGCCGACCGGCACCCTCGCCGGCCGGGCCGGTCGCGACGGTGTGCACACCGAGCACCTGGGCCACCTGCTTGCGCAGATGCAGAGCCTGGCCCGCCAGCACCCGGGAGCGTCGTGGTGAGCGCGGCGGTGGTGGTGGTCGCCCAGGTCGTGGATCCCGAGATGCCGATGCTGACGCTGCACGACCTGGGCGTCGTCCGGGCGGTCGAGGTGTCCGATAACGGTGCGGTCCGCGTGACGATCACCCCCACCTACTCCGGGTGCCCCGCCATCGAGGTGATGCGCGCGGACCTGCGCGCCGCGCTGCACCAGGCCGGGTACGCCGACGTCGAGGTGTGCACCGTGCTGTCCCCGGCGTGGAGCACCGACTGGATCTCCGCTGAGGGCCGGCGCAAGCTCGCCGAGCACGGCATCGCCCCACCGGACCGTCTCGGCCCGCGCCGCATCGGTCCGGTGCCGCTCACGCTGACACCGCCGTCCTCGACGGTGTCCTGCCCGCGCTGCGCGTCGCCGGACACCGACGAGCTGTCCCGCTTCGGCTCCACGCCCTGCACCGCGCTGCGCCGCTGCCTGGCCTGCAGTGAGCCGTTCCAGCACATGAAGGAGATCTGAGGGCGAGTGCGGAGCGCAGCGATCCCGAGGACGACGATCGACACAGTGACGATCGACACAGTGCAGGCATGACCACCGGATTCCACCGGCTGCGCGTGGCCGGTGTCGAGCGGCTCTGCGCCGACGCGGTGGCCGTCACGTTCGAGGTACCCTACGAGCTGGCAGCCGAGTTCGCGTTCACACCTGGGCAGTACCTGACGCTGCGGCAGTTCGTGGACGGCGGCGGCGACGGGTGTCGGGAGGAACGGCGTTCGTACTCGATCTGCGCCCCGGCCGGGGCGCCGCTACGCGTCGGAGTGCGGCGGGTGGACTCCGGGCTGTTCTCGGAGTGGCTCGTCGACCGGCTCGTGCCGGGCGACGAGGTCGAGGCGGCGCCGCCGGCCGGTTCCTTCACCTCCGAGCTCGTACCCGGCACCCACCACGGCTTCATCGCGGCGGGCTCGGGCATCACGCCGGTGCTCTCGATCGCGGCATCGGTGCTGGCCCATCCTGATACCCGCGTCACCCTGCTCTACGGCAACCGCCGCACCGACACCGTGATGTTCACCGAGGAGCTCGCGGATCTGAAGAACGCCCACGGTCCGCGGGTGCAACTCGTCCACGTGCTGTCCCGGGAGCCGACGGCGGCGGAGCTCTTCACCGGGCGGCTCGATGCGACCAAGCTGGCGCTGCTCCTGGGTGCGCTGGTCGACGTCGACGATGTGGACCACTGGTGGCTGTGCGGTCCGCTGGGCATGACCACCGACGCCGAGGCGGTGCTCGCCGGTCTGGGGGTGGAGCGGTCCCGGATCCATCGTGAGCTGTTCTACGTCGGCGAGCCGCCGCCGGTCCGCCCCACCGAGGAGGTGGTCGACGGCAGCGAGGTCACCGTGATCCTCAACGGTCGGACGACGACCCGCACACTCCCACGCACCATGAGTGTGCTGGACGGTACGCAGAAGATCCGCGGGGATCTGCCGTTCGCCTGCAAGGGCGGCGTCTGCGGGACGTGCCGGGCGAAGGTCACCGAGGGCGAGGTCACGATGCGGCGCAACTTCGCCCTCGAGGACGACGAGGTCGCGGCCGGTTTCGTGCTGACCTGTCAGGCCCGGGCCGTCTCCGCCACCGTGACGGTGGACTTCGATATGTAGGGAGTCCCCGACGCTTCAGCAGGATCGGCCGCATGATCCTGGCCTGTGGGCCCGGTGAGGACCACATGCTCCTGCTGCTGCTCGGGATCTCTCAGGGGGCGAGCGACTCGGGGTGGTCGCGCGGGTTGGCTCAGGGTGCAGCGAAGGCGCGCTCGCCCGTGGCCGGAAGCCAGCCGCGCGGGGAACGGTGCAGTCAGAGATCACACCGCGCAGGAGATCCTGGCTGTGTACGACAAGATCTGCTCACATCACCACCGATGCCCCGAAGAGGAAGCGACGGCCGAGGAGTCCGTCGAGTGAGTTGACAAACCGACCGTAGTAGCTCCCATCCGACCGGGGACCACACCACCATCCGTCTGCTCGTCACCATCGCGACCTCCCGTAACGGGAGCGTGTACCCGACGCGGCCGCGAGGTGAACCTCCGCTCATTCGCGCCCGGTCGGTTCGCGGTGCTTGACGGCGACGCGCGGGCCGTATGAGCCATCGTCATTCGCGGCGGGCTCCGAGACCCGCGATACCCCTACGCTATGTATTGACTGTGATGTACTATGCCACTCATGTCCTCGCTCTTGCAGATCAGGAACGTCCCTGATGATGCGCGCCGGGTACTCAAAGCTCGGGCGGCGGCACGCGGCGAGTCGCTCAACTCGTATCTGCTCGATCTTATCCAGCGCGACCTGCGGCGCCCGACGGTCGAGGACGTGCTGGACCGTGCAGCCAAGCGGGCTGAGCGGGCGAGCGCGTCGGCCGTCGACGTACTCGACGACGCTCGGCGCGAGCGTGAGGCCAGCTGGTCAGAGCCCGCTTCGTGATCGTCGTCGACTGCGCTGCGGTCGTCGATGCCTTGACAGCCATCGACGACACGGATGATCTGCGTAGGTTCCTCGCGAGTGACGAGCTCGATGCGCCTGCCCTCCTTGATTTTGAGGTCGTCTCGGCTCTGCGTGGACTCACCCTTCGCGGAAATCTCAGTGCCAGCAGGGCTGAGGACGCCTTGACCGACTTCGAGGACATGCAGATACACCGCTGGCCGGCGGGTGACGCCCTCCGGCGCCGGGCGTTCCAGCTCCGCGACAACGTGTCGGCCTACGATGCTGCCTATGTGGCCCTGGCCGAGGCACTCGACTGCTCGCTACTGACCCGGGACGTCCGGCTGGCCAAGGCGAGCCGTCACCTTGTCCGTGTCGAGGTTCGCTGAGTTGTCTGACCGGGTCACCGGGGTCAGTCGTTGTCGAGCGCGATAATGAGCAGGACCACTCCCGTTCAGGACCGGGTGAACAGCCGCCTCGTCGGCGCGCAGTCGCCGCCGCGCACTGCCCAGCGTGACCAGCACCGCTGCGGCCTGATGTCGGTCCACCATCGCCGATCAGCCACCTCGATCGGGCCGATGTGTTCGAACAGCTCACGCAGCCCGGCGTGCCCGTGTCCCAGCCCCGGCAGGCCACCGTGCATCGTCCAGGTCGGCGCGGTCATGGTCAGCATCTGCTGGTCGAGGTTCGTCCTTCCACAGCGCTGCCTTGACCGCCGCGTTCAGGTCGGGACGTGCGGCTTTCGCGCTCCGGCCGGTCCGCGGTGGTTGACTGCGACGGCTGGCCGGGCCAGGGTTTCCCAGCAGCTGTGCCGGAGTTCGGAGGTGTGAAGCGTTGGCGGACAGCGTCGTGACCACGGTTGCGCTCCCCCTGGCGCTCGCGGTCGTCATGCTCGGTCTCGGGCTCACCCTGACCGTCCCCGACTTCAGCCGGGTCCTGCTCCACCCCCGGGCCGTCCTGGTCGCGTTGACCTGCCAACTGGTGCTGCTGCCCGTGATCTGCTTCGGCCTGGTCGTGGCGGTGGGCCTGGCGCCCGCGCTGGCCGTCGGGATGATGGTGCTGGCGGCCTCGCCGGGCGGTATCACCGCGAACGTGTTCAGCCACCTGGCCGGGGGCGACGTCGCGCTCAACGTCACCCTGACCGCCGTCAACTCGGTGCTCGCAGTGCTGACCCTGCCGATCGTGATCAACCTGTCGCTGGCCTACTTCGTCGGGTCCGGAGCGATCGGCCTGCAGAGCTCCAAGGTGCTCCAGGTCCTCGTACTGGTACTCCTGCCGGTGGCGCTCGGGATGCTGGTGCGACGGCTGGCGCCGGGGTTCACCGCCGGCGTCCAGAGTTTGGTCAAGGTCGTGTCACTGGCCGTGCTCGGGTTGGTGATCACCGCGACCGTGCTGGTGAACCGCGCGATTCTCGGCGAGAGCCTGCTGGCGGTCGGACCGGTCGCGCTGCTGCTCTGCACGCTCAGCCTGCTGATCGGGTACGCCGTGCCGCGGCTGTTCCGGGTGGACCGGCGCCAGTCGATCGCGAGCGCCATGGAGATCGGCATCCACAACGCGGCGCTGGCGATCACCGTCGCGCTGAGCCCGCTCCTGCTGAACAACCCGGTGATGGCCGTCCCGGCCGCGGTGTACGGCCTGCTCGCGTTCGTCCCGGCCGCGATCTTCGGCTACGTTCTCAGCCGACGTCGGCTCACTACCGGGTCCGAGGTCCGGTGGGATCAACCGATGGCCGCACCGACCAGCAGGCCGAGCCCGTAGGTCATCGTGGCCGCGCCGGCCCCGATCGCGAGCTGGCGAACCGCCCGGCGCAGCGGGGGACCGCCGGACAGCACCCCGACCGTGGCGCCGGTGAGCATCAGGGCGAGCCCGACGAGCACCGCTGCTGTCACGACAGCGGCGGCACCGGACATCCCGAGCAGGAACGGCAGCACCGGAACGGCCGCACCCGAGGCGAAGAACGCGAAGCTCGACAGCGCCGCGCCCAGGCCGGTGCCGACCACCTCGTGTCGATCGACCTCGGCGCCGCCCGCAGCGACCGACCGGATGGGATCGCCGCCGCGCAGCAGGACATCCGCGCGACGGCGCGCCTCGTCGGCGGGAATTCCGCGGGCCCGGTAGACGAGTGCGAGCTCGTTGGCATTGACGTCGAGGTGCCGGAGCACGTCGGTGTCGCGGGTGTCGGGAGCGGACGCGGCGAGCAGTTCCCGCTGGGAGCGCACCGAGACGTATTCCCCGGCACCCATCGACAGTGCCCCGGACAGCAGCCCGGCCAGCCCGGTCAGCAGCACGACGCTAGTGCTCGCACCCCCGCCGGTGACGCCGAGGACGAGTGCGAGGTTGCTGACCAGGCCGTCGTTGGCACCGAACACCGCGGCGCGAAACGTCCCGGAGACCCGGGCGCGGCCCCGAGCGGCGAGTCCGCGCACAACCTCCTCGTGCACCCGCTCGTCGGCTGCCATCGCCGGGGTGGCGTCGACGTCGGAGCGATAGGGCGATCGGGTCTCCGCCCGCTGGACCAGCGCCAGGACGAACACTGACCCGAACCGCCGGGCCAGGAACGCCAGCAGCCGCATCCGGGCGTTGCCGCGGCGAACCGGCCCCGCGTCGTCACCGAGCAGCCGCGCCCAGTGTGCGGCGTGCCGTTGCTCCGCCTCGGCCAGCCGCATCAGGATCTCCCGCTCCTCGCCGGAGCGGCGGGTGGCGAGGTCGCGGTAGACCTTCGACTCCTCACGCTCGTCGGCCAGTCGTCGCCGCCAGCGGCGGACGGGGGAGGCGCCGAGCTGTCCGGCCGGATGATCTTCGTTCGACCGATCGGTTCCTGATCCCTCCGGCGGCAGGTTGTGCACGCCCAGATACTGCCGTATCGCGGGCCCGGTGACTCATGTCACGATGCGCGCTCCGCCCGGAACAGGTTGCGCACCCGTCGGTACTGCCCGACGATGGACCTGCTGCCGCTGGCACCGGCCGACCGCCGGTCCCGATTTCCGTCTCGCGAAGGTGCCCGCGCCGATCGCGGTGTGGGTACGCCGCCCCAGCGAGCCACCGCGCGAGTTCGACCCACACCCGGCGTGGCCCGATCGTCGATGACCTGAGGACGTGATCGCCGTGCAGGACGCCCACGTGTTGCAGGTCCTGGTGCTCGTCGGGGTGGCCGTCGTTACGTTGAGCTGGTTGGGGCGGCGTCTGAACGTGACTCCCCCGATCATCCTGCTGTTGGGCGGGGTGGTGCTGGCGTTCGTGCCGTGGCTGGAGGGTGTGCGACTCCCGCCCGAGGTGGTGCTGCTGATCTTCCTGCCCGCGCTGTTGTACTGGGAGTCGCTGACCACCTCGCTGCGGGAGATTCGGGCGAACCTGCGTGCGGTGATGTTGTCGTCGATCCTGCTCGTGCTGGCCACCGCGGGTGTGGTGGCCGTCGTCGGGCACGCGTTCGGGTTGAGTTGGCCGGTGGCCTGGGTGCTCGGCGCGGTGGTCGCTCCGACGGACGCCACCGCGGTGGCCGCGGTGGCCGGCCGGATGCCGCGGCGACCGCTGACCTCCTTACGTGCGGAGAGCTTGATCAATGATGGCACCGCGCTGGTGGTGTTCGCCATCGCCGTCCAGGCGGCAACCGGCGAGCGGGAGTTCGGCTGGGGCTCGGCGGTCGGGAGCTTCGGGTTGTCCTATCTGGGTGGAGCGGCGGCCGGGCTGCTCACGGCACGGCTCGCCACGCGGGCCCGGCAGATCGTGCGAGAGCCGTTGCTGGAGAACGGGATCAGCGTGCTCACCCCCTTCGCGGCGTTCCTGATCGCGGAGGAGATCCATGCCTCGGGCGTGCTCGCGGTGGTGGTCTGCGGGCTTGCCCTGAGCCAGATCGGCCCGCGGATGGTGTCCGCCCGCACCCGGCTGCAGGCGCATGCGTTCTGGCAGGTGGCGACGTTCCTGCTCAACGGCACCCTGTTCGTCCTCGTCGGCCTGCAGCTGCGCAACGCCGTGGAGAACCTGGTCTCCTACTCGCCGGCCGAAGCGGTGTTCGCCGCGCTCCTCGTCGCCGCCGCGGTGATTGGTACGCGGCTGGCCTGGACATACACCGTGCCCTACATCATCCGCGGGGTGGACCGGCGCCCTCAGCAGCGGCTGCGCCGCGTCGGTGCCCGGCACCGGTTGCCGATCGCCTGGGCGGGATGTCGTGGCGGGGTCTCGCTGGCTGCGGCGCTGGCTGTGCCCATCACGCTCACGGACGGCTCGCCGTTTCCCAGCCGCGACCTGATCGTCCTGGTCACGTTCGGGGTGATCCTGGTGACCCTGCTGCAAGGTCTGACCCTGCCCGCGGTGTTGCGCTGGGCCCGGCTGCCCGACGACGGTGCCGAGGCCGTCGAGCAGCAGCTCGCCGAACGGGCGGCCACCGAGGCGGGACTCGCCGCGCTGCCCACGGTCGCCGCCCGGCTCGGTGTGCCGCCGGCCGTGACAGCCAGGGCCCGCGCCGACTACGAAGAGCGCCTGTACGCGCTGGCCGACCCGACGGCTCACCCCGAGGACGCTGCGGACGACAACGGGCGGGCGGACCGCGAGGCCTACGAGCGGTTGCGTGTTGCGCTGCTGGCTGACAAGCGCGGCGCCGTGATCCACCTCCGCGACGCGGGGCGGATCGACGACATCGTGCTCCGCCGGGTGCAGGCTCGGCTCGATGCCGAGGAGGTCAGGCTCACGGCACCCGACGACGACTGACCGTCAGCGACTGCCGGTCTTGACCACCAGCACCTCTTGGCGATCGGTGGGAGCGGCGAGCGTGGGTTGGGCGTCGGCGTGGGAGGTGAAACCGCGCAGGCGCAGGCTGTTGGCCACCACGAACATCGAGCTGAACGCCATCGCCGCACCGGCGATCATGGGGTTGAGCAGGCCGGCAGCAGCCAGTGGCAATGCGGCCACGTTGTAGGCGAACGCCCAGAACAGGTTGGTCTTGATCGTGGTGAGGGTGCGTTGGGACAGCCGGATCGCGTCCGCCACGGCGCGCAGGTCGCCGCGGACGAGAGTGATGTCGCTGGCCTCAATCGCCACGTCGGCGCCGGTGCCCATGGCCAGGCCCAGGTCGGCCTGGGCGAGCGCCGCGGCGTCGTTGACGCCGTCACCGACCATCGCGACGACCTTGCCCTCGCCCTGGAGGCGTGTGATCACGGCGACCTTGTCGGCGGGCAGCACCTCGGCGATCACCGTGGCGATGCTCCCACCCGCAAGCGATCCTTCGGTGCCGATGCTCGGACCCGCAAGCGATCCTTCGGTATCGATCCCTACCTGCGCGGCGACGCTGCGGGCGACCGCGGTGCTGTCGCCGGTGAGCAGCACGGGGGTGAGCCCGAGCGCTCGGAGCTGGGCGATGGCCTGCGCCGACGTGGGCTTGACCGTGTCGGCGACGGCGAGCACGGCGACCGCGGTGCCGTCGACGGCCACGGCGATCGCGGTGCGGCCCTGGGCCTGCGCGGCGGCCTGGGCTGTGGCCAGCTTGGGGGTGAGCGGCTGGGCCCGCTGCTCCAGCAGCGACGGCCGCCCGACGAGCACCGTGTGGCCGTCGACCACGCCCTGCACGCCGAGGCCTGCGAGATTGGTGAACTCCTCGACGGCCGGTAGCTCACCGATCCGGTCCTGGGCGCCGCGGGTGATCGCGGCGGCGATGGGGTGCTCGGAGGCCTTCTCGACCGCCCCGGCCAGCCGGAGAACCTCGGCCTCGGCCATGGCGTCGACGCAGAGCTCGACCAGTGACATCTGCCCGGTGGTGACGGTGCCGGTCTTGTCCAGCACGACGGTGTCGATTCGACGGGTGGACTCCAGCACCTCGGGGCCCTTGATCAAAATTCCCAGCTGGGCGCCGCGACCGGTGCCGACCAGCAGCGCCGTGGGTGTGGCCAGCCCCAACGCACACGGGCAGGCGATGATCAGCACTGCGACCGCGGCGGTGAACGCCGCCGACGCCCCGACGCCGGCGCCGAGCCAGAACCCGAGGGTGGTGGCGGCGAGCAGGATGACAATGGGCACGAACACCCCGGAGATCCGGTCGGCCAGGCGTTGTACCGCCGCCTTGCCGTTCTGGGCGTCCTCGACGAGCCTGGCCATCTGGGCGAGCTGGGTGTCGGCGCCGATCCGGGTAGCGCGCACGACCAGCCGTCCGCCGGCGTTCACGGTGGCGCCGACGACCGCGTCGCCGGGTGCCACCTCGACCGGCACGGACTCCCCGGTGAGCAGGGACGCGTCGATCGCGGATGCGCCGTCTTCAACCACCCCGTCGGTGGCGATCTTCTCACCCGGCCGGACGACGAACCGGTCGCCGACGGCGAGCCAGCCGGTCGGGATCCGGGTTTCGACCCCACCCCGCAGCACCGCGACGTCCTTCGCGCCGAGCTCCAGCAGCGCCCGCAGCGCGGCGCCGGCGCGGCGCTTGGAGCGGGCCTCGAAGTACCGTCCGGCGAGGACGAACGTGGTGACCCCGGCCGTGACCTCGAGGTAGATGTCGGCGGCGCCGTCGCCACGGGCCACCGTGAGCTCGAACGAATGCACCATCCCGGGCACGCCGGCGGTGCCGAACAGCAGCGCGTAGAGCGACCAGACGAACGCGGCGAGCACCCCCATCGAGATGAGCGTGTCCATCGTGGCGGTGCCATGGCGCCAGTTGGCCCACGCCGCCCAGTGGAACGGCCAGGCCGCCCACACCACGACCGGCCCGGCGAGCGCGAGGGAGATCCACTGCCAGTAGGTGAATTGCCACGCTGGGACCATCGCCATCGCGATGACCGGCACCGACAGCACCGTGCTGATGATCAACCGGTCGCGCAGGGGTCGGGTCGGGTCGGGCTCATCGCCGGTCGTCGCGGTGTCGGCCGACCTGACGTGGCGGGGTAGCGCGGCGGTGTAACCGGCGGCTTCGATCTGGGCGACCAGATCGGCCGGGTCCACCCCGCCGGGGGCGTTCACCCGGGCCTTCTCCGTGGCGTAGTTGACCGTGGCGGTGACGCCGTTGAGCTTGTTGAGCTTGCGTTCAATGCGGTTGGCGCAGGACGCGCAGGTCATGCCGCCGATCGCCAACTCGACATCAGTGACGGTGCTCATCGGCGCAGTGTCCTCCTCCGCCATCAGTGGCCGCTGTGGCCGGGGGTTGCCACCGTGAACTCCGCCGTGCGGACGACGCCTCGGTGGGCGAAGTCCAGGAACAGTCGGTAGCTGCCGGCGGTGGGTACCTCGACGATGAACTCGATGTCCGGCCCGGCCGAGGTGCGGCCGTCGGGAGCGGCGGAGTCGATGAGCGCTCCGCCGGCGCTCCGCGCGGTGGGATGCACGTGCAGGTAGGCCAGGTCGCTCTCGCGCAGCGCAACGAGGTGCCCGTACGCCGCCAGGTAGGGCTCCAGGTCGGTGACCGGCTGCCCGTCCTTGCGCACGGTCAGGGTCAAGGGTGCGGCCTCGCCGGGTACGGGCTCACCTACGAGGTCGACGGTGTACCCGTTGACCTCAGCGATGCGCGTGGGCTGATGGGTGACCGGCTCGAACGCGCCGGGCGCGAACAGGTCGACGCCCAGGGTGAGCGGCTCGCTACCGGTGGGGGTGAAGTCGGCGAACGCTCGGTGGGTGCCCGCGGCCGGCAGGGCAAGTGGCGCTCGCCACGTGCCATCGGCAGCCATCTCCGGGTGCACGTGCTGGAACCCGGTGGTGTCGCGGCGCACCACGATGAGGTGCATGCGTTTGTCGTGCTTCACGTCGAAAGCGGTGACGGCGGCGCCGTCGGAGCCGGTGATGCGGTAGGCGAACTCCTCGGTGGCCCCGGCGACGAACCCGGGCTGCGCGTCGTCGATGGGCGTGAACCGGTAGCCGGCGCTGCTCGACGACAGGCCGCCGGGCTGCTCGGCGTCGCCGTCGCCGTGCCCGGTGTCGTCGCCGTGCCCGTGGACATGTCCGCCTGCGGTGGGGGTGAAGGGGCCGACCGCGGATCCGGCCGCGTACGCCACGCCGGTGAGCAGCAGGAGCACCGCACCGTAGGTGGCGAGCAACGCCTTCGTCTTCATGACCCCTTCACCTTCATGGCGATTTCACATATCCGGGCTTCGATGTATCTGGCCTTCGATGCGGCGCATCCGTTTGAGGTAAGCATCCTTGTTCTGTGTGCAGCGTCCTGTGTGCAGCCCTATACCGGCCCTCCGATGCGTCAGCGCCAACATACGGCTGGGGGGTATTATAAGCACGTCCGAGCTGCTGGCGCGGCGGCTGTCAAGACCGACCTGCACTGTTGAGCTCAACATCACCCACGGAGTGACCGCGATGGCATATCTGATTGACCCAGGCGAGCGGCCGGTCGACGCGCCGGTCTCCGGCGACCCGAAGGAGACCGGGTTCTGCCCACAGCCCCGCTTGCGCTGGCTCTCGGTGCGTCTGCTGATCCAGACCGCGCGCGAGGTCGTGCTGTCCAAGCTCTTCGGGGACTTCGTCGACCGCCGGGAGCTGCAGGCGATCGAGAAGATCGATCCCACCACCCTCGACATCATCGATCTCTCCGCGCACGGGGACCTGCGGATCGACTACGTGGCCGACGCGGGCGACGGGTTCAACGCCGCAGCCACGATCGCCTCCATCGTGGCCCGGGTGCAGCCCCGCGAGGTGCTCGACCCGTCCGGTCAGGGCGTCCACGAGAAGATCCCACCCGCGGAGCTGCTCGTCCTGGGAGGCGACGAGGCCTACCCCTCCGGCTCGGCCGAGAGCTACCAGGATCGCCTGGTGGGCCCCTACCGATCGATGCTGCGGTGGACCGCGCAGCCCCGGCACGTGGTCGCGGTCCCCGGCAACCACGACTGGTACGACGGCCTCGTCAGCTTCATTCGGGTCTTCTGCCAGCAGCGCTGGATCGGCGCCTGGAAGACCCAGCAGAAGCGCAGCTACTTCGCCGTCCGGCTGCCGCACGGCTGGTGGCTGTGGGGTATCGACATCCAATTCGAATCCGATATCGACGAGCCGCAGCTGAAGTACTTCCGCCAGGTGGCCGAGCGGGTGGACGCGGGGGAGGCCATCATCCTGTGCTCGGCGAAACCGAGCTGGGTCAAGGCGGGCCCGGACGCCCCGGAGGGATTTGCCCTACTGGAGTTCTTCGAGCGGACCGTCGTGCCGAGCCACGCGTGCCTGCGCATCTCGTTGAGCGGCGACAGCCACCAGTACGTCCGGTACCAGCAGCCTGAAACCCACGAGCAGCGGATCACCGCCGGCGGCGGGGGCGCGTACCTCTCGGCCACCCATCACCTGCCCCCGCACCTGGACCTTCCGCCGCCGCAGTCGCGGGACCCGAAGAAGCGGCCACCCACCCGCTTCACCTGCGAGGAGGTCTACCCCACACGGAGGCAATCGTCGCTTCTCGGCATCGGGGTGCTGTGGCGCATCTTCGGGAACCGGGCCTTTTACCTTGTCCCGGCCGCTGTCTATTTCCTGCTGGCGCTCCAGCTCAGCACTGCCCAGCAGGCCCTGCGCAACGGCACGGACGGCAGTCTCCCGCTCGCACCGCTGCTGACAGCCGCGCTGGTACTCGTCGCGGTCACCGGGGCCCTGCATGCCTTCGCGGCCGACCGACGGCACCGCCAGATCCGCCGTCGGATCGCCACGGCCGGGCATCTCGCTCTCCACCTCGGCCTTGTCCTCGCAGTCGTGTCGATCGCGGGGCACCGCACCGAATGGATACCGACGGCGTACGAGGAGATCGTCTGCGCCGCGCTCGTCGCGGCCGCGGTGGGAGTCGTGATCGTCCCGCTCGTGGGCCTGAAGCTCGCCGATCCCTACTCCAGGAAGTGGGGCCGAACCCTGATCGGGGCGTGGATGATCGGCGCGGTCGCGGTCCTGATCGCGGCCGCGGTGTGGGTGACGGCGGCAACCGAACAGTTCGCTGCCATGTCCGACCAGGCGTTCCTCGGTCTCATCGCCTTCATCGTCGGTGCGGGTGCCGGCACGTTCGCGGTGGGGGTCTATCTGCTCGTGGCAAGCACGCTCCTCGACGTCAACACCAACGAGCTCTTCTCCGCCCAGGCGATCGAGGATTACAAGTCCTTCCTGTCCCTGCAGGTCACCGAGGACGCGGTGGTCATCCATCCGATCGCCGTCGACCGGGTTCCCCGGCCCTGGCGCTTTGTGGGCGAGGAGTCGTGCGGCCCCTGGTTCGCCCCAGTGGGTGACCAGCGGGTGGTGGCGCGGCTGATCGAGGCGCCGATCCGGGTCACTCGCCAACCCGGGCCAGCGGCCGCTGAGGATCGGGTCCTGCTTGCTCGCCGACGGGTCTCCGGACCGGCCTAACCGGATGTACGCCTCCGCGAGCCGCCTCGCGGTGGCGCCGGAGCTCGTGATCGTTCCCAGCGCTCCCTCAACGCCGTCCGTGCGACGCTGAGGGAGCGCTCGCAACGATCAGGCGCATGAATCCGGCCGCCAGCAGCCCGAGTTCCTGCCGTAGGACGCGGTATGACGCGGTATCACACTGTACGACGGAGGGTGAATGGAGCCGGCCCGCCGCCACCGGGGTGGGCACGGTGGCGGCGGGCCGGAGTGTGGTGGTCCCTGCTCAGCTCGCGAGGAGCCCCTGTTGTCCGGCCGGGGTGAGCCGGGCCAGCACCCGCTGTCCGGCGGCGGCCGGCGCGGTCGGGGCGATGAGTCCCGCGTGGGCAAGCCGGTGGGCCGCGACCTGGTCGCTGCAGCACAATCCGTCGACGAACAGGTCAGGCTCGACACTGACGAGCAGCTCGGCTGTCCCGCCTGCCACCGCCCGCAGGATCGCCCGGTCGCGATGGCTCAACGCGGGGTGGGCGCCGATCGGTCGGGGGGCGAGCTCGATGTTGTTGTGGGTTCGCATGTCGTCCACCTCCTGGAGCGATCACATCGGCTGGCGTTGTGGTCGTTGACTGGTTAATGTGTTCATGAGCTCAAAGTAGGGATCGCGGCAGGCCCTGTCATCCGGGTTATGGCCTACTCCTCCCGGTGCGGTTACCGGGATCGGGCCGTCGCGAAGCGCGCGCAATAGAGGATTTTCCCCGTACCTGCCGCCAGCCGTGAATTATGATCCGGATCCGGCCGTGTCCGGGCTGTCTTCTCGTGGCTGATCGTGACTGGTCATGGCGTCCACCTCCTGGAACGATCCTGTACCCCACGCCGGGCGGAGTCCCGGTCGTCGAAACCGGTCCTGATAGGTGATCGAACCGGTACTGCTGGGTACAGAGTCGTCGACATCGGTTTCGATGTGTACGAAAGAGGCACCGGCCCGGTTCGGTGATACACCGGCGGCCGTTCCCCATCCGATGCGGGCAGAAGGTCACCATGGCGCAGGCTCGTGAGTAGCGCGGGTGGCGACGGCGAGTCCGAGGAGTTCATGGCCCGGCTCGACCCGGCCGTCGGGAGGTCGTCGAGGCCGGGAGCGCGGCGGCGGATGGCCGAGCGCTCGTCGACGCCCTGGTCGTCGAGGTGGGATTCTCCCCGGTACCAGGGCTGGACGCGCGCGCCGTGAGCGCGCTGGTCTCAGCGCTGGTAGATCGGTAGATCGTCCCGGTGGCGACCGTTTCATCGTTGTCAGCGGTTCGCGCATCGTGCTCACCGGCGCGATACCGGACGAGGCGGCCCGCGTGATGCTCGTCGACGGAGTCCGTAATGCCCTGCCCGGAGCATTAGTGGACGATCAGATCGTCGTCGGCAAGCCGTCGAATCCCGGCGCGCAGAGCGACAAGGCCGAGCGGCTGGGCGAAGTGATCAAGGCCGTGCAGGTTGCCAGCCCGATCACATTCGTGCCCGACACCGCGGAGCTGAGCCCGCAGAGTGTGGTGACCGTCATGTTGATCGCCGAGCTGCTCAGAGATGAGGAGTGGATCTCGATCCAGATCGATGGGCACGCGGCGAGAACGCGTGGCATGCCGGATCGTGCGCTTGAGGTGTCCGAGCAGCGGGCCCTGGTGGTTCGCGACGCCCTGCTGGCGGCGGGTGTCAACCAGGCCGGTACGGCCGCGCGCGGGCTTTCCGACGCCCATCCGCTCGCGACCCTGGAAGCGAGTCGCCGTGTCGAGGGCAGCGTGCGCAGCTCGGGTTGAGGACGACCGGGACGCGGGCGCCCGCTCGGCGCGTCTCGATCAAGGTCGGAGCTGATCGTCGTCCGGCAGCTGTTCGATGCCGAGGACCGCGAATTCTCGCCGGACGATCAGCTCGGGGTCGAGTACGGCGTATCACGTCGGCCCGGGCTGGACCTGGCATCGGTTCACGGGCATCCGGAAGGGTGAGGGCCTAGGGGTCGCGCGTGGCCGAGAACGACGGGCGGTTGGCATATCCGAACATCAGCGGCAGCAGTTCGGCCGCCGTCACCCCGCCGTGTACCTGCACCGTGTTGTCGGCGACCCGGTAGGATGCCTCGTTATTGCCGACCTTCACCAGGCTGATCAGCCGGGCGCGTCGCGGTGCAGCGGGATGTCAAGGGGCCCGAGCCGGTCCAGCGGCCTGGCTGACCAGCGAGGTGGCGCGGACGCCAGATTGCTGCGTGCGGGCCCGGGCGACGGCTCTGTTCAGCAGCCAGGTATCCCCAGCCCGTTCGCACATCCCACTCCGGCGCAACCGCGGCCTGGAACGTTGGTGACGCAGACGGTGAGGCGATGCTGCCGGCAGTGCTCACACGGGTACTTCCGGTCTTCCTCAGCGACGGCAACCGTTCTTGTTACCGATCACATCTCGCGGAAGGACGGGGCCGTCGGGTGCTGCGAAGGACCCGGCAGTGTCACCAGCTCGATCCGGCGCGGTATCGTCGGGTCCTCCACGACGTTCGGGAGGACCGGCAGTGAACGATCTGAGGTCGGTTCCCCCCGAGGAGAGTGCTCTCCTCGCCGTGACACTGCGCCTTGCCCGCCTGGTCGAGCAGCAGGTGCAGCAACTGCGCCGCATGCGCGACGACGAGCAGCGAATCGGGCGCGGCGACGGCGTTGTCGCGGCCGGCCTCGGTGACCTGGAGCGAACGGCGCACCGGCTCGGCCGCGACGGGGAGCGCTTGCGGCTGCTGTGCGGCGCCGACCCCAGCTCGTCCATCATGGCGGTGACGCTGTCCGAGGTACTCGGGGAGGCGGGCGCCGAGGCCGAGGAGCCGTCCCGGGTCACGGTCCGGGCGGTGCCGGTCGCCACCCTCGGACCGCGGGCCGCTGCTGAACTACGCACCGTGCTCGCCGCACTGTTCGACCACGCGACGGCGAGCTCCAGACCGGGGCGCGGCCTCACCGTGAGCTGCCGGCTGGGACCGGCCGGCCTCGCGGTCGACGTCATCGTCGACGGCGAGCCGTGGGATCTGCTGCCGCTGGGCTCGGGGCTGGCCGACGCACTCGCCCGGCGCACCGCCATCGGGATCGGCGTGGAGCGCCCGCTCGCTGTTCCGGGCGGTGTGCTCGCCACGGTCTACTGTCCGGCAGCGGCCATCATCGTTCCCGCCGAACCCAGGTCACCGAACGGGGAGAGGCCGGCCATGCAGGCGATCGGCCGGTCGGCCCGGCCGATCGTCCCGATCGGCGGCGACGCGCTGTTCGGCCCCATCCGGCTACCCGTCGGACCGGTCGACGACGGCATCGGCACGCCCATCTTCGAGGCCGTCGCGTCGGCGTGGTTCCAGGAGGTCCGGCCCGCGGATCCGGCCGTGCGCAACGGCTGGGACCCATCCCGCAACGGCGGCGGGGCAGCTTTGGACTGGGAGTCCCCGGGTGATGCGGAATGGCGTGCCGCGACCGCCCGCGCGGCCCGTCCGGACACCGGCGCGGTCACCGCCGCCGGCCTGCCCCGGCGCCGTCCCGGTGAGCAGCTGATCGCACCGACCCTCGGCGGTTTCCGGCGGGCGCAGGTCGAGCCCGAGGAACGTGTGCCGGACAGGGTGCGCGACCGGCTCAACACCTACCAGCGTGGCCTGCGGCAGGGGCGGCATCGAGCCGCGGAGCCCACGCCGTCGGAGTCCGACGGCTGGTGGGTCGAGCCGACCGCATAGATCGGCAGCGGCCGGGAGCGGGACGGCGGTGGGCGAGTCTGGTGTAGTTGCCGCGGCTCGCGCCGTCGGCGATCCGTGCTCCAGGTAGCGCCCGGAGCCAACCTCGCGCAGTATCGTGCCCGGCAGCGAGGAGGAGCCGTGAGTGCGAGGTCGCGGCAGGGATGGCAGTTCGGCGAGCAGCTCGGTGCCGCTTGCGGTGTCGAGGTACGGGTGGAATGGTTGGGCCAGCCGAGCGGCGGTGGGGCCGGTTGGGTCGTCCAGTGGTGCGACGGCCCGACGGAGGCGCAGATGCGGGCGGCCGCCGCCACCGTGGTGCCGCAGGTGGATGGGTCAGCCGGTGCTGTCGACTACAGCCGCAACCTCACCACCGTGGGCGAGGCGACCGCCCTGTTGATCTGGCTGGAGTGTCACCCGGACGGTGCGGTCCAGGTCGGTGCCGTCACCCTGGTCGCCGCCCGGGACGAGGTGTCCTACCCTGAACGGGCCGACGCGCAGACCCGGCGCCGGGCCGGTGCCCTGCTCAGCCGGAGTCCCAGCGGGACCGTGGGGTACGAGGTGTTGTGCGAGCTCGCCCGCCATGCCCGCGGCGGGTGGTCGGGGGTGCCGGTGTGGCTCGACGAGGTGGCCGGCACCGCAACTCCGGACGTGATCGACCTGGCGGCCGAGCGTGCCCGCCGGCGACTCAGCTAGACCGTGCCCAGGTCTACAGCGTTCAGTATCTGCCAACTCAGTCAGTGTCTGCAACGCAGTCAGTATCTGCAACGCAGTACGAGCATGGCCCTGGCTGGCACCCTGAGCCGGGCGCCTGCCACGGGATGGCGGCGCCGGGCGTTGGCCAGCAGCGGGTCGGCCGTGTCGATCACGATCTGCCACATCCGTCCGTACGCCTCCTCGGGCAGGGTGAACGTGATCTGCTGATGATGGGGGTTGACCAGCAGCAGGAACGAGTCGTCGACGATCTGCTCGCCGAGCTGGTCGCGCTCGGGGATGCCCTGACCGTTGAGGAAGATCGCGACACTGCGGTCCAGGCCGCCGTTCCAGTCCTCGTCGCTCATCTGTCGCCCGTCCGGACGGAGCCAGGCGATGTCGTGGATGTCGGAGCCGTGGATGGGGCGGCCCTGGAAGAATCGCCGGCGTCGAAACACCGGGTGCTCGGCGCGTAGCCGGGTGAGCGCGGCGGTGAACTCGGTGAGTACCTCGTGCTCGCGTGCGTCCTCCCAATCGACCCAGCTGATCTCGTCGTCCTGGCAGTAGACGTTGTTGTTGCCGTTCTGAGTGCGGCTGAGCTCATCGCCGTGGGCGATCATCGGCACACCCTGGGACAGCAGCAGCGTCGCCAGGAAGTTGCGTTTCTGCCGTTCGCGCAGGATCCGGATCCCGCTGTCCTCGGTCGGACCTTCTGCACCGCAGTTCCACGACCGGTTGTGGCTCTCGCCGTCGCGGTTGTCCTCGCCGTTGGCATCGTTGTGCTTCTCATTATAGGAAACGAGGTCGTTGAGGGTGAACCCATCGTGGGCGGTGACGAAGTTGATCGACGCGATGGGACGCCGGCCGTCTGCCTCATAAAGATCCGACGAGCCGGTGAAGCGGGACCCGAACTCGGCGAGGCTGGCGGGCTCGCCGCGCCAGAAATCGCGCACCGTGTCGCGGTACTTGCCGTTCCACTCCGTCCACAGCGGGGGGAACCCGCCGACCTGGTAGCCGCCGTCGCCGACGTCCCAGGGCTCGGCGATCAACTTGACCTGGCTCACCACCGGGTCCTGGTTGACCAGGTCGAAGAACGCCGCCAGCCGGTTCACCCCGTGGAACTCCCGGGCGAGGCTGGCTGCCAGATCGAACCGGAACCCGTCGACGTGCATGTCGAGAACCCAGTACCGCAACGAATCCATGATCAGCCGCAGGGACTCGTGATGACGTACGTTGAGGCTGTTCCCGGTGCCGGTGGTGTCGTAGTAGTACTGCCGGTCGTCATCGACGAGGCGGTAATAGGCGGGATTGTCAATGCCGCGCAGAGACAGCGTGGGACCGAGATGGTTGCCCTCGGCGGTGTGGTTGTAGACGACGTCGAGGATCACCTCGATGCCGGCACGGTGCAGCGTCCGGACCATGGCCTTGAACTCCTGGACCTGCTGGCCGCGGGTGCCGAAGCTGGCGTAGCCGTTGTGCGGGGCGAAGAAGCCGATCGTGTTGTAGCCCCAGTAGTTGCTCAGCCCCTGGTCGGTGAGGGTGGAGTCGTGCACGAACTGGTGCACCGGCATCAGCTCCACCGCGGTGATGCCGAGATCCCGGAAATGCTTGATCATCGCGGGATGGGCGAGGCCCGCATAGCTGCCCTGGACATCGGACGGAACGCCCGGGTGGCGCGCGGTCATGCCCTTGACGTGCGCCTCGTAGATCACGGACTCGTAGTACGGCACCCGCAGCGGACGATCATCAGCCCAGTCGAAGAACGGATTGATCACCACCGAGTACATCGTGTACGGGGCGGAGTCGTCGTCGTTGTAGGATGTCGGGTCGTCGAAGCGGTAGCTGAACAACGCCTCGTTCCACTCGATGTTGCCGTCGATGGCTTTGGCGTAGGGATCGAGCAGCAACTTGTTCGGATTGCACCGCAACCCTGCCGACGGCTCGTAGGGCCCATGCACCCGGAAGCCGTAGCGGGTGCCGGGGCTGACGCGGGGCAGATAGCCGTGCCACACCAGCGCGTCGTGCTCGGGTAACGCGAGGCGGGTCTCCTTGCCGTCGTCGTCGAGCAGACAGAGCTCGATCTGGTGCGCCACCTCGGAGAAGATCGCGAAGTTGGTGCCGCCGCCGTCGTAGGTCGCTCCGAGCGGATAGGGAGATCCTGGCCAGATATGCACACAACCCCCATAAACCTGGCGGACGCCGATCGTCCGGAAGCATTTCTACCTGCGTGGGCGGCAGGTCGCCAGCCGAAGCCGGAGATGTTTGCCGAACGGGTATGCACGCGGGATCGGGCTCGGCGTCTATCGTTTCGGCGTGCCCGGCTCCGTGACAACCTGGTCGGCCTTCGTCGTTCTGGTCCTCCTGCTGGTGCTTTCAGGGCTGTTCATCTCGGCATACGTGCATCGCCGCCGGTCCCGCGAGGACCCGGCATCGCTCACCGCCGAGCCCGAGGACCGGCCGCTGCCGGCCGTGATCGCCAACCCGCTGCGTCTCGCCCCGGGTAGCCGTGAGCGGATCACTGCGGTGTGCACGGACCTGGGGTGGCGCGAGCCCCTGTGGCTGGAGACGACCGTGGAGGACCCCGGCACCGGGCAGGCGCAGGCCGCCGTGGAGCAGGGCGCTGACGTCGTCATGGCGGGCGGCGGCGACGGCACGGTCCGGTCGGTCGCGCAGGCACTGGCCGGCACCGGGGTGGTGATGGCGCTGCTCCCGGCGGGTACCGGCAACCTCCTGGCCCGCACGCTCGGCACACCGATGGACGTGCCGGCCGCCGTTCGCGTCGCGCTCACCGGGGATGACCGGCCGGTCGACGTGGGCTGGGTGCGGGTGGACGGGGCGCCGGACGAACGACTCTTCCTCGTGATGGCCGGCACCGGCTTCGACGCCACCGTCATGGAGGCCACTCCGGAGGCGCTCAAGGTGCGGATGGGCACCCTGGCGTACGTGATCTCCGGGCTGCGCGCGATGCGCGGTCGGCGCATCCGGGTCTCGCTGACCTTCGACGACGGCGCCCCGCTGCGCCGCCGTACCCGCACCATCCTGGTGGGCAACTCCGGCACGTTGCTCGGCGGGTTGGTCCTCATGCCGAGGGCGACGATCGACGACGGGCTGCTCGACGTCGTCTCCATCGCCCCCAACGGGATCGTCGGCTGGGTGGCGGTGGCTATCCGGATCATCACCCGGCGCCGTCGGGGCCACCAGCGGGTGGAGCACTGGCAGGCCCACTCGATCGTCATCACCGCCGAATTGCCGCAGCCCTCCCAGCTTGACGGCGACCCGATCGGCGATACGAGGGAGTTGCGCATCCGGGTGCAGCAGGGCGCGCTGGTCATCCGGGTTCCCGACGTCGAACCACCGGACCCGCCGCCGGTACTCCCGTGAAGGGCTTGCCATAGGCCCGGTCGAGCGCAGCCAGGCCGGCTGCCACCCGTCGGATTCGCACCCACGCAGTGAACCCGCACGGTGGACCCGCACGGTGGTGAGCGGTGCCACCGTTGCACACTCGCGGTCCGCTCGTTGCAGGGTCGAGACCAGCGGGACGGAGCGGGGATGGCCGACAAGGCGGGAGGTGGATGGCGCAGAGCCGCCGACCGGCCTCCCCGCGCAGGTGCAGCGACGTTGCTGGGCGCGACCTCACTCGGCGGCGCGCTGGCGTTGACCGGGATCCTGGTGACCGGTACGAGCGTCGAGCCGTCCCCGATCCCGGCATCGGCCGCGATGATCGCGGCAGCATCTCCGCCGACTGCACTGCCGGTGGCGTCGGAGAGTGGAGCTCCCGCTCGGCCCCCGGGCGTGAACGAGGCGGCTCGCCGCGATACCGAGCTGGTCGGCGCACCCCAGGCCGTCGCGTTCCTCAAGGCGATGCGGGCGGGCGGCGTCCCGACAAGTCGCACCGGTGTTGCCGAGGTTCTGGTCGCCCGGCAGGCGCGCGCGGAGCTCGCCATGGGCATCAGCGAGACAGAACTGGCCGGCCGGATCCCGCGCGGGCTGCCGGCCCTCACCCGGGCGCAGGCCGGCGAGCTGGTGGACCTGGCGCAGCAGCACTACTGCTGAGCGTGATCAGGGCGGGCAGCGTGATCAGGGCGGGCAGAGGAGCCCCGGCGCCGGTACCTCCCCGTTCACCAGCAACCGGTCGACCACGTCGGTGACGCACGGGGTGCGCGGGTAGGCCCCGGTGCCGGCGCCCTGCCAGGACAGGAAACGACTGGACGGCAGCGCTTCGGCCGTTCGCCTGGACCCGTCGAGCGGGCCGCGTGGGTTGCCGGCCGTGCCGATCACCAGTACCGGCGGGACGCCGTCGACCGGGCCGCTCTCGGGTGGGCGCACGGTGGCCGGCCATGGGGCGCAGGCCAGCAGGCGCAGCGCGAGCGTGCCACCGAAGAGCGGGTACGTCCGCTGCCACCGGGCGGCCAGCTCCCCCACCTCGCCCGGACTCAGCCGCCGCCCGGAGTCGTTGCAGGCCGTGGCCAGCATGGCGTCGAAGCGCCCACCCGGCCCGATCACCGGGTCCGCCACGTCCAGCAGCGCGACCGGGTCACCGTTGCGGGCCGCGGCGAGGGCGCTGGCCAGCGCTGGCCAGCCCCGGGGCTCGGCGAGTGCGGCGATCAGCGCGGTGACGGTGGCGCCGGCGGTGAGCCGCCGCCCGTCCCCGGCGACCAGGGGCTGGGTCCGCAGCCGTTCCAGCAGGCCGGCCACCGATGCCCGTGGGTCGGGGGCCAGGGGGCAGTCGGCCCGCGCGACGCATGCCACCGAGAACCCGTCGAACGCCGCCTCGAGGGCACCGGCGGTGGCTTCGCTGCGGTCGGGCTCATCCCGGGTCGGGTCGAGTGGGCCGTCGAGCACCACCCTGCCGACCGACGTCGGGAACGCCGCCGCCCAGCCGGCCAGGGCCGTCGCCCCGTCCCCGACGGCGACGGCGGAGAGCCGGCGGACGCCGAGCCCGATGCGCAGCCGCTCGACGTCGGTGACGGTGCTCGCGGTGCGGTGACCACCGAGACCACCCGCGAGCAGGCGATAGCACAGCTGCGCGACGTCTCGCGCCTGCTCCAGCAAGGCTGCGAGGCCGGCCTCGCCGGCTGTGCCGGGATCGGCGTCGATGAGCGCGGCACGAACATCGATGGGCGCGCAGTCCAGGGCATCGTCACCGGCGCCGCGGCGGTCCAATCCGATCAGGGTGAACCTCTGGAGCACGGCGAGCGGGACCTGACCGGCCAACGCCACGGCGTGCCGGGTGGAGGGCTCAGTGGCGCTGTCGCCGAGAGCCAGCAGTGGGGGCCGATCCGCCGGGGCGTCGGCCAACCCCACGCGGAGCACCCCGACCCGGGTGGGGTCCAGGGTGGGCTGGTCGGGGTCGGCCGGCACGGCGAAGTGCCCGCAGTCGACGCGCAGCGCCCGGTCAGGGGGCAGCGGGAAGGGCAACGTGGAAAGGGCGTCGTCGGTACAGTCGAAGAACCAGATGGTCGGGCTCTGCGCGTCGGGTTCGGGTAGTTCCGCCGGTGCCGGTGCCGGTGCCGGTGTCGTGGTGGGGGAGGGCAGGACGACCAGGCCGTCGTCGCGGACCGCGACCGGGGGGCGCTGCGAGGGCCCGACCGTGCATCCCGCAAGACCGAGCAGAGCCACCGAGGTGACGAGCAGCGCGCGGCGAAGGACTGCTGCCACGCCACTCCTCTCCCCAGCCGGTGATCGTCGGGGTCACACTGCCCGAAGACCGGTGTGGAGACAGTGAACAAGCGTCAAGATCACGTTTCTGCACCCTCCGCGTTGCAACAGAAATCCGGCTCAGAACACCCGAGGCATCTGCGGCACCGCGGAGGGCGGCACATTTCCCGGCTACGGCCGGGAGATCAGCCAACAGAGTTGGCCAACCGCTCAGCTTCCTCGCCGATCACCCGCAACCTGCATGGCCATCGCGGCGAGGCGCCCGCTGAGGATGGACAGGAGCGGCAGCGCCCGGTTGAGTCCGCGGTGTGTGCAGCTAGCAGCCGACGCCAGACTGCTGGATCACTGGTAGCGAGGATCTCGGCGACGCCCTGGATCTGGTTGATCGTCCGGTCAGTCATCAGAGATCAACCAACCAACTGGTGCCAGGGCTGGTGTAGCGGCCCGATGGAGCGATGCTGACGGTGACTGCACTGCTATCACTACTTCCGGGAGCGACGTGGGGGGTCGGCTGACAGGGAGTCCCGTGCTGTCACGGGGTTGGCGTCATGGCATGACGGTGGGTGGCGCGCCTGGTCTGTTGACGTCGAGGACGTCCTCGACGCGGTGTCGCCCTCGGTGGCAAGGAGCCCTCAGCATGTCGATCGGCCAGGCCGGGCACGCACCCGGCTCACACTGGATGCAGCCACACCGCGCACAGCTAGGTGCCTGGCTTGGTTGAGCAGTGTGGTGCACACTCCGGCATTCTGCCTAAGGTCGCCTGCAAGAGCAAGTACGTCGTGCATCTGCATGTGCACATGCATGCTCTGCAGGCAGCTTGGCTGGCGGCTGACTTGGACGACGACCTCGACCTCGACGAGACGCGGGATCTGTTGGCTCATCAGACCTCTCTAGCAGGGTTTTTCGCCCAACGTTGACGCGGAGGCACCCGGCGTGCCGGGCTTCTCAAGATCGCCGTTGGTGAATGCTGATCATGTCGTAGGGACAGGGTCGTTCGACCGAATCTCATGCTAATGCATGTGCAGATGCACGTGCTAGACTGGGTGTGCAGGTCCCGAGATCCCTTGATCTAGAGGTGAGAAGCATGGCGAACGAGAGTCAGAGCCGTCTGTCAAGCACGTCACTCGCTGGCGCGCAATGGCGCAAGAGTAGTCACAGTGGTGCCGTCGGAAACTGTGTGGAGGTAGCCGCGCTACCCGGCGACGGGATGGCGTTTCGGAACTCGCGTGATCCGGGCGGCCCTGCGCTGATCTTCACCCAGGCCGAGTTCACCGCCTTTCTGGGTGGGGTCAAGGACGGCGAGTTCGACAGCTGAGACAGCTGAGCCGGTCGGCGATTTCCGGCACTGACTACCTGCGGCTGCATCTTAGGGTTCGATCATCTTCGATGAGGTGACAGCCCGCAAGTATCAGATTTCGGCGCGCATCTTGACCAGACGCTGGCGTGAGCGGTCAGGGGTGTCGGCTTCCACTGCCAGGAGGTCTGACACTCTACCGTACAACTCGCTCTCCTCCAGCCTGTCCAGGTAGAGTGCTCCACCCAGATGCTCGACGTAGACGACGTCCGGCAGTTCCGGCTCAGCGAACCGGAGGATGGTGAACGATCCTTCGGCTACGTATCCACTCAGCCGATACGGCAAGATTTGCAAGGTGATGTTGGGCAATTTCGAGATTTCGAGTAGACGCTCGATCTGCGCGAGAAGCACGCGCCGACCGCCGACCGCTCGATGGAGAACGGACTCGTCGAGCACTGCCCACAGCTTGGGGGCGTCGATGCGATGGAGCACCTGCTGTCGCCGCATCCGGAGGGAGATGCGGCGCTCGGTCTCCTCGGGAGCGAACTCCGGCCGGCCGTGTGTCGCAACGGCCCGCGCGTAGTCCTCGGTCTGCATGAGGCCTGGGATTAACTGCAACTCGTAGGTCTGAATCCGAGACGCCGATTCCTCCAGCCCGACATAGTCCTCGAACCAGTTGGGCATAACAGGGCTATAGCGCCGCCACCAGCCAGGCACATTGGCATGCCTGACCATGTCGAGGAACAGCTCGCGTTCTCCGGGATCGGTGACACCATACATCGTGAGCAGATCGGCGACGTCCCGCTCCTTGAATCCGACCCTGCCGAGCTCGAGTCGAGAGATTTTTGACTCCGAGGCTCGGATGGTGTACCCGGCGTCGGTGCGGGTGATCTCCGATGCCTCCCGCAAGCGGCGCAGCTGGGAACCCAGCACGATCCGTCGCGCCGTGACACCAGTGCGGGTCTGGCCGCCATCGCCAGGAGCAGATGTCTCCGAAAATTCATCCACGGCCATCGCCGCCTTCCGATGCGCTCGATCCAAAGCTCGCGCACGGTTCCTACCAGCGTATGCGGCCTCCGGAGGAGACCAAGTGTCTCTGCCCTGGTCACAGACCGTACACGTCGTCCTCTTGCGATCACAGCCCACGTCCGCTTTACCGCGCCAGCCTGTCATCGTAGGCTAACGCGGGTCGCGACTACGTAGCGTCTACGTAGCGTCCATGATCGACTACACTGGAGGTCATGATGCCGGGGAGCGGAGCTCCGTCGTTCGATGAAGCCGTGCCATCGTATGTCGACATCACGAAGGCGAGCGTTGCTCGCGTCTACGACGCGTTCCTGGGTGGCAAGGACAACTACAAGATTGATCGCGAGGTCTTGCGCCGTCTTCAGCAGGTTGCGCCCGAGGCCGCCCAGCTCGGTTGGGACAACCGGGCGTTCCTGATTCGTGCGACGCGGTTCATTGCCAGCCAAACCGGGATCACTCAGTATCTGGACTGCGGGTCGGGGTTGCCGACGGCGGAGAACACTCATCAGGTCGTGCAGCGCCTCCAGCCCGACGCGCGCGTCGTGTACGTCGACAACGACGCCGTCGTGCTGGCACACGGTCGCGCGCTCCTTCAGGAGAACGACCGGACCCAACTCGTCGATGCGGACATCTTCAAGCCCCACGAGGTCGTCAACAATGAGGTGGTCCGCAAGTACCTCGACTTCTCGCAGCCGATCGCGCTCTACCAGTGCGGCACCCTGCACCACTACTGTGGTGAGCGCAGCCCTGGTGATATCATGCAGGAGTACGTTGACGCGCTGCCCCCCGGTTCGTACATCGCCATAAGCCATTTCTTCGATCCAGAGACCGCTGAGTACAGCCCGCTCGCCAGAAAGATGGAAGAGGTCTTCCTGCACAGCCCGATGGGCAGCGGATGGTTCCGCGTTCGCTCCGAGATCGAGAGCATGTTGCCCGGTCTCGAACTGGTCGAGCCGGGTTTGACCCGGTGCGCCGACTGGTGGCCCGACGGCCCGTTGCTCAAGCCCATGATGTCGGTGCAGCACTGCATCGTCGGCGCCGTCGGTCGAAAGCGGTAAATAAGCCAGTTCTGTTCCGGGGCTCTGCCCGGACAGGTGGCTCTTGCGGGGCAGCTGATGGGCGCGCGGGAGGGTATGGCGCGCCGATACGGGCCACGGTATGACCAGGCCCACAGCGGCGGGGTCGCACCCATGCGGCTGATTCTTGGAAAGGGACGGTGGTCATTCGACGCGACGGTGACGTCGCTGCCGTGCGGTCCGGATCAGCGCGATGGCCACCCGCACCGGCAACGGCAGCGACGCCACCACCTCGACCGGGGCGTTGTAGCGGGCGGTCTCGTCAGCCCCCGTATCTGACGGGTCCGCTCCCGGCGCCGACTCCCCGGCCCGGAACCGGGCCAGACCGGCGACGAAGAGCTCCGGATCGCCGCCCCGGTCCGGGTGGTGCTCGCGGACGAAGGCACGGTACGCGGCCCGCTCCTGCTCGTTCACCTCGATCATGCCCCGATCTCGACCGGTGCCTCGGCGACCGGGGGATGTGCGGTCATATCGTGCTCCTGTTCACGGGATGCACTACTGCCGGCAGCGGTAGCACAGCAGCAGTGCGTCGTCCTCCTGCAAGGCTCCGACCAGCGTCATCAGGCGGGTGTGGGCCCCGCCCTGGCTGTGGGAGATCCGTCCTGCGGAGCCGCCGACCAGCAGCGGTGCGATGGTCAGGCACAGCTCGTCGACGGCGTCGGCGGCGTGTAGCTCGCCGTGCAGCGACGGACCGCCCTCGCACAGCACCCGGTGCAACCCACGCCGGGCCAGCTCGCCGAGCACGACGTCGGGGGTGAGCCGCTCCAGCGCGACGACGTCGGCGCCGGCGGCGGCGAGCTCGTCACGGCGCTGCACCGGTGTCGAGTCGAGCGTCAGGATCAGTGGCGGGACGCGGGTGTCGGTGAACAGTCGACCACCGGGGTTCAGCTGCGCCGATCCGGTGATGACGGCGATCGGCGGTGGGGAGTCGCTGCCGCGGGTGGGCTTGCGTGCGCCGCGGTAGTCCTCGGCGCGCACCGTCCCAGCACCGACGAGGACGACATCGGCCAGCTCGCGGAGCATCCCGAAGACCCGGCGGTCGGCGTCGGTGCCGAGTCCACCCGAGCGCCCGTCCAGCGTTGCCGCACCGTCGATGCTGGCGACGAAGTTGACCCGGACGTACGGGGCTCCCAAGTGCTCGGGGTAGGCGTAGTGCGCGGCGAGAGCGGTGTCGTCGAGGTCGGGGAGGGCGCCGGGCGCCGGCCAGAGACTGTGCACAGCAGCAATCCCAGCACGTCGGAAACTGTCGGTGCGCGCCGCCATAGTGCAACCATGGAACCGAGCCCGACGACGAAGGAGGTAGCGCCGTGGCCGCGCCCATCGAAACGCGCCCGCATCCGGTGTTCGACCACGACGGTCCGTGGACCGAGGAGGATTACCTCGCGCTCCCGCAGGACAAGCGGATCGAGCTGCTCGACGGGAGCCTGCTCGTGAGCCCCTACGCGAACAGCCGCCATCAACGGTTCTCACGGAGGTTTTCAGCCGCAATCGACGCCATCCTGCGCGCCGGATTGGAGATCCTCGAGACCGTCAATGTCCGGCTCGCCTCGGGCCGGATGTTCATCCCGGACATCGTGGTGCTGACCAATCCGGGCGCCGAGGTGGTCGTGTACGACGCTGTCGACCTGCTGATGGTCGTCGAGATCGTCAGCCGCGGCAACCCGTTGGTCGATCGGGTACTCAAACCCCAGGCCTACGCCGAGGCCGGCATCCCCTACTACCTGCGCATCGAGCAGGAGGGCCCCTCAACCGTGGCATACCGGCTCGTCGACGGGAGCTACGCCGAGTACGCCGCGGTGGCGGCGGGGGAGCGGCTGGTACTCACCAAGCCGTTCGCCCTGGACGTCGACCTGGCCGCCCTCGCCACCGCCACCCGCCCGGGTTGAGCACCGGCGCGGCTACCCTGCAGATCATGGCCACCCACGTACGCCAGACCTTCCGGGTGCCCGCAGCCCTCGATCTGGCCGCGATCGATCCGCAGGGCCATCCGATCGGACTGATTGACAAGGCCGCTGCCGCCGGGGAGATGACCGAGCTGCGCACCCGGCTCGAGGATCTGCAGGAAGCCCTGTATGCCGAGGCCAGCGGTGCCGTTTCTCGCCCGCCCGGGCGCGCGGTACTGCTCGTGCTCCAGGGCATGGACACCTCCGGCAAGGGCGGGGTCATCCGGCACGTGGCCGGGCTGGTGAACCCGCAGGGTTTACAGATCGCGTCGTTCAAGAAGCCCACCGAGGAGGAGCGCGCGCACCATTTCCTGTGGCGGATCCGCAAGCAGGTGCCGGCACCCGGCCGGATCGGGGTCTTCGACCGCTCGCATTACGAGGACGTGCTCATCGCCCGCGTCGAGGAGTCGGTGCCCGAGGCGGTCTGGCGTGGGCGCTACGCGGAGATCAACGCTTTCGAGTCGGAGCTCGCCGGGCAGGGAGTCACCATCATCAAGTGCATGTTGCACATCTCGCCGACCGAGCAGGCCAAGCGGTTGCTGGCCCGGCTCGACGACCCGGGCAAGCTCTGGAAGTACAGCCCCGTCGACGTCGGCTCCCGGGCGAGGTGGCCGCAGTACCAGGTGGCCTACGCCGATGCCCTGCGCCACTGCGACAGCGACGCCGCGCCCTGGTATGTCATCCCGTCCGATCGCAAGTGGTATCGCAACTGGGCCATCACCGCCCTGCTCGTCGAGACGCTCACCGTGATGGACCCGCAGTTTCCACCCGCCCACGTCGACGTCGACGCCGAGCGGGCCCGCATCCGGGCAAGCGTGGTCGGATGAGGCGCATCCACAGCGGTGTTGTCGGGCTCGCCCTGGCCGCAGTGCTGCTGGTGGGTTGCGGCGGCGCACCCGACGTGCCCGCTCCGGCGCCGCCTCCGATGCCCCCCGCGCCCGCCTCTACACCCGCCGCTGTACCCGCGGTCCCGGCCGATCCGGATGCCGAAGCCTGCCTGCGGCACGCCGCCACCGTCGAGGTGGTCCGCAATGAGATCCTGGCCTACGAGGCCGGGCCGGTCGCGGCGATCCGCCCGGCGCTGGTCCTGCTGGCCGCGCGCCAGGCCTACGTGGTACTGGGTGTGCAGGACCGTGAGCGGGCATTGGCGGTGGCCGAGGTGATCAACGCCATCGGCGATCTGGACGCGCAGGGCAAGGCGCTGGTGCCCCCCGGGGGCTCGGAGCTGGATCTGGTGCAGCTCGATCCGACCCGGATTCGGGCGGCGATGGATGCTCTCGACCGGATCTGTGCGGGCGGCTGAGCCGGCTCCCGAGCCGGGACGGCTCAGCTCACCAGGCTGCGCCGGATGCTCGTCTGACCAGCCACGTTAGGTGGCCGGAAACGCACCGAACCGGTGATCATGGTGGCCTGGAGTCGAGCACCGTGTGCGGTACCGCAGGAACCATGGCTGCTGAGGGCCGGATTCATGCTGCAAGGCGGAGGGTAGCGACCCGCGGCCGCACCCCTACATCGCCCGCCACTGCACAGCCTCTACGCGTGATGTCGACTCGAGCTAACCCACGAAGACCTAACCCACGAAGACCTAATGCGGCGCTGCAATAGGCCGTGGGCGATGAGTGTCAGCGGGTGCGCGAGCGCCGCTTTCAGGTCCACCGGACGACGACGGTAGTCTTAAGCAAGCCAACGGTGTCGACACGTGCCAACCGCGCAGCAGGGCTGCGTCGGCAAGCCAGGCCAGCCCGTCCAGCACCGCTGCGGCGGTCGTTCCGGCGGGCATCACCCAGATGGGGTGCAGCCGTGCTGCGTTGCTCCGGCCCGACAGTGGCCGATCCCACACCCGTGTTCCCCCGCCTCGAAGTCCTCAACAACTGGCTCGCTCCTCGGTCTCGCCGAAGCTCACGGTCAGTGCGGCGCTGCGGCGGACGCCGCCACCCCGGTGCCGTTACTCCTTGGGTATGTTGGTGTCGAGCAGATCGGTCTTGCTCGCTGCCGGCCCGATCATCTTCGGCTATCGTCGCCCCTCGTGGACGTGTTGGCGGCGCTGGCGAACCTGCGGGACAAGCTCGGCGGCGGTGTCGCGGACCTGCGCCGGATGCCCCGCGACGTGGTGGCCGACGTAACGACCGGCACGTTGCACCGGTATCGGCCGCTGCCTGGGGTGTCTCCGGTCGACGGGCCGCCGGTGCTGCTCGTCCCCCCGCTGGGGGCCCCGGACTTCGCCTACGACCTGCGCCGCGGTTGCTCGCTCGTGCAGCACCTGCTGCAGGGCGGCCGGCGGGTCTACCTCGTGGACTACGGGCCGATCTCCTTCGCCGACCGCCGGCTCGGCATGGAGCACTGGGTGGACGACGTCGTGCCGGTGTCGGTGCGTGCGGCCTGCGGGGATGCAGAGGCCGAGGACGTCCACCTGGTCGGGTGGTCGCTCGCCGGGATCTTCTGCCTGCTTGCGGTCGCGGCGGGCGTCGAGGCCGCCGACCCGCTGCCGGTGCGCACCCTCACCGCGATCGGCAGCCCGGTCGACATCGCCGCGGTGCCGCTGGTCGCCCCGCTGCGCCCGCTCGCGGCTGTGACCGGGGGGCGCGGACTGTCGGCGATCTACCAGATGATCGGCAGCTTCCCGGCACCGCTGGTGAGCGCGGCGTTCCAGCTCACCGCGGTGGACAAGCTCGTCACGAAGCCGCTCACCCTGCTCTCCCGCCTCGATGACCGCGACTGCCTCGCCCAGATCGAGGCCGTCGACCACCTCCTGCACAACATGCACGGCTACCCGGGTCGGGTCTTCGGCCAGATCTACCACCTCCTGCTGCGCAGCAACGACCTCGCGGACGGAAAGCTCGCGCTGGCCGGGCGGACGATCCCGCTCGCCGCGGTGAACGTGCCGGTGCTGGTAGTGGCGGGTCGGAGCGACGTGATCGCGCCGCTCGCGGCCGTGCAGCGGGTGGTCGGGCTGCTCACCGGTGCACCCGAGGTCCACTTCGAGATCGCATCGGGCGGGCATCTGGGCGTGCTCACCGGTCGGCAAGCACGTAAGACGACGTGGAGGTATCTGGACGCGATGCTCGACGTCCACTCGTAGTCGGCGGGGCGGGGCGCGAGTGGCCTCATGCGCAGGGCGCAGGTGACCTCCGTCGTGACATATGCCTCCGGCGCTCAGAGGTCGGTGTCCCGGCGTGGGCAGGCTCTGCGACTCGGACTAGCGTCGATCCCATGAGCGTGTGTGCGCCGACCGTGTCCCCGGCCACCCATGCTGAGGCGGTCGCCGATCTGGTGTGCCGGTACCGGGCGCTGCCCCCCGGTACCCGAGTGCGTCTGGGCAAACGCACGTCGAACCTGTTCCGTTTCGGTGGGGCGGCCGGCGTCGTCCGGTTGGATACCGCGGCGCTCGCCGGCGTCATTGCCGTCGACCCGACCACCCGCACCGCCGAGGTGCAGGGCATGACCACCTACGAAGATCTGGTGGACGTCACGCTCGCGGACGGCCTTATGCCCCTGGTCGTGCCGCAGCTCAAGACGATCACCCTCGGTGGTGCGGTCACCGGTCTCGGGATCGAGTCCAGCTCGTTTCGCCACGGTCTGCCGCACGAGTCGGTGCGCGAGATGGACGTGCTCACCCCGGACGGCGAGGTGATCACGGTCACCCCGGACGGCGAGCACGCTGATCTCTTCCATGGCTTCGCCAACTCCTACGGCACCCTCGGGTACGCGCTGCGGTTGGTGATCGATCTGGTGCCGGTCGCGCCGTACGTGCGGCTGACCCACCGTCGCTACCCGGACGCGCTGGCGTGCGCCGCGGCGATCCGGGAGTTCTGCAGCCCGACCGCCGGGCCCGATTTTCTGGACGGCACCGTCTTCCATGCCCGGGAGCAGTACCTCACGCTGGGCGAGTTCGTCGACGAGCTCCCACCGGGGGTCACGCCGAGCGACTACACCGGCCAACAGGTGTACTACCGTTCCGTCCAGCAGCGCGCCGTGGACCACCTCACCATCCGGGACTACCTCTGGCGCTGGGACACCGACTGGTTCTGGTGCTCGGGTGCGTTCGGTCTGCATAACCGGTGGGTGCGCCGGTTGTGGCCGCGCCGGTTGCGCCGCTCGGATGTCTACCGGCGCCTCGTCGCGCTGGACCGCCGTTACCGGTTCAGCGACCGGTTGCGCCGCCTCGTCGGCGCCCCACGCGAAGAACTGGTGATCCAGGACGTCGAGATCCCGGTCGACCGGCTGGCGGAGTTCCTCACCGCGTTTCACCACGACATTGCCATCACTCCGGTGTGGCTGTGCCCGCTGCGGTTGCGCGGTGAGCGGAGCTGGCCGTTGTACCCGATGCGCCCGGGTGAGCTGTATGTCAACGTCGGCTTCTGGTCCGCGGTGCCGCAGGTGCCTGGGCGTCCGGAGGCGCACAACCGCCGGGTGGAGGAGCTGGTGACTCAGCTGGGCGGGCACAAGTCGCTGTACTCCACGGTGCACTACGACGAAGCGGAGTTCTGGCAGCACTACAACGGGCCCGCCTACCGCGCGCTCAAGGGTCGCTATGATCCGCACGGTCGGCTGCCCGATCTGTACTCGAAGGTCATCGGTGAAGAAGGTCGGTGAGGGATGCGGGTCGCGGACATCATCGGGTGTGTGGTTGGACCAGACGTGCCGGTGCGGCTGCTCGGCTACGACGGGAGCAAGGCCGGCCCGGACACCGCCGAGGTGGCCTTGCGGATCGTCTCGCCCCGGGCGCTGGCCCGGCTCGCCACCGCACCCGGCTCGCTGGGCCTGGCGCGCGCGTACATCGAGGGTGAGATCGAGATCGAGGGTGACCTGCACGCCCTCCTCGACGCGATCGTCGACCTGACACGCAACGGGCTCACCCGTGCCGATCAGCTGCGAATCGCCCGACACGTGCTGCCGGTGTGGCTGCGTCACCGGCGTCCGCCCCCCGCGCTGGAGTACCGCCCGCCGGGCCTGCTGCACTCCAGGGCCCGTGACCGGCGCGCCGTCACCCATCACTATGACGTCTCCAACACCTTCTACGAGTGGGTGCTGGGGCCGTCGATGGCCTACACCTGCGCGGTCTATTCCAGCGATGCCCTGCGCGCGGCCGACGCACAGACAGCGCTGGAGGAGGCGCAGGCGGCCAAGCACGAGCTGGTGGCGGCGAAGCTCGGGCTCACGAGCGGGATGCGGCTGCTCGACGTCGGCTGCGGCTGGGGTGGCATGGTCATGCACGCGGCGGCCGAGCACGGTGTGCGGGCACTCGGGGTCACGCTTTCGCGCAGCCAGGCCGAGTGGGCGCAGGCCGAGATCGTGCGCCGCGGCCTGCACGGGCTGGCCGAGGTGCGCCACCTCGACTACCGCGACGCCCCCGACGAGCGGTTCGACGCGATCAGCTCGATCGGGCTCACCGAGCACATCGGAGCAGCCCAGCTGCGGTCCTACTTCGTGTCGCTGGCGTCCCGGCTGCGCCCCGGGGGGCGGCTGCTCAACCACTGCATCACCCAGCCGCACACCCCGACCGCCCGGCGGCTAGACCCGTTCGTCGACCGCTACGTCTTCCCCGACGGCGAGCTGCACCCCATCGGCCCCCTGATCGCGGTGATGAACGACGCGGGGTTCGAGGTGCGGCACGACGAGAACCTGCGCGAGCATTATGCGCTCACGTTGGCTGGTTGGGGTGCGAATCTCGACGAGCATTGGGACTGTGCGGTTGCTGAGGTGGGGTTGGGGCGGGCGCGGGTGTGGCGGTTGTACATGGCGGCGTCCCGGGTGGCTTTTGAGCGCAACAACCTTCAACTGCACCAGGTTTTGGGGGTGCGGTCGGGTGTGCGTGGGTGCTCGGATTTTCCGCTGCGGGGATGGTGACGCTGGGACCGGCTGTCGTTCGAGGACGGTGATGTACTTCGTCGGTGATCGATGAGCGGTTGACGGCGCACCTGCGGTCCTGGCTCGGCCACTGGCCCGGTGACGGGCCAGGTCTGACGGTTGTCGGGTCGCGGGCTCGCGTCGAACCGGGCTGGGACGGTGCCGTGCACCCGATAATCGGAGTGGCCACCCCAGACTCGGGTGTGCTGTCGGTGCCCCCGGCCGCGGCGGCGCGGGTGTCGGCGCTGGTCGTGAGCGGGGGTGACTTGGATGACGTGCCGGCGGCGGCCGGCCTGCCCGGGACGTGGTTCTCCGGGGTGTTCCGGTGGAGCACCGCCCCCGAGGACGCCTCAACCCTGCCCGATGCCGGGCACTGGCTGGCCGCGGCGGACCCCTCGGTACCGAAGTGGCTGCGCCCGTTCGGTGGTGATGTGCTCGTCGCGGTCGACGCGGATACCGGCGAGCACCTGGCCGGGGTGGGGATCAAACGCCACGATGCGTACGGCCACGAGCTCGCCGTCGTCACCGCGGAGGCAGCCCGCGGGCGTGGTCTGGCCCGGCGGCTTGTCGCGCAGGCCGCGCGGCGAGTGCTCGACGAGGGTGCGGTGCCCACGTATTTGCACCTACGGGACAACCACGGTTCGGCGCGGGTGGCGGCGGCGGTGGGTTTCCCGGACCGGGGCTGGTCGATCATGGGCATCGCGGAAGGCTGACGCCGTGGGCCGAGGCGTTGACATCGCCTGATGGGCTGATCAGCGCCTCGTGCGGCTGCCGTTCCCGACATCCTGTGCAGATGGACATCGAGGTGCGCCCGCTCGTCGAGGCCGATCTGGACGATGCCGACCGGATCTTCCGGGACGCGTTCGCGACGTTCATCGGGGCCGACGTCTTCGGGGATACCGACCCGCTCCGCACCCGCTTCCGTGCCCGTCACGTCGCGTCGCTCGGGGCGTGGGCCGACGGTGAGCTCGTCGGTTCGAATCTGGCGGTCCGGTGGGGCAGCGCGGCCTACTTCGGCCCGCTGTCGATCACCCCCAAGCTGTGGGACGCCGGGATCGGCGGGCGGCTCGTCGAGGTGACGGTGGCGATCCTCGACGGGTGGGAAGCCGCGCATCAGGGCCTGTTCACCTTCGCGCACAGCCCCAAGCACCACGGGCTGTACCAGAAGTTCGGGTTCTGGCCCCGGTTCATCACCGCGATCATGTCGCGGCCGGTGACCGGCGCCGAGCCGGCGTCCGGTTGGCTGCTCTCGGTTGCTGGTTCGGCCGGGCGGCCGGCACTGGTCGAGGCGTGTGCCGGGGTGACGGGGGCGATCCTGCCCGGCCTGGACGTCGGCGGCGAGATCGACTCGGTGCTGGACCAGGGTCTGGGCGACGTCGTGCTGGTCGGGGAGCCGGACGCTCCGCGCGCGTTCGCGGTCTGTCACACGGGTGCGGGCACCGAGGCGGGCAGCGGTGTCACCTACGTGAAGTTCGCCGCCGTCGCTCCCGGGCTCGGTGCCGGCGACGCCTTCGGCGTACTGCTCGACGCGTGCCAGGGCTTCGCCGCGGCGTCCGGCGCGCAGCGGTTGATCCTGGGCGTGAACACCGCCCGTCACGACGCCTACCGCCACCTGATCGGCGCCGGCTTCCGCACCGACTTCCCCGGCGTGACGATGCACCGCCCCAACGCCCCTGCCCACAACCGCGAGGACATCTACCTGCTGGACGACTGGCGCTGAGGCCCGCCTGCGCTGCCCGGCCGCTGATCAAGGGGAAAGGGTCAGGTCACCTGCGGGTCGCGTGGGCGACCGCGACGGCCCGTGCCACGTAGCTGCGACCGAACAGCACCACGCGTACCAGCAGCGGGAAGAGCTGGTGCCGCGGCACCCGCTGGCGCCAGCCGTCTGCCAGCGGTGTTGCGTCGGTGTAGGCAGAGCGCAGGGCGTCGAGGTGCGGGCAGTCGAAGAGGGCGAGCATCGCTAGCTGGCTTTGCAGTTCCTGGATGGCGGTGGAGCAGCGTGCGTTAGCCGATCCGGGTCGGCGCCCCGGTCGGCGCCGGCGCCGCCGCGGTGATCTCCGGACCCTGTGTCCACTTCTTGCCCGGCCCCCGGTCTGCCGGCACGGGCACGGTGAGTTCGTCGCGCAACGCGGGCACGAGGATGAACCGTGCGGTGTGGTACTTCGCGGCGGTCTTCCCGGCTCGGGTGCGGCAAGCGCTGCCTGCGGGCACGTCGCATTGCGGGCAGGGGTGGCGTTCGGCCGCGGCCGCGGCGTCGTCGGGTCCGAGTTGCATACCGACAGTCTCGCAGAACTCTGTCAAAACCAGGGGTAGTTATGAGAGGTGTTGTGCGAATCGCGACCTGCGAATCTCCGATCCGAAGTGTCGATGTCCGGAGTGGACTGCACGGATGACCGAACTCCTGTGCATGTCGTCTATGGCGGTTGCCGAAGCGCTAGGTGACCTGGACTCGTTGATCCGATATTAGCTCGCCGGCCGCTCCGGTACGAGAAGAGGGAATTCCGAATGCCCCGCTCTTGGCGGGATAGTGAGCGGGATCCCTCCGGCGAGCAGGACGCACATCAGTCCTCACCCAAGGACGGGCGTTGCCACGTGTGTGACCGCTGCTGAGTCGTTTCCGGAGACGCTTTCGGTAGACGTGACGGCCCGGTAACCCTGGCCAGCGCAGCCGAGGTCGCCGACGCGGCGGAGAACGTTGCTGTCGACATCTGACAGGGGTCCTGGGACGCGTCCCTCCGTGTCCGCAGACCGGAGACGTCCGGGGCCCAGGTCTCACCCGAGGGGGCACGGGGAGCGCGAATTCGTGCTAGTAGTGTTCACTCGTGTACACAGCGCAACATTCCTTGGTTGGAAGTCCCCTGGCTGTCGAGCCAGCCGACTTCCGACGTGAACTGGTCCGGACAGCCAATTGGGTTGCGGACTACCTCGAAGCACTCCCCGACACGCCGGTGACCCGGCCGCTTCCCGACGACTATCGGCGCCGACTCGCCGCGTCACCCCTGCGGGACAGCGGGAGTCCCATGCCGGAGTTCCTCGACTTCATCAACGCCGAGGTGGCGCCCTATCCCGGCGGGAATGGGCATCCGGCGTTCTTCGCCTGGATCACCACCCCACCCGCGCCCATCGGCATCCTCGCCGACCTCATCGGATCCACCCTCAACGCCAGCTGCGGATACGGCGAGAACGCCCTGGTGGACATGGAACGCGGCGCCGTGCGGGCCCTGGCCGACCTCGCCGGACTACCCGCCGGCACCGGCGGAGTGCTCACCAGCGGCGGTTCGACGGCCAACCTGCTGTGCCTGGCCGCAGCCCGCACGTGGATGCTGAAGTCCCAGAACGCCACGGACGGCGTGGCCCATGACGAGGTCCACGCACGTCTGGTGTGCTACCAGTCCACCGAGACCCACATGAGCGTCAGCAAGTCGCTGCGCACCATCGGTCTTCCGCTGTCGCGAATCCGCAGTATCCCGGTCGACGCCGACCTGCGGATGGACATCGAGGCGCTGCGCGCGGCCGTCGAGACCGATCTCGCCGCCGGTCTGCTGCCGTTCTGCGTCGTGTCCACCCTCGGTACGGTCGGCACCGGGGCGATCGACCCCCTGCCCGAGATCACCCGGCTGTGCCGGGAGCACGGCATGTGGCACCACGCTGACGGGGCCTACGGTGGCCTGGGTGCCGTGCATCCCGAACTCGCGCCGCACTACGAAGGTGTCGCCGAACTCGATTCGTTGACGATCGACCCGCACAAGACGCTCAACGTGCCCATCTCGTGCGGCGCGGCACTGGTCACCACCGCTGGCAACCTCCGCGAGGCGTTCTCGGTCCAGGCGTCCTACTTGGACGGCAACGACGACTGGCCCTGGCTCTCGGAGTACACCGTGGAGCTGACTCGACCCGGCGGGCGGGCGTTAAAGGTATGGGCCGTACTGCATCAACTTGGCAGGCAGGGAGTGGTCGATCTGATCGAGCACTATCTCCATCACGCCCGATTGATGCGCGCGCTGATCAATAAACGACCCGAGCTGGAGCTGGTCACCGGCGGCCCGTGGGCGATCACCTGTTTCCGTTATGCCCCGCCCGGTTTCGCCGGTGACCTCGACGAACTCACCGCGGAGATCACCGCGCGGCTGCAGGGCAGGGGCAACGCGTTCCTGGCCACCGTCCGAGTGCACGGCATGCTGACGCTGCGGGCGTCGATATGCGGTCACCGGACCACGAAAGCCGATGTGGAAACCCTGCTCTCGGAGGTGCTCGACATCGGCAGGCAACTCGCCGGCAGCTAAACCGGCGCGGACCTGCTAGACCGGCTATTCGACACGTGCGCTCGTCGTTAACCCGGATTTCCACGCAGCGGATTCGGCCTCTGGGTCAGGTGAACTGGAGGCGGAGTTGGTGGCTTTGCCACTAGGGGATGGTGGTGTCTGTGGGGATGTTGGACTGGCGCGGGATTGGTGGGTAGGCGCGGTGGTTGAGGATGACGGTGATGGTGTTGTGGTCGGTGAGGATCGTTGCGGGTGTGTTGAGGAAGCGTTGTTG
>Ga0136617_10000162_pt1 | contig 49816 bp, 36 predicted proteins | sample AntDrymUQ3222106_2_FD_129672 | JGI IMG/M metagenome (GOLD analysis project Ga0136617, IMG submission 129672) | Polar desert sand microbial communities from Dry Valleys, Antarctica - metaG UQ322 (21.06) | ecosystem: Environmental > Terrestrial > Soil > Desert | place: Antarctica: Dry Valley... | reverse complement strand
CCAAACACCAGTGCGGTAACGGCCTTCGCGACTTATAAGCCTGATTATCTTACCAATGTGCACCTTGAGTTTCATCTCGTTATCTGCTTGTCGCAGACGAGCAAGGCTACTCGGTTCTGTAGTTGAGTCGCCATCAAGAGTAGGTCTCAAGTCCAAACTAAGACAACTAACGTGTCATAGGTCTTTGGTTTCTTAACTCTATCTCAGGAGAATGCAATGAATAGACAAACTACTTTCCGAGTCAAAGCGCTCGTGATCTGCGCCATGATCCTGGTCGCGTTTCAGAGCGCTGTTCTTGGTCAGCATACGGCCCGGGACAAGGCCGCAAAGATCGACGAAGTGATGACGGCTGCAAATAAATATCGTCTCTTTAACGGGTCTGTGCTGGTGGCTGAAAATGGCAAGGTGATTTACCAAAAGGGTTTCGGCCTGGCAAACATGGAATGGAATATTCCCAATACACCTCAAACCAGATTTCGTCTCGGTTCGATTACAAAGCAATTTACTGCCGCGCTCATCTTACAACTCGTTGAGCAAGGAAAGATCAAGCTCGATGGCAAGATCACAGATTACCTGGCTGACTATCGCAAGGACACCGGCGAGAAAGTGACGGTCCATCAACTACTCAGCCACACATCCGGCATTCCCAGCTATACCGGCCTGCCCGGGTTTCGTAATGATGTAAGTCGCAATCCATACACAGTTGACGACTTTGTCAAAAAGTACGCGAGCAAGGATGTGGAATTCGAGCCTGGCAGCAAGTTCTCCTATAACAACTCCGGTTACTTCCTGCTCGGGGCAATTATCGAAAAGGTAACCGGGCAAACCTATGAACAGGTTCTAAAGGAGAAGATTCTGAATCCTCTGGGTATGAAAGACACAGGCTATGACCACCACGGAACAATCCTGGAGAAGCGCGCTTCAGGTTACGAAAAGAACGGCGAGGGTTATGTGAACGCACCCTATCTTGACATGTCTCTTCCCTACGCCGCCGGGTCATTGTATTCGACTGTGGAAGATCTTTACCTCTGGGATCAGGCGCTCTATACGGATCGCGTACTGTCAGCTGCGACAAAAGAACTCATGTATAAGCCCAATCTAAGCGACTACGCTTATGGATGGGTCGTAACCAAAGCCAAGCTGGGAGCCGGGACAGAGAGTGTGCCTAAGATCACACACGGTGGCGGCATTAATGGCTTCAACACCGTAATCGCCCGGTTTCCAGCCCAGAAACATCTCATCGTGCTTCTAGATAACACGTCGCAGGGCGCGAATTTGGGCCGGCTCGAGCGAGAATTGACCAGTATCCTCTACAACCAACCTCACACCTTACCCAAAATGCCTTTGGCCGAGGTGCTGCACAAGACGATCACTGAAAAAGGGATTGAAGCCGGTCTGGCGCAGTATCGCGATCTAAAAGCACGACAAGCGAAGGTTTTCGAATTCGGCGAACCGGAGCTAAACCAGCTCGGGTACCAGCTGCTGCAAGCGAAGAAACTCAAAGAGGCGGTCGAAGTATTCAAACTCAATGTGGAAGCATATCCCCAAGGATTCAACACCTACGATAGTCTCGGCGAAGCTTATATGATTAGCGGCATCACCGAACTCGCCATTCAGAATTACAAGAAATCGCTTGAATTGAACCCAGAAAATACCGGCGCCATGGAAATGCTCAAGAGGTTGGAGAACAAGGCGGTAGCTATCGATCCCAAAACCTACGACGCTTACGCGGGCGAGTATGAGGTGACTCCGACTTTTATGGTAAGGGTTTTCAAGGAGGGCGAGAAGCTTATGACTCAGGCCACCGGGCAACCTCCCTTCGAACTCTTTCCAGAAGCCGAGAATAAATTTTTCCTGCGCGTGGTAAATGCGAAAGTTACGTTCAACAGGGACGACAAAGGTTCCGTCACCGGTCTGGTCATTCACCAGGGTGGCCGAGATATGCCGGGAAAAAAGATCAAGTGAGGTCTACGGAACCGGGAGCGGTAGCGACCGCACTCAACCAACCGGATCACTATCTTGTCACCAATTTGGATCGGCCCCTAGATCCGGTTGGATGAAGATTTGTATGACGCACTGTTTCCCTATGTGTTTGTCTAGCGAAGAATCAATTGGTTAGTTGACTGCGGTCGCTACCGCTCCCGGTTCTGTTTTTGGGGTTGCCTTCCAAGCTCCCCTTATTTCTTCTCCCTCACATCGTAAGCATAAATAGTGTCCTGGTCCCGAAGGTATAACCGGCCACCGGCTATGACTGGATGCGCCCAGGTCGGTAAGGAGTCTTGCTGGATGCGGAAGCGACCTTTCTCCTGATATCCCGTAGGCGTCGCCTCGACGAGCCCAACCACGCCGTTCTCGCTCAGTGCGTAGAGATGACCGTCGGCGTAGACCAAAGAGCCTTTGCCCACGCTGCGGTCTTTCCAGGCGACCTCACCGGTGTCGAAACGCATGGCCGTCAGGATGCCGCTGGAAAAGCCGTACATGTGATCTCCGATGAGAATCGAACTGCTGTGGTGATTCCGCATCTCCTTCGTGAAGTAGACCTCAGATACCCCCTGCCCGTTTGCCTTTATCTCGACGAGGCCGCCACCGTTCCCATAGTCTGAAGAAATGAAGACACGGTTGCCGCGCGCGACTGGCGTCGCCGCGTTGGCCACATTATTGGCTGCACGCGGGTAATCCCAGAGAAGCTTTCCGTCTTTCACGTCTAACCCCAGCCCGCGTGTGTGGGTAAAGAAGACCACTTGCGTGGTATTTCCGACTTGGACGGGAATCGCCGAGGAATAGCCGGCTCGGTCGCTCTGGCTCTTCCAGATCAGTGAGCCGTCCTTCTTATTTAGCGCGACAATCGAAGCACCGAGCCCCCCAGCATTGACCAAAAGTTTTTCGCCAACCACCAGCGGCGACTCGCTAATCCCCCAAGTGATGTTCGAGCCGCCAAACTTCTCGAGAACATTCATCGTCCAAATGAGCCGGCCTGTTCGCACGTCGAGGGCTGAGAGGTCACCGCTCCCCCCGAGGGCATAAAGGGTTTGGCCGTCTACGGTTGGGGTCCCGCGCGGGCCATCGCCACGATCGTTGCGGAAGCGAGTACCGGAGGCCGTGGCCCACGCTTCCTTTCCCGATGCGGCATCGAAAGCAATCACGTATTCGCGGTCGCCTCGGAGTCCCATCGTGAAGAGACGGCCTTTGGCAATCGCAAACGAAGAGTATCCCGCTCCCGCACCTGTGGCCTTCCAGGCCAGCGGCGGGCCGTTCTCGGGCCACTGTTTCAAGAGGCCCGTCTCTTTGGAGATTCCGTCACGGTTCGCACCGCGCCATTGGGGCCAGTCACCGCCGACCTGAGCAGCAATCTCGGTGGACAGAAAGAGAGCGATAACTGCGAGACTCATCAGAGTCTTGATGCTAATAGTCTTCATGTTCGAATCTCCTTATCTCCTTGTCTCCTTAACGGAGAGGGGCAGCCGGAACTCTTAACAGTTGGGGAGGATGATGGTGAACATTCGTAGTGAAATAAACTCATGCTTGCGGTTTGAAATATAAGACCATGGCGGCGCCTGCGGCCGCCAACACGAAGCCGACGTAGAGCAAGGGATTGGGTGCTGTTCTGGGCGGATGCAGCCACATGGAAAAAAGCACATTGACGAGCGGCGCACCTGCGAAGACGAGCGGCATCACATAAGTTGGCAAGCCGCCTGACTTAAAGGCAAAGATGATGCAGACCGCACCAATAGCGCCCAGTGCCCCACCGCCGATTGCAGCTAAGGAGCCCTTTGTCGTGAAGCCTTGCAACTGGCCTTGATAGGACAGGTTGGCCACCGGCACCAACACTCCGATTAAGAAGTAAGCGAGTCCTACACAGAGCAACGCGCGCATCGGATTACCGAGCGCCACCTGACCGCGATGCAGCGCCGGACCATAAAGACCCCACGCCAGAGCCGCGCCCAGCGCGAAGATTATCCAAAGCATTTGGGAGACCTCGTTTCGTTGGAACTTTGTTCTTTATACTTTGTCCTTAGTACCAGGAACTTTGCACCTTGCTATTAGTTTGGTAGTTCGTGGCTGGTATTCCGAACTGGAACAAATCCCGTGGCCGCTAAAGTTCTAAGCACAAAGTTCAGGGTTCTATTCAGCATCGCTAAAACGTTATTCTTAGTCCAAGTTGAATCTGCCGCGAAGAAGTTACGGTCGAACGAATGACTCCAAACGTTGAAAGAGGCTGTTCTGTGTCCGACGCTCCGGTGAAAGCGATTAGGCTGGGATTGCCAAAGTTCGCGCGATTGAAAATATTGAACGCCTCGACGCGAAATTGGATTAGCGCATTCTCGCCCAAGCGAGACCAGCGCGTTTTCTTCACGGCGGAGAAGTCAAAGGTCCGCAAGTTTGGACCAATCAAAACGCCCCGACCGAGATTACCCAGCCGCCCTGCTGGTTGTAGCTGGAAAGCCGCAGCATCAAAATAACCTGCGGGATCGCCCACAACCGCCGTTTCTGCGTTAAAGCCAGGTGCGATGTTCGCGCGGTCAAAGCCAATCCCCGGCGCCAGCGATGGCGACCATTGAGAGCGGGAACGATTGCGCGCCACGAACACAGTCAAAGGATTTCCGCTCCGCATCTGACCAATACCCGCCAGCTGCCAGCCGTCCAGAATCTTGCCAGTCACGCCTTTTAAGCCTTTGGCAAACGGGATTTCCCAGGTGAAGTTGACGACCAGATTGTGTTTGGCGTGATAGTCGGCGAGTCCCTTGTTGTAGTTCAACCCGGAGAATTCCGGAAACGCCGTAGTCGTGCCGTTCGTCGAATCGGAAAAAAATGTCGAAGCCTGCGTTGTGTCGATGTTGCGAGAAAAGGTGTAGGACGACTGTGCTGAAAACCCTCTGCTAAAACGCTTACGCAACTCAAAAATCAGGGCGTTGTACCACGAGTTGCCGTCACTACTTTTGAGTTCGATGGTCGTAAACGCCGTGTTGGGGCGCGGGCGCCCAGCCGGATAGAAGGGTGTGCCATCCGCTCCAATGTCAGGTGTAGGAAGGTTTACATCGCTACTGCGCAGCAAGTGGACGCCCCGCGAGCCGGCGTAACCCAGAGTGACCACAGTGTTCCACCAGAGCTCGCGCTGAAGGTTAAGGTTCCAAACCTGCGTGTAAGGGTTATCGAGATTAAACTGCACCGGACGTATCGAGAGAGAGCCGTTGAAATTCGGTACCGGGAAGGTCGGGTTGTTGACGACAGGTCGCGGCGTAGCCGGGGGATTCGTTACCGTGACAATTAGGTTCTGCTGGTTGTTCGTGTTGAAGTAAACGCCGTAGCCACCCCGAATACTCGTCCTTCCGTTCCCGAAAACGTCCCAGGCGAAGCCCACGCGCGGTGAAAGATTTCTGAGCGTCGGATTCTGGTAGAGTGGTCCTATAGTAGGTGAGCGGTCGCTCAAGTTGATAAGCGCTGAGTCTCGTCCATAGATATCAACCGGCAGAGTAGCCACCTCATAACGCAGGCCGCCATTGAGAGTCAAGCGTGAGTGCGCGCGAAAAGTGTCTTGGAAATAGAAGCCCGCCAGGGTAAAGCGCCAGTAACGATCGAGCGCGCCGTTCGGCGAGATGCCGATAAAACGCACCGGGGTGTTCCTGAGAAAATCGGTTATCGAGTTGAAGGTAAAAATGCCGAGGCTAAACGTCGGATTGAACATGTTGTCCTGGTAGCGCTCCACCACCGAGCCCGCCTTTATGAGATGTCGGCCGCGATTGTGCGTGAGCCCATACTCAACCCCAAAAACATTCTGCGTTAACCTGAGGCCAGCCGAGGTCTGCGGGCCAAAGCGTCCAGGGATGCCACCAATGTCGATGCCGCCCAAGAGGCTCTGTCCAGGCGCGAACGGCGTCAAGTTCCCCGAAGTGTTGGCTTCAACGTCCTGCCCGACGCGCGTGCGACTGAAGTTGAGCCGAAACGTATTCAGCGTGTTTGCCGAAAGAGTCTGACGATATTCCCCCGTGAAAAACTGATTGCGGGAAAGGAACGTGCGGGGAAACTGGGGAAAGTCGGTGGGCAAGAGCTGATCGGCATCGTCGAATGTGTAACGGGCGAAAAACTGGGCCCGGTCGCTGCGGTTATAGTCGAAACGCCCCTGAAGAAAATGTTGGCGGACTTGCTGCTGAAATCCGAAAGCGTGCGCGGCAAGGTTACCGACGACAGTTGAAGGCCCGACATTGGGGAGGGGAAATTCATCCAGGTAGGGTCTAACAGCGGCATTCACTCCTACGTTCGTGCGGATAATGTTAGCGGAGGGACAGTCCTGGCCGGCAGCAGGCGTTACAGCGCATCTGGTTACTATCCCCTGCCGCGCATCAAGATCGGGAACCACCGTCCGTATGGTGCGCCCAAGATTCTCTCTCAACGACTCGTAGCCGAAGAAGAAAAACATGCGGTCGGTCCGGATGGGACCGCCAATTGAGCCGCCAAACTGGTTCCTCTTAAACTCGGGTTTCTTGACCTGATCAAAAAAGTTGCGCGCGTCAAAGTTGTCGTTGCGATGAAATTCGTAAGCCGAGCCGTGCCACTCGTTGGTTCCCGACTTTGAGACGGCGTTGATTTGCCCACCGGAGTTGCGTCCAAACTCGGCGCCGTATGAGTTCGCTTCTACGCGAAACTCTCTAATTGTTTCTACCCCCAGAACTGTACCGGCAGCGCTACCCGCCGGACCATTGGTGAAATCATTCTGCGGTGTGCCGTCGAGCAAATAGACGTTTGATCTCGGGTCCTGGCCGTTGATACTAATGCCCAGACCATGCGCCACGACCGAACCACCATCGCGATGGGCATAGCCGATCACGCCCGGCTGGAGCAAGGCAAGGTCAGTGTAATTTCTGCCGTTCAGCGGTAACTCCCGTATGGCTTGTTCCCCCACGAGATAACTGAGTTCCTGACTCTGCGTGTTTACCAAAACTTCGCCACTGTTCACATTCACGGCGGCACTGAGACCTGCGACTCTCATAACCAGGGACACCGCCGTAGATTCGTTTACGGTGAGTCTGACGCTGGGAAAGCCCAGGGGTTCGAAGCCTGCAAACTCGGCTCGCAATTCATATAGGCCGACAGGTAGGCCCGGAAAAACGAACCTTCCTTCGTCTCCACTCGTAGTAGCCCTGGTAAGTCCAGTATCAAGATGTTTGGCCGTCACCTGGACGCCGTCGAGCACGGCCCCATTTGAATCCTTAATGTCCCCAGTGATCGTGCTGTCGGTTTGGGCGACCACACTGACAGCAAAAATGACAACCAGACAGACTATACCCAACATTCTTTGGCGTATTGCGGGAAACGAAAGTGGAAAAAAACTCATCATTGCAAGTGCTCCGGTTTGACGCGCGGGCTTTCAGGTCTCAATACTTCATATTCTAGCAATCAGTTTCAGATATTGTCAGTTAAATACGCGGCAAGATATGCCCAGGTTCTGAATGATGGTTGGTCCCCGGCAACTTTTTCTTACCATCGTTCCCTTCGATTTGGTATTAATGTCGACGCTTAAAGAAGGCGACTTTCCAGATTTTGGTAATTCCCACCGAGAATCAGTAAGGAGATCATTTTGAAGTCAAAGGCAGTCAAAACTACGATGCTGGCTCTGCTTATCCTGTTGCCATCATTAGCCAGTGCGCAAACCCATCGCGCTTCGGTCCGGGGTGCGGTCACAGACCCCAACGGTGCCGTCGTTGCTGGTGCGAACGTGCAAGTGGTTAACACGGAAACTAACGAGAATCGGTCGACGACAACCAATGAAGACGGCTCGTATGCCGTCTCGTCTCTTCCACCCGGGCCTTATACGGTCACCGTAGAAAGAGCCGGTTTTAAGAAGTTCTCGCGCTCACTTAGTTTGCAAGTGAATGAGGAATTGCGACTGAATGCCTTACTAGACGTGGGTCCCATTCAGGATGGCCCCGACGACATCTACGCTCCGGCGGAGGTTCTTAAAAGAGACTCAGCTTCACTAGGTGCGGTAATCGAAAACACCCAAGTGGTCGGACTGCCCCTGGACGGGCGCAACTTTTATGAGTTGAGTTTACTTGTCCCGGGCGCTGTTCCTCCCGCACCGGGCTCAGCGGGCTCCGTTCGTGGTGACTTTTCTTTCAGCGTCAACGGCGCGCGAGAAGACAGCAATAATTTTCTGCTTGACGGTGTCTACAATGTGGATCCCAAACTCAACACCTTCGCCGTGCGCCCGCCGGTGGACGCGATACGCGAGTTTGAAATCGCGACCAGCACCTACGACGCGGCCTTCGGTCGTAACCCGGGTGCACAGGTAAACGTAGTGCTCAAATCCGGCACCAACGACTTACACGGTTCTCTTTACGAGTTTCATCGCAACGCAGCCCTGGATGCGCGCAACTTCTTCGCCCCCGGTAATGAACCGGCGCCAAAATACCTCCGCAACCAGTTCGGTTTCTCCGCTGGAGGTCCAATTCGCAAGAACCAGACGTTCTTCTTTGCCGATTACGAGGGCACACGCTCGCGCGAAGGAATAACCCGGATTGCGAACGTGCCAACTCTTCTGGAGAGATCCGGAGATTTTTCGCAGAGCCAGCAGGGTATTCCGCGGGATCCTTCCACGGGGCAGCCGTTTCAAGGTGGAGTAATTCCGTCGTTCTTCATCCACCCGATCGGGCGGGCCATCGGCGGTCTGTATCCGCGACCGAATCGTAATGCGGCTTTTGCTAACTTCGTTTCCTCGCCTACACAGCGCGACGACAATGACCACTTCGATGCCCGCGTAGATCACTTCCTCAGTAATGTCACTACTCTAGTGTTCCGTTATAGTTTTGGCGACCGCCGGTTTTTTGAGCCATTTGCCGGACCGACGCTCTCCACAGTCCCCAGCTATGGCAACGACGTACCACGGCGCAGTCAAAATGCCATGGTGGGCGCGACGCACGTCTTCTCGCCCAAGCTGGTTAACGATGCTCGCTTCGCTTTCAACCGCGTCGCTTCAGCTGTTAATCAGGAGAATCAGGGCATTAGCGTCAATCGCGCCGTCGGCTTACCGGAGCTGTCCGGGAATTCGCGCGATTTCGGCTTGAGCTTCATAACCATCACCGGCTTCTCGCCCCTCGGCCACGAGGGCAACAATCCCCAAAACACCGTAACCAACACCTTTCAGATTATCGACGCGGCCACCTACGTCCAAGGAAATCACCTCTTGAAGTTCGGCGCTGACATTCGCGCCGTACAGCAGAACGGATTTCGCGACGTGCAATCGCGAGGTCTCCTGAATTTTTCGCCCTTTGCCTACACCGGGGTCGCCCTGGCTGACCTGTTACTCGGTCTTCCGCTGGTCACCGGCGGCGCTCGCGTCGACAATGCTCAACACCTGCGCGCCCAGAGCTATCACTTTTTCGTTAACGATAGTTTTCGTGTGCGTCGGAATGTGACTCTCTCGGCGGGCCTGCGCTATGAGTACAACTCACCGCCGGTGGACGCGACCGACCGCGCAACCCTATACGACCCAACGACGCGTTCCCTCGTGCCGGTAGGTATCAACGGGATGCCACGCGGCGGATACGAGGCGGACAAAAACAATTTTGCTCCACGCGTCGGACTGGCCTGGACAATCGGCGAGGAAAAAACGGTGGTGCGGGCGGGCTATGGCGTCTATTACGACACCTCGCCGCTGGCCCCAGGCGAGGCGCTCTACTTCAACAGGCCCTTCTTTGATTTCAATTTGTTCTTCCCTCTTCCGGGTCTGCCCTTAACCCTAAGCGACCCGTTCCCGGCGTTCTTTCCCTTCACGCTGCCCGACTCGGCGCAGGCGATTCAGCGCGACTTGCGCACGCCTTACATGCAGCACTGGAACCTGAACGTGCAGCAGCAATTGGGTCGTAACCGGGTACTCGAGATTGGCTATGTAGGCTCGAAGGGGACGAAGCTTTTGTCGGCGCGTGATCTGAATCAACCGCAGCCAAGCGCCTTGCCACCGGGCCTGCCATTTGTACCGCGTCCTGTTCCGCAATTTGACGAGATTAATACAATTGAGTCGCGGGCAAGCTCGAACTATCACAGTCTCCAAGCTCGTCTGCAACAGCGGCTTTCGCAGGGACTCGCAATGCTAGCGTCCTACACCTGGTCAAAATCGATTGATGATGCTTCCAACTTTTTCCCCAGCGCGGGCGACCCAAACTACCCGCAGAATAGTTATGACTTGCGCTCCGAACGCGGCCGCTCCAATTTTGACGTGGCACATCGCCTCTCGGTGAGTTACGTCTACGACCTGCCTTTTGGCAAAGGCCGGCCATACCTCGCAGATAACGGCGCCTGGTCCAGGCTGCTGACCGGCTGGCAAACTTCAGGCATCGTGACGCTGCAGACAGGCAGACCTTTCACGGTTGCGCTGTTGCGCGAGTTCGATAATAGTGGAACCGGAATCTCGGCACTGGGCTTCGGAGCGAATGACCGTCCCAACGTCGCGGGAGATCCGAGTCTGGGCCAGCGTTCTCCCGAGCGCTGGTTCAATACCGCTGCTTTCACTTTTCCGCCTCGGGGAAGCTTTGGCAACGCCGGCAGGAATATTCTGGATGGTCCCGGCTATCGCAACGTCAACGCTTCCCTCGTTAAGAACACTGCGCTCTCGGAACGAATGAATTTGCAGTTCCGGGCAGAGTTCTTCAATCTCTTCAATCACCCCAACCTCAACTTGCCGGACAATTTTCTGGGCTCGCCGTCCTTTGGCCAGATCACTTCAGCACGCGAGCCGCGCCATATTCAGTTTGGGGTGAAGTTGCTCTTTTAGAAGCGTGGCGCGGCCTCTGCCACAGCACCGGGAGCGGTACGTCCCCATTCAAAGAGGCGGTGTTCACGCCGGAAATTAAGCGTTAGGGTCCCATGTGAATCGGACGAGTAGATAGGTGCTACTGGAAGTATCGACGTTGAGTGCCATCGCTACCTCTTCCGGTTCTGTAAGGACGCGCTGATCACATTTGTGAAATTAAACATTGCGGCCACCCTATCCCGGAGGACTCATATGTATTCTTCTGATAAACGACCGGTGACAGCGTTAGTGATGATCGGCCTGTTGCTATTCGCGTCTGCAAGCGCGGCAATGGGAATCGCTGACTGGCCCCAGTGGCGCGGGCCAAACCGCGATGGCGTGGTGAGCGACGCGTCTATTCCACCAGCGTGGCCGAAGGAATTAAAGCAAGAATGGAAAGTCACTGTTGGCCTGGGTCACTCTTCTCCGGTAGTCGCGAATGGAAGGATTTATGTTTTTGCTCGGCAAGGCGAAGAGGAAGTTTTGCTCTGTCTAAATTCTGCTACTGGAAAACAAATCTGGAGCTCAAGCCAGCCGATTGCCTATGAGATGCACAATGCGGCTCGTGCACACGGTAAAGGTCCAAAGTCCACTCCTGTGCTGTACGATGGTAACGTTTACACCTTCGGCATTACGGGCGTTCTCTCTGGCCACGATGCGCGCACGGGGAAGTTAAAGTGGAGACGCGAATTTTCCCAACAATACCCTAAGACTTCGCCACTCTTCGGCACCGCAATGTCTCCATTGGTATTGAATGGACAAGTGATCGCTCACGTAGGTGGTCATAACAAGGGTGCTTTGATGGCTTTCGACGCAGCGACGGGCGCAATCAAGTGGTCGAATGAGACGGATGGCCCGGCGTACTCCTCTCCGATCGTCATAAACCTGGCCGGCACGCAGCAGGTCGTGACTTTTATGCAGAAGGACTTTGTCGGGGTTGACGCCGCCACCGGCAAGTTGCTGTGGAGGATCCCAGCTAAATCCCAGTATGAGGAAAATTCAGTCACACCCATTGCATACAAAGACATGCTAATCCTCTCGAGAGAAGAGCAAGGCGTCGAGGCAATTCGTTTGGTGCAGCAGGGGCCAAATCTCATGCCCGTCCAGGTTTGGAACAACAAGGAAACTCAACTCTTCATGAACACACCTGTGTTACAGGGTAACCTGCTCGTCGGCTTATCTGCCCGGAACAAAGGGCAGTTCTTCTCGATCGACGCCGACACAGGCAAGACTCTGTGGCTGGGCCCCGGACGAATGGGGGAGAATGCTGCGATTCTTAATCTCGGTGGGAAAGTGTTGTTCATGTTGACCAACGACGCCAAGCTTGTCGTGTTGCCCGTCGCGGCTAAGGACTTCGTGCCGGCGGCAGAGTACACCGTGGCCGAGAGCCCAACTTGGGCCCATCCGATTGTGATTGGCAATCGGATCCTGATTAAGGATGAGACGACACTCAGATCGCTGGCGTTTTAGGAGAACCGCCTGACATCTAGCATAGGAGAGACGATGACTCACAAGATCACCAAAGCTACCGCCACGCTTTTGCTTCTTAGTTTGTTGACTATGGCAGCGCAGAAGCCGAATTTCAGCGGATCATGGGTAATGGATCGCGCTAGAAGTTTTGGGATGCCAGGAGACATGCAGCAGACCATGACGGTCATTCACACCGCCGATCAGATTGAGTTGGAGACCAAGCTTATTCAGCCGAACAACGAACGCACGATTAAGGACAGTTACATCCTGGACGGCAAAGAGCGGGAATTTACGCCTCAGAGTCCGCCCGGCCAACCATTGCCGAAGGGAAGACGCACATCCAACTGGCTGCCGAATGGCAATGGAATTCTCGTTAACGAAGTTACGACTGCTGAGACTCCCAAGGGCACGGTCACTAGTCAACTCACGAGAAAATGGACTTTGTCTAATGGCGAGTTGGTTATCGACATGTACGTTGATAATCCCAGCATGTCGTATGAAACGAAGCGGATTTTTGCCAAAAAATAGCCGAACTGATCCTATTGAAAACGAAAAGGGCTGGCCCGGGGACAATTAATCCCGCGCCCGCCCTACTTAGTTTCGCTGGTTCTGTTCGAAGTCGTTAGTTGCCCCTGTACCCGTCCTCGTAACCGTTCTCATAACCGTCGCGATAATACCGCTGGTACATCGCCTTATCGCCTAGCTTCGAGTTGTAGTCTTTCGACGCGTTGCGGTATGCAGTCCTGTTGCGGAAATTACGGCGGTCTCGATTCCGATCCTTACGGCCTTCCTTGATTCCGTCGTTGTAGCCTGCGTTTAGCGCAGTCTGCCGCTGCTGGAAAGAACCGTCGTAGTTATCGTACCGGTCCCAGTCACGACCGCCACGGTTACTTCTGTCTTCGCGACGGTCCGCACGTCGATCCCGGCGCGCGCGACGCTCGTCGCGACGCTGCTGCTGATCGATCGTATTCCAGTCGCCATCGCGTTGCTGCGCGACAGCGACGATCGGTAATGCCAAAAAGATTCCAACCGCCAACATCAGACTCGTTCTCAACAGCCCTTTGTTTTTTCGTTTCATGAATTCCTCCACTCCCATTCAAACCCTAGAAGCTACCCGAGATTGGTCTAGTCTTCTTATGAACTACAAGCGCTGTGCCATTCGAGGATCCAAACAAAGAGCTTCAATTGCTGCTAAAACAAGGCTTATCCCCCGAAGGTACGTCAACACGATTTGCAGTGCCTTGTACCGTAACGGGTCAGACGGATGGTATTTGAAGTGAAGAAATTGGACCGCAACGTAATTGTAAGATTTGGTGAGGACGATCGTGAGTCGCTCTGCCGCGGAGACTCAACAGAATCGAAATCTCGGGATAGTCCACCGAAGCTGAAACGGATCGAAGCAGGATTTGTGGGAGGTGCCCGGGCTTAGGTTTTAAGACGCCTGGACGTTCACGTAATCACTGCGCGGCAATGTTATAAGCGGCCATCTGAGTCGCATTGCGCACGAGCAGGCGGCCGCCGGCGATGGCCGGGTAGTTCCACGTCTTACCCTCAAGAGCCGAGAAGCGTGCAACCTCTGCGTACTCTCTGGGCGTAGCCTTCACCAGGGCCAGTTCTCCGGCGTCGCTGGAAATAATCAGATGCCCACTCGCGAGGATGACCTGCCCGTAGCCATAACGTCCGCCCTTCCACTTGCGCTCCCCGGTATTGACATCAAGACATGTCAGAATTCCTTCATCCAGTCCGTAGACGTGGCCTTCATGAAGAACTGAACTGTTGAACTTGTTCTTCATGTTGATGTTTTCCCAAAGCTGGCGCGCCTCGAAACTCTTGCCCCCGCCCGAGATTTCAATTAGTGCCGCCCCCTTGCCGTAACCCGATGAGATGAAGAAGCGGTTTTTATCCACCATGATCGGCTGCGAGACGTTAATGCCCATATCAGTATCCCAGATGTAGCTCCAGAGCAGCGAACCGTCCTCAGGGGCAAGTCCCATAACCCGCGACGCGCTAACAACAACGATTTGGCGTCGGCCCGCCAGGGTAACAAGCATGGGTGAGACGTAGGCCTGTGAGTCGTTTTGAGACTTCCAAACGGGCGCACCATTAAGTTTGTTGTAGGCGACGACGGATTTGCCATTGGGGCCGCCAGGCAGAACGATTACTTTGTCATCAACGACGAGAGGGGAGGCGGCCATGGCCCAGGAGAGATTTGGCGCCTTGTTCTCCGTGAGAATGTTGCGTCCCCAGGCTACGGCACCTGTCTTTGCATCCAGGCAGCGCAGCTCGCCGGTGGCACCCAGCGCGTAAATACGACCATCGTCCCAGGTGGGCGTGGCGCGCGGACCATCACCCGTAGAATCGCTGTACTGAGCGTTCCAGCCTTGTTTCCACACCTCTCGGCCGCTGGCGACATCGTAAGCAGTCGCTACTTCCTGACCTCGCCTCTGTTCGATGGTGTAGGCTCGACCATCTGCAATAACAAACGAGGCGTAACCGACGCCAATGGGCTGTTTCCACATCGGCGCCAGTCCTGAGCTGGGCCACTCGGTCACAACCTTAAGTTCATCGTAGCGCCCATCGCGATTCGGCCCCCTAAAATTCGTCCAGTAGTTTCTTGAAGCATGTGCAGCGGCAGTTTCTGGTGCTGTTGAGGGGGCTGTTGCGGTGGATCCAGTCGGTGTTGGTGACACGGCGTTCGCGGGTAAATTAGCCGCGCTAGCGGGGGCCGGTTGATCACTAGCTGGAGGCGCCCCCTGCTGCTGGGCGCGGTGTTGCTCTAGTGAGGCGTAATGGGCATCATTCGCACTGGAATCGCGCCACGCTGCAAACAGATAAACGTATCCAACCCCGAGCAACGCTATGCCCAGTGTGCCGATAATCTTCTTGCTCATGGCCACGTCGCGGCGTGCCCAGAGCATCGCCAGTCCCAAAGGAGGTATCAAAACTGACGCCGCAATTAAGCCAGTTAATGACTTGTACCAAGGGGCGGATTCTTGTGACTCAAACATTCTTTTGTCTCCTGGACTTCGCCTAGCTAGCGAGTGGGCCAATAATCATTGGACTATGTCAAGTAACGATTTTAGTCGGTAACTCTCAAAGGCTCTTAAGACACGATCCACGAACTCACACGAAGTGACACTAAAATTCGTGTCGGTTCGTGTAGCTTCGTGGATCGTTCCTTTTCCGGTGGCTCTACCCCGGTTACGCGCGCCCGGTCTAGTTATGAAACGTCTGCGAGTCAGGATTGTTAACACCTTTCATATGTTAACAATTAGACGCTGGAGTTCGCAGGTTGTTCCCACCGATTAATTCCCAATAGCGTAGAGGTTCTTCTCACCCCGAATGAAGATGCGTTTGTCGGCAATTGCCGGAGAGGCATAAACCGGTTCGCCCACTGAATTGCTGCCAAGAATCTCATGCTTTGGTCCGGCTTTGACCATGAAAGTGTCGCCGTCCTCACTCGTCAGCAGAATCTTGCCGTCGAAGGCAACGGGCGACGCAGTGAATGTCGCCGGAATTGGAACCCGGCCGCCCTCGTACACTAATTCGCCGGTTTTGGCATTGAGACACGTGAGAATGCCGCGATCCGTTGTCAGGTAAAGATAGTCGCCATAGAGAATTGGCGAAGGGACATAGGCGGTGCCCTTTGAATGTTTCCAAACAACGTTCGCGGAACCAGTAAGGTCACCTGCGGCGCCCAACCGAATCGCCATCACTATCTTCGCCGGAAATCCAGCCGATAAAAACACCGTTTCGTTGTTGGCAACAGGGGAAGGGATGGCGTTGCTCTCCACACCCTTGTGGCGCCACAATTCTTTTCCCGTCGCCGGATCGTAGGCAACAATCGATTCGGTACCGCTGGTGATAAGTTCAGCGCGCTTGGTGGTTCGAACCAATATTGGAGTGGCCCAGCTTACCTGCACCTTGCGAGGAGTTTTCCAGACTTCTTTGCCGGTCTTCTTATCAAGCGCGACGATGAAAGAGGTCTCTCCGTTGTCCTCGTCACACTGCATAAGCACAAGATTGTCATGAAGGATCGGAGAAGTGCCCGTTCCCATGCCAACCGTCCCCATTTTCCCGAGGTCAGCTTTCCAAGCGAGCTTGCCGCTCATGTCGTACGCATAAAGCCCTTCAGAGCCGAAGAATGCATAAACATATTTGCCGTCGGTGGCCGGGGTCGACGCCGCGAAAGAACTCTTGCGGTGGCGATTATCATAAGGGGTGCCTTCGAATGCGTTCTGCTCCCATAGAATCTTGCCGGTGGCGGCATTAAGACAAATGACTTTGAAAGTCTGTTTGCGATCTGCTCCGATACTGTCCGGATGTAAGAACTCCTTGTCACCCATCATGTGCTTGGCAGCTTTTGCTCCAGGCACGACCAGGCCTTCAATCGCCGTAGTGACAAAGATCTTGTTACCCCAGACTATTGGCGACGAGTGTGACCGTCCTGCAATAGGCGTTTTCCACTTAATGTTTTTCGAGGCACTCCATTCCGTGGGCAAGTTCTTCTCCGTTGAAATTCCCTGACCATCAGGACCTCGCCACTGAGGCCAGTTACCGCCGGATACGTCGACGATGGAGGTGAGAAGAGTAATGACGAGTACGAGACTAATGCGCGCTAAGAGTTTCATTGGATTCCTCTGCTGTTTGCTCACTTGTGTGCCGACTCTCATTCACGCTGTGGCGCGAGAGCCCTGCTCATTGATTCCTAACCGTTTTAACTGTTGGAATGGGCCGACTGGATAACTCTTCGAGAAAACCGTTAAAACGGTTCCGGATGGATGGGCTTCGCTGTCACACCGGGCTAAAGCCGCGGTGTGATTGAGAAAGTTCCGAAGACCAAACTGACCCACTTTTAATGCAACGGCTTCACTCGCCAATACAATAAATATTCTGTTCGCCCCGAATAAAAATCCGGCCATCGGCGATTGCCGGCGAAGCGTAAACGGTTCGCCGAGCGAGTTCGTCCGCAGAATTTCGTGCTTCGGACCCGCCTTGAGGACGAAAGTGTCGCCTCTTCACTGGTCAACAGGATCTTTCCGTCGTAGGCGACTGGTGAAGCCATGAACGTCGTTGGTTTCGGCACTCGCGCTCCGTCGTATTCCACCTTTCCAGTGCTGGCCTGGAGACAGCTGACTGAGCCGTTGCCGGTCATTAGATAAACGTAGTCTCCATAGAGGATTGGAGAAGGAACGTATGCCGTGCCCTATTATAGGACCAGACGAGCCGGGAGGTTCCTGTGACGTCGCCCGAACCGCCGGCCTTTAGAGCCAGTGCGATCTTTTTAGGATAACCGGATGTAATCAGCACGAGATCGTTCGACACGACTGGGGTAGTCACCGCATTGCTGTCCAAACCCTTATGCCTCCAGAGTTCTTTGCCTGTCTCCGGATCGTACGCGATGATGGCCTCAGCAGCGCTGGCAACAGCTCTGTGCGATTGCCGACCCGAACTAGTACTGGCGAGCTCCAGGTCAGATCAACTTTACGTTCAGTGCGCCACGCCTGCTTGCCCGTTTTCTTGTGGAAGGCCGCTATGAACGACTTACCGCCACTATCGTCGCAATGCATGATCACCACATTCTTATAAAGAATCGGTGAAACCCCGTAACCGCCACTCTCGGTACCTAGTGTGCCGAGATTCTGCTTCCAGACGAGTTTCCCTTTGTAGTCGTAAGCGTACAGCCCCTCAGTGCCAAAGAAGGCAAAAACGTATTTCCCGTCGGTGGCGGGAGTGGACGAAGCGAAGCTGGCCTTTTTGTGACGGCTATCGCCTACGGGACCTTCATAAGCCACCCGCTCCCACACGATCTTGCCAGTCTCCTTATCAAGGCAGATGACTTTGAAAGTGTGCTTGCGATCCGCGCCTACCGCATCAGGATGAACGAATTCCGTTCCGTCCAACAGCTTGTGCGTGACACCCGCTTTTGCTCCCGGAATCAGATCCCCGTCGAGCGCAGTCGTCAGGAAGATTTTATTGCCCCATACAATCGGCGACGAATGACCGCGACCCGCAATCGCGGTCTTCCACTTGATGTTCTTAGTGGCGCTCCATTCGACAGGCAGACCGGTCTCTCCAGATACGCCCTGTCCTTCCGGACCGCGCCATTGCGGCCAATTGGCGGCGCTGGTTGAACTGACGGTCGAGTTGAAAAACACCACAGCTGCAATCAACGTGATGACAAAGGCGACGAGCATTCGGGTAAATATTTTCATAGGGTTTCCTTAACCGTTCTTTTGAGTACGATCACTAATAAGGGGCCATACGCTTTGAACGGACGCGAAGGACCTGGTGCAAGCGCCACTAGTTACGGCAGTTACGTCTTCAGTTTCCTGTCTTCGCCGACTTGGCCTTGGCTTCTGACGTTACGCCAAAGGCAAAGACGTGGCTGATTCCCCGAACGATGACTAGCCCGTCGGAGATTGCGGGGGTCGCCATCATCACCTGGCCCACGGGATTTGTAGCCAAAAGCTCATACTTGGGCCCAGCTTTGACGACGAATATCTCACCGTCTTCGCTCGAGAGGTAAATCTTACCGTCGGAAGCGACTGGTGAAGCCGTGAAGGCACCGCCCTTGCCGCCGAGCCGCTCCTGATAAACGCGCTCGCCTGTCTTGGCTTGGTAGGTCGTAAGCACTCCCTGATTTGAAACGATATAAAGCAAGTCTCCATAGATAACGGGCGTCGGCATGTAGGGGCCGCCGCGCGTTTTGCTCCAGGCAATAAAATCGCTCGATTCCTTACCATCCTTAAGCGAAATATCACCTGCAGCTCCCGGCCTAATTACATAAATTGGCTGGATGACCCGGTAGCCGGTCGTAACGTATATGAGGTCGTGCGCGAAGATCGGTGTCGGTGTGGCAACCTCGGAGTTCGGTCCCAGACGCCAGAGTTCTTTTCCGGTAACAGGATCGTAACCTCGGATGGCCTTGGTTCCGTTGGTGACCAGCTCGGCACGACTCTTACCCTCGTAGACAGTCGGTGTGCTCCACGAAGGAATTTCTTCGCGAGGGGTCATCCAAATGCGCTTACCAGTCTTGATATCGTACGCCGCGATAAATGAGTTCTTCTGGATGTCGGCCTGTACGATAACCATGTTCTTGAAGATGATGGGCGATGCACCATATTCCCACTGGTAATCCGGGTCGTAAAACCACCCTGCGTCGAGCACGCCGAGGTCTTGTTTCCACAAGAGCTTCCCGTTCAGGTCGTAGGCGTAGAGACCATGCGAACCGAAGAGAGCTATGACGTGCTTGCCATCTGTTGCCGGCGTGGAATCAGCATGAGTTGATTTAGGGTGACGTTTTACCTTCGGGAGTCCCTCATAGGCTATTCGCTCCCAGAGGATCTTGCCTGTCTGTTTATCGAGAGCGAAAACCTTCCAGGTGTGTTTGGGATCATCCTTAACCGGCGCGACGTCGCCGTAAAGCCCGAAACGCGTCTCGTCTTTTGCGGCGCTGGTGACCGCTGTGGTGACGAAAATCTTGTTACCCCAGACGACCGGACTGGAGTGTGCTAGCCCTGGGATCGCAGTCTTCCAACGAGTGTTGACAGACTTTTGCGCGTCCCAGGTGACTGCGGCCGCTTGTCCCTCGACAACTCCCGAGGCGTTCGGGCCGCGGAACTGCGGCCAGTTTTGCGCACGGGCGTTGAAGCCAACAAGAAAAAGGCCAAGGAGGAGAAGCGGTATTCGTTTCATGGGGAACCTCTAAGATTGATTAGTTGTTCGTGGTCCTTGGTCAGTGGTCGATTCAGTGGTCAGTTGCCTTATCCCTGGAAGACGAAGTTAGTAGCTGGGGGCAACGCCCCCGGTAACCCAAGGTTTAGTCCCCGACCCTGTAAGGGTCGCAGTCTCGACGGACTAAATCACGCAACTGAAATCTTGGGGGTGGGCCCAGTGCGACCCTTTCAGGGTCGGGAGCCGTTTCAACTTTCCGGGGGCGTTGCCCCCGGCTACTAACTTCGTCCCTTTCAGGGACAAGGGCAACCGACTACTGACCACTGACAACTGACTATTCCGGTTGCTTAGTCTCTTCGACTCGCTTGTAGAGGGTCGTAGTTGGGCCCTGCTTGAATGTGAAACCGGTCGTTTTGTCACCTTCCATGCTAAAGGAGACGCTGATCCCATCGAAAGCGACGGGCCTGAACGTCGTCTTGTCCACGGCCATCATTGCCAGGGGCTGCTGACCAGTTGTGGTGGCGAACAACTTCCCGTCTCTGAGGCTTAACGCTATCTCAGGGCCCTGCTCAGCCTTATACCTCCCCACATGCGATTGCAGCGTCGCAGGATCAACCTCGAGGGGCGGCAGTGCTCCTGCCTTCTTAAGCATCTCGGCAATCTCGACTCTGTCTTTGTCGTTCATCGTCAGGGCCAGAGCCGCTGTCATCGCTTCCGGTTTCGCACCCCCTCTGGCTATAGCGATCCCAACCAGGGCAGCGTTTCCTTCACGCGCGCCTGTAGCGAGGACATCGTTTACGCTGGCCGCGTCCTTCTCAAGAAGCGCTCCCACAGCACCAACATGCTTATTTTGCAGCGCCCAGGTCATGGCGGTGGCACCGTAAAAAGTGTCTTTCACGCCCACATCAGCGCCACGTGCAAGCAAAACCTTGATGACTTCCGTGTGCCCTCTCTCGGCCGCTTTAAATAGCGCGGTCGTACCGTAGCGGAATTTTGCGTTGACGCCGGCGCCTTTATCGAGCAACGCACCAACAGCGGCTGCGTCGCCTTTGCGAGCGGCCTCCCACAACTGATCATTTAGTTCTTGCTTAGGGTCTTGAGCGATCACCGCAACCGGATGGAGCAGCAACCCGAATAGCACCAAGCCCCCGAATAACACCAAGCCTATGAGCCTTGACATCATGAAACCCCTCCCCGCTTTTCGTAGTTCATCGGTAGATGGTAAATTCAAGAGGGTAAAGACGGTCGAGCGCAAGAAAAACTGAATCACTGCAACGCAAGAGTACGTATTCTACATCTTTAAGGTTGCAAGCGGGCAAGCTGTCAGGTTCTTTCTGTCATTCGACTAGACCCCCTTCGCTCAATATGATGGATCCAAAATGACTAGCATAATCTCCATTTATTCGTATTTAACGCTCACTCTGTTACTGCTTGTGCCTGTTACCGGTGATTGGGCCGAATGGCGCGGACCGGCACGCGATGGTGTTTCTCTAGAAAAGAATTTGCCGGTTAGATGGTCCCCATCAGGCGACAATCTTGCCTGGAAAGCGCCCTACGGCGGACGTTCCGCGCCCATCGTGATGGGTGACAGGATCTTCATGCAGAATTCGGTGGGCAAGGGTGAGACGCTGCAAGAGCGTGTGGTTGCCCTTAATGCCGACACCGGAAAATTACTCTGGGAGCATCGTTTCAATGTGTACCTGAGCGATGTGCCACCACACCGGCTCGGTTGGGCTTCGCCGGTTGGTGATCCGGTCACGGGGAATGTCTACGTCTTGGGCGGTGGGGGAAATCTAATAGGTTTGAGTCTAGACGGAAAGGTTTTATGGCAGCGATCGCTGGGCGAAGATTTCGGTATGTTAACGACTCACGGCGGACGCACGGTCTCTCCGATTGTCGACGGTGATTTGGTCATTGTCAGCGGTGTAACTTTCCAATGGGGCGAACACGGCCGCGGAGCACACCGTTTCATGGCCTTTGATAAGAAGACGGGCGAGACGATATGGATTAGTGCACCGGGTGGTCGACCTTACGATACGACTTATGCTCCGCCGATCATTTCAAACGTCAATGGCACGCGCTTGCTGATTCAGGGCGCCAGCGATGGTGTTACTCACGCCATCAAGCCACAAACAGGCGAGCCGGTTTGGAAATATGAGATCAGTAAGCGCGGTCTTAATACCGGTGTTGTCGTGCACGGCTCAACTGCGATTCTGACCCATAGTGAAGAGAATCTCGATTCCAGCGAGATGGGCATGATGGTCGCCGTGGATGCAGGTTCGAAGGGCGAGATCAAGAAGGAACAGACCAAGTGGCGCATCTACGGTTGGCAAGGCGGCTTCTCTTCCCCGGTGCTTGATGGCGACCGACTCTACCATGTTGATAACGGAGCCAACCTCGCGGCCTTCGACGTGAACAGCGGAAAACAGGTTTGGCTGCAAAACCTCGGCACGATTCAGAAAGCGTCGCCGGTACTGGCCGACGGCAAGCTTTACGTCGGTACAGAAAATGGGAAATTCTTCATCTTGAAACCCAATGCGACCGGGGCTGAGATCCTCGATCAGGATCAGCTCGGTACCGAAGCGCTGCCTGAAGCAATCATTGCTTCCGTCGCTGTTTCGAATGGAAGGATCTACCTCGTCAGCGACTCAACCCTTTATGCCATTGGAAAGAGCTCGAACGCAGCAACAAGGCAACCCCCGCCGATGGTGCCACCACCAGATCCAAACCGAGCCGCGTCCCACGCTCAAATCGTTCCCACCGAATTAATGCTGAAACCCGGCGACAAGGTCAACTTTCGTGTTCGACTCTTCGACGATAAAGGAAGCTTCATTCGCGAAGAGGGTGCCGCAACTTGGACGCTCGACCATCTGAAAGGCACAGTTACGGACGGGCAATTCGTCGCTTCTAGTGACGCAATCGTTCAGACAGGTCTCGTCAAAGCTGCAGTCGGTGCCGTAACCGGCTCAGCCAGCGTGCGCGTCTTTCCGGCCCTGCCCTGGAGCGAGAATTTCGATGCGCTAGCCGTGAATACAATTCCTGCTCATTGGGTTAATACCATGCTGAAATTCACGGTGCGAGAAGTGAATGGCAACAAGGTCCTGGTCAAGACGACGGAGGGTTCTTCACTCCTGAGCCGCGCTCGGGCCTACTTGGGACCTTCTGACCTTGCCAACTACACCGTTGAAGCCGACGTCCTCGGGACGCAGAAGCGGCGCCAACAGGGCGACGCGGGTGTGATTGCGCAGCGTTACGTGCTTGCGATCTACGGCAATAGCCAGATGCTGCATCTCGAGCCCTGGCAACCCGAAACCGCACGCACGGTTAGCATACCTTTTGCCTGGAAGCAGGATACGTGGTATCGCTTAAAGCTTCAGGTCGAGAATCTGCCTGACGGCAAAGTGCGGGCGCGCGGCAAAGCCTGGTTGGCGACTGAGAACGAACCATCCGCGTGGATGATCGAACGAATTGATCCCATTCCCAACCTCCAGGGCGCACCCGGTATTTTCGGCAACGCGCTGGCGGAAATCTATTTTGACAATTTGAAGGTGTACTCAAACAAATGACAGTCCAAAGTCCGAAGTCCAAAGTTCAAAGTCCCGGTTTTCATAAAGGTAGTCGCCATTCGGAGGTTAACAGGTGTCGCTCTGCGTGGTTCCTGCATTTCGCTCTATGCCTTCTGCTTACTGCCTTCTGCCTCCTGCCTCGTGCCTCCCCGGTGGAGGCTTCCGATCCAGGTAAGAGCGACTGGCCCATGTGGGGCGGGACGCCCGACCGCAATATGATTTCCAGCATGAAGGGCCTACCCACAAGTTGGGATGTGAAGACGAAGAAGAACGTCAAGTGGGTAGCGCTGCTGGGCTCGCAGACTTACGGCAACGTCGTTGTTTCCGGCGGTAGGGTCTTTGTGGGGACCAATAACGAGGCCAATCCCTCTTACGATCCTTCGATCAAGGGCGATAAGGGTGTACTCATGGCCTTCAACGAAGCGGACGGTGCGTTTCTTTGGCAGATGGTCCACGACAAGCTGGCCGCCGGCCGCGTCAATGATTGGCCCTATCAGGGCGTCGCTTCGTCGCCCCTAGTCGAAGGGGATCGGGTCTACTACGTTTCAAATCGCGCGGAGTTGGTGTGCCTCGATACCCAGGGTTTCCGCGACAAGGAGAACGACGGCCCGGTTACCGATGAAAAGTTGACTGGCGAGCGGAATGGCGACATCGTCTGGAGTTTCGACATGATTGAAGAGGTGGGTTCACTCCCGCACAACCTGGCGAACTCATCCCCAGTAGCTCACGGCGATCTCATCTTTATCAGCACGTCGAACGGGCAGGACGAGAGTCACGTAAATGTCCCCTCACCTAAAGCGCCGGCGATTATTGCGGTCAACAAGAAAACTGGCAAACTCGTTTGGGAAGACAACTCTGTGAACGAGCGCATTCTGCATGGTCAGTGGAGCTCGCCGACCGTGGGAACCATCGGAGGCCTAGTGCAGGTAATCCACGGCCAGGGCGACGGCTGGATTCGCGGCTACGAAGCGCTCACCGGCAAAAAGCTCTGGGAGTTTGACCTTAACCCGAAAGACTCCGTCTGGCCCAAGACGCGCAACGAAGTAATCTCCACCCCCGTGGTTTATGAAGACAAGGTATACATCGCCAATGGCCAGGATCCGGAACATGGAGAGGGCGTAGGCCACATGTATTGCATCGACCCAACCAAACGTGGCGACATTACGAAAACAGGAATGCTTTGGCATTACGACAAGATTCGCCGATCGATTTCAACCCCGGCGATTAAAGACGGCATCGTTTACCAGCCGGACTTCAGCGGCTTTCTGCACGCCATCGACGCAAAGACTGGGCAGGTTTATTGGACACATGATCTCTTCGCCGCCGTCTGGGGCTCCCCGATGCTCATCGATGGAAAGCTTTACCTTGGTGACGAAGACGGTGACGTCGTGCTGATGCAGGAGGGCAAGACCAAAAAAGTTGTCGGCGAGCTAAACATGGGCAGTTCTGTTTATTCGACACCTGTGCCCGCAAACGGCGTAATGTACATTTCCAATCGAAATCAGCTCTACGCTCTGTCGGAGACTCCGCCGGCGAAGCCCACGGCCGCACCAAAATGAAGGATCGAGGAGAGACAAAACGCAAATGAGCGAGGAACAGGCGGATGGTCTTGAGCGGGTCGGAACTTTCGTCGGTATCCTTGTGCTTACGTTTGCCGTCGCGATTCTTCTGATGGGCGTAATGCTCCGCATGCTGCTGCCGGATTGAATATGCCTTACAGCCACGAGGCTAGCGGGATGCTCAGCTCTCAGATTAGGGATCTGAGATAATCTGAGATCTCAAATTTGAAATCTCTAATCCGGCTACTGACTTCGTCCTTTTCACGGACAAGACGGAGTGACTACATTATTCCCGCACCTGAGGAGCTTCTCACATCCATGAAACACTTACAGATTCTTTGCCTAATTCTCCTCTTATCAGCGTTACCGGCCCAGGCCCAGAACTGGCCGGCGTTTCGCGGCACTAACGCTTCCGGGGTTGCTGAGGGCAGCAAGCCTCCTACCACCTGGGACGCGGAGAAGTCACAGAACATCCTCTGGAAGACTGCCATCCCCGGATTTTCTCACGCCAGTCCGATAGTCTGGGGCAATCGCATCTTTGTAATCACTGCCATTAGCAGCGATGCGAAAGCGACTTTCATCGCCAAAGACAGAGGCATCGAGCTGGCCGACGACAGTGTGAAGCACACCTGGAGGATCTACGCCCTCGACAAGACGACCGGCCTAGTAATCTGGGATAAAACCGCATACGAAGGTGTGCCCAGGGCCAAACGGCACGTCAAGGCGACCCAGGCCAATTCCACACCAGCTACAGATGGTAAATACGTTGTCGCGCTCTTCGGGTCAGAAGGACTTGACTGCTACGACGTGAATGGCAAGTTGATCTGGAAGCAGGATCTTGGAGTCTTGAACCCCGGTCTCTGGGACGACAAGACTTCTTCATGGGGCCACGCCGCCAGTCCGATCATCTACCGCGACTTGGTTATTGTTCAGGCGGACGGGCACCAACAATCTTTCATCGCGGCTTTTAATCTTAAAGACGGCAAGCAGGCATGGCGTGTCGAGCGCGGCGAGATCACTTCCTGGAGCACGCCGACCATTCATGAAACTAAAGCCCGCACGGAACTAGTTGCGAATGGAGGGCACTACATTCGCGGTTACGACCCCATGACCGGCAAGGAACTCTGGCGTTTCTCAGACGACAACACCCAGGTCAAGATGCAGGCCCCGCTCGTTGCTCACGGACTTGTTTTTATTACCGGCGGTTACCCTCCTGGGCGCGCGATGTTGGCGTTTCGCCCCGGCGCTGTCGGCGACATCTCGCTCAAACCCGGCCAGGAGACTAACGACTTTATAGCCTGGCGATCGAGCAAAGGCAGCCCGTACACACCGACACCCATCGTCTACGGCGACTTGCTCTACACCTGTGCTGATAACGGCGTGTTTAGCGCTTATGACGCTAAAACCGGTGAACTGGTCTACCAGGAGCGGTTGCCTAGTTCATTCAGCGCCTCGCCGGTCGCGGCGGATGGGAAGGTGTTTCTGGCAAGCCAGGATGGTGACGTCTTTGTCGTGAAGGCCGGGCGCAAGTTCGAACTGCTTGCCACAAATGCGATTGGACAGCCGCTGATGGCAACGCCGGCACTGTCTGATGGAATGGTAATCCTGCGTGCAGACAACCACATTTATGCAATCAGTGAGCGTAAGGGGGCAAAGGCGAGGAGCGAGTGAGCAACACGTGGGACGCAGAGGGCGTAGGAAAAGCCATCCTTGCGAGTAGGGGACACTTGAGCGCAAATTTCAGAGAATGAATTCCTTCGACTTCCAACCCAGAACTCGCGTGGTCTTCGGCGCCGGCGCAATAGAACGCCTCGGCGAACTAGCGCGCGAACTGGACTTTCGTCAAACCTTACTCGTTGCCGACCGGGGTCTGGTTGCCTCAGGTCATGTGGACGAAGCGTTGGCGCCGCTGCGGCGGGTAGGTATTGAGGTTGCCGGTTTTCACGAGTTCGAATCGAATCCTGACACTCGAATGGTCCAGGCCGGACGCGAGTTTGCGGCGCCCCTAAAGATTGATTCAATCATTGGTCTGGGCGGCGGCAGCTCACTCGATTGCGCAAAAGGGATAAATTTTCTCCTGACCAACGGCGGTCAAATGAGCGACTATTGGGGCCACGGCAAAGCCAGGCAACAACTCCTGCCGATGATTGGCGTTCCCACCACGTCTGGAACGGGAAGCGAAGCGCAAAGTTATGCGTTGATTTCCGATGCGCAAACTCACGTCAAGATGGCTTGTGGTGATCCGAAAGCTGCGTTCCGGACTGCCCTCCTCGATCCGGCGTTGACTATCTCCCAACCACGCAGCATCACGGCGACCTCCGGCTTTGATGCGATCGCACATGCGGTGGAGACTTACGTTACGACTAAACGCAGTGTCCTATCAGAATTCTTTTCCCGCGAAGCGTGGCGATTGCTGGAATCCAATTACGAACTCGTTCTTGAGCATCCGGATAATCTGGAAGCACGCGGCGCGATGCAACTCGGTTCCTTTTTCGCGGGTATGGCTATCGAGAATTCAATGCTCGGCGCCACCCACGCCTGCGCCAACCCGCTGACAACTCATTACGGCACGGTGCACGGTGCGGCCCTGGCGATGCTGCTTCCTTCAGTCGTGCGCTGGAATGCGACAGTCGCCGCGGATCGTTATACCGATCTGGTGCGGCTTTCTCGGGTTCAAACCGCTGCCAGCAATTCTCCCACCGAGATCTTGGCCCAAAGACTCGAAGAACTCGCGTCTTTTGGCGCATTGCGCAACAGCTTGAGCGCAGCCGGCGTTCCAGCAGCTGATTTACGTATGCTTTCTGCGGAGGCTGCAGAACAATGGACTGGCACGTTTAATCCGCGGCCGTTTGATCAGACTGGTGCTTTGGAGGTTTACGAACAGGCGTATTCCTGAGCAAGGTGTGGCGCAAAAGAACGATCCACGAAACACACGAACCATCACGAAATTCTTGCTAGTGTCAGTTCGTGTGATTTCGTGGATCGTCTTATTTGACTGTATGAACATGAAAGAACTTAATCGACGTCGCCAGTACAAACAGCGAGGGGGAATAGTGCGATCTCTTTTCTTACTCATAACTCTGTTCTTTTGTCTCTTGCCTTCTGCGCTGTGCGCGCAGGACACGCCGGCGGATAATTGGTCGCAGTTTCGTGGCAATCACCGGCTCACGGGCGTCTCACAATCTGCTGTGCCCACCACCTTGAAACCTTTGTGGACTTACGAGGCCGGCGAATCGATAGAGTCTTCGGCAGCAATCGTTGGGAGTACGGTTTTTGTCGGCTCACAGAAAGGCGAACTCATTGCACTCAATCTCGAGAACGGCTCCGTCTACTGGAAGTTTTCGACCGGCTCACCGATTGGCGAATCGTCACCGGCCTTCAATGCGGGCGTGGTCTACATCGGCGACCTCGGCGGCTGGATAAACGCTATCAATGCTTCCACTGGCCAGAAAATATGGGCCTATAAGACAGGTGGTGAGATTAAATCGTCAGCAGTGGTGGCGGGAGATCGAGTACTAATCGGTTCATACGATCAGAACCTTCACTGTCTCTCAACGCGAAACGGTTCACTTTTGTGGAAAGTGAAAACGAACGGGCCAGTCCACGCAACTCCCAGCATCTCGGGCGGACTTGCTTACGTTGCCGGCTGCGATGAATTTTTTCGCGCAATTCGCATTTCTGATGGCCGGGAAGTATTCACAATCTCTTCCGGCGCCTACACCGGAGCTTCGCCAGCGCTGAGAGACGACGCAGCGTATTACGGGACCTTCGACAATGAAGTGTTAATGGTCAACCTCAAGGACCGCAGCATCGGTTGGCGCTACCAGCATCCCCAACGCAAGTTTCCCTTTTACTCATCCGCCGCAGTGTTCCAGGACCGAATCGTCGTAGGAGGACGCGACAAGATGGTCCACGGCTTAGATGCCGCCGGCAAAAGTGTCTGGACATTCACCACTCAAGCGCGCGTTGAATCTTCTCCCGCCATCGCTGGCGGCCGCGTATTCGTCGGTTCGAATGATGGACGTTTTTACGTTTTAAATCTCACCACGGGAGCCAAGCTTTGGGAGTTTACTGCCGGCGCCCCCCTATCCGCCTCGCCAGCGATCGCCCGAGGCCGTATCGTAGTCGGCGCGCAGGACGGCCGGCTCTATTGCTTTGGCTGATGAATCCTGAAGGGTTTTGAGTCAATAGCCGCGGGTGGGCTTTCGCGACGCTCACGGAGAGAGGAAAAAAGACTCCTGACCCTGGAAGGGTCAAACCGAGGCCCCACGGTTGGACCCCCGCTCGGTCAGGTGTGTTTTTCCCACCTATCCGTGGGACGTCGCGCAACGCTCGCCTACTAACTTAGATCCATGACGCGAGGAGACCTAACGCTCCCAACCACAGATTGACTTGCCGGTGGGTTTCGCATAGAAATGTTCCCGTTCAGAATCCCAACAAGATGAGGCACGTGAAATATGAAGAAGCGCGTTCTTTCTTCCGGTCTGCTCGCTGCTGTGCTGACGATTGAATTCGCGTGCATGCAAGCACCGACAACAAATCAATCTGCAAGCATCAACGCCCCAGCCACGACACCTGCAGCGCTCCCGGCTGAACTGAAATCCGGACTGGAGAGCATTAGCAGCGAAGCGATCATGCAACATACAAAGGTCCTTTCGTCCGACGAGTATGAAGGCCGCGGCCCCGGCACTAAGGGTGAAGAGCTGACGGTCAAGTATCTGACCGAACAGTTTCAGAAGTTGGGGCTCAAGCCCGGCAATCCCGATGGCACCTACGTGCAAAAGGTCCCCCTCGCCGGTTTCACCGCGCAGCCCACTGCTTCTTTTACCGCGGGCACTAAAAAGATCGATCTGCAGTTTCCTCAAGACTACGTTGCAATCTCGCGTCGGTTTGTGCCCGAGTCGAAGGCCGAGAATTCCGATATCGTTTTTGTCGGCTATGGCGTAGTGGCGCCCGAATACGGTTGGGACGATTACAAGGGTGTGGATGTTCGCGGCAAGACCATTGTTATGTTGATCAACGATCCGGCCGTGCCCGATGCGTCAGACGCTTCAAAGCTTGATGAGAAGATGTTTAAAGGCAAGGCCATGACCTACTACGGTCGCTGGACCTACAAATATGAGATCGCGTCAGAGAAAGGGGCTGCGGCGGCCATAATCATTCACGAAACGGTGCCGGCGGGCTATCCCTATGAAGTGGTTTCGGGAAGCTGGTCGCGCGAGAATTTCGACATTCAGCGGCCCGATAAAAATATGGGTCGCCCTGCTATCGAGTCCTGGATTACTACAGACCGCGCCAAAGAACTATTCACTGCCGGCGGTCAGGATTTCGATGCGCTCAAGAAGGCCGCGGTAACCAAAGACTTTAAACCCGTCACACTCAATGCCAAGGCCAACTTCGATCTTAAAAACACTTTGCGCGAGATCAATTCCGCGAACGTCGTTGCCAAAATAGAGGGTTCCGACCCGGCGCTCAAAAACGAGTACGTCGTCTATTCAGCTCACTGGGATCACCTGGGGCTCGACCCCAAGCTGCAAGGCGACCAAATTTATAACGGCGCGCTCGACAACGCATCAGGCACCGCCGCACTCCTGGAGATCGCCGAGGCCTTTACAAAACTCGCAACGCAGCCCAAGCGTTCAGTCCTTTTTCTGGCGGTCACAGCCGAAGAAAAGGGGTTGCTGGGTGCGAAGTACTACGCCACTAATCCTCTCTACCCTCTCAACAAGACACTCGCGAACATCAACATGGATGGCGTCAATCAATGGGGGCGAACGAAAGACATTACGATGGTCGGGGACGATAACTCGACGCTCATCGAGCTGCTACGGGAGACGGCGGCTGCGCAAAGTCGCACTGTCAATCAAGATCCTGAACCCGAGAAGGGTTTTTACTATCGTTCCGATCATTTTGAATTCGCCAAAGTAGGAGTTCCGGCGCTTTACACTGATTCGGGCATCGACTACATCGGTAAAGACGTGAACTACAGCAAGCAAAAGCGCGACGAATACACAGAGAAGGACTACCACAAGGTATCTGATGAGATAAAACCTGACTGGGACCTGACGGGCGCGGTTGAGGACGCTCATCTTCTCACCACAATCGGCTATCGCGTCGCGCAGGGCGAGAAAGCTCCCGAATGGAAACCCGGTTCGGAGTTCAAGGCGAAACGCGACGAGTCGATGAGAGGCGCCAATCCTTGAAAAAGATCGCTAGTGATTTAGACTGGAGATTGAATCTAACCACGCGGCGGGGGTAAACCGCCCTTCCCTACCTTAGAGACTCTCGAACTCATTTGATTGACCGAGCCTTGAAAGTCTCTCTATCAGAATCTAGCGGTCAACTGGAAGCGGCTCGAGGTCGGGAAGGGTGGTTTACCCCCGCTCAAGTCTGATAGACTCAGTTTACAAATTTAATCTCTTAACGAGAGCAATAGCCTCGATCTCAATCCGGGCATCACGCGGTAGACGCGCCACCTGAATGGTTGACCTCGCCGGAGGATCCTCTTTGAAGTGTCGGCGATAGATCTCATTCATCTTGTTGTAATCGTCCATGTCGGCGAGAAACACGGTCGTCTTGAGTACTTGCGATATGTCGCTTCCCGCGGCTTCGAGCACGGCCGCGAGGTTTCGCAGCACTTGTTCAGCTTGCGCTTCGAACCCGCCCTCAACCATCTGGCTCGTCTTCGGATCGATTCCGATCTGTCCCGAAGTGAAGACCAGTTCACCGGCCACGATAGCAGGGGAGAAGACTCTGGGGCCCGGTGGCGGGTCGCCGGGGTGGACCGTGCGCCGGACAGTCGAAGTGCTTTTCTGACTTTTGGCCGAGCCACCCTTTTTTGTGCGGGTTTGACTACTGATATCAGAAGAGATGCAAGTGAGCGCGACTAGCGCCAGGATAATTTTTTTCATCGCGGTGAATTTAGAAGGTAGTAAAGACGATCCACAAAATCACCGAAATGACACTTGATAACACTTGGTGTTTGGTTCGTGTCGTTTCGTGGACCGACTCTTTTGTTCGACACTTTCAAATTAGGCCGTTTCTAACTGAAATACCTAGCTAGCGTCATCGCTTTCGGTTTGCGAGTAACTTTAGATACCACAATCATCAACAGTGCGGACACAATCACCATCGGTACGACGGGCATGAAACCAAGCACAGCCGTGCCACCGGGAGTTCGTGAAATAACTTCAGCACCTCCCACCGACCAAAAGATTGTTGAAGGCCCAGGCGCCGGCGCAGGGACGCTCTGCTGAAAAATAGCAACCGCAATTACAGCTAACGCGGTCCAGACCGTCACCGCCAGTGCCCCCCATTTCGTACTTCCCTTCCAGAAAAGCGCAGCCACAAGGAGTGGTGAAAGCGCGGCGAAGCCGGAGAAGGCATACTGGATGGCCAGCTCAAAAATTGTTTCCGGCGCGCGCAAAGCAATAGCGTAGGCAAACAACGTAATGATAACGATGAAGATGCGGCCGGTCTGGACTTGCACAGCTTCACCAAAACGCCTCTTGCCCCCGTAGAAAGCAAAAACGTCCTCCGTAAACATCGTCGAGAGCGCAAGAATCTGCGAATCGCTGGCCATCACGGCAGCCATGATCCCCGCACCCAGTAGGCCCGCTAGCCAGAACGGAGCGTAACGCTGCAGCAGGAGCAGGATGACGTCATCGCCAGCCACCTTTTCCCGCAAGTCGTCGCGCGCTTCCGGCGCCATTGTCTTTCCCTGCGCGGCCAGCACTCGCCGCGCTTCCTGCTTCGCCTTTATCTGCGGCACATCAGTAACGCGGTTGGCCATCACTCCCAGAAACACACACGGCAGCCAGATAGCGAGGATGCACAGCGGGTAGAAGATCACAGTCTTCTTGAACTGGTTCATCTTGCGGGCCGTCAGGCAGAAAATCAGGATGTGCGGGAATGCAATTGCCGATAGGGGAATGAAGGTGTAGCTAAAGAAATAGAGTGGCGAGATGCGTTCCCGCGTAAGCAGCGGCGCAAAAGCCGGAGAAGACTGCAAGGCTTGCGCGGCATTGCGAAAGCCCCCCATTCCCACTCCGATGACAATCAGCGCCACGGCCCCGAAGAGCAGGAAGAGAATGGTCTGAAACGTGTTTACCCAGGCCGTGCCGCGCATGCCTCCGAAAAAGACGTAGCTCATCACAACCATGGCGACGATCGCGCCGCCAAACCAGTAGGGAACCAGTCCACCGCTGATGGCGTTAAGAGTCGTACCGCCGCCCATAATGCCGATAATGATGTAAGGAACAAGCAACACGGCCTGCACGATAAAAATGACTGTGCCAATGTGGCCACACTCCCAACGGTCGCGAAACATCTGCACAGGGGTCATGAAGCCATACTTCTTGCCCAGGGCCCACACGCGCGTCCCAATCAAGAATATACTCAGCGGAATAACCAATCCGGAAGACGAAGCCATCAAGCCAAAGGTGACTATCCCGTTTGTGAAAGCGTGACCCGACGAACCGAGAATAGCGAATGCCGTCATGTTCGTCCCAAAGAGAGAGAAAAGAAAAACGAAAGGCCCCAGCGACCGGCTCGCCAGGAAATAATCTTCAGCCTTTTCGCGTCCTTTTGCCTTACGGAAAGCGAAGATGCCAATGTATAGAACTGTGGCGAGATAGATGAAGACTACTATTGCGGGTATCAATGCGCGGACTCCTTCTCGGGGTCTCGTTCTTCGATCTCGCGTTCCAGCTCAGATGGCCAGGCATATTTCACCAGTAACCACATCACCAATGAGGCGGCCACAGAAAAGCAGGCTTGATAGAAGAGACCTATGGGAATGAAACCAAAGACCATCGGATGCGCTGTCCGCCAGAACCAAAAGTCCTGATGCAGTATGTAGAGAGCTACGACGACGATCACGAGCAGAATTCGTTTCATATCGTGTTGCTGTCGGTCTTCGACGTCAGGGGCAAAATTTTAGCTAACTGAAAACGCAAACACCTTGGGGAGTCCGAGTATTGTGGGCCAAGTGTGCCATCACCTACGCAAACGCGCAAGAGTTTAGTCAGCGACAGCAGCGGACAGGTCCGTGAGAGTAAGCCGAAGAGTCGTTTGGAGGCGGCGACTGGGCCGAATATATTTCGACACCTTCACCTATCAGACTCTGCAAGAGTGATAAGGCAAAGACGTAGTACAGCGATCCACGAAATCACACTAAGTAACACGAATTAGGAGATCCATTTTCGTGCGGTTTCGTGTGGTTTCGTGGATCGTGGTTGTTTTTCGGTAAGTAGGAATCCGCGGTAGCTCCACCCGTCCACTTCATGCTTCGCGACTTTTACGACCTAAGTCTATAGCTCGCTTCTGAATCCACCGCTGTCTTTGAGGCGCCGATTATTAGTGGGCTATCCCATATCGTGCAACATTTAACGAACGCACTCGCACACGTTCAATTCGATTCTTGTGATTCGATTGTGGTGTTGATCAGGAATACACTAAGTCGAGAAATAACTGTAGTTCTCAGGCTGCAGCTGCGGGTTCATTACGTGGCACGCTCGTTGCCAAAGTCCCTGCGCCGCCTGCGAAAAAGGTTTAACGCAAGCCGGCGCACGGAGGGTTGACGATGAAGGCGCAATTCAAAAACTCGGTATCGCGATTCACGATAGGGCTACTCGTTCTGGTGGCGCTGATTGCGTCGACAGTTGTTCCCGCTGTGGGCCAGAGCAAACGCAGGCCACGTCTACGCCGATCTGCACGCGCAGTGGTGAGGAAGACACCGCCGGTGACCTACTACACACTGAACAGCGGTCAAGTGATTCGCGTCCGTATGAATCAAGCCATAACTTCCGAAACAGCTCGCGTAGGCGATCAGTTTACGACGACTGTCGTCGATCCAGTTTTTGGCGGCGGTTTTGAAGTCATACCCGCAGGCAGTTCCATCGTAGGCCGGGTGAGAAATGTCAAACGCGCGTCACGTCAAAGCAAAGCGGGCACGATTGAAGTCCATTTTGTGTCATTGAGATTACCGACAGGTATCGCACGAGCCATCAATGGAGACCTGACTGAGGGTACGAGTGAGAACGTGAACGCGGATAACGAAGGTGAGGTTTCGGGCAAGTCTGCTACGAAACGCAATGTCGTGTTCATTGGTGGCGGCGCAGCGACGGGCGCACTCATCGGAGCCATTGCGGGCGGCGGTAAAGGCGCAGGCATCGGGGCTGGAGTAGGTGCCGGACTCGGGGTCGCGGGAGCGTTATTTTCTAAGGGTCATGAGGCAGTAGTGAAGTCAGGCACGGAGTTTGGCGTAGTTTTGAATCAGAACCTTTCTTTGCCCGGTGGTAACGCTCGTTAGTTTAAAAGATCGGCAGCCCTCGCGGTTGTCGGTGCAATGGAGGCCCGCAAGCGAAGGGGAGAGCGCGGGCGGGCTTCCAAAGATTCGATGAATCGGTCGCCCTTTGTTATAGCGTATAGTTCAGTCCAGTGTAGTCTTGAAGAAATCAAAGTTGATGGCGCTGCGTCGAGCGGGCGCGCGCTTCGCGTTGCCCACCTTCCCAACCTGCAAATCACTTGAACTTGAGATGGCGTTTAATGGTTGTGCTCGAGCTTCTTGACTTGCGAATTACCGCGCGCCCTTTTTGGAGTTTTTTGGAGAGTTCTCCCGGTTCTCTATTAAGTGGCAATGCGAAGTAGCTCTTCCAGTTCAGGGCTAACCTCCAGCTGCAAACTCAGATTGCTTTGAAGCGGTTATGCGCGCGAAATCCGGGTGAAGATAAACGACGCGCCCGGCGACAATCGTCGCGACCGCAGCGCCTTTGAAAGCTCGGCCATCAAAAGGTGTGTTCCGGCTTTTGGATTTCGATTTTGAAACGTCAAAGGTCCAGTGGTGCTCCGGATCAAGGATCGTAATATCGCCCCACGAGTTTTTGCGCAGGGTCCCTCGCTCTTCCAGACTGAAGATGCGGGCTGGGTTAGTCGCGCACAACTCTACCAACCGTTCCAAACTGATAACGCCCTGATGCACTAGGTCAAAGGCAAGACCAACGGCAGTTTCAAGCCCGGTTATTCCAAACGGAGCCTGATCAAACTCAAGGCCCTTCTCGTCCGCATGATGTGGTGCGTGATCGGTGGCAATCGCATCAATCGTTCCGTCTCTTAATCCTTCCAGCAAAGCGCCCACGTGGTCCCTACTCCGCAAAGGGGGATTCATCTTCATGTTGGTATCGTAATCCGCTATCGCTTCGTCCGTGAGCGCCCAATGATGAGGTGCTACCTCACAAGTTGTCCGCAGCCCTAGCTCCTTTGCACGGCGGACTGCTTCCAGAGCACCACGGGTCGAAACGTGGGCCAGATGCACTCTAGCGCCGGTAAGCCTTGCTAAAGCGCAATCGCGAATAGCATCGACTTCCTCGGCGGCGGCGGGAACTCCACGCAGACCGAGGATCAGGGACCAACGTCCCTCGTGCATCACGCCTCCCGCGCTCAGCGAGCGGTCCTGGCAATGGTCCACCACCGTCAGGTCAAAACCGCGCGCATACTCCATCGCCCTGCGCATCATTCCCGCGTTGGGGACCGATCGGCCATCATCCGAGACAGCAACAATGCCCGCATTCTTTAGCTCGCCCATTTCTGAGAGCTCCTGGCCGCCACTTCCCTTAGTAAGCGCGCCTATTGGGAACACGTTCGCAAGCCCGGCACGTTCTCCTTGTTCCAGGATGAAGCGGGTGACGGCAGGACTATCGTTGACAGGATCAGTATTTGGCATCGCGCAAATACTGGTCCAGCCGCCGGCAGCCGCCGCCGCAGCTCCCGTCGCTATGGTCTCTTTGTATTCCTGCCCCGGCTCGCGCAGGTGAACGTGCAGATCGATAAAACCCGGCGCGACCATAAGTCCGGTTGCGTCAAACACTTCAGCGTCCTTAGGCCCGGGCTCGCCACGATCGAGCACCTCGGCAACGCGTCCTTTTTCGATCAGCAGATCCTTGCCGGCATTCAAGCCTTGCGATGGATCGATTACATAGCCATTTGCAACGAGAAGCTTCATGCCTTGATTCCCTTGTGAACTCTCTTACCATTCCCTGCCGGCTTCACACTGGCTTCTTCCTGGGCAAAGCGGTTTCCGCGCGCCAGCAGATACAGTACTGCCATGCGTACTGCAATTCCGTTTGTGACCTGATCCAGAATCAAAGAACGACTGCCATCGGCTATCTCCGACGAAATCTCAATGCCTCGATTAATCGGACCCGGATGCATCACGATTACTTCCCGCGAGGCGCGCTCGAGATGACTCGGATGAAGACCATAATGAACTGCGTACTCACGCATGGAGGGGAAAAATGCTGCATCCTGCCGCTCACGTTGAATCCGAAGAATCATCACAACGTCTGCGTCTTCAATCGCGTCCTCTATTCGTTGCTCAACGCGCAAACCATGATCGACCAGTTCGGCAAACTCCGCTGGTACGAGCGTGCCCGGCCCAGCAACTTTGATGGTTGCGCCGAGCTTAGTAAGCAGATGGACATTCGAGCGCGCCACTCGTGAATGAAGGATGTCGCCAATTATCGCGACGTTCAACCCATCGATGCGCCCCTTGTACTCGCGAATCGTCAGGGCATCCAGCAACGCCTGGGTTGGATGTTCATGAGATCCGTCGCCGGCATTAACGATCGGCGCGTTGCACATTCGTGCCAGGTGATGGGGCGCTCCAGCCATCGAATGCCGGACAACAATACAATCCGGGGCCATGGCTTCAAGGTTGCGTACCGTATCGAGCAGCGTTTCTCCCTTCGAAACGCTGGAAGTCGACACACTAATGTTCACCGCGTCGGCTGAAAGTCGCTTCGCCGCAATCGCAAAAGAGGTTCGCGTCCGTGTGGAGGCTTCAAAGAAAAGATTAATGACCGTCCGCCCGCGAAGTGCCGGCACTTTTTTTATTTCGCGGCGCGAGACATCGCGAAAAGTCTCAGCCGTGTCGAGCAGATGGGTGATTTCTTCTGCCGACAGTTCGCGAATTCCCAGCAGATGTTTGCGGTTGAAAGTGGCGCTCATGGTGGCACAGATTTCAGTCAATGATTCTATCATTACCGACACAGACTGAAGTCTATGCCCACTAAAAAGCGGCCATCGCTGGCCGCTTTCTCATCCCGTTTCTGCTGACGGTCGTTCGACTATTGCTACGCCTTCTTCCTCGTCAAAGTCCTGCAGCATTACCTTAATAATCTCGCTCTTTTTCGTTGGTACAAGCTTCCCAATATAATCCGCCTGAATGGGCAGCTCCCGATGCTCTTTGCCGCGATCGACTAACACGGCCAACTGAACTCGGCGCGGCCGGCCATAATCGATCAGCTGGTCAAGAGCAGCACGAATGGTGCGACCCGTATAAAGCACATCGTCTATCAGCACTATGTTCCGGCTTTCGATGTCCCCAGGAAGCTCCGTGCGATTTACTATGGGCTTGGCTCCTACTGTTGAGAGGTCATCGCGGTACAGGGTGATGTCAAGAACGCCGACCGGTGGACGGGCGCCTTCAAGGTCCGCAATCTTATCGGCCATGCGTTCGGCAAGGGGAACTCCCCGGCGGCGTATGCCTACGAGATAAAGATCGCCTGCGCCGTGATTCTCTTCGACAATCTCCGACGCCAAACGGGCAAGCGCACGATTGATCCGCGGGCCGTCCATAATCCGCGCTTTCTCGACAAAATCCATTTCTCCGGATACTAACAAGAAGAATGATGAGAGACAAGTAAACACTGTTTTGTGGGCAGGCTGACCCAATTCAGGTAAATTCATATGTCACTGTACCGCCATGGCAACGTCGTGAAGTTGACCATCCTGACGGCCCTTCTCGCTCTTGACGGAGCGAAGAAGGTCAAAAGGGCCTAAATTACTATCAACATTCAGCTCCTAGCAGAGCTGCCGAACATTAGCACAATCTGCACTCATCTCTTGTTACGGATCCCCATTCTCACCACACCTCATTCATTACCCGTTACTCATCGCTCTCCGTTATCACTGAGTACCTCCTTAATTACGCCCGCGAGATCCAGAATCGCCGCGCGACCATCGCCTCGGAAAGAAGCCCCGTGCATTACTGCGAGGGTTCGTGGCTCTAGGGCGGCGAGCCGGCGCAGAGTGCTGTCGGTGTAGGGCGTATAAGGCATGTCATTAGCTAGCGGCGTCGATAGACCTTCAATGATTGCCGCCTTTGCACGTCCCACTATATCTGATTCAGTTAACGGTTCGGGATCTCCCGGATGAAAAAAGAGGTCGGAGCATAAAAGCGTCTTCTCGGTCTCCTCGAAGAAGAGGCCCGCATCCCAGGCGTGCGGCACGTGAGGAGTTGCTAAAAATCGCAGGCGACGACGGCCAATTTCGAGCACCTGGCCATTGTTGAGCGGACGGGCCGGCCTGTCGGCGAAGTCATTCACCATCACAATCGTGCCCACGAAGCTGCAAACTGCCTGTGCGTTCGGCGCGATCCCCAGCCACTCGTTTAACGCCCCACACTCGTCAGACTCAAAGTGGCTGAACCCAATCCAGCGCAACTTCGCTGGATCAATAATCGAAGCTACTGCTTCAAACGTGACCGGAAACATCTTCTTTAGTCCCGTGTGCATCATGAAGGGCTCGTCATCCTTAATGAGAAACTGATTGAACTGAATACCGTAGTCGGGATGGAACGTCGAAATGCGATAAACGTCTGTGGCAATCTCAGTAACGTTACTTTTCATGATGCCTCTCCTACGGAATGCCAATTGCTTTGTTGGTCGTCTTTGCTTTCGATCATGAGGCGAGTAACCATCGAATTCCTGCCGTTTCGGTAATCATGTTCTCCTGCGAAGTCAAGGCCATAGTATAAGGCAGGTCGTTTTCATTTCGAAGAACTTCTTGATTGCTGCGCGGCTTTGCCGCACGGAGCGCTGTCAAGGTTGCCACTAGTCAAAGTGCTCTGTTAGTCTGCGGTGTTTGAAGGCCGAAGCAATATAAAACCGCAGCCCCGCATGCTCTATCGCTTACTGTTGCGCCCGCTACTCTTTCGCCTGTCTCCGGAGACCGCCCACGAACTGGCGCTTCATTCACTTTCTATCTCTCCCGGACTCGTAAAACGCCTGCTTGCGCCTCGGCCCATGCGAAAGCCATTCGGAGAGCTCCGGCGCTTCGGTTTGAGCTTCCGCAATCCAGTGGGTCTGGCAGCGGGATTTGATAAAGATGGTATCGCCCTGGAGTCTCTCGCGGCTTTGGGATTCGGTTTCATCGAGGCAGGCACCGTCACTTACGAGCCGCAACCGGGCAATCAACGGCCACGTGTGTTCCGGCTTCCGGAAGACAAAGCGCTTATCAATCGAGCTGGATTCAACAACAGGGGTGCCGTTGCGTTTGCGCAACAGGTGAGGACCCACCGGCCCGATTGTGTTCTCGGAGTCAGCATAGGCAAGAGCAAAGCCGCTCCTATCGAGAATGCCGTGGAGGATTACCTCCGGAGCTTTGAGATTGTCCATCCGGTCGCGGATTACATAGCCGTAAACGTGAGTTCGCCCAACACGCCGGGTTTACGAGACTTGCAAAGAGCAGAACGGCTGGAAGATTTGTTGCGGTCCCTGCAGAGGCGAAATCGTGAGTTGAGTGACCAAACCTCGCAGGGCCGGTTGACACCCCTACTGGTAAAACTTGCTCCCGACCTTGGTCGGGAAGAGTTGGAACGGCTCGTCGACGTAATAAAGAGAACCAGTGTGGCCGGCCTGATCGCTACCAACACCACCACCCAGCGCGACGGCCTGCGAGCGTCAAAAGCCGAAATTGCCGCATGCGGCGAAGGAGGCTTGAGCGGCCTTCCTCTCCGCCAGCGTTCAACGAACATGATTGCCACACTCTACAACCTGACGTCGGGCGTTGTTCCAATTATCGGTGTGGGAGGGATCTTTGCTCCGGAAGATGCTTGGGAAAAGATCTGCGCCGGAGCGAGTCTGATTCAGCTTTACACCGGATTAATTTACGAGGGCCCGAGAATCGCGCAAGAGATTAACGAAGGACTCGAGCAGACTATCTTGCGCGAAGGTTTTGGTACGCTTGATGAGGCCGTGGGATCTCGTGCGAAAGAGCTGGCTCAATGACTACCTGATGTACGGAACGCTTGGTCGTGAATGCGCAACAACATGAATAGCATCGCTAAAGACAGATTGATTGTCGCCCTGGATGTGTCGACTGAGCGCCGCGCTCTTGAACTCGTTGACTCCCTGCGAGGAATCGTTGGAATGTTCAAAATTGGAACTCAGCTCTTCACTGAGGCTGGCCCGAAGATCGTCAGTGAGATCGCCAGCTCAGGAAACGGGGTTTTCCTGGATCTTAAGTTTCACGACATTCCAAATACAGTGGCATGCGCTGCCGTCGCAGCGACTCGATTGGGTGTTTCAATATTCAATGTGCACGCCTCGGGTGGTCGGGAGATGATGCGACGCACGGCCGACGCAGTCTCCGAAGTTGCCATAAACGAGGGCCTCAAGCGCCCATCAATAATCGCCGTTACGGTTCTAACCAGCTCCGATGCCACCATGCTGTCAGAGGTAGGTATCGGCTCCGAACCAGAGGCACAGGTGCGTCGCCTTTCGCTGCTGGCCGAAGCCAGTGGTATGGATGGAGTCGTCGCCTCTCCGCAAGAAGTGACAGTAGTGAGGTCCACTGTAATGAGTTCCGGTTTCCTGATTGTGACGCCTGGTGTGCGTCCCGCGGGTGCTCTCTTGGACGATCAGAAACGCGTAATGACTCCCGCTCAAGCGATCCGGACCGGCGCAGACTACATTGTTGTAGGCCGCCCCATTACCAGCTCCAAAGACCCCGTAGAATCAACCGCGGAGATCCTGGAAGAGATGGAATCAGGGCTGGGCTGACACTTCAATCTCACAAGAAGGGGAACTCCCAGGCTGCCAGTGCGTGTATAGCTGGGACAACGATCAGCGTCTGCGACATTGCTCTGGCGTCGTTTTGAAATTATGATGCAAAGGTGAAGCAAAGTTTGAAGTTGGCAGTTGCTTTTAACCTCATATTCATGGTCCTCGCGCTCATAGGCCCCTCCGCGCAGAGCGAAAGTGATTCAGTTTCTCTTCCTTTTTCTCCCGACCCTTATCGTACAGGGGAGCGCCTGACCTACAACGTTTCATTTTCAAACGTTATCAGCGCCGCGCATGTCGAGCTTCAGGTAGGTGCGCGCGCTGTTTTCTTCGGACGCGAAGGAATTCAACTTCGCGCTCATGTGGAGACCACAGGCGTAGTCCATGCGGCCCTGTTTGCCATCAATAATGATTACGTTACCTACGTTGATCCAGCAACTAGTTTACCGTTTCATTCTCGGCAAGTGGTACGAGGACCTACCCGCACGTCGGAAACGGAAAGGGCGTTTAATGGACCGGTTGGAGCGGCGGCTATTCCGTCAACATCGCGAACTGGAGAGTCTCCTGGTACCTACGACTTGCTGTCCGCAATCTACCGGCTCAGGGGACTGCCGCTGGTCGAAGGATCTACCTATTACCTGTCGGTGAAAGGTGAAACGGAAGACTATCAGGCTGAGGTGAAAGTCACAGGTCGGCAGACGATCAAGACGCCTGTGGGATCATTCAACACGCTCGTCTCGCAGGTTCGCGTGACAAATAATTCCCGTGCGAGTAATTATCGCATCAGGATCTTTTTCAGCGACGATGAAAGACATGTTCCGGTTCTAATCACAGCCCGCATTGCCGCGGGTGAACTTCGCGCAGAGCTTGCCGGATCGGAATTCGTGAAGCCTGTGGCGGCCTCAACTACAGCCGTCACGCCTCCGATTGCAGCGCCGACACCGGTGCTCCCTTCTCAGCCCCCCGCTGACTCCGGCAACGGCAATCTGGAAAACCTGCCATTCAAGGTTGGCGAACAACTGAACTATCAAATCTTCCTGGGAGACACGACTCCACCAGCCGGCACCGCGATGTTCCAGGTGCGCGCGCGAACACGTCATTCCGAGCGCGACGCCTTAATGTTTACGCTTCGGGCGCAAACCACGAATGCAGCGCAGCGCCTTTTCTTCGCCGACGATCAGATTAGCAGTTACGTCGATCCGAAAACGCTGCTTCCCTTTCGTTCGGAAATGAATCTGACTGAAGGCGCTCGGCGGCTGAATCAGATTATTACGATTAACCAGGACCACGGCACTGCAACCAGTGACAAAGGCGAGCGGATAGAAATCCCGATTGGAACGCACGAGTATCTTTCATTTTTCTATCTGGCCAGAACCTTCGACATCACGCCTCCTCGTCGCAATGCGATCTCGATTCTGATTAACAACCGGCCCAAGACTCTTTTCGTTACCTCGCTGAAGCGGGAAACGATTCGCATGGGTTCCCAAACCGTACCGGCCATTCAGCTGTCTCTCACCACCGATGATCCGCAACCTGACAAGTACCTCTTCCGGGTGTGGATCAGCGACGATAAGCGCCGCCTGCCGGTGCGACTCACGGCGTCCACGCAGCTCGGCCAGGTTCGTGCAGACCTGGCAATAATCCCCCTCACCGCCCAATAACTTTTTTTCTTTGCGCCTAACTGAAATTGAAAATGATTTTCAATTAGGCTATACTTCGCTTGGCTCTGGGAATTACGAGCCCAGCCTCTCAGCCCAAAAGGCGATCTCAGTCAGGGGAACGACTTATACCAGTGCTTAACTCCTTCATTATTGTCCTACGCGAGGGGTTCGAGTCCTTTCTGCTCGTGGCCGTCATCCTGACATACCTCCGGAAAGCCGGCCAAAAGTGGCTTACCCCAGCTGTTTACGTCGCCATCGTCCTGGCTCTTTCGGTAAGCGCCGGCTTGGGTTACCTGCTCAAGAACGGCGTGGACGATGCAGTTCTGGTTAGGGTTTTCGGACAAACGCTAGGGGGATATGCTGGTCAGTTTCTCGGGAATGAAGCCTTACGCGAAGGGATTCTGGGCGTCATAGCAATCTTGATGGTGGGCACACTTGTGATTCATATGTGGCGAACTGGACCAAAGATACAGGAAAGAATGCGCAATCGGTTGGGAGCCATGTCTTCGCGGACATCGCGATTGGCGGCACTCGCCGGGGTATTTCTGTTTACGTTCCTAATGATAACGCGCGAAGGCATGGAAACAGCGCTGATGTTATTGCAGGTGCGCGAGCCGCAGATGATCAGGGGAGCACTATTGGGGCTCTTGGCTGCCAGCGCATTTGCCTGGGGCTGGGCTCGCTTCGGTCACTTGATCAATGTGAAGAGATTCTTCCAGGTTACCGGTATCTTTCTCCTTTTGTTCATGCTGCAGGTCGCCATCTACTCTTTTCACGAATTCTCAGAAGCAGGACTACTGCCAAACAGTGAAATGATTCATGGGGCTACTGAAAAGTTTTCACCAGATGGTCTCTACGGAAAATGGTTTTCACCGCTGATGGTGTTATTTTGCGGGGCCTGGCTGCTCGGCGGTTGGGTAGTCGATCGCTTGAAGCCGGTTCGCCAGCGCACCGTCACACTCAAACAGGCCTGAGAACGCCGAAAGTGTTTGCGAATAGAAAAGTGTTCTGCTTGATATTGCCTTAACGCTGTAGTTAGCGGGTACGGCATAACCATCGGCACCTCTAAACTTGCAATCCGACTCAGTCAACGCACGGCGGGCCATCGGAATTCACGGTGCCTAAGCAGACTGGCGACCCAATTCACGTTTCAAAAGCTTTCCCGTTGGACCTTTGGGAATGTCTTTCACGAAGTGCACGGTCTTAGGGCATTTGTAGGCAGCTAGTCGCTCACGGCAAAACCTGAGTAACTCTTCTTCATCGACCGGCGCTGCATCTTTGAGCACAACAAAAGCAGCTACCTCTTCCCCGTACAACGGATCGGAGACCCCGATTGTAGCCGCAGCGGCAATGGCCGGATGTTGATACAGAACTTCGTCAATCTCGCGCGGGTAGATATTTTCACCACCGCGAATGATCATGTCTGACTTGCGGTCGAAAATGTAGAAGAAGCCGTCCGGGTCGCGATAACCGATATCACCAGTGTGAAACCAACCGTTACGAAATGCGGTCGCAGTAGCGTCCGGATTCTTGTAATAACCCTTCAGAATATTCTCTCCGCGCAGGACAATTTCTCCCAACCCCCCCTCCGCCACTTCCCTGTCGTCGTCGTCCACTATTTTCATTTCATTCCCGATTGGGAGACCGCATGATCCGGCCCTGCGGCGCTGGTCGGGCGGATTGAAAGTTGACCGGCAGGTCGACTCAGAAAGACCATAACCCTCAATTACCAGGCAATTGAAAGTTTCTTCAAAACGCGTCAGTACTTCGGCCGGCACGGGCGCTGAGCCACACATCGCAAAACGAAGCCGATCAGTTTTTATACCCTCGGGGACTCCGTCCGGATAGGTCGTTAGGAGCATCGAGAGCATCGTGGCCACGGAACCAAAGGAAGTAATTTGGTGGCTGGAGATGATCTCCCAGAACCGCGAGGCGGAAAACTTGGGACTGATCACCGTCGATCCGCCGGAGTAGAGCGCGGACATCGTGGTCACTGAAACAGCATTCATGTGAAAGAGCGGCATTATCGTGAGCAGGCGATCGTGTTCAGTAAACTTGAGCCACTCAGCGATTTGCCTGGCGTTAGCAATCACGTTTCCATGAGTTAACAAACAGCCCTTTGGTTTCCCGGTTGTGCCGGAGGTGTAGATTATGATCGCCTCGTCATCTTTGCTTACGTTTGCTTCGGGGAGAGACTGCGCTGATCCAACGCCGCGGGTGGCTTGTACCTCGTCGTCAAATGTAATCACCGTGCGCAATGCGGGTAAGTCACCGTGAATGCACTGGATGGTTGGCAAAAAGTCAGAATGAACTAATAGGACCTTAGCTTCGGAGTTTGAAATTATGTAAACGAGCTCATGGGGCTTCAAGAGAGAGTTCACGGGGCCGGCCAGAGCGCCGAGTTTCCAACAGGCAAAATACGCAATGATATACTCGGTGCTATTGGGCATTAAGAGGCTGACAACGTCACCCTTTCCGACGCCTTGCGAGACTAAAAGCGCAGCTGTTCGGTTCACCGCAGCATAAAACTCAGCATAGCTGAACCGCCGGCCGTCAGCTTCCGAGAAAAGGAACTGCTTATCCGGGGCCGCGCCTGCGCGTTGCTCTAACAATTCTTGTAGGTTGTGGGGGATCTGCTTCAGCGGTTGATTACTCATGCAGTGCGGTCCGCGCCCTGTGGAAATGCGACAAAGCTTTATAACACGGAACGATTTTATGGGCGATCTGGAGCAGTCAGAGTGGTGTGCTGGTTTAAACAGGGCGGCTCGCGACCGGCCAAACCAAACGTCAAATGCGATCCACTAAATTACAAACAAACTAATAAGTTTCGCGATAGTTGTGTAGTTTCGTGGATCGTTTTTTGCCTCGAAACCGGCACAAATAGAGATTTCGGACTTATTTCCACTGCTCGCGAAGCAGAAAGAAAAAACTGAAATTAGGACACTATCGATGTTAGTCGGGGTTCCTTACAAGGTTGCTAGCGTGGGGTGTTTGGAGATCTAGGGAAAGGCGATCAGATGAGAGTTTTCCAAAGCTCGCTGACGAGGCCTGTCGCATACGCGTACCATAGTCCGAAGACGATGCTTAATGCTCCGGCAAAGGTTTGCAGACTGTAATGAATGCCGGAAAGTCGTCGCGAAGTAAGTACAAACGGCAGACCCACCAACCCGGACATTAGGACCATTCCGCAGGCTGAGCCCATACCGAAGACTCCCAGGTAAAGCAGGCCTGCCATCAAGGATTGAGTTTGCGCCAAAACCAACAACATCAAGGCGGCCGATCCTGCAAGGCCATGCATAGCCCCTACCAGGAATGGTTTTATGCCAACAATCGAAACTGAGTGTGAGTGTGCCGCGACCGATCCGGCATGTTCCGTCTCACGGTCGTGAAAATGAAGGTGGACGTGTGACACGCCATCGTGTTGGTGCCGATGCAGATGGAAGTCCCGCCGCTTACGTAGGGCCCGCACCACGGCACTGGCCCCAAGACCTATGATCATGAGGGCGACGCCAAACTCGAACCAGCTTGCCACCCATTCCGGAATCGCTACGCGCAAAGCCAGCACCACAACACCTACCGCAATGAGCGAAGCTGTATGGCCCATACCCCAAAGAGCGCCGACAAGCGCAGATCGCCAGAGGCTGCGATGCTCGCTCACGATAGTAGAGACTGCAACGATATGATCAGCCTCGGTAGCATGTTTGAGGCCAAATGCCAGCCCCACACCCAGCACGGCAAGCAAGCTCAACGACGATTCCAGGCTGCTCAGCATATCCGTGGTAATTGCTCCCCCACCAGCATGTCCACGATGCGCGTCCCTCCAAAGCCCGTGCGCATCGCAACAATCCCACGCGGGTCCGCCTTCACTTCCCCGATGATGCAGGCATCTCGTCCATAGCGGTTTTGTTTCATTCGATTGACCAGCCGTTCGGCGATCCCAGGCGCGACGACAGCGATTAGCTTGCCCTCATTAGCAACGTAGAGCGGATCCAACCCTAATATCTCGCACGCGCCTTTCGCCTCTTCACGTACCGGGATCAGATCTTCATCGAGCTCAATGCAAACTTCCGAACTCAAGGCGATTTCGTTGAGAGTGGTAGCGGCTCCGCCCCGAGTCGGATCGCGCAGGCAGTGAATGGCGTCAAGGGCCCGGGCACCAGCCTCGTCAATCATTTCCTGAACCAGGCCATTCAAGGGAGCGGTATCGCTCTCGATTTCTGTTTCCAGCTCAAGTTCACCACGCGCGATCATGATCGTGGTACCGTGATCTCCAAGTGTGCCGCTAAGGATTACTTTGTCACCAGCCTGCGCCCCCGAGGCGGATAGATGCACCGGAACTTCAATAACTCCAATTCCGGAGGTATTGATGAAAAGCTTATCGGCGCTGCCCTTTTGAACAACTTTGGTGTCGCCCGTGACGACAGCAACGCCCGCCTCGCCGGCGGCGTCCCGCATGGATTCCAGAATCCGTCTCAAGTCTGCGATAGAAAATCCCTCTTCCAGGATGAAGCCGGCTGAAAGGTAGAGCGGTCGGGCACCACTCATCGCCAGATCATTGACCGTCCCATTGACCGCGAGTTTGCCGATGTCGCCTCCGGGAAAGAAAATCGGATCAACTACATAAGAGTCAGTGGTGAAAGCCACCTTGGCCTGCGCTTGGCCGTTATTGCAAAGGCCTGCAATTCCTGCTCCAGTCGCGCCGATCTCGAAGACCGCCTGATCTTCGAGCTTTTCCAGGAGGGGGTTGCGCAAGTATTCGAGAAACAGCCCTTCGACCAGCTCATGCATGGCCCGGCCGCCGCTGCCGTGCGCTAGGGTGATCTGCGTGTCCTTGAATTTATGTTTTCTGCGCCTCGCCCGCTCGACTCTCTCAAACAAGGGCGAGGGACTGAATACTTTTGACATTAGACTATTTTACGCAGGTGACGGCGCGCCGGAGCGCTCAGCGATTTTCGACAGTCGCCCAAAATTGTAATAGGCAGCGCACGCCCCTTCCGAGGACACCATACAGGAACCGATGGGCGTCTCCGGAGTGCAGGCGGTGCCAAACACTTTGCATTCCCAGGGCTTCTTCACTCCCTTTAGGATTTCACCACACTGGCACGCCTTTGGATCGGCGATGCGCAATCCCGGCACGGGGAATTTCAACTCGGCGTCAAAGTCGGCATATTTGGATCGAAGGCGCATACCGCTGTGCGCAATCGAACCCAATCCCCGCCATTCGAAGTAGTCGCGGGGTTCGAATACCTCAAACAGAGCTTCCATCGCCAACTGGTTGCCTTCCCGGGTCACGACACGCGCATACTGATTTTCGATCTCGGCACGGCCTTCCACGATCTGTTTGACAATCATGAAGACCGACTGAAGAACATCAAGAGGCTCAAACCCGGTGACAACCAACGGTTTTCCATAATCACGCGGCACGAATTCATAGCATCGAGTTCCGATGACCGTGCTGACATGCCCGGGACCTACAAAGCCGTCGAGCTTCAAATCGGGCGAATCGAGCATGGCTTTCAATGCCGGGATAATGGTTATGTGGTTACAGAAAACGCTGAAGTTTTTTACTTTATCTTTGGCGGCTTGCAGGATCGTCATCGCACTGGAGGGCGCCGTGGTTTCAAAGCCAAGGCCCAGAAAAACCACATGCTTCTCGGGATTCTTCCGGGCAATCTTCAGGGCATCGAGCGGAGAATAGACCATGCGCACGTCGGCCCCGGAGGCCTTCGCGTCCAACAAGCTGGTTTTCGAACCCGGGACACGCATCGCGTCCCCGAAGGTTGTAAAGATCACATCTGGCTGCTGCGCGATGGAAATCGCATCATCGACGCGACCCAGCGGAATAACGCAGACAGGGCAACCCGGGCCGTGAATCATCTCAATGTTCCGCGGCAGCAAATCTTCGATACCATATTTGAAAATCGTATGCGTGTGACCGCCGCAGACTTCCATCAACTTTAGCGGTCGGTCGGTCAAACGCTCAATCTGCTCCGCTAGCTTCAGCGCCAAGTCGCTCTGTCTGTACTCATCTATGAATTTCATATGGAAACTCCCGGAAAATAAAGCCGCGGATGAACGCGGATACCCGCGGATGAAAAGGCAACTCTAATTTTGTTGTTGCTTAAATCCATGTTCATCTGCGTTCATCCGCGGCTGTTTCGGCTCGTTCTTCTACCAGGGATTTGTGTTGCAAAAACTCGTGCACGATATCCCACATGATGTGATATAGCGCGACGTGGGTCTCCTGTATGCGGTGAAT
>Ga0136617_10000161_pt1 | contig 49825 bp, 54 predicted proteins | sample AntDrymUQ3222106_2_FD_129672 | JGI IMG/M metagenome (GOLD analysis project Ga0136617, IMG submission 129672) | Polar desert sand microbial communities from Dry Valleys, Antarctica - metaG UQ322 (21.06) | ecosystem: Environmental > Terrestrial > Soil > Desert | place: Antarctica: Dry Valley... | reverse complement strand
CGCCGACCATCACGAACAGGCCGATGAAGAAGAACAGCGTCGGCCACTCGACGCCGGCCAGCACGTCCTCCACCTTCTGGTTGGTCACGAGCAGCATCGCCGCCGCGCCCGTCAGCGCGACGGTGGCGGGCTCGATGTGCAGCGCCTGGTGGGCGAAGAACAGGAGCACGGTCCCCACCAGGATCGGCACGGTGCGCTTGAGCTCGGCCATGTCCTCGATCGACCGCCCGGCGTCCAGGCTCATCACCCGCTCGCGCGCCTCGGGCGCGATCTGCAGCCGCGACCGGTACCAGCGGTAGAGCAGCGCGGTCACGACGACGAAGGCCAGGGCGCTGATCGGCGCGAGGTTGACGATGAAGTCCAGGAACGAGAGATCGGTGGAGCCGGCGATCAGGATGTTCGGCGGGTCGCCGATCAGCGTGGCCGTGCCGCCGATGTTCGAGACCAGGATCTCGATGATCACGAGAGGGATCGGGTCGATGTCCAGCGCGTCGGCGAGCAGGAAAGTGATCGGCACCATCAGCAGCACCGTCGTGAGGTTGTCCAGGAAGGCGGACAGGAGGGCGGTGGTCGCCGCCAGCGACACCACGACGGCGAGCGGGCGCCCGTTCGCGAGCTGGCCCGCGCGGATCGCGAGCCAGGTGTAGACGCCCGTCGGCTCGGTCACGCGGACCACGATCATCATCCCCGCGAGCAGTCCGAGCGTGTTCCAGTCGACCGCCTCGATCGCCACCTCCTGCTCGATCGTCTGCGTGAGCAGGACGAGCACGGCGCCCACCAGCGCGACCTTCGTGCGGTCGATCCGCTCGGACGCGATGACGGCGAGCGCGGCGACGAAGAGGATGACGGCGAGGGCCACGGGGAAGTCAGGGGTCGGCGAGACGTGTCGCCGACCAGTCTTCCCGGCACCCCGCGGTGGAGCCTAGCGGCTTCCCGGCTCGCCGCGCAGGGAGAAGCGCAGGTAGTGCGCCGTCGCCTCCGCGCGGTTGGAGACGCTCATCTTGCGCAGGATGTTCTTGACGTGGAACTTGACCGTGCCCTCGGAGACCACGAGGGCACGGGCGATCTCGGCGTTCGGCTCGCCCCTGACCATGTGCTCGAGCACCTCGGTCTCGCGCGGGGTGAGCAGGTCGTGCAGGCGCGAGTCGGCCGGCGGCGGGCGGGCGGGGTCACGGGCGAGCGGGGCCTGGCGGTCGTGGGCGAGGTCGATGACGCCGTCTGACAGCTCCACCGAGCGGGCGTCCGCCCAGCTCGCCACCTGGCGCAGCTCCTGGCGCTGGGAGCGCAGGCGTCGCAGCAGCACGGCGTGCTCGAAGACCTCCGCGAAGCCCTTCGCGAAGCGGTCGAGCGCCTCGCGGTCCACCGGCCCCAGCGGCTCGGCGCCCGCGAGGCGGTCGCCCTGGAGGAAGCCGGCCACGCGGCCTCCCATCAGCACGGGCGCCACGACGTACTCGCGCCAGCGCATCACCTCCCAGTGGGCCTGGCGCTCGGGCGGCTCCGGCTCGGAGGTCCGCACCACCGCGGGCAGGCGCCGGCGCAGCAGCTCGCCCTCGATCAGCGGGTAGGCCAGCTCCACCGGCGCGGCCCGCAGGCGCGCCAGCGCCGCAGCGGCGGCGGCCGCGTCACCGGCCCAGTGCAGCGCCTCGGCGGCGAGCCGGCCCTCGTCGATCCGGCTCAGCAGCACGCGGTCGAGGCCGGCGCCCTCCGCCGCCTCGCCGACGGCGCGCTCGACGATCTCCGACACCGGTCCCGCCTCCGCGAGCCGGCCGACCGCCGCCTCGACGCGCTCGATCGCGTGCAGGCGGGCGCTCGTGCCCCGCTCGACCAGCTCGTGGCCCAGCTCCGCCGCCCGGCGATGCAGCTCGTCGAGCTCCGCGCTCACGAGTCGTGTCTGATCTCGAGCAGGTAGGCGACCATCGCGGCCGCCTCCCCGACCGTCAGGTGATGAGCGTCGCTGAGCGCCTCGACGCGGCCGATCTGCGCGCGGCTCGCCTCGTAGTCGGGCGGGAACGCGAACACCGCGTGGTCGACGACGCGCACGGCGAGGCCGGCGCCCGCGAGCAGCTCGGCGGTGTGCTGCCGGGAGAGGATCGAGAGCTGCACGACGTAGGCGACGCCCTCGGCGGCGAGCGCCAGCGGCAGCTTGGCGATCAGCTGTTCGAGCAGCGCGCGCCCCCAGTAGTCGGGGCGCCGGTGGCTCGAGCCGTGCTGGAACGGGTCGGCCGGCCGCTGGGCGAGGCTGGCGACGATCACCTCGTAGCGCTCGTCCGGGACCCACGGGTAGAGGTCGACGGTGGCGCCGCTCAGCCGCTCGCTGACGCCGTTGCGGAACGCGTTGGAGAGCGTGTTGGCGACCGCCCGGCTGTCGATGTCGATGCAGTGCACGTGCGCAGCGTGGTTGAGCGCGAGCTGGATGCCGAGCACGCCTGTGCCGCAGCCGACGTCGAGGCAGCGCCGACCCGCGCCGGCACCCTCGCGGAACAGGTGCCGCCACGCCATGAAGCTCGGTGGGCCGGGCGCCACGACGCCGGCCTCCACGGCCAGCTCGGGGAACGGCAGCGGGTAGAGGTCGCGGCCGCGATCGTCGAGCCACGGCTCCGGCGGCTCGAGCGAGGACCCAACCGCCCCGCCCGCGCCGTCGCCCTGCCGACCGGGCTCCTCGAGCGGGCGGCGATGCCCCGGCCGCGTGCCGTCCAGGCGCTCGCGCGCGGCGACGATGTGCTCGGGCCGCACGCCGCAGCAGCCGCCGACGATCTGCGCGCCCTCCTCGCGCCAGCCGAGCGCCAGCTCGGCGTACTCCGGCCCGCCGATCGCGGTGTCGAAGCGCCAGCCGCGATCGGTGTAGTAGCCGAGGTTCGGATAGACGCCGAGCGGCAGGTCGACGTAGTCGCGCAGGTAGGAGACCATCCCCTCGACGTGGTCGGGCGGGATGCAGTTGATGAGCAGTGCCTGCACGCCCATCTCCTCGAAGCGCCGCGCCGCGCGCCCGAACGCGTCGCCCTCCGGGCCGCCCCAGTGCTGGCCGTAGACCCCGCACACGCCGTGACGGCAGCGGCGGAAGGACAGCCAGACGGGCAGGCCGGTGGCGAGCAGCTTCTCGACCGTCCCGTCCAGCGACGCCGGCAGCAGCGACAGCGTCTCGAGCAGGATCAGGTCGGGCGGCTGCTCCTCGTCGGCGAACAGGCGGCCGAGCAGCCGGCCGGTCTCCCCTCCCATCTCGGAGTCGACGTCGCCGTTGAGCGAGAACGCGACGGCCCGCTCCCCCTCGCCGCCGTGCTCGGCCACCGCCTGGCGCGCCAGCCGCAGCCCGCGGCGGCCGAGGTCCATCCAGTGCACCGGCGCCTCGCGGTCGCGGTGCAGGCGCAGGCCGTCGGAGGCCAGCGCCGACCCGAGGCCCCAGGTGTCGGTGGAGATGACGTCGCAGCCCGCGTCGAGGTAGGAACGGTGCACGCGCAGGACCGCCTCGGGCGCGTCGATCAGCGCCCGCGTGCCCCACAGCGGCTCGTCGAGCGTCTCCTCGCGGCCCGACGCGCGCGGCAGCTCGGTGCCGATCCCGCCGTCGAGGATCACGCAGTGCTCCTCCGCGATCGCACCCACGATCCGTTCGTAGGCAGACATCCCCGCGGGCAGGGTATCGCCGCGCCTGTCCTTGTGGAGGTCTTGCCTATCCGTGCGGGAGGGACGGTTGCAACAAACGTTGCGCGGTGGGATACGGTGCGGGCGAGAGAGCCAACCAGGAGGACGACGTATGCCCATCCCCACCGAGTTGGTCGGATCCCTTCCCCGGCCGATGAAGTTGCAGGAGGCCTTCCAGGCCCATGACGACGGCAAGATCGACTTCGCGCAGCTCCAGCAGGAGCAGGACGCCGCCGCCGAGGACTCGATCAAGCGCCTCGAGCAGACCGGGGAGACCTACGTCACCGACGGTGAGCAGCGGGAGTCGAGCTTCGCGACCTACCCCATCACCGACACGCTGGCCGGCACCGGCCTGGCCGACAACCTCGCCGGGGACGGCCAGTTCTTCGCGATCTTCGACGACGGTCACCACCGCCAGCTGCCGCGGCTGACCGGCGGGCCGTTCCGCTACAAGACCTTCGCCTCGGAGTTCGTCGAGAAGAACAAGGCGATCGCGTCGAGCCCCGTCAAGCAGGCGGTGATCGCGCCCTCGATGCTGATGCTGCTCTACCCGCTCGAGGACCAGATCGACGGCTACTCGCGCGAGCAGTTCCTCGACGACCTCTGCGACGAGGTCGAGAAGGACATCCGCCAGTGCTTCGCGGCCGGCGCCGAGCGCGTGTCGATCGACTTCACCGAGGGCCGCCTCGCGAACAAGAACGACTCCCGCAACCCGTGGACCAACAAGGACATGCTGCAGGAGTTCATCGACCTCAACAACCGGGTGATCGACCGCTTCTCCCCCGAGGAGCGGCGCAACATCGGCATCCACACCTGCCCGGGCGGCGACTGCGACTCCGTGCACTCCAAGGACGTGCCCTACGAGAAGCTGCTGAGCAAGATGTTCCGGCTCAACGTCGGCTACTTCCTGATCCAGTGCGCCTCCGAGGAGGACAAGGAGAACGTCTACAAGCTCTGCGGCCAGTATTCGCGCGAGGACGCCAACGGCGTCGCGCAGGTCTGCTTCATGGGCGTCATCAACCCGCTCACACCCGAGGTCGAGACGCCCGAGCAGGTCCGGGACGACCTCCTGCTGGCGGCCAAGCACATCCCGGTCGAGCGCCTCGGAGCGACCGACGACTGCGGCTTCTCGCCGTTCAGCCGCGACGAGAAGCCCAAGCACGGCTCGCCGGACTTCGCGCGCGACGTCGCGATGCAGAAGATCGCCGCGCGCCTGGAGGGCACGCGGATGGCGTCGGAGGAGCTGGGCGTCTAGCTGCGCCGGAGCGGCGGGGCCGGGAGACCGGCCCCGCCGACTCGTTCGCGGCTACGCGCTCGCGGGAGCGCCCTGGCCGCCGGAGCTGCGCAGCTTGCGCGCCGCGAACGCGGCGGCCACGCCGGCGCCCGCGACGAACGGGAGCGTGCGCACCACCGGGGTGCGCTTGGCGACCTGGTAGACGGCCGTGCCCTTGGCGGCCTTGCGCGCCCCCTTGGTGGCCTGCTTCGCGGCCTGCAGCTTGAGGTAGGCGGCGAGGACGTCGGTGACCTGCGTCCTGCGGCTCTTGCGTCGTCTGAGTCTCATGCGGCGAGGCTTACCCGACTGCCGCGGGGAGCGAACCGGGCTTCAGGCGCGCGGTTGCCGACCGGGGCAGCGGGCCCCCGGTCTACGATCAGGGCATGGCGTCGAAGCGACTCGGGCCTCGGTCGGAAGCCTGGTTCGCGCGCGACGCGGAGCGCAACGAGCTCGTCGCTCGCGAGCGGCTCGCCGAGGATCGGCGACGCACGCCTGAGGAGCGGCTCGAGCTGGTGCTGCGGCTGAGCGCCGTGCTGATCGAGCTCAGCCGGGCGTCGAGACACGATGAGCGACCACGAGCTTGACGCGCTCCTCCTGACCCTCGCGCGCTCCCGGGTCCGGTTCGTGGTCATCGGCGGGATTGCCGTGGGCGTGCACGGATACGTGCGCGGCACCAAGGACGTCGACGTGTGTCCGGACCCATCCGCGGACAACCTGCGCGAGCTCGCGGCAGTCCTGCGTGGTCTCGACGCCCGACAGGTGGAGCTGGCGGACGACTTCGCCCCGGAGGAACTTCCCTTCGACCCACTCGATCCCGACGATCTCGCCGAGGGGGGTAACTTCCGGCTTCACACGCGGCTTGGAGCGCTCGACATCATGCAGTGGATCCCGGGCATCGATGCCGACGCCGCGTACCCGGTCCTCGCCGCCGACGCCATCACGGTCGAGCTTCGCGATGCCGAGCTCGAGATCTGCTCGCTCGCGCATCTTCGCCGGATGAAGGAAACGGCCCAGCGACCGCAGGACCTGCTCGACCTCGCGAACCTGCCGGAGCGGTGAGCGGCGCTGTAACGCCCGGCGGCAAGCCGAGACTGACGCGCATGAGCACCGTCACCCCCGCGTTCACCCCGATCGCCGACTACGGGCTGCTGGCCGACTGCAACTCGGCCGCGCTGTGCAGCCGCGCCGGCTCGATCGACTGGCTGTGCCTGCCGCGCTACGACAGCGACGCGCTGTTCGCGCGCATCCTCGACCCCGAGGCGGGCCACTGGGCGATCCGGCCCGTCGGGGCGTTCGAGACCGCACGGCGCTACCGGCCCGGCACGCTCGTGATCGAGACCACCTTCACGACCGCCACCGGCAGCGTGCGGCTGACGGACGCGATGGCGTTCGCGGACGGCCAGCGCGGGCACGACCTGGGCTTCGACGCGCCGCACGAGATCGTGCGCGGCGTCGAGGGCGTCGATGGCGAGGTGGAGCTGGTGATGGAGCTGGCCCCGCGCCCCGAGTACGGGCTGATCCAGCCGCTGATCCGGCTCGAGGACGGCGGCGCGCGGACCTTCGGCGCCGGGCGCGTCGCCGTGCGCTCCTCCGCGCCGCTCGCGGTCGCCGACGCGACGCTGCGCGCGACCTTCACGGCTCGCGCCGGCGAGCAGCACGGCTTCGCGCTGCGCTGGGCCGCCCCGGAGCACCGCGACGCACCCGAGCCCACGCCCGCCGCCGCGGTCCACGCGCGGCTCGCCGACACCATCGAGGCGTGGCGCTCCTGGGAGCGCGAGCACGACAACTACTCCAGCGAGTCTCCCCACCACGACACCGTCCGGCTCAGCACGCGCGTCCTGAAGGGGCTCACCTACCGGCCCACCGGCGCGATCGTGGCCGCGCCGACCACCTCGCTGCCGGAGACCGTCGGCGGCGAGCGCAACTGGGACTACCGCTTCTCCTGGATCCGCGACTCCAGCCTCACGATCGAGGCGCTCTACCTCGGCGCCTGCTCCGACGAGGCCGAGGAGTTCGTGTCGTTCATGACGAGCGCGGCCGGCGGCCGGGCGCGCGAGGGTTCGCTGCAGATCATGTACGGCATCGGCGGGGAGCACGACCTCTCCGAGCGCGAGCTGGGACACCTGCGCGGGTGGCGCGACTCGCAGCCGGTGCGCGTCGGCAACGGCGCCTGGGACCAGATCCAGCTCGACGTCTACGGGGAGCTGCTGAGCGCGCTGCACCTCTACCGCCGGCAGCTCGGGGACCTGCACTCGGAGATCCAGGCCTTCGTCGCCGACCTCGCCGACACCGCCGCGCGGCGCTGGAACGAGCGCGACTCGGGCATCTGGGAGATGCGCGGCGAGCCGCTGCACCACCTGTCCTCCAAGGTCCTGTGCTGGACGGCGCTGGACCGCGCGGTGAAGCTCGCGCCGCAGCTCTCGGAGCACGCGAAGGTCGACGAGTGGACCGCCGCCCGCGAGGAGGTCCGCGAGACGATCCTCACCCGCGGCTGGAGCGAGCGGCGCCAGGCGTTCGCGCAGGCCTTCGACTCCGACGAGCTGGACGCCGCCGCCCTGCTGATGCCGATCTACGGCTTCCTGCCGGCCACCGACGAGCGGATGCGCTCGACCATCGAGGCGATCGCGCGCGACCTGACCGAGGACGGGCTGGTGCTGCGCTACCGCGCCGCGGAGGGCCTCAACGCCGACGGCCTCCAGGGCGAGGAGGGCACGTTCGTGATCTGCACGTTCTGGCTCGTCTCCGCGCTCGCGCAGGCGGGCGAGGTCGAGCGCGCGGAGGCGCTGTTCGACCAGCTCGCGGGCTACGCCAACGACCTCGGCCTGCTCGCCGAGGAGATCGACACGGCGACGGGCGAGCAGCTTGGCAACTTCCCGCAGGCCTACAGCCACATCGGCCTGATCACAACGGCGTGGGCGATCGACCAGGCCCGCAGCCGGGACTAGGCGGCGCGCATGAGCAGGCGGACGACGGTGCCGCCGGGCTGCGAGCGGACCTGCACGAGGTCGCAGACCCGGTGAGCGAGCCAGAGGCCCCAGCCTCCGGGCTGGCCCGGCCTCGGGTTGTGACGGCCGGCGAGCGGATCGCGGATGTGCCCACGATCGCGGATCTCGCAGACGAGCGCGCCCTCCTCCTGCCACATGCGCAGGACCCCGCGGCCGCCGCCGTGGCGGAGGCTGTTGGCGGCGATCTCGCTGGTGGCCAGCACGACGTCGCTGGACTTCTCCTGCGAGAGCCCGAGGTCGCCGGCGCCGTGGGCGACGAGCGCGCGGACCTCGGCGAGGCCGTCGTGCTCGAAGCCGAGCAACTCCGCCGGCGCGGCCGGCCTGGGCAGCGACGCGTCGAATGGCGCCAGGAGCCGGTCGCCGTCGTCGCCACGGTAGTCGGGGCTGGCGCGGAGCCCCGCCGCGTCCTGGACCACGGGGTGGCTGCAGCACGCCTCGTGGACGACATGGTCCTCGAGCGCCTCCACGTCGTACGGGCACAGCAGGCGGAAGCCGTCCGCGTCGCCGAACGCGAGGTTCAGCAGGGACTCGTGGAGCTGGCACTCGGTCAACTCGGCGGGCTCGCGGCCGGGCCAGATCGGCTCGCCGATCCCGCGGACGCCGCCCGACTCGCCACGGTGCTCGTCGAGGAACTCGTGCCAGGCGGGGATGATCCGGCCGGGGTTGCGGCCCAGCTCGCGCATGTCGGCGAAGTGGACGGCGGCCGCGTCGTCGCCGAGCGCCGCGCGCAGCAGCGCGATCCGCGCGGGGCCGACGGCCACCAGCATCGGCTCCCGGGCCGCCAGGCCCTCACGGACGAACGGGACGGCTCCCGCGAGGAAGCCGTCGTCGCCCGCGTGAAGCAGCGCCTCGTGCCGGAAGCTCTCGACCATGACGGTCATCCGCGCGCCCACGGTAGCTGCTCGTGGCGGTCAAGGGCGGCTGATCAACGAATAGGCCAATCCGGTGGCGGCCGCGTAGACGGCGTGGTGGAACGCGTCGATCGCGATCTCCTCCTTGGCCCAGAACACCACGGGCGGGGCGATCTCGAGCGCCGGAAGGGTGACCTGCGCTGCGCCGTAGATCGCGGCGCCGTGCGCGAGCGTGGCGCGGCGCGGCTAGAGGCCGGCGAACGCGAAGAGGCCGCGCACGACGCCCCAGCCCGTGCCGTAGCCCCAGTGCGCGAGGTCGTTGAAGCGGGCCTGGGCGAGATCGGAGTCGAAGCCGGCGATGCCCAGCGCCTTCGCGGTCGCCCGCGCCGGCGCCGTGCTCGGGGCGCGGCCGCGCAACCGCGCCTCGAGGGTGCTGGAGACCGTCATCGCGGCGGCGCCGGCGAAGCCGGCCACGAGGCCGCGGCCGATCGAGCCGGCGAGGTTGTCGAGCGGGTTCATGCGGCCATCTCCGAGGTCCCCTCGGCGCGCGCGCCGAGCCGAAGCGGACCGTGCCGCACTGGTGGGCGACGCCGGCCAGCGGGATGCGCTGGTCGAGGATCGTCCGGCTCCCGATCGCCCGCTCGCAGCCCAGGCTGCCCATCAGCCCGCGCAGCTTGCCCAGCAGCCGCCGATGGGCCTCCTCGTTGTGGTAGGTCTTGGCCAGGTGGATCGTGCCCGACCGGTCGACGGTGACGCGGTTGTCGGGATGCGGCAGGTCCTCGGAGGTCAGCCAGAAGTCGATCGCGTGGCGGGCCATGTAGCCGAGCGCCAGGCCCGGGGCGAACCACGGTGCGCCAGCGCGCCGGATGTTGCGATCGCTCTTGCCGAGCATCTGGATGTGCCCCAGCGGGAGCGAGGAGTCCTCGGCGCCCCAGTAGTAGTCGTTGACCCCGAGCGTCTTCTGGAACCGCGTCTCGTTCGGGTCCTTCGAGATCGCGATCACGCCCGAGTTGATGTGGGCCATGTAGTTGCGCCCGACCTGGTCGGAGCCGTTGCCGAGCCCGTTCGGGTGCTTCTCCGAGGCCGAGCGCAGCAGCAGCGCCGCGGAGTTGACCGCGCCGCAGGCGGCGACCACGAGGTCACCGCGATAGACCTCGCGCCGGCCCTGGCGCATCACCACCACGTCGGTCACCGAGCGCCCGCTCGCGCCGGTCTCCAGCCGCTCGACGTACGCGTGCGTGAGCAGCGTCACGTTCGGCCGCGCCGCCGCCGGGCGCACGCAGCAGACGTGCGCGTCTGCCTTGCCGTCGGTCAGGCACGGGAAGCCGTCGAAGCGGTCGCAGCGCACGCAGCGCCCCGCCTCCGGATCGCTCTCGTCGAGGTCGACGCCGACGGGCAGGTGGAACGGGTGGTGGCCCGTGGCGGCGAAGTCGTCGGCCAGCCGCTGGATGCGCGGCTCGTGCGAGACGGCCGGGTGGGGGTAGGGCCCCGACGCCCACGGCTCGGTCGGGTCCTCGCCGCGCTCGCCGTGGACGAGGTAGAGCGCCTCCGCCTCGGTGTTGTACGGCTCGAGGTCTGCGTAGGACAGCGGCCAGGCGGCGGAGTGCCCGCCGTAGTGGCGCACCGCCTCGAAGTCGCGCTCGCGCAGGCGGAAAAGGATCGCCCCGTAGAACTTCGTGTTGCCGCCGACGAAGTACTGCTGGTGGGGCGTGAAGCGCGCGCCGTCCTTGTCGACCCACTCCTCGTCGGGCAGGTAGCGGTCCTGGTTGAAGACCTCGTGGCGTCCCAGTTCTCGGGCTCGCGCGGCAGGTGGCCGCCGCGCTCGAGCAGCAGGACCCGCTTGCCCGACGGCGCGAGCCGGTGCGCCAGCGTGCCGCCGCCGGCCCCGCTGCCGATGACGATGACGTCGTAGTGGTCGTCGACCACGGTCGGTTCTCCTGTCCGGGGGCCGCTCACTCGGACGACCACGGCGTCTGGAAGCTCGGGAACAGGGTCAGCCCGCCGTCGACGAAGATGGTCTGGCCCGTGACGTAGGCGGCGAGGTCGCTGGCCAGGAAGCACGTCACGCCCGCCATCTCGGTGGCCTCGCCGGCGCGCCGCATCGGGATGTGCTCCTCGACCTGCGCCCGCTTCTCCGGGTCCTCGATCCAGGCGCGGTTGATCGGCGTCACGGTGGCGCCCGGGCCGATCCCGTTCACCCGGATGCCGCGACTCGCGTACTCGAGCGCGAGCGTGCGCGTGAGGTTCTGCATCCCGCCCTTGCTGGCCGCGTAGCCGAGGTAGCCGGGCTTGGGGATCAGCTGGTGGACGCTCGAGACGTTGACGATCGAACCGGCCTGCTGCGCGCCGAGGTAGCGGCGGATCGCCTCGCGCGCGCACAGGAACGAGCCGCGCAGGTTGACGGCGAGCACGCGGTCGAAGTCCTCGGCCGACAGCTCCTCGCTCGGGCGCGAGATCTGGATGCCCGCGTTGTTGACGAGGACGTCGAGGCCGCCGAGCCCCTCGGCCGCCTCGGCGACCATGCGCACGGCGTCCTCCTCGCTGGAGACGTCGCCGCCGACGAGCACGTCGCGGACGCCCTCGCGGCGGACCTGGTGGATGCAGGCGTGCACCTGCTCCTCGGTGTCCTTGGCCTCCTCGGGCGCCCGCAGGTAGTTGATCGCCACGTTGGCGCCGAACGCGGCGAAGCACACGGCGATCGACTGGCCGATGCCCGAGCTGCCTCCGGTCACCAGCACGTTCTTTCCCTCCAGGCCGGGCAGCCCCGGCCGGCTCGTCTCGGGCATCAGATCCTCCTTGTCGCGAGTGCAGGGTGGGGCCGGCCGCGCAGGAGCAGCAGGCCGCAGAGCTGCCAGTGCGAGCTGACACCCGATTCGTTACGCGGCTCGTAACAACCGCCCGCTTGACTGAGGTCGTGCCTCTCCTGCCGCTCGCCGCGATCGCCGTGATCGTCCCGGTGGGCTCGGCGGCGCCGTGACCGCCGAAGCCGGGCTCGCGCTGGTCACGCGCCTGCAGGCGGGCGACGAGCGGGCGTTCGAGACGTTCGTCTCCGCCCACAACCCGACGATGCTCGCCGTCGCACAGACCTACGTGCGCACCCGTGCGGTCGCGGAGGAGGTCGTGCAGGACGCGTGGGTCGGCGTGCTCAAGGGCCTCGACCGCTTCGAGGGCCGCTCGTCGCTGATCACCTGGATCCTGCGCATCGTCGCCAACACGGCCAAGACGCGCGGAATGCGGGAGGCGCGCAGCGTGCCGTTCGGCTCGCTGGGGGCTGAGGGCGACGGCTCGGTCGCACCGGAGCGCTTCTGCGGCCCCGGCGAGGCGTTCGCCGGCCACCGGCGCCGCTGTCCGCGCGACTGGGAGCGGCTCCCCGAGGACGTGCTGCACGACCGCGAGACGCTGCAGGTCGTGGTCGCGACGATCGCAGCGCTCCCGCCCGCGCAGCGCACCGTGATCGCGATGCGCGACGTCGAGGGCTGCGGTCCTCAGGAGGTCTGCGAGACGCTGGAGATCAGCGAGGGCAACCAGCGCGTGCTGCTGCATCGCGCCCGGTCCCGGGTCCGGTCCGCCGTGGAAGAGCACCGCGATGGCTGAGCGGGTGGGTCTCGGGCTGCCGCGCGTCCGTGGAGCGGATGCGGACGACCGTGCGCCTTCCAGCGTGCCTCCGGCGCTCGTACGCTGGGAGCATGACCTCGCACAAGTGGACCGCCGCCGACCTGCCCCGCCTCGACGACCGCACGGTCCTCGTGACCGGCGCCAACAGCGGCATCGGCCTCGTCGCCGCCCGTGAGCTGGCTCGCGCCGGCGCCCGCGTCGTCCTCGCGGTGCGCGACCCGGCCAAGGGCGAGCAGGCGGCCGCGACGATCCCGGGCGAGCGCGAGGTGCGCCGGCTCGACCTCTCCGATCTCGCGTCCGTCCGCGCCTTCGCCGACTACTGGCACGAGGAGCTGCACGTGCTCGTCAACAACGCCGGCGTCATGGCCACGCCGGAGCGGCGCACGCAGGACGGGTTCGAGCTGCAGCTCGCCACCAACCATCTCGGCCCGTTCGCGCTCACCAACCTGCTGCTGCCGCGGATCGTAGACCGCGTCGTGACCGTCTCCTCCAGCGCGCACCGCATCGGCCGGATCCGCCTCGAGGACCTCAACTGGGACCGCGACGACTACCAGCGCTGGGGCGCCTACGGACAGTCGAAGCTCGCGAACCTGCTCTTCACGCTCGAGCTGCAGCGTCGCCTCGCCGAGGCACGCTCGGACGTCCGCGCCGTCGCCGCCCACCCCGGGTACGCCGCGACGAAGCTCCAGCAGCGCACGGAGAACCTGATCCAGAACGCGTTCTTGGCCGTGGGCAACCGCGTGCTCGCGCAGAGCGACGAGATGGGCGCGCTGCCGACGCTCTACGCGGCGACGCAGGACATCCCCGGCGCCGCCTACGTCGGCCCCGACGGCTTCCACGAGCAGCGCGGCCACCCGACCCTCGTCGGCCGCACCGCGGCGGCGAGCGACGCCGAGACGGCGAAGCGGCTGTGGGAGCGCTCGGAGGAGCTGACCGGCGTCGGCTTCCCGCTCGCACCCGCGGCGCGTGAGGTCTGACAGCGCTCAGGCGCGGGCCGCGGCCAGCTCGCGATACAACGCGGCGGTCTGCTCGGCGATCGCGGGCCAGGCGAAGCGCTCGACGGCGCGGCGGCGGCCGGCGCGGCCCATCTCCGCGGCGCGGTCGGGGTCGGCGACGAGCGCGTTGAGGCGCTCGGCGATGGCGTGCGCGAAGGCGCGTGGGTCGCGCGGATCGTGGGTGGCCTCATCGAGCTCGAGCGGGACGAGCAGGCCGGTGTCGCCGTCGGCGACGACCTCGACGATGCCGCCGGTAGCGGAGGCGACGACCGCCGTCTCGCACGCCATCGCCTCGAGGTTGACGATGCCCAGCGGCTCGTAGATCGACGGGCAGGCGAACACGGTGGCGTGGCTGAGGAGCTGGATGACGTCGCGCTTGGGCAGCATCGCCTCGATCCACGTGACGTCGCCGCGCTCGGCCTCCAGGCGCTCGACCATCCCCCGGACCTGCTCGCCGATCTCCGGCGTGTCGGGCGCTCCCGCGCACAGGACGAGCTGCGCCGCCGAGTCGAGCTCGAGCGCTGCCTCGAGCAGATGTCCCACCCCCTTCTGGCGCGTGATCCGGCCGACGAAGACCACCGACGGGCGCGCCGGGTCGATCTCGAAGCGCTCGAGCACGTCGGTGGCCGGGTCGGGCGCGTACTCGTCGGCGTCGATCCCGTTGTAGATCACGCGCACGCGCGCGGGGTCGATCGCCGGGTAGGCGGCGAGCACGTCGCGGCGCATGCCCTCCGAGACGGCGATCACGGCGTCGGCGGCCTCCAGCGCGACGCGCTCGCAGAAGCTCGAGAGTGCGTAGCCGCCGCCGAGCTGCTCCGCCTTCCAGGGGCGCAGCGGCTCGAGCGAGTGGACGGTCGCGACGTGCGGCACGCCGTAGGTGAGCGCGGCCAGGTGCCCGGCGAGGTTCGCGTACCAGGTGTGGCTGTGCACCAGCTCGGCGTCAGCGGCCGCCGCCGCCATCGAGAGGTCGACCGAGATCGCGCGGAGCGCGGCCAGGTGCGGCGCCTCCCCCGCCAGCGCCTCCCACGGCCCGTGCGCGACCGTGCCCTCGCGCTCCGCGGGGTGGGTGGCCCAGTAGTGCACGGTCACCGCCTCCAGCCGCGCCAGCTCGCGTGCGAGGTACTCCACGTGCACGCCCGCGCCGCCGTAGACCTCCGGAGGGTACTCGCGGGTGAGCAGCGCGACGCGCATCCGCTCTAGCGCCGCACGACCTGGCCCTTGCCGACCACCGCCGCGCCGCCGGCGGAGACCACGAAGCGCTCGCGGTCCTCGGCCGGGTCGACGCCGATCCGCGCGCCCTCCTGAACCCGGACGTTCTTGTCGACGATCGCGTGGCGTACGACCGCGTGGCGGGCGACGTCGACGCCCGGCATCAGGATCGACCCCTCGACCTCCGCGTAGGAGTGCACGTGCACGCCCGGGGAGAGCACCGAGCGGCGGACGCTCGCGCCGGAGATGACCACGCCGGCGCACACCATCGAGTCCAGCGCGTGGCCGACGCGGTCGGGCTCCTCGAAGACGAACTTCGCGGGCGGCAGCGGATCGGGCCAGGTCAGGATCGGCCACGCCTGGTTGTAGAGGTTGAACACCGGGTGCACGGAGATCAGGTCCATGTGGGCGTCGTAGAACGCGTCCAGGGTGCCGACGTCGCGCCAGTAGCCGCGGTCGCGGTCGGTCGCGCCCGGCACCTCGTTGCGCGAGAAGTCGTAGACCTGTGCCGCGCCGGCCTCGACGAGCATCGGGACGATGTCGCCGCCCATGTCGTGGCCGGAGGCGTCCACCGCGGCGTCGGCGGTCACCGCGTCGATCAGCGCTTCGGTGGTGAACACGTAGTTGCCCATCGAAGCGAAGACCTGCTCGGGCGCGTCGGGGAGCCCGGCCGCGTCGGCGGGCTTCTCGCGGAACGCGCTGATCGTGTGCCCGTCGGTCATCGTCTCGATCACGCCGAACTGGTCGGCCTGCTCGAGCGGCGCCCGCAGCGCCGCGACCGTCACGGCCGCCCCGCTGCGGACGTGCTGGTCGAGCATCTGCCGCGGGTCCATGCGGTAGATGTGGTCGGCGCCGAAGACGGCGACGTGCTCGGGCCGCTCGTCGGCGAGCAGGTTGAGGTTCTGGTAGATCGCGTCGGCGGAGCCGGAGAACCAGCGCGGCCCGCGGCGCATCTGGGCGGGCACCGGCGTGACGTAGTTGCCCAGCAGCGGCGACAGCCGCCAGGTGGTGGAGATGTGGCGGTCCAGCGAGTGGCTCTTGTACTGCGTGAGGACGACGATCCGCCGCAGGCCGCCGTTGACGAGGTTCGACAGCGCGAAGTCGATCAGCCGGTAGTTGCCGCCGAAGGGGACGGCGGGCTTGGCGCGGTCGGCCGTCAGCGGCGCGAGCCGCTTGCCCTCGCCCCCGGCCAGCACGATCGCGAAGACGCCGCCGGAGTGCATCTAGGCCAGGCGACGGGCGCCGTCCAGCGCTGCGCCCGCAAGCTGCTCGACGATCTCCTCGAAGGAGCGGAACTCGTCCGTCGTCTCGCCGTATGCGCCCGCGGCGTAGCGCGCGTAGACGCCCTCGAGGATCGCGGCGAGCTTCCAGTAGCCGAGCGCGACGAAGAAGTCCAGCTGGGCGATGTCGCGCCCGGAGCGCTCCGCGTAGCGGGCGGCCAGCTCCTCGCGCGTGGGGAAGCCGGGGGCGAGCGTGGGCGAGCGCGTGAGCGGGACGACCTCGTCGCCCGGCTGCGCCCAGTAGTCCATCAGCAGCCCGAGGTCCGCGAGCGGGTCGCCGAGGGTGCACAGCTCCCAGTCGACGATCGCGGCGACGTCGCCGGCCGGCGTCACGATCACGTTGTCGAGCCGGTAGTCGCCGTGGACGATCGTCGTGTCGCGCTGCTCGGGCACGCGCGCCGCGAGCAGGCGGTGGGCCTCCTCCATCGCGGTCAGCTCGCGCGTCTTGGAGGCGTCCCACTGGCGCTTCCAGCGGCGCAGCTGGCGCTCGGCATAGCCGTCCCGGCGCCCGAGGTCGCCGACGCCGGCGGCGTCCGCGTCGACGGCGTGCAGCTCGGCCAGCGTGTCGACGAGCGCCTCGCCGACCCGCCGGCGCTCCGGCTCGGGGAAGCTCGCCTCGACGTCGGACTCGTCGCGCAGCACGACACCGTCGACGAACTCCATGACGTAGAACTCGGCGCCGGTCACCTGCTCGTCGGCGCAGAAGGCCACCGGCGTGGGCGCCGGCACAGGCGTGCGCGCGAGGCCGGTGAGGATCCGGTGCTCGCGGCCCATGTCGTGCGCGGACCCGAGCGTCGTCCCCAGCGGCGGCCGGCGCAGGATCCACTCGCCCGCGCCCGCGCCGGTGACCCTGAAGGTCAGGTTGGAGCGCCCGCCGGCGATCCGCTCGTAGGCCAGCGGCGGCTCAGCGCCCTGCACGTTGACGGCGAACCAGCGCTCCAGGCGCGCACGGTCCAGCCCGTGCTCGTCGGGCCCGCGGGCGTGCGTGTCGTCGAGCGCCGCCAAGACGGCCCGCAGTCTACGCGCGTGTGATGAGCTACGGGGCATGCTCGAGCGGCTGGTGGTGCCGATCGTGGGAGCGCCGATGGCGGGGGGCGCCTCGACGCCGGAGCTGGCCGCCGCGATCTGCGAGGCGGGCGCGCTCGGGTTCCTCGCCGCCGGCTACAAGCCGCCCGCGGCGCTGGCCGAGGACGTGGCCGCCACGCGGGCGCTGACCGCCGCGCCGTTCGGCGTCAACGTGTTCGCCGGCGCGCCGAGCGAGGCCGCGCCCGGCGCCGTCGAGGCGTTCGCGCGGAGCGTGGCGGGCTACGGCGTCGAGCCCGGTGCGCCCCGCTCGGACGACGACGACTTCGCGGCGAAGGTCGAGCGGCTGCTCGACGACCCTGTCGCGGTCGTCTCCTTCACGTTCGGCTGCCCGTCGCGCGCGCTCGTCGAGCGCTTCCACCGCGCCGGCAGCGAGGTGTGGGTGACGGTGACCGACGTGGGCGAGGCGGAGCGGGCGGCGGCCGCCGGCGCGGACGCGCTGGTGGCGCAGGGCGTGGAGGCGGGCGGGCACCGCGGCGGCTTCGACGACGAGGCGCCGGGCGACTACGGGGTGCTGGCGCTGGTCCAGCTGCTGGCCGCGGCGGTCCCGCGGCCGCTCGTGGCCACCGGCGGGATCGCGACCGGCCGGGCGATCGCCGCCGTGCTGGCGACGGGCGCCACCGCGGCCCAGCTCGGCACCGCCTTCATGCGCTGCCCGGAGGCGGGCACCGCCGAGGTGCACCGCGAGGCGCTGCGCCGCCCCGGCCGCACGGCGCTGACGCGTGCCTTCAGCGGCCGCACGGCGCGCGGCGTGGTCAACCGCTTCATGCGCGAGCACGACGCGCAGGCGCCGCACGCCTACCCGGCCGTCCACCACGTCACCGCGCCGATCCGCGCGCACGCCCGCGCCGGCGGCGACGCCGACCTGCTGAACCTGTGGGCCGGCCAGGCCCACGACCTGGCGCGCGACGTGCCCGCCGGGCAGCTCGTTCGCGAGCTGCACGCGGACGCCCGCGCGGCGGCCGTGGCGCTGCACGACCGCCTAACCTAGCCCGATGCTCCGCAGGCTCGTCGCCACGACGTTCGCGCTGTCGATCTGCGCCGCCGCGCCCGCCGCCGCCGACCACATCCCCGGCCAGCCGTGCGGCGACTGCGCGTCGCACGAGCACTGGCCGACGATCGACGGGATCATCGAGAAGGCCCGCTTCCAGCCCGCCGTCCTCCAGGGCACCGGGCGCTCGGACGAGCTGCTCGGCCACCACGGCTCCGACCGCCTGTACGGCAAGGGTCGCTCCGACGTCCTGTGGGGCGACTGGCAGGGCGTCGACCAGCCGACCTCGCAGCGCGACCGGATCTACGGCGGCGGCGGCAGCGACTTCATCTACGGCTCTCACGGCCGCAACGTGATCTACGGCGGGAGCGGCAACGACGCCATCTCGGTCCACTACGGCCGCGGCCGCGTCGACTGCGGCGCCGGGCGCGACATCTACCACTTGGCCCGCTCGCGCCGCGGCGGCTACACCTTCCGCAACTGCGAGCGGGTCGACTACCGCAGCGAGGCCCAGCGCGGCGGCGGCCTGCGCCCGCTCGGCTGAGGCCCGGGGCGCCACACCGGCTACGGCTGCAGCAGCACCTTGAACGCGCCGTCCTGCTTCTTCTGGAAGATCTCGTACGCGTGCGGGGCCTCCTCGAGCGGCACCCGGTGGGTGGCGAAGCTCTCGAGACCGAGCGGATCATCGTCGGCGCTCACGAGCGGCATCAGGTCGTCGACCCAGCGCTTGACGTTGGCCTGGCCCATGCGCACGTTGATCTGCTTGTCGAACATCTGGATCAGCGGCATCGGGCTCACCGCGCCGCCGTAGACGCCCGAGATCGAGACCGTCCCTCCGCGCTGCACGAGCTCGATCGCCAGGTGCAGGGCGCTGAGGCGGTCGATGCCGGCCGTCTCGATGACCTTCCGCGCCGCCGCGTCGGGCAGCAGCCCGGCGAGCCGGTGGGCGAGCTTGCCGATCGGCGCCCCGTGCGCCTCCATCCCGACCGCGTCGATCACCGAGTCGGGCCCGCGACCGCCGGTCCGCTCGCGCACGTACGCAGGCATGTCGGCCTGCTCGCGGAGGTCGATCGCCTCCACGCCGTGGGCGCGAGCGCGCTCCAGGCGCTCGGGCACGAGGTCGATCGCCAGCACCTGCCCGGCGCCGCGGTGCTGGGCGATCCGGCACGCCATCTCGCCGATCGGGCCGAGGCCCAGGACGAGCACGCTGCCGCCGTCCGGGATGTCGGCGTACTCGACGGCCTGCCAGGCGGTAGGCAGCACGTCGGAGAGGTAGACGAAGCGGTCGTCCGGCGGGCCCTCGGGAACCTTGATCGGCCCGAACTGCGCCTGCGGCACGCGCAGGAACTCCGCCTGCCCGCCGGGGACCTGGCCGTAGAGCTTGGTGTAGCCGAGGAAGGCGGCGCCCGTGCCGTACTCGCGCACCTGCGTGGTCTCGCACTGGGACATCAGGCCCTTGTCGCACATGAAGCAGTGGCCGCAGGAGATGTTGAAGGGGACGACGACGCGGTCGCCCGCGACGATGTGGGTGACCTCGGCGCCGACCTCCTCCACGATCCCCATCGGCTCGTGGCCGAGGATGTCGCCCTCGTCGATGTAGGGGCCGAGCACCTCGTAGAGGTGCAGGTCGGAGCCGCAGATGCCGCTGGAGGTGACGCGGACGATCGCGTCGGTCGGGTGCTCGATCGTCGGGTCGGGGACCGTGTCGACGCGGACGTCGTGGTTGCCGTGCCAGGCGACTGCCTTCATGGGGAGATCTCGTTTCGGGTCGCTCTCGAGGTCCGCAGCGCCTACCCAAGCGCAACGGGCCGGAACCGTGCCCGTCCGGGGCGGCTGCGCGCGCTCGCCAGGCTACACCTCGCTAGGTGTATAGTTGTGTGTATGCGGACGAACATCGAGATCGATGACGAGGTCCTGCGTGAGGCGCAGCGGCTGATCGGAACGCGAACGAAGCGTGAGACCGTCGACATGGCGCTGCGCGAGCTGGTCGCGCGGCACCGGCGCATCGGCGTGCTCGACCTGAGGGGGAAGGTTCGCTGGGAGGGCGACCTGGACGAGAGCCGGCGCGGCCGCCCGTGATCGTCGTGGACACGAGCGTCTGGATCGACGTCCTGAACGCGACGTCGACTCGCGCCGCCGACCGTTGCGTCAGCCTGATCGAGGACGGCGAGCCGGTGGCGCTGACCGACGTCGTGCTGACCGAGATCCTCCAGGGATTGCGCTCGGACGAGGAGGCACGACTCGCCGAACGGCAGCTTCGCGCGTTTCCGATCCTCCGGCTCGACGGGCTGGACGACTTCGTCCTCGCCGCCGACCTCTACCGCACGGCGCGTGCCGCCGGCGTGACCATCCGCAAGACGCTCGACTGCCTGATCGCCGCGCCGTGCGTTCGCACCGGTGCGCCGCTGCTGCACGCCGACGCGGACTTCGACCGCCTCGCGGCCTGCACGCCGCTGCGGACCTACGAGCTGGGCTCCGGCCGCTCGTAGGAGGCCGGAGCCGACCGGCCCTACGCGGTCGCGCCCTGGTCGTGGACCCGGTGCGCGCCCTCGGCGAACTCCTCGACGATCTTGGCGCAGAACGCCGGCAGGTCGTCGGGGTTGCGGCTGGAGACCAGGCCCTGGTCGGTGACGACCTCCTCGTCGACCCAGTTGCCGCCGGCGTTGCGGATGTCGGTCTGCAGGCTGGGATAGGACGTGATCGTGCGGCCGCGGACGAGGTCGGCCTCGACGAGCGTCCACGGGCCGTGGCAGATCACCCCGACCGGCTTGCCGGTCTTGAAGAACTCCTGCACGAAGCGGACGGCGTCCGCGTCCTGGCGCAGGTTGTCGGGGTTGAGGACGCCGCCCGGAAGGATCAGCCCGTCGTAGTCGTCGACCGAGGCGGAGGCGACCTCCTTGTCGACCGTGAAGGTGTCGGCCGGGTTGATGTCGCCGTTGACCGCCTGGATCTCGCCGGAGTCGATCGAGAGCAGCTCGGTGTCGGCACCGGCTGCGGCGACCGCGTCGAGCGGTTGCGCCAACTCGACCTGCTCGACGCCGTCGGCGGCCAGGATCGCGATCTTCTTGCCCTGCAGCTCGTCAGCCATGGATGCTCGTCTCGCTCGAAGGTGGGCTTGGTTCCCCCCGGGGGCTACCCACTCGGGCCGCGGGGGCATCACGCTCGCGTATCGTCGTGGCGATGGACGTGATCGAGCGGCTCCTGGCCATCGAGGTCTCGGCGCTGTGCGACGCCGACAAGGCCCTGCCGGTCGTGGATCCCGCGCTTCACGCGATGGTCGCCGACGTGCGCATGGCCGGCCCGGCCCTCACCGTCCTGGCGCAGGACGACCACCTGCCGCTGTTCGCCGCGCTCGCCGAGGCCGCCCCCGGCGACGTGCTCGTGATCGCCACGAACGGCGGCCGCGTCGCGGTGCTCGGCGAGCTGTTCGCGACGGAGGCGCGGCGGCGCGGCGTCGCCGGGATCGTGATCGACGGCCTGTGCCGCGACGTCCACGGGCTGCGCCGGCTCGGGCTGCCGGTGTTCGCCCGCGGCACCACCCCGCGCTCCGGCTCGACCGTGGCGCGGACGCCGCTGCGCGCCCCCGTCCACTGCGGCGGCGTCGCGGTGGCGGCCGGCGATGTCGTGTTCGGCGACGACGACGGCGTGGTGATCGCGGCGCCCGAGCGGATCGCGGCGGCGCTGGACGCGGCCGAGGGCATCGCCCGCGCCGAGCGCGCCGTGCTGGCGGCGATCGGGCGCGGCGAGGCGCTGCAGGACCAGACGAGCTACGCGGCGCACGTGGCGCGGCTCGACCGCGGCGAGCCCAGCGCGCTGGCGTTCGAGGTCGACGGATGACCGGCGTGCAGCTGGACTGGTCGCACGCCCTCGCCCGGCGCGCCCAGGCCCGCGGCGGCGGCGAGCTGACCGCGATCCTCGCCGGCAGCCCGCCCGGCGTGCTCTCGATGACCGGCGGCTTCCCGAACCTCGCCACGTTCCCGACGGACGTGCTCGACGAGATCGTCGCCCGGCTGCTGCGCGACGAGCCCGGCGTCGCCCTGCAGTACACGCCCTGCGAGGGCCTGCCTAGCGTGCGCGACTACCTCTTGGACCGCCAGCAGCAGCTCCAGGGCCGCCGCCCCGAGCCCGACGAGCTGATCGTCACCAGCGGCGGCATGGAGTGCATCGCCCTGACGTGCCTGAGCCTGCTCGACCCCGGCGACGCGATCGTCGTCGAGGCACCGACGTACCTCGGCGCACTGACGGCCTTCGCCGGCTTCGAGCCCGCCGTGCACGCGATCCCCATGGACGAGGACGGCATGCGCGTCGACCTGCTCGAGGAGCGGCTGGAGGCCGGGCTGGGTCCCAAGTTCGTCTACGTGATCCCCGAGTACCAGAACCCGACGGGCCGGACGCTGCCGCTCGCGCGGCGCCACGCGCTCGTCGACGCCTGCCGGCGCCACGGCGTGCTGATCTTCGAGGACGTCGCCTACCGCGAGCTGGCCTTCGACGGCAGCGCGCTGCCCTCGCTGTGGTCGCTGGCGCCGGACGTCGTCCTGCAGGCCGGCACGTTCTCGAAGGTGTTCTTCCCCGGCGTGCGGCTCGGGTGGGCCACCGGACCGGCCGACGTCGTCGCCGAGCTGGCGGTGGCCAAGCAGACGACCGACCAGTGCGCCGGCGGCCTCGGCCAGCGGATGCTCGAGGCCTACGGTCGCGCGGGCCACTTCGAGCGCGAGCTCCCGCGCGCGCGGGAACTGTACGCCTCCCACTGGCGGGCGATCGAGGCGGCCTTCCGCCGCCACCTGCCGGCGGGCTGCGCCTGGACGGAGCCGGCGGGCGGCTTCCTCACCTGGCTCACCCTGCCCGCGTCGATCGACACGCTCGCGATGCGCCCCGCCGCCACGGCCGCGGGCGTGGCCTACGTCCCGGGGGCGCCGTTCTACGTCGACGGCGAGGGCCGCAGCGAGCTGCGCCTGTCCTTCAGCCACCTGACCGAGCCGGAGTTGGACACCGCGGTCGAGCGGCTGAGCGGGGTCGTCCGGGCGAGCGCCGAGACCGGGTGAGCGTGGAGACCCTCACGCTGGAGGCCTCGGGACTCGCGTTCGACGCACAGGCCGCCGGGCCCGCCGACGGGCGCGTCGTGCTGCTGCTGCACGGCTTCCCGCAGACGGGGCGATCGTGGAGCGCGGTCGCCCGGCGGCTCGCCGAGGCCGGCCACCGCGCCGTGGCGCCCGACCTGCGCGGCTACTCGCCGGGCGCTCGGCCGGAGCGCGTCGAGGCCTACGCGAGCGCAGCGCTGGCCGCCGACGTCGTGGGCTTCGCCGACGCGCTCGGCGCCGAGCGGGTGGACGTCGTCGGCCACGACCGGGGTGCCGCCGTCGCCTGGCAGGCCGCCGCCCGCGCGGCCGACCGCGTGCGCTCGCTGACCGCCGTCTCGATCCCGCACCCGCACGCCTTCGCGGACGCGCTGCGCAGCGACCCCGACCAGCAGCAGCGCTCCACCTACTTCGGGCTCTTCCGCCGGGATCTTGGAGCACCTGGAATCCAGCTGAGATGCGTATTCGCATGTGTTCATGCGAATACGCATGCTAGGGTCGCCTGGTGCCCAAGACCGTACAGATCCGCGACCTCGACGACGACGTCTACGCAGGCCTCGCCCGGCGCGCCGCCGAGGCTGGTGTCAGCGTGCCCGAGCTGCTGCGCGCCGAGGCCGTGCGCTTGGCCGCACGGCCCAGCGTGGAGACGTGGCTGGCGCGCACCCGGCGGCGTTCCTCGCCACTCGGGCGCGCCGAGGTCCTGGCGGCGCTCGACGAGCAGCGCGGCTCGTGGCCCGATGCTGGTGGTTGACGCCTCCTGCCTGTGTGAGGTGTTGATCGGCGGGCTCGGCGCGGAGGCGATCCGGGAGCGACTGGCCGCCGACGGCGACCACGCCGCCCCGCACATCGTGGATGTCGAGGTCTTCGGCGTCGTCCGGCGCGAGCACCTGCGCGGGCGCCTGGACCGCACCGAGGCGACCCAGGCGGTCGACGACCTCGAGGCTTGGCCCGGCGAGCGTTTCGGTCACCGGCTCCTGCTCGCCCGGGCCTGGCAGCTGCAAGACACGGTCCGCGGCTGGGACGCGATGTACGTGGCGCTCGCCGAGGCGCTGGACGCGATCCTCGTCACCACCGACCGCCGCCTCGCCGCGGCGACGGGCCCCACGTGCTCGATCGAGGCGGTCGGCCGCGGCGGCTGAGACCCAGGGCGAACGCGGCCCACATCGCCGCCTCCGCGCGGCCCATCTCGCCGGAGAGCGGCGCCGGGGTGCGCCAGCCGCGGTCCTCGCTGGTGGGGGGTCCGCGGAACAGGCCGATCTTCTCCTCGCTCAGCGGCCAGCGCCAGGCGATGCCGTCGGCGTAGGTGTCCAGCAGCAGGTGCACCCACAGCGAGAGCAGGCTGCGCTTGACGAGACCGGCGTGGCGGCTCCCGCGGGCGGCGCCGAAGGCGAGCGCGGTGGGTCCGAACCAGCCGACGAAGCTGTGGCTGACCCAGCGGTGGTGGTCGCGGCGTCTGACCCCCAGCCGGCGAGCGACGGTGCGATCGAGGTCGGGGAGGTTGCCGCAGGCGGCGCACACGGGCGCCTCCCAGAGCGGCGCCGGGCTCACGCTCCAGATGACCAGCGACGCGGCGATGTGGGCCTGCGGGCGGATCCGCCGAGCCTATGAGGTCTCACACCTCCTAACCGTGCTCGGGCTCGCCCCGGTCGTATGCTCCGACCGTGCTCGTCGCACGCCGAACGATCCGCGCCACGGCCGGCTCCCCCGAGCCGGCGCTCAACGGGCCGCCGCGGCCGGCGTTCCTGGCCGCCCCGATCATCGCCGTCGCGATGCTGGTGCTCACGCTCTGGGCCGGCGACAAGTACGGCCTCGGCCTGCGCGATCCCGACGGGATCATCCCGCGCCGGCTGTTCCTGCTGCTGGGCATCGTGATGGTGTTCTGGGCCTTGGACGTGTTCCCGCGCGCGATCCGCGCGGCGTACGGAAGCCCGCGCTCGGTGTTCGCGTGCATCGCCGACGTCGCGCGCGAGCGCTGGTCGCTGCGGCGGATCGGCCTCGTCTTGGGCCTGATCGTCACCTTCTACGTCACCTACCTCTGTTACCGCAACGTCAAGAGCTACCTGCCGCTGGTGCGCCCCGAGCTGTTCGACTCGCAGCTGCTCGAGCTGGAGCGGCGGGCGTTCGGCCAGGACCCCGCGATCTTCCTGCACGACCTGCTGGGCACCGGCATCGCCGCCCACGTACTCTCGACGGTCTACCTGCTGTTCCTGACGTTCGTACCGATCTCGGTCGGCTTCTCGCTGGTGTGGTCGACGAACCTGGCCGGCGGGCTGTGGTGGGTCAGCGTGCTGAGCATCAACTGGGTGCTGGGCACCGTCAGCTACTTCCTGATCCCGTCGATGGGGCCCGTGTTCGCGGCGCCCGAGCTGTTCACGGTGCTGCCGGAGACGGCCACCTCGGGCCTGCAGCAGACGCTCCTGCAGCATCGCGAGGCGTTCCTGCGCAGCCCCGTGGGGAGCGGCGAGCTGCAGAGCATCGCGGCCTTCGCCTCGCTGCACGTCGCGATCGTCTTCAGCGGCGCGCTGGTGGCGCAGCTGCTGCAGATCGCCCGCACGGCGCGGATCGCGCTGTGGGTGTTCTTCGGCCTGACGCTGCTGGCGACGGTCTACTTCGGCTGGCACTACGTCGTCGACGACGTCGCCGGCCTCGCCATCGGCCTGCTGGCCGTCTACGCGGGCGCGCGGCTCACCGGTTGGCGCATCGAATGGAGGGGCGCGCGGCGGGCGGTGCCCGTGACCGGCGCCTCACCCCCGGGCTAGCCTGCGCCCGCGCAGGGTATCTCCGACATCGTGGTCCCGCTCAACGCCGCCAACCTGCTGACCATCGCCCGCGTCGTGCTGGTGCCCGTGATGGTGCTGCTGGTCGTCTCCGACGACGCCGGCTCGCTGCCCGCGGCGGCGGCGGTGTTCGGCATCGCGGCACTGACCGATGCGGCCGACGGGCACGTCGCGCGCGCGCGCGACACGATCACCACGTTCGGGCGGCTGATGGACCCGCTCGCCGACAAGCTGCTGGTCGGCGCGGCGCTCGCCTCGCTCGTCGCGGTCGACCGCCTGGCGCTGTGGATCGCCGCCGTCATCGTCCTGCGTGACGTCGGCGTGAGCGGGCTGCGCTGGTACGCCGGCACGCGCGGGATCGTGATCGCCGTCAGCTCGCTCGGCAAGGCCAAGACCGGGGCGCAGATGACCGCGCTCCCGCTGCTGATGCTGGTCCCGACCCCCACCGCCGCGTGGGTCGACGCGGTGATGCTGGCCGTCGCGGCCGTCACCGTCGTCTCCGGCCTCCAGTACGCCCTCACCTACGCACGCCGCGCCGCCGACGCGCCGGTCGGCGTCGTTCCGGCGGCCGAGTGGTGAGCGGGACCCTGAGCGCCCCTCCGGCGCCGGCCACGCGGCGCCTGCGCCGGCTCGGACCGCCGGCGCCGCAGGCGAGCGGGCACCTGCACCTGCTCGTGAACCCCCGGGCCAGCGGGCTGCGCGACGGCGACTACGCCGCGGTCACGGCGCTGCTGCGGGAGCGCTTCTCGCTGACCGTGTCCCACACGCAGGCTCCCGGGCACGCCACCGAGCTGGCCCGCGAGGCCGCCGAGGCGGGCTCCGACCTCGTGGCGGTCCTCGGCGGCGACGGGACCGTGAGCCAGGCCGCGGGCGGGCTCGTGGGCTCGCCGACGCCGATGACCTGCCTGCCGTCCGGGTGCACGAACGTGTTCGCGCGCTCGATCGGCACGCCGCGGACGCCCGCCGCCGCCGCCCGGCGGCTCGTCGCCGCCGCCGCGACCGGCCCGCCGGCCCCGCGCGCCGTGGACGTCGGGACCGTCAACGACCGGCACTTCCTCTACACCTCCGGCGTCGGCTTCACCGCGAGCATGGCCGCCACCGCCGACCACGCGCCCGAGCGCAAGGCGCGGCTCGGCCAGCTGCACTTCATCGGCGCCGCGACCTCCGAGATCGCCGGGCGCTACCTGCGCCAGCCGCCGCGGATGCGGGTGCAGGCCGGTGGGCACTGCGCCGACGCGCTCACCGTGATCGTGCAGAACGCCCGCGCGCTCACCTACTTCGGGGCGCACGAGATGCGGCTCTGCGAGGGCGCCGGGCTCGACACGGGGGCGATCTCGCTCACGCTGCTGCGGCGCGCGTGGCCGCGCGACCTCGCCGCGATCGTGCTGCGGCTGCTCTCCCGCCGGGCCGGCGCGGTGAGCGCGCACGCTCAGGTCGAGGGCCTCGTCGACCTGACCGCCGCGACGATCACGCCCGTCGACGGCGGCACGCTCCCCGTCGACGCCGACGGCGAGTACCTCGGCGAGCACGCGCGCGTCGTCTACGGCGTCAAGCCGGCGGCGCTGCAGGTCATCGCCTAAGCCCGGAGGCGGCGACCGAGAGCACGGGCGGCAGGTGCGTCGCGACGTCGAACCAGCTCGCCCCCGCGTCGCCCGATCCGAACACGCCGCCCGAGGTCGCGCCGAAGTACAGCTCGAGCCCGCTCCCCTCGCCGGTCCAGTCGAACGCCTCGCGCAGGACGGTGAGGTAGGCGTCCTCCGGCGGGAGGCCGTCGCCGCGCGGCGCCCAGCTGGCGCCGCCGTCGCGGGTCTCGTAGACGCGCACGCGGCCGTCTGGGGTCACGCGGTCCATGTCGGCGACGAGCGGGATCAGGTACGCGCTGTCGGCGTCGGCGGGGTCGATGGCGAGCGGGAAGCCGAAGTCCGACGGGAGCCCTGCCGCGACGTCGGTCCAGCGCTCCCCCGCGTCGTCGGAGCGGTAGACGCCGCCGTGGAACTGCATGAACATCCGCTCCGGCCGGGTCGGTGCGCGGTGGATCCGGTGCACGCAGAGGGCGATCTCGTCGTCCTCCGGGGTGTCCTCGGGCAGGTAGCGCGGGACCAGCCCCTCGTTGCCCTGGCGCCAGGTCGCGCCGCCGTCGTCGGTCAGCCACACCCCGGCCGCGGAGATCGCCACCGCGAGCCGGTCCGGCTCCCCCGGCCAGGTCACGATCGAGTGCAGGCACATCCCGCCGCCGCCCGGCTGCCACTTCGCCCGCGTGGGGTGCTCCCACAGCCCGCGGTTGAGCTCGAACGTGGCGCCGCCGTCACGGCTCTCGAACAGCACCCCCGGGTCGCCGCCGGCGTAGACCGTGCCCTCGGCCTCGCCGGTGGCGAGGACCCAGATCCGCTCGAGCGCCGCGTCGCCGCCCTCGGGCAGCGCGATGCCGTCCGCCTGCTCCCACTCGCCGGCCGGATCGTCGGTGGAGAAGACCTTGGGCCCGTAGAACGGCGACGTGACCGCGGCCAGCAGGCGGCCGGAGCGCGGGTCGCGCAGGGCGTACTCGACCGGCTCGCCCGCGAACGCGCGCGCGCTGACGGCGAACGCCGAGCCCGGCTCGCCCTCGAGCACGAACAGGCCCTTGCGCGTGCCCACCAGCAGCTCGGTCACGGTCGCGCGCCTCCGGAGATCGCCGGCAGGACGTCGACCCGGTCCTCGCCGCCGACGCGCGTGTCCTGGGCGCCCAGCTCACCGTTGACGAACACGTTGATGTGCCGGCGCAGCGCCCCGCGCTCGTCGAGGATCCAGCCGCTCGCCGCCGGGTGCCGCTGCTCGAGCGCCTGCAGCAGCTCGCCGACCGTGCCGCCCTCGAGCGCGTGCTCGGAGCGGTTGCCGGCCAGGCGCTTGAGGGGCTCGCGGAGGCACACGCGCGGCATGGCGGGATCTTAGGCGAGCGCGCGGGCCAGATGGGTGATTCCACGGTGCGGAGTCGTGGAATCACCCATCTAGGGGGCGGATCGGCACCTTCGCGCTGTAGCGGTCGCGGCCGTGGGCGTTGGTCGCCTCCGCCCAGACGACTCCCTCGACCGCGGCCAGCGCGCCTCCCGACTCTCCGCAGCGCGTCCGTGCCGCGGCGCGGAGGTCGCTGCGGCGGCGCAGCTCGCCCGGTACGCGCGTGCCCGCGCGCACGCGCACGCGGGCGACCTGCGAGGGCGGCTCGTGGCGGACGAGGCCGATCTCACGCGTGCCGCCGTCGGCGGCGCAGCGCAGCTGGAGGTCGGCGCTGACGCGGATGCGGGCCATGCCGCCCGGGTCGCGGCCGATCGCGACGGCGACGAGGCGGCGCCGGTCCAGGCGCAGCTCGGCCTCGGCCGGGCTCGGGTCCTCGCGCGGCACCACGACGCGCCGTTCGACGGCGACGCGCGGCGCACGGCGCGTGATGCGCAGCGCCTGGCGCCAGGGCTCGCGATCCGGATGGGTGGCCTCGACCACGTAGCGGTTCGCGCCTGGCTGCAGGTGCTCGATCGTGAACGCGAAGGCCGCGCCGCGGCGACGAGCGATCGCGCTCTGCTCGCGCGTGGCGCCGTCGAGCAGGCGGACCTCGCTCGAAGCGGGCCGCACGGTGCCGCGCAGCACGAAGCGCTCACCGCGCGTGATCGCGACGGCGCCCGCTCCCGCCCCGTGGCCGGTGGCGGTGCCCGCGTCGGGCGGCCCCGCCTGCGGGCGCTCCAGCTCGAGCACGGCGCCGACCGGCGCCGCGGGCCGGGGCGGCGACTCGGGGTCGGAGCCGAGGCAGCCGCCGAGCAGGACGGCCGCGGCCGGCAGCACGAGGAGGCGGCGCATGCCCGCAAGGCTAGGCGCGTTGCCACGGGGCCGGAAATAGCGCTCGCACAGTTCTCATAAGCTCCGTGCATGACGTTCGATCCGCGTCTGCTGCGCTCGTTCGTCGTGCTCGCCGACGAGCTGCACTTCGGCCGCGCCGCGGAGCGCCTGCACGTCAGCCAGCCGGCCCTGAGCCAGCAGGTCAAGCGGCTCGAGGCCCAGGTCGGCTTCGCCCTGTTCGCGCGCACGCGCCGCAGCGTCGAGCTCACCGAGGCGGGCGCCGCGATGCTCGCTCCCGCTCGCGCCGCCGTGGAGGCGACCCGCGCCGCCGAGGACGTCGCGCGCACCCATGCGCGCGGCGAGCAGGGCGAGCTGGCGCTCGGCTTGTCGCCCGGCGTGCACTACCTCGCGCAACGGCTGCTGGCGGCGTTCGCGCACGAGCGCCCCGGCGTCCGCGTGCGCGCACGCCAGGACGGCACGGGAGCGTTGGTCCGCCAGATCGCCGCCGGCGAGCTCGAGCTTGCGCTCGGCAGTTGTGCGGAGCCGCTGGCAGGCGTGACGGTCGAGCCACTGCTCGAGGAGCCGGTGGTCGTGGCGGTCGCCGCCTCGCATCCACTGTCGAAGCGAGCAGCCGTGGCGCTCGACGACCTCTCCGATCAGCGGTTCGCGCTCGTGGACCCGGCCGACGGAGCGGGCTACAACCGCGCGGTCCACCGACTCTGCCGCCGAGCCGGCTTCGAGCCGAGCGCCGGCACCGACGCGCACGGCCCGATGGCCTGGGAGACCGCGGTGCGCGCGGGCGGCTGCGTCGGCCTCACCACCCGCTCAGCCGCCGTCTCCAGCGCCCGCGACGTGCAGCTGCTCGCGCTCGAGCCTCCGGCACGCCTCCCCGCCCAGCTGCTGCTGCCCGCCGCGCCGGCCGCGGCACTCCGGCCGGCCGCACGGGCGTTCGCCGCCCTCGCCCGAGCTGCGTCCGCCGGCGAGCGGGTCTAGTCCTCGCGCGCCCCTCCTAGCCCCTCACCACGTCTGGCCGGGTTGGTACGGGACGAGGGCGCTCACCGGCGGCATCCCGGCGGCTCGGGCCGCCGCCTCCAAGCGCTCGCGCGGGCTCGACGGCCGCGGCGACGGGCCGTCCACGCCGCAGTGGGAGTGGAAGTCCTGATCGTCCGCCGGGCGCTCCAGCGCGTCGTTGCGGATCGTGAGCCAGGCAAGGGCGCCGCCGAGGATCGCGAGCACCGCCGTGACCAGCATGGCGGTGTGGAACGCCTCGGTCAGCCGCTGCGGGTCCTGGTAGGCCTCCCCGGAGAGGCCCGCGACGGCGGCCCGGGACGTCCGCGCCAACCAGTGGCGCCGGCCGGGCGGCCGCTGACGGTCAGCTCGCCGGCGCGCCCAGGTGCACGACGTAGCCGTCCGGGTCCGTCACCGAGGCGACCCGCTCGCCCCACGGCTGGTCGGCCGGCGGGGCGACGACGGGCACGCCGGCCGCCTCCAGCTCCGCGACCGCCGCGTCGACGTCGTCGGTGTAGAGCCAGATCGCGGTCGAGCCCGACTGGACCGGCTCCTCGGTGAAGCCGAGGCCGAGCTTGCCGCCGTCGATCGCGAGCGCCGCGTACTGCGGCGCCTCCTCCGACGGGAACCCGTAGTCGAGCCAAAAGCCGAGCAGGTCGCGATAGAAGCCGAGCGAGCGCTGCATGTCGGCGACCAGGATGATCGCGAAGGCGTCGCGGAAGCGGACGGCCATCCCCCGAAGCCTCGCACACGCGCGGTCCTACGACCAATGGGCCCTGGGGAGTGCGACCGGGCCGTGCGTAAGGTAGAGAGGTGCTGACGCCTCCCAACGACGAGATCGCGCTCGACATCCACGGGCTGGTCAAGCGCTACCCGACGGGCACCGAGGCGCTGCGCGGCGTCTCGCTGGAGATCGGCCGGGGCGAGTTCTTCGGCCTGCTCGGCCCCAACGGCGCCGGCAAGTCCACGCTGATCCACTGCACGACGGGGCTCGCCCAGCCGACCGCCGGCTCGATCCGCGTGTTCGGCCACGACGCCATCGACCATTACGGCGAGGCGCGGCTGGCGGTCGGCCTCGCGCCGCAGGACCTCAACCTCGACTGGTTCCTGACGCTCGAGGAGTCGCTCGACTACCACGGCGGCTACTTCGGGATGCCCAAGAAGGAGCGCCGCGAGCGCACGCAGGAGCTGCTCGAGGCCTTCTCGCTGTCGTCCAAGAAGGACGAGCGCACGCGCACGCTGTCGGGCGGCATGAAGCGGCGGCTGATCCTCGCCCGCGCGCTGATGCACCGCCCACGGCTGCTGATCCTCGACGAGCCGACCGCGGGCGTGGACGTCGAGCTGCGCCTGGAGCTGTGGCAGTACGTCCAGCGCATCAACGCCGAGGGCACGACGATCCTGCTCACCACGCACTACCTCGAGGAGGCCGAGCAGCTGTGCGACCGGATCGCCTTCATCGGCGACGGCCGCATCGTCGCGCAGGGCACGAGCGGCGAGCTGGCCGCCGAGTACGGCGTCGCGAGCCTCGAGGACGCCTACCTCGAGCTGGTCGGCCGCAAGGAGCTCTCGCGCGCGAAGATCGAAGAGCTCGCTCCGTGAGCCCGTCGCAGATCGTCTTCTTCTCGCTCGTGCGGCGGGAGGTCAACCGCTTCATGAAGATCAAGCGCCAGACGGTCGGCGCGCCGCTGCTGGAGACCTTCCTCTACATCTCGGTGTTCGGCGCGGCGCTGGGCTCGCGGATCGACCAGCTCAACGGGATCGACTACGTCGTCTTCATCATCCCCGGGCTGATCATGATGGCGTGGGCGATGAACGCCTTCTCCAACAACGCCTCGTCGATCCTGCAGCAGAAGGTCCAGCGCGCGATCGACGACCAGCTCTCCTCCCCCGCCTCGCCGCTGCAGCTGCTGCTCGCGTTCTCGCTCGGCGGCTTCCTGCGCGGGATGATCGTCGCGACGCTCACGTTCGGCGCCGCCTCGGTGCTGGTCGGCGTGCCCGTCGAGCACGCGCTCGTGCTGGTGCCCGCGCTGTTCCTCGTCGGCTTCTTCTTCGCCCAGCTGGGGGTGCTCGTGGGCGTGCGCGCGGAGCAGTTCGACGACGTCTCGTTCGCCCAGACATTCGTGCTGCAGCCGCTGATCTTCCTCGGCGGCGTCTTCTACTCCGCCTCGCTGCTGCCCGAGCCGTTCCAGACGCTGACCCAGTTCAACCCCGTCTACTACATGATCACGCTCGTCCGCTACGGCTTCCTGGGCTACTCGGAGGCGGACGTCGGGCTCTCGCTGGCGTTCCTCACGGTGGTCACGCTGGCGCTGTTCGCGCTCAACCACCGGCTGTTCAGCGTGGGCTACCGGCTGCGCGCGTGAGGTGACATAAAAGGCCCTGGCGGCCATGACATCCAGTGATAGTATCTCTGGATGGCCAGCGTGGCGACGGAGGCTGCGCCGCTCACCGTCACGGCGCGCGAGCCGGGGGCGCACGAGCGCGGTACGCCGCTGCGCGTGATCCAAGCGCACCTCGGGCTCGCCACCCTGCGGGAGCTGCGGCGCACCGACAACGTCACCAACCTCCGGCACCTGGCCGCGGACTGGCTGGCGATCGCGGCCGCCGTCACGGTCTCGGCCCGCCTCGGCAGCGCGCTCGCCCTCGCCGCCGCGGTGATCGTCGTCGGCTCACGGCAGCGTGCGCTGATGAACCTCCTGCATCAGGCCAGCCACGGTCAGCTGTTCGCCGACCGGACGGCGAACCGCTGGTGCGGCCGGCTGCTGCTCGCGTTCCCGCTGGCCATGAGCCTGGACGCCTACCGGCGCACGCACCTCGTCCACCACCGCCACCTGTGGGACGACGCACGCGATCCGAAGACGCTCCGCTACGCCGCGTTGGGCCTGGCGCGGGCCCCGCGCCGCGTGAGCCGGTTCGCCCTGCGGCACCTGCTCGGCGCGCTGGCCCTCCTGCACGTCCCCTTCAACGTCGCCGTCGCGCTGCGGGCGAGCGGGGCGCCGCGCGGGGAGCGGGCCGCGCTGGTCGCGTTCTGGGGCGTCGTGGTGACCGTGGCGGCGCTGACCGGGACGGCGTGGGAGCTGCTCGTCTACTGGGCGCTGCCGTACGTCACGACCTTCCAGGTCATCCGCTACTGGTCGGAGACGGCCGAGCACGCCGGGCTGCGCTCGCCGGACGCATGGCTGGCGACCCGCAACTGGACCTCCTCGGGCCCGGTCCGCTGGCTGCTGGCGCCGCACTCGGACTCCTACCACCTGGCCCACCACCTCGTCCCGAGCGTCCCCCACTACCGGCTGACCCGCCTGCACGCCGAGCTGATGAGGATCCCCGAGTACGCGGCGGGCCACCACTGCGACGGGTTCGTGATCCCGCGCCGGCCCGAGGCGCCCTCGGTGGTCCAGGACATCTGCCGGCCCGGCGAGCCGCGTCGCCACCGGCCGGAGGCGCGCGCGGCATGATCGCCGAGACCGCGCCGCTCCCGCGCGTGTTCCGCGGCCGCACGCACGTCGCCGCGATCCGCGACGCCCACGACCCGCGGGCGCTGGCCGCCGGCGCCCACCCGCAGTGGCCCTACCGGATCGCCGGCCGGCTGATGGCCCGGCGCGATCACGGCCGGTCGTGCTTCATGGACGTCGACGACCGGACGGGGACGCTCCAGGTCCACATGCGGCTGGATCCTGCCGGCGAGCAGCGGCTCTCCCGGCTGGCCGTCGGCGACGTGGTCGGCGTGGACGGCTGCGTGTACGTGACGCGACGCGGCGAGCTCGCGCTCGAGCTGGACGACTGCGTCGTGCTCGCGAAGGCCCGGCGGCCGCCGCCGAGGCGGTCCCGGACCGCTCGCTTCGCCGAGCGCGAGGCCGACCTGATCGCCGGCGAGCGCTCGCGCGAGGTGCTCATCACCCGCGCGCGCGTGATCGCGGCGATCCGCGAGTGGATGAACGCCCGCGGCTTCGTCGAGCTCGAGACGCCGGTGCTGCAGCGCGTCTTCGGCGGGGCCAGCGCGCGCCCGTTCGTCACCCATCACCACGCGCTCGACCGCCGGCTCTGCCTACGCATCTCCACCGAGCTGTACCTCAAGCGCGGCATCGTCGGCGGGCTCGAGGACGTCTACGACCTCGGCAAGTGCTTCCGCAACGAGGGCATCTCGGCGAGGCACAGTCCCGAGTTCACGATGCTCGAGTGGTTCCAGACGTGCGCGGATTACACCGACGTCTGCACGCTGGTGGAGACGATGGTCTCCGACGTCGCGCTCCGGGTGCTCGGGACGACGCGGATCGAGCGCGGCGGCACGACGATCGAGCTCGCCCCGCCATGGCGCCGGCTGACGGTGCGCGAGGGGATCCTGGAGGTCACCGGCGTCGACGTCGCGGATCGCGACGCACCGGCGCTCGCGCAGCTCGTGGGGCGCTGGGCGCAGCCCGGGGACGACTGGCCGCAGCTCGTCGAGCTGGCCCATTCCAAGCTGGTCGAGCCGACGCTGATCCAGCCCACCTTCGTCCTGGACTTCCCGGTCTCGCTGTTCCCGCTGGCTCGGCGCCACCCGCATGACTCCGACCTCGCCGAGGCGTTCGACGCGGTCGTCGGCGGGATCGAGATGTCCAGCGGCTCCACCGACGTCAACGACGCGGCCGAGCAGCGGTCGCGCTTCCTCGAGCAGGCGCAGCGCAGCGGCGACGGCGGCGACGAGCCGCATCCGCTCGACGAGGGCTTCCTGCGCGCGCTCGAGTACGGGATGCTGCCGCTGGGCGGCGCGGGCATGGGCATCGACCGCCTCGTGATGCTCCTCACCGGCTGCGAGTCGCTGCGCGACGTGATCGCGTTCCCCACATGACCCGCTACGCGCTGCGCTGCTCGGTCGAGGTCTTCACCGCCCCCGGCGGCGACGTCTACCTGATGCGCCCCGGAGGCGGCGACGACCTGGTCGTCGAGGCGGCGTCCGCAGAGGACGTCGAGCTGCTCGAGGCGCTCGCCGCCGGGCCGCTCGAGCTGGACGGCGACTCGCGGGCGGCCGGCCGGCTGGCGCCGCTGGTGGACGCGGACGTGGTGCTCGCCCGAGGCGCGTCCGCGGTGCCGCTCGTGCCCGCGGACGCGGCACGCTTCTCCCGCCAGCTCCCGTACCTGGCGGAGCTGGCGGGCGGCGTCCCCGAGGACGCCCAGCGCCGGCTGCGCGACGCGCGCGTGGTGATGATCGGCGCCGGCGGCAGCGGCACCTGGACGCTGAGCGCGCTCGCGTGCCTCGGCGTCGGCGCGGTCGTGTTGGTCGACGACGACGTCGTCGAGCCCAGCAACCTCAACCGCCAGGTGCTGTTCCGCACCGAGGACGTGGGCCGACCGAAGGCCGAGGTCGCGGCCGCATGGGTGCGGGCCCTGGACCCCGCGATCGCCGTCGTCCCGGTCGCCGCGCGGATCCGCTCGGCGGCGGACCTCGCGAGGCTGCTCCCCGGCGCGGACGCGCTGATCGTGGCCGCCGACTGGCCCCCGTACGAGCTGGAGCGCTGGGCGAACGCCGCCTGCCTCGAGGCGGGGGTGCCGTTCCTGACCGCCGGGCAGCGGCTGCCGATCGTGCGCATCGGCCCGACCTACGTGCCCGGCGCCGGCCCCTGCCTCGAGTGCCAGGAGCGCGACCTGCGCGCGCGCTTCCCGCTCTACGACGACCTCGCCCGTCACCGGCAGGAGCACGGCAGCGACGGTCAGCCGGCGCTGGGACCGCCGTTCGGCGTCGCCGGCAGCCTGCTCGCGCTCGAGGTCATGCACCTGGTCCTCGGCGTCCGTCCGCTCGCCACCGAGGGTCGCGCGCTGATCATGGACCTGCGGACGTTCGAGACGCGCTGGGAGGCCACCGAGCGCGATCCGCGCTGCCCGGCGTGCGGGCCGGAAGCCTCTGCACCCACGAGTGAGTAGAGAGGAGGTGTTGCAACCTTGCGTATTCGAAAGGTCGAGAAGCCGGTGACGTCGGCTCTCGGGCTCTGCAAATCGCAGTAGCCCGGTGTGATCGGGCAGGCGTGCCGCTCCGGCGGCACGCCCTGCCTCGCCCCGCTACACCGTCTGCTCGGCCTCGTAGCCGACGAACAGCCGCAGCAGCGCGCCGAGCCGCGTCCCGGCCGCCTCGACCGCCGCCAGCGGCTCCTCGCCGCGACCGTACTCGCCGAACACCGCCCCGAACGCCTGGGCGGCGTCGACCACCGCGCACGAGAGCACCTCGCCGACGAGGGCGCTGGTGCCGGTCAGCTCGACGTCGGCGAAGCGCGGCTCCCGGTCCCAGCCGACGACCTCAAGGGCGGCCTCGGCGTCGGCGAGCGCAGCCCGGCAGTCCTGCAGCTTCCGTGCGTCGGGCCGCTCGGCATACTCCGCGACGGCGTAGGCGCGCGCGGAGTACACCGCCAGCAGCGCGTCGGCCACCGCGGCCGAGTGCTCGGCGGGCACCGTCACGTGAGCGTGATGGGACATGTCGATCCTTTCGCGAGCGGCGCGAAGGAGTCGCAAGGCGAGACCGCACGAGTGTTCCGGCGGGCTATCGTGACGGCCGCGTCGAAGCTGATCCCTTCGGCGCCGGCCCCGGGGCGTTCCTGCGCCGCCGGGGCACTCTTGTCGATTACCAGGGAAAAGCTACGCGCTGGGGCGGACGGCGCGGACGTCCTCGACCAGCTCGGACGGCGTCACGTCCAGGGCGCCCGCCACGCGGGCGATCGTGGTCAGCTGCGGATTGCGCAGGCCGCGCTCGAGCCGCGAGATCACGCTCAGGTGCATGTCGCAGCGCAGGCCGAGCTGCTCCTGGCTCAGCCCCGCCGCGCCGCGCAGCCGCTTCATCTTCGCTCCGAACTCGATCGGGACGTCCACCGGGCCGCATGCTCAGCGCTTCTGACGTTCTGGTCTAGAACCAGTACGGCAAATCGGTGAGCAATCCGGCGAGGGACGGACTTGCCGACGGGACGCGCTCGCGGCCGTCCTCACCCTAGGATGCCGGCGTGAGCACTCGGGGCGGCAAGGTGGACGACCGGCTGATCAAGGCGATCGGCCATCCGCTGCGCCATCGCGCCCTCGTCGTGCTCAGCGAGGGGGTGGCCAGCCCCAAGGCGGTGGCGGAGAGACTCGGCGAGCCGCTCGGCCGCGTCAGCCACCATGTCCGCGTGCTCGCCGAGCTGGGCGCGATCGAGTTGGTGCGGACGGAGCCGCGGCGCGGGGCGGTCGAGCACTTCTATCGCGCGGTCATCCAGCCCTGGTTCGACGACGAGGCCTGGAGCCGTCTGCCGCTCGCAACGCGGCGCGCGGTCTTCGGCCAGCCGCTGCAGCGCCTGATCGGCGATGTCTCAGCCGCCGCCCGCGGCGCGGGGTTCGACCACGGACAGGCCCACGTGAGCTACACGGTGCTCGAGCTCGACGAGACCGGGATGACCGAGATGGCGGAGCTGCTCAGGGAGACGCTCGAGCGCGCGCTGGTGCTCGGAGGCGAGGCCCGAGAGCGGCTCGGAAGCGAGCGAGCCCCGCTGCGCACGGAGCTCGGCATCGTCCACTTCGAGCCCGTCGGCGACGACGCGGGCGGCGACTGAACGTCAGCCGCGGGAGTCGGGCGGAGGCTGGGCGTCGTCCGTCTCGCCGGCGTCCTCCGCGATCGACCGGGCGTACTCGTTCAGGTACGCCTCGACGGTGAGCAGGTGGGCCCGCATGGCCGCTCGCGCCTCGCCGGCGTCACGGTCGGCGATCCCGGCCAGGATGCGCTTGTGCTCCGGGAGGCTCCGCTCGATGCGGTGCTGGGGCCGGGCCAGCGGCCGCCGCGCGTCGGCGAAGGCGCGGTGGATGGGCTCCATCATCCGGCCGAGCGCTTTGTTGCCCGTCGCGAAGATCACCGCGCGGTGGAAGGCGATGTCGGCCTCGTGGTAGAAGTCCTCGGCGGCGCGGTTCGTGCGTGCACGCTCTGCGCTCGACGTCATCTGGCCGAGCGTCTCGGCGAGTGTCGTCAGCGCCTCTCCGGACGCCCGCTCGGCAGCCAAGCCCGCAGCCTCGATCTCGAGGATCTTCCGGCACTCGAGGTACTCGCGCAGGACCTCGGTGCCGCGCGGGCTTTCCAGCAGCGCGCCCAGCACGTCCGGATTGAAGACGTCCCAGTGGACGTCCTCGGTGACCGTCGCGCCGCGACCGTGCTTGACGGCGACCAGTCCGCGCTCCTCCAGCCCGCGGATGCACTCGCGTGCGACCCCGCGGCTGACTGAGAACTGCGTCGCGAGGTCCGCCTCCCGAGGCAGCATCTCCCCCGGCGGCGGCGACCCGCAGACGATGTCGCCGATCAGGACTCGCATGAGATCGCGGTGGAGACGTGACATACGGTGATCGAATCATCGGCTGGCACGGAAGTCAAGGGACAGAAACGGTCCCTTTCCGCGGGCTCCGCCTGGCGAGGGCGCGCCGCTTGACGATCCGAGACGTTTAGTGATTGAATCTCTCTGTGGAATCCGGCCTGCAGAGCGAAGCGCTGCGCACCGGCGTGGTCGGCGGCGGCCTGATCGCCCAGGCCGCGCACCTCCCGAACCTGGTCCGGCTGGCCGCTCGGTTCACCCTGGTCGCGATCGCCGATCCGAGCCGGAAGGTCGTCGAAGCCCTGGCTCGGCGGTACGCGCCGGCCCGTGGCTATCTCGACTGGCGCGACCTGCTCGAGCGGGAGGCGCTCGATGCGCTGATCGTCTGCTCGCCGCACGCGACCCACGCGGAGATCGTCCTGGATGCGCTCGCCCTGGGACTCGACGTGTTCGTCGAGAAGCCGCTGTGCATCAGCCCCGACGACGCGGACGAGATCTGCGTACGCGCCCGGGCCGCCGGCCGCGTCGTCCAGGTGGGCTACATGAAGCGCTTCACGGCGGGGTACCAGCGGTTCGCCGGCGCGCTGCCGAGCAGCGCGGACGACCTGCGCCTCGTCGACGTCGTCACCTACGACCCGTCGATGGTGCGCGAGCCCTTCGTCCCGTGGCAGCGGATGGTCCAGGCGGACGACGTCCCGGGCCCTGTCCTGGAGGCCGTGGCGGCCAGCACGCGGGACCAGGTCGAGCACGCCGTCGGCACCGCGGACGCCGAGACGGTGCAGGCGTTCAGCGGCACGTTCCTCGCCTGCCTCGTCCACGACGTCAATCTCGTCCACGGCGCGCTCGAGGCCATGGGCGTCGATCGGCCCGCCGAGGCCGTGATCGGCGCGTCCTGGGCGGACGGCACGGCGGCGACCGCCACGCTGCGGCTGCCCGGCGGTGCCCACTGGCACTGCTCCTGGCTGTTGCTCGACGGGCTCATGGAGTTCCGCGAGCGCATCGGCTTGTACTTCGGCGACGCCGTGCACGAGCTGGAGTTCCCTGCGCCCTACGCCTTCGACGCGCCGGTGCGGCATTCGATCGTCGATGCGCCCCGCGGAGCGGCACGCTCCCGCGTGGAGCGCCTCGCCAATCACGCCTACGTCGCCGAGCTCGAGCACTTCCACGCCTGCCTGACAGGCGGAGCTCCCTGCCGGACACCGGCTGAGCAGGCGGCGAAGGACCTGGCCGTCCTGCGGGACGTCTTCGTCCGGCAATCCCTTTCCCCCGCTGCGAGCGCCTGACCGAGGTCGTCCTGTGTCCGCCGCACTGCTCGAAGCCAAGGACGTGACGAAGACCTACGGCCGCGTCACCGCGCTGCACGGGGCGAACTTCACGGCCAACGTGGGCGAGGTCGTCGCGCTGATGGGTGACAACGGCGCCGGTAAGAGCACGCTGGTCAAGTGCATCTCGGGCGTCGTCCAGGCGGACTCGGGAGTCATCCTCGTCGACGGCGAGCCGGCCGACCTGAGGGATCCCCAGCGCGCGCGGGCGCTCGGCCTGGAGACGGTCTTCCAGGACCTTGCGCTCGCCGCCGACCTGGATGCCGCGGCCAACCTGTTCATGGGCCGCGAACGGCTCAAGGGCGGCGTCCTCGGTCGTCTGGGCTTCCTGGACCGGAAGGGCATGGCCGACGAGGCCGCCCGGTCCTTCGGGTCGCTCGGGGTCGGCATCCAGGACGCGACCGTGCCGGTGGTGTCGCTCTCGGGCGGCCAGCGCCAGAGCGTCGCGGTGGCGCGCGCCGTCGTCTGGGCGAGCAAGGTCGTCGTGATGGACGAGCCGACCGCCGCGCTCGGCATGGTGCAGACGAACCGCGTCCAGGAGCTGATCGAGGCGGTCCGCAAGGCCGGCCGGACGGTGATCCTGGTCTCCCACGACCTTCCGTTCGTGATGCGGGTGGCGGACCGCATCGAGGTTCTGCGGCTCGGCAGGCGAGTGGCCCAGCTGCGCACCAGCGAGACCGATGCCGCCGAGGTCCTGGGTGCCATGACCGGCGCCCATGCGCAGGAGGGCGTCTAGGTGCCCGAGCGCGAGACGGCCACCGCGGGCCTGGTCGACGAGCCGGAAGACCAGGCGGCCGGCGCCGCCGAGGCGTCCACGTACGGCAACCCGGCTCGCGACGTCGCACAGCGGATCCTGCGCTCGCCCGGCAGCCGGGTGGGCGGCGTGCTGGTCCTCCTTCTCCTCGCGTTGTCGCTGCTCTACAGCGGCGACTTCGCGAGCGTCTCGAACTTCCGCAACATCGCACTGGACAGCTCGATCCTGCTGATCCTGGCCGTCGGGACGACGTTCCTCATGGCCTCCGGCGGGTTCGACCTCTCGAACGGGTCGGTGCTCGTATTCGCCGGCGTGATCGGCGTGAAGGTCATGGAGTCCGCCGGCGGGACGTCGGTCGGAACGATCCTCCTGGGAGCCGCCGGATGCCTCGGCGCCGGTCTCGCGTGGGGCCTGTTCAGCGGCGTCATCGTCGCGTTCTGGCGCATCACGCCGTTCATCGTCACGCTGGGGACCTTCTCCGCGGCCTACGGCGCGACGCTCGTGATATCGGGCGGCCAGGACCTGACGGACATCCCGGAGCCGCTCGTCGACAACTTCGGCTACGGGCGGCTCGGCGGCCTGCTTCCGCTTCCGGTCCTGCTCGCGGTCGGGGTCGCCATCGTGGCCGGCCTCTTCCTGCAGCGCGCGCGCTTCGGGCGCTACAGCCTGATCATCGGGTCCAGCCAGGAGGCGGCGGTGCGCTCGGGCATCGCCGTCCGCCGGCACCAGGTGAAGCTGTACGCCCTGAGCGGGATGCTCTCAGGGCTGGCGGGGTTCGTGAGCCTCGCGCGCTTCTCGAGCACCACGATCACCGGCCATCTCACCGACAACCTGAACGCGATCGTCGCGGTGGTCATCGGTGGGACCAGCCTGTTCGGCGGCGCCGCGACGATGGTGGGGACCGTCATCGGCGCGCTGATCCCGTCCGTGCTCAACAACGGGCTGGTCATCGCGGGCTTCTCGTCGTACTGGCAGCAGGTCGCCACCGGAGTCCTCTTGATCGCCGTCGTCGGAGCCGACCAGCTCCGCCGCACCCGGCGCGACTAGCCGTAAATGGAACCGCAAGCGACTGGCATGTGACCCAGTCAGAGGAGGAGAGGCAATGAAGGGTGCAACGACGCGCGGCCTAGCCGTGCTGTGCGGGTTGGCCGTGTTCACCATGGTGGGCTGCGGAGGCGACGACGAGCCGGCGGCCGGAGGCGGAGGTGGCTCCGAGCGCAAGAGCTACGAGCTCGCCTTCATCCCCGCCGACACGTCGAATCCGTACTTCATCTCGATGGGGTGCGGGATTCAGGCGGAGGCGAAGCGCGTCGGGGCGACGGTCCAGATCCAGGGGCCGGCCACCGGTTCGCCGGACCCCACGAAGCAGCTGGCCGCCCTCAACGCGGTGATCGCCCGCAAGCCGGACGCGATCCTGTTCGACGCAGCGGACCCGAAGGCGTTCACGGCGCCGTTGAAGCAGGCCGTGCGCGACGGGATCAAGGTGCTGTTCGTCAACCAGGCGCCCGCCGACCGGAGCATGGGCAGCGGCTTCGTCATCACCGACGACCGGTACGGCGGTCAGCTGGCCGCCGAGGAGATGGTGCGCCTGACGGACAAGACCGGCCCCGTCCTGTCGCTCGGCTTCAACACCGTCAAGGCGCTGAAGGATCGCCAGGACGGATTCACGGCGACGCTCGAGGCGCAGGCGCCCGACATGGAATACGTCGGCAACTTCTTCGACCCGACCGGCGCGGCCGACAAGGACGTCGGCCTGGTCAGCGCCCAGCTGACCAGGAACGAGGATCTCATGGGGGTCTACGGGCTGTACAGCACGCCCGCGGAACGCGCGCTCCTGGCGATCCGCAACGCGGGCAAGACCGGCGAGGTGAAGGTGGTCGCCTTCGACCCGACGCCGCGGCTGGTGAAGGCGCTCGACGAGGGCGCGCTGGACGCCTTCGTCGCTCAGAAGCCCGAGGTGATCGGGAGCACGGCGACCAAGCAGATCATTGACGTCATCGAGGGGGGCAGCGCCCCGGACGTGACGCAGGTCGAGCCGGTCCTCGTCACCAAGGAGAACCTCGAGGAGAACCGGCAGTTCCTCTACAAGGATCGCTGCTAGCCCGGCAACGAGCGCAGCGGCTGGTCGGGGCGGATCGCGATCGCACGCAGGATGCGGTCGAACCGCCCGACCAGCCGGTGCGCAAGCTCAGCGGTCACCAGCCGGCGGTTGTAGAGCAGCCATCCCGTCAGGCCGCCGCGGCCGTCCTGGGAGAGGATCGGCCCGAGCGCCCTCCAGCCGCTCCAGTTGTACCGCGCGGCATGGCGGCGGGGGCTCGGACCGAACGCGGGCTGCACCGTGAGATCGCCGAGGTCGGGCGTCGTGGCTCGAGCGGTCGGATGCGCCGGCGTGAAGTTCACGAGGACGTCGAACCACGCCGGGGCCTGCGGCCAGTCTGCATCGCCGAGGCGCCCGACGGGCAGCCGGTGCGCGTATGCCGAAAAGACCTCGTTCCGCGTTCGTTCCAGGACGCTGGCGAACGACGGCTCGCCGGAGACCACCACGTCGATCGGAACCAGGTCGAGGCAGCAGCCGACGACGTGTCGCAGCTCGGCTCGGTCGCGGTTGGCGTCCGTGATGCCCAGCGCGACCGACGGTCCGCCGGCGTAGGGCGCCACCAGCGCCGCGAACGCAGCCGTCAGGAGCACGGAGAGCGTGGCCCGGTGCGCTCGGGCCACCTCGCCGAGGGCCCGGACGACCGCCGGCGAGACGGGTCTGAGTGGGAGCTGCTCCTGTACGTGCCCGGCGCCCGTCGCTTGCGCGTCGCGCTGTAGCAGCAGGAGGGCGGCCGGCCGGATGCGGAGGCGCGCTCGCCAGTGGGCCTCTGCCTCCTCGTCGACGAGATCGCGCTCCCAGGCCGCGTAGTCGCCCAGTTGGATGGCCACGTCACGCCACGTCGGCTCCCGGCCGGTGACCGCCGCGTCATAGGCCGCGCGGAAGTCCTGCCGCAGCAGCTGCAGGGACCATCCGTCGCAGATCGCGTGGTGCAGCGTCCAGGCGAGCAGGTGATCCGCGACGCCCAACCGCGCGAGCGCGACGCGCGCCAGCGGCGCGGCTGCGAGGTCGAACGGCTCGCGGCAGTGGCTGCGAAAGAGCCGCTCGGCGGCGCGTCGTCCGCGTGAGGCGAGGCGCGACGCGCCGACCAGGTCCGGTCGCAGGACGCACCTCGGCGAGATGTGCTGCTCGACCTCGTCGTGGCGAACCCGAAGCGCCGTCCGCAGCGCGTCGTGCCTCGCGACGAGAAGGTCGAGGGCCCGGCCGAGGGCGGTCAGGTCGAGCGGCCCGCGGAGCCGCCAGGCGAAGTGCATGTTCGCGACCGACGCCGCACCGAGGCTGCCGAGGACCTGCCGCTGCTGCAGGCAGGTCGCCGGCAGGACGACCTCCGCGGTCACCGTCACGGGTGCGGCGTCATCTCGGAGCGAGCCTCACGTGACCGTCCCGGGCGGCGTCCGCCAGCGAAGCGCGTGCGCGGGGACCCTGCGCGAGATAGAGCGTGCCGCGACGGGCACCGCCTTCACGGACGGCCGGCACCGCGGGGTAGGCGGCCGCCACCTCGCTTCCCACTGCCAGGTGGACGAGCGAGATCGCGACTCCCCCGTAGACGTCGTAGCCGTAGCCGTCGTCGTCCGGCACACGGCAGTCGTCCACGACGACGAGGACATCATCCCATCGTGACAGCAGGTGGCGGACCTCCGCGTCGAGCGGAAGGTCCTCCCACCAGTGCGCATCGAGATAGGCGAGCGGACGCTCGATCGCGCCGTCCGTGCCGAGGACCTGGAGCGCGTCCAACGACCTGCCGCAGTGCAGGGTCACGTTCGCCTTGCGGCGGAGGTTGAGCCTGGCCAGGTGGTAGTAGGCCGGCTTGATCTCGACGGTGTGCACGGGCACCGCGTAGCCGGCGAGGTGCTTCGTCGAGATGCCAAGGAACGTGCCGGTCTCGACGATCGCGTCCGGCCGGAACGACGCCACGAGTGCTCCGATCGCATCGCGCCTCGCCCACTGGCCGGCGTAGGGCCGCGGGAAGCCTGGCCACGGCGGCGCGTTGAGGCGCCAGTCAGCCAGTCGGAGCAGCGCGGCGGCGACCTGCACGGTCTCTCGGAGGCGTCCGAGGGGCGTGGGCCGGTCGAGGCGTCGGGCGGTGCGCGGCACGTCGCCGCTCACCCTCGGCGACGCTCGCCGCAACGACCATCCACCGGTCGACCCGTCGCGGAGATGACCGTCTCCAACGATCGACTACGCGGAAGGCGGAGGTCCCATCGCATCCTGCAGGAGCTGCGGCCCCGACACGAGCAGCATGCCGCCGTCGACGAGGAGCGAGTGCCCCGTGACGTAGGACGCCTCCGCGGATGCGAGGAAGCCGACGGCGGCCGCCACCTCCTCCGGGCGGGCGGGGCGCCCGAGCGGGATCGTCGGCCGCGGCTCGGACTCGACGTCCACCGGAAGGCGCTCGAAGTTCATCCGCGTCGCCGTCTCTCCGGGCGCGACCGAGTTGACCCGGATCCCGTGCGGCGCCAGCTCGAGCGCGAGGACCCTCGTGAGCGATTCCAAGGCGCTCTTCGCGCAGCAGTACGCCGCCGCGCCGGTGAGCGGAGTGCGGCCCAGCACCGAGGTGATGTTGATGATCTGGCCGCCGCGCGAGGACGACACCATCCGCCGCGCCACCTGCTGCGCGCAGGCGAACGGCCCGGTCAGGTTCACGGCGAGCTGGTGGTCAAGCGCTTCAGGCGACTCCTCGAGGAACGCGGACCTGCGGTTCACGCCGGCGTTGTTCACGAGCAGGTCGACCGGCGCGAGCGCCGCGGTCAGGCGCTCGACCGCTTGCGTGACACTGTCGGTGTCCTCGAGTCGCATCGGGCATGTCGCGATGCGGACGCCGCAGGACTGTGCCTCGCGCGCCACCCGTCCGGCCGCGCCGGCGTCCCGCCGGTAGGTCAAGCCGACGTCGAACCCGCGGCGGGCCAGCTCGAGCACGACGGCCGCGCCGATCCCCGCGCTTCCGCCCGTTACGAGCGCTGTGCGATCGCTGGCTGCCATGGCGTCTCCCTCCCTGCGTATAGCGCCCACATCCGGTGCACCACCATCCTTCTGTCGATCTCGGCCTCAGCAGCGTCGTTGACCGTTCGGTGAGCAAGTGATTAGATCACTCGATGAACGTCGGCGATCCCCTGCTCGAGCCGCTCGAGCTGGTCGACGTCGTCGGCGACGTCCGCTTCGAGGATCCGTTCCGCCGTCTGGAGGACGAGAGTCCCGCCGTCCTGCGGTGGCAGGCCGAACGCGACGCCGAGGCGCGCGCGTACCTGCGACGCCTCCCCGGCTACGACGAGTTGGCGACGTCGCTGACCGCGCATCTGCACGCGTGCGACCGCAATCCGCCGGCGCGAGGCGGCGACCGCTGGTTCCGCGTCGACGCCGAGCCGGACGGCTCGGGCTCGATCCTGCGCGTGAGCCGCCGGCCGAGCACGGAGGGAACCGTGCTGGTGCGGGCCGACGATCTCGAGCCCGGGCCATTCCCCTCCATCGACTGGATCGTCCCCTCACCGCGTGGCGCGATGGTCGCGGTCGGTGCCTCGAGCCGCGGCGACGAGCAGAGCGTTCTGCACGTGCTCCACGGCGTCACCGGCCATCCCGTCGTGCGTCCGGTGCCGTTCGTGGCCGAGGGTCACATCGCGTGGCTGCCGGAGGGGGGCGGGCTGTACTGCTGCGCAGGATCGGCGCGAGACTTCGAGCGGGCGGCGCAGCGGGTGCTCTTCGTCGAGCCGGGTCGGCTCCCACGCGAGCTTCCACTTCCCGCCCGGCACGAGGAGCATCGGCTGGCCGTGGCGATCTCGGACGACGGTCGCCATCTGGCGGTGACCGGCAATCCATACGCTCCCCGCCTGCTCTGCGTCCTCGACCGGACCTCGAAGCGCTGGAGCCGAATGGCTCCGCTGCCGGACGATGCCGTCTTCGCGGGGGTCCTCGTGCGTGGCCGCTACGTCGCGGTCACGACGATCGGCGCGCCACGCGGACGACTCGTGGCCGCCGAGGTCGCGACCGTCGATGACCGCGGGACCTGGCGGGAGATCGTGCCCGAGGGGACGGGCGTGCTGCGCTCGATCGCCGCCGCCGGCGAGGACCGCCTGGTGCTGGCGGAGTACCTCGATGGATGCGCGCGACTTCGGCTGGTGTCCCTCGACGGAGAGCCGCTGCAGGAGGTGCCGCTCCCGGGCCCCGGGCTCGTCACCACGCGCCCGCGCGACCCCGCTCCTCCGTGCGGCTCGCTCCCCGCGCACGTGGATGCCGACGGGCTGACGTTCTCCTTCACGACGCTCGAGCAGGCCCCGGTCGTGCTCCGGCACGAGTTCGCGTCTGGGGACACCGAGCGCCTGGGCGAACCACCCCGCGCCGCACTTCAGCGGGTGCAGCGCGAGCTGCGCCGCTGCCGTGCGCCCGACGGAGCCACGGTCCGCTACGACGTCGTCGGTACGAGTCGCTCCGGGCAGCCGGGCCCGACGCTCGTGCTCGCCTACGGTGGCTGGAACGCCGTGTCGACCGCGCGCGCGTATCCCGCCGCGCTGGCTCCGTTCCTCGAGCGCGGCGGCACGCTGGTGTTCGCGCACCCCCGAGGCGACGGCACCTTCGGAGCCGACCAGTGGCGCGCCGGCAGGCGTGCGCGCAAGCTCCACACGTTCGACGATCTCGGTGCGGTGGCCGACGACCTCATTGCGCGCGACGTCGCGACGCCTGCCTCGCTGGGCTTCTGCGGCACCAGCAACGGCGGCCTTCTCGCGGGCGTGGCGCTGACGCAGCGGCCGGACCTCTTCCGCGCGGTGGTCGCGCTGGTGCCGCTCCTCGACCTCGCACGCTTCCCGCGCGACCGCTTGGCCGAGACCTTCGCGTGGGAGTACGGCGATCCGCGCCTCGCCGAGCAGGCGGCCTGGCTGCGCGAGTACTCGCCCTACCACCGAGTGACGGCCGGCCGCTGCTACCCCGCGACCCTCTTCGTCTGCGGAGACAGCGACGTACGCTGCCATGCCTGGCACGCACGCAAGATGGTGGCGGCGTTGCGCGCTGCGACCAGCGGTGACGCGCCGATCCACCTGCGGGTGCTGGAGGGACGCGGGCACGCCACCGCATCGGTGCTCGCATCCCCCGCGCTGGTGGCCGAGTGGCTCGGATTCCTCATGCACCAGCTCGGGCTCGCAGCCGCGGCGCCCTGAAGCGTCGATCGTGGCTCAGCCACGACTCCGCGGTCCACCGATCGCCGGATCGCGGTCATGTGCCGGGCGGCCGAACCTTGCGGGCATGAGCCGAGTCGATCGCGCGTCCGCACGATCCCATGGGTTCAGGCCGGCCTCGCGCGAGCAGGAGGGATTGTGGCTGCTCGAGCAGAGCCGCACGATCGGAGCGGCGAACAACCTTCCCTTCGCGCTGACCCTGGAGGGGGACCTCGATCCCGAGCGGCTGCGCCGAGCCTTCGGGCGGCTGGTGGAGCGCCAGCCGGCCCTGCGCACGGAGCTGCGGGTCTCCGGCGGGCGCCTGGAGGCTCGTCAGCTGCTTCAGGCGCCCCCGAGCGTCGAGCTCGAGGCGATCGAGGTCGCCGACGAGTCCGAGGCGGCTGCGCGAGCGGCGGAACGCTGCCGGAGGCGTCTGGACCCGCTGCGCTGGCCGCCGTACCGCGTCTCGCTCGTCAGCGGTCCCGACGAGCGTCACCTTCTGCTGGTCGTCGCGCATCACTGCGTGGTCGACGGCGGCTCGCTGGAGCCCCTGCTCGGCGACCTCATGACCCTGTATCGGTGGCTCGGGGGAGGGCCGCCGGCGGCCGCTCCGCCGACCGGCGATCTCCTCTCCGGCCTCGCCGAGCACGAGAGGAACGTCGTCGAAGCCGACGTCGAGCCTGCCGAGGCGTACTGGCCCGCGCTGCTCGGAGCGATCGAGGACACGCTGCCACTGCCCCGGGTAGCGCAGCCGGCCGGCGGCCCCGATCGGGTCACGAGTGCGGAGTTCGAGCTTACGGCGTCGCTCCGCGGTGGCCTGAGGGAGCTGGCGGAGGCCTGCGACACGTCGGTGTTCACCGTCCTGCTCGCTGCGCTGCAGGTGCTGCAGTACCGCTACGCCGGGGGCGGCGACGGAGGCGTCGCGACCGCCGTCGCGATGGATGCACGGTCCCGTGAGGCGCGCGGCGTCGCCGGCATGTTCGCGAACGAAGCGCCGCTGATCACGACGCCGGAGGGCGGCATCGCGTTCCGCGCGTTCCTCGCACAGGTCGTGGATCGAACGCGAAGGATGTTCGAGTTCAGGCGCTACCCGTTCACCGAGGCGCTCGCGCGGTTCGGACGAGGTGCCGCGGCGCGCAGTGCGAGGTCGGAGGTGGGCATCACGTATCTGCGCCTCGGCCGTGCGGACCTCTCCGCGCCCGGCCTCGAGGCCGGGACGGCGCGGATCCTCCCGAACGGCTGGAGCCGCCGAGCGCTGATGCTGTGGATCTTCGACGAGCCGGAACGCCTGGGAGGGCGCTTCGACGTCGATTCCACGGTGCTCGGGCGGGACGCCGCTCGGCGCGTCGCCGGCCACTACGTGCGCCTGCTCGAGTCGGTGGTGTCCGACGCCGGCACCGAGCTGGCGGACATCGCTCTGCCGGGTCCCGAGGAGCGCCGGCGGGTTCTCGTCGAGTTCAACGACTCGCCGCCCTTGACCGCGGAGGCGTCCTGCGTCCCGTCGCTCGTCGACGCCCAGGTCCGACGCTCACCGGCGCGCGTGGCCGTCTCCGACGCGGAGCGGGAGCTCACCTACGCGGAGCTCGACACGCGGGCGAACCAGCTCGCGCACGAGCTTCGGCAGCT
>Ga0136617_10000160_pt1 | contig 50029 bp, 45 predicted proteins | sample AntDrymUQ3222106_2_FD_129672 | JGI IMG/M metagenome (GOLD analysis project Ga0136617, IMG submission 129672) | Polar desert sand microbial communities from Dry Valleys, Antarctica - metaG UQ322 (21.06) | ecosystem: Environmental > Terrestrial > Soil > Desert | place: Antarctica: Dry Valley... | reverse complement strand
TATCACATTGCTTCCGGCGGCGTTGCAGCTCGCGAATTCCCCGCTCGAGGATGAATGACTACCCACCGCGGTATCGTCAAGGCACTGTGGCGTGCGGCAGGAGATAGCGAATCGGTCGTTCTGGCGACTGTGGTTCGCGTGACTGGGTCGAGCTACGGTGGTGTCGGCGCGCGCATGGTGGTACGCGTGGATGGAACGACGGTCGGAGTCGTCAGCGGCGGCTGTCTTGAAACGGATCTGGCTGAGCGAGCTCGTTCGGCGCACGCCGCTGGGCGCGCCGTGGTGGTGACGTACGATACCCGCGCCGATGACGATGCTGCATGGGGCCTTGGGCTCGGATGCAACGGGCTCATCGACGTTCTGCTGGAGCCGCTGCGGCCTGTTGACGCTGCGGCGTTTGCGCGTCTGCTCGAACAAGGGCTGGCGGCCGACGCTCGATGCGTGCTCGCCACCGTGATCAGCGCGGAGGCACCGAATCCTGGAGCGATCGGTGATATATCTCGCATCAATGCAGTGGCCGCCAATACATCGATGGACAATGTCGCTGCGGTTGTGGAGCTGCCGGACGTCGGCGCTCACGCGCTGTTCGAGGGTGAGACCATCGAAACAACCGGGAACTGGGGCGATCGATCGCTGTTGAAGCTCGCACTGGCGGACGTGAATACGGCGATCGAAGCAGGGAGGCGCGGCGCCGTGTGTGACTACGGGAAAGCGGCAATCGCGTTCGAGACGGTGACGCCGGCGATAAGGCTGATTGTATGTGGCAGCGGGCCCGACACTCTTCCACTGGCGCGTCTGGCGTCCGAGCTCGGTTGGGATTTGACGATCGTCGATCACCGGCCTGTGGAGCATGCACAACTGGAACGTTTTCCCGATGCGTCGGTCGTCGAGTGCGCGGATCCGTCGCGTCTTGCTGAAGCGGTCGTGCTGACACCGCGGTGTGGCGCGGTGGTGATGTCGCATCATTTCGAGCGCGACCTCGAATATGTGCACGCTCTCCTTGGCTCGACGGCCGGGTATATCGGGGTACTCGGCCCACGCGCCCGCACCGAGCACATGTTGTCGGAACTGGCCCTGCGGTACGGAGCCCCGACCGGCGCGGACGCGAGACTGTTCGGTCCTGTCGGTCTCGACATCGGAGGCGATGGGCCGGAGGCAATCGCCCTGTCGATAGTCGGAGAAGTCGCATCGGTGCTGAATCAGCGAGGCGCTGGCCATCTGACGAACCGACGCGCACCGCTGCACGAAGACACTTCCCCGGCAAGGGTGAGCGACGATGGGTGACGACGTCACTGCCGCTGAGGCGGAGGGCGACGAGCAGGTTCGATCCGGCTATCGGGTCGCTGCGGTGGTGCTCGCCGCGGGCGGATCCACTCGCATGGGTACGTCCAAGCAGCTGTTGTCGTATCAGGGAGTGCCGCTGGTGCGGCGTGCCGTAGCCGCTGCGCTCGACGCCGGCGCGAGCCCTGTTTTCGTGATTGTCGGCGCCGAGTCTGCCCGCGTTGGCGCAACGCTGCAGGGGCTGCGCGATGTCGTTACAGTGGAAAACGAGAGCTGGCGCGAAGGGATGGCCTCGTCGATTGCAGCCGGCATTCGCGCGGTGGGCAACAGCGGCGACGTCGACGGAGTTCTAGTGACGCTGTCGGATCAGCCGCTGGTCGATGGGGTCGCGCTCCGGTCGCTGCTTTCCATGTTCAGCGCGGAGACCCGAATTGTCGCAGCGCGATATGAGGGAACGCTCGGTGTGCCCGCGGTTTTCGGCCGCGAGCATTTCGTCGATCTGACCCGGCTTGCGCGCGATGCCGGCGCACGCGACTGGCTGCGCGCCAAGGCCGGCCGCGTGTGCGGAGTGCTCATGGCAAATGCTGCAGTAGATATCGACACACCCCTCGATGCGCTGATAGTGTCCGCGACTACATAGGTCCTCACAGACTATCGGGAATCGATTTGACACTCGTTTCCCGTCTAGCGTTTTGAGTCAGGCGTGGTGAGTGGACAGTTTGGCGGTTTGCGCGTCGCGTGGCAGGACGGCCCCGCTGGCCCTTCCAACGGGAAACGCGCAACGCCGCACGATTGACTCACAACGCCTCACTCAAAACGCAAGAACGCATCACGACGTCCTGATTGTCATGCTGCGCGGGTGCAGTTCCTTTTTCAGTAGCGTCTGGAAATAATGAGGGCCGTCTTTCCGGAACGCGTTGAGCAAAAAAACCCCGCCGGCAAAAACCGGCGGGGTTCTGTCCTCTCGATCCGATCTTAGACTCCGATGCGCGGGTTGTTCAGCCGTTCCGACTGAGGCAGAGGGAAGCACAGCTGCGTCCCGTATTGCCCGCCGCCGAAGTGATACGGAGTTCCTGTGGTCGGCGTCAGTGTGAGTCCGAATCGAATGATGTCACCGAGGTGCTGGCTCTCCAGGAACAACTCACGGCGGCGCTGGTCGATCAGCTCCGCCACATATTGCGCCTGCGTTGTCCCGGTGAATGCACCCTGCCCGCCACGAGTCCGCGAAGCGCTGAGAATCGGCAGAGCGGTAGCAAGACTTCCCGCTCTGATGTCCGCCTCAGCGATGATGAGCTGCGCTTCCTCATAAGTCGCCAGCGGAATGGGAGAAGTCAGGCCGGTGTACTTCGTCTGGTACCAATGACGGATGCCCGGTGCGCTTGTTGTCGTTCCCTGGACAATCGGGATACGCAGGTCACCCAGAGTGCGATAGGGCTCGCCGATCGAGCTCGCAGTGCCGGATATCGAGTTGTCACCGAATACGAGGTTTTCACGACGTATCACAGTGGTGGAGTACGTGGCGTTCTTGGTATAGCCTGCGGGTACCTGCTGGGCGTCGGCCTTCGCTCCGGGATAGTCGCCGATATTGAGCTTGGCACGGGCGCGCCCCGCATATGACATCCGCAGGATATCGGTATTGCCGCTGGCAGTCGCCGCGGCAATCGCCTCGGTGAATCGCGCGATCGCGATCTTGAAGACACTGTCGCGCTGAATCTCGCCTCCGTAGTCGACGCTGCGGTCCGGGTTGATACGCGAGACCGCCATCGTGCAGAAGCCTTCTCCCAGCAACACCAGCGAGTAGGCGGCATAGGCGGAGGCGAACGATATCAGCCGCGTGCGACCAGGAACCTGCTCATCCGTCCAGGTTTTCAGATATCCGAGTACCGTCTCGGCCGAGCTGCGCGCAGTTTGCAGCGGGACGTAGATACCGAGAGCCGTGCATGAGAAGCTCGAGTAATGCTGATCGGTCGGCAGCACCGTGCGACGGTCGGCGGGAACTCGAGTGGCCGTCTGCTGGGCGTAGATCAGCTCCTCTCCTACCGTTCCGCTCTGGACAACGTAAGCCGCGAAAGCGCACTCAAAATCGGCGATCGCTCCGTCTACGAGGAGCTGCGCGTTCGCAGGTGTCTCGACGTCCTCCGCCGGTATTCGGCTGCTACTCTCGACGTCGAGAGGGCTTTCGCAGGCGGCAACGAGCGTCAGCGCGAGGATGCCGGCGAACCGAAGGATTCGGCGGGCAGTGGTTCCATGAATCATGGTAGTCAGATCTCCGGTCGATGATTGGCGAGTCATGTTCACCAGTCCAGCCTGACGCCCAGAATCCACTGAGACGTTTGCGGGTTCGTTGTCTGCTCGAACTGCGAGAAGCTCCCGCCGCGACTTCCCCCGAGGAAGAACGCTTCAGGTTCCAAACCGGTGTAATCCGTCCAGGTTTTCAGGTTGCGGCCGGCTGCCGTGATCACCGCCCGGCTGAAATTCAGGTAGCGCGTGTTGAGCGCCGGGAGCGTGTAGGAGAGACTGATCTCCCGCAGCTTGGTGAAGCTCGCCTCGTTGATGTAGTAATCGGGAAGCACGTCGGTGCCTGCCTGGATACCGGCGATTCGCTTCACGTCGTATTCAGCCGGATAGAAATTCTCACGGCACCTGCCGTTGACCGAGCAGCGGAAGCGGGTATTGCCGTCGATCTTGTAATGTCCGCGCTTGAAGTCGATCAGTCCGTATAGCCGGAGATTGCGGAACAGAGTGAACGTGTTGCCGAACGAGCCTTCTGAATTCGGAATGGTACGACCGAGAAATACACTGGGTGCGCTGGCGCATGCCACCGCCCCACCCTTGTCGTCGTCGCACATGATGTTGATCGCGCGGCCGGCGGCATTGAGCTCGGCGGAAACGACTCGTTTGTTGAAATATGATCCAATGGGATAGCCCACCTGATGGCGCGGGGGCAGCGAGCCGGCGCTAGCGAGGACGAAATCCTGAATCCTGCAGCTTCCCGGATCACTGGTGCCGGGCACGTATCCCGGGCATGCTGACTGCCGACGAAGGTCGAGAATGCTGGCGGGTGTCGAAAGGTCTTCCACCTCACTGTCATTCGTCGAGCGTCCGATTGTCGTTTCCCACTCGAAGCGATCGCGAACGATCGGCCTGAGGCGCAGCAGCACTTCCGTTCCCCAGTTTTTCACGGAGCCGGCATTGAACGGCTGCGTGCCGGGAATTCCGATTGACGGAGCGATCTGGCGATCGAGAATCGCATCCTCGGTTCGCTTCTGGTACCAGCTGAACTCGAGGCCGACCTTATCCTGCAAAGCTCCAAGATCGAAGCCGAGCTCGATCTCCTTGCTTCGCTCCGGCCCGAGATCGGGATTGCCGATGGATTCCGGTGTTACGGTCGGAACATCGCCCGGCCCCGTTGCGCTCCTGTAGGTCTGGAGCGCCGAGAAGGTGATCGGTTGCTTGCCGGACTCTCCGTAGGCGGCGCGGAGCTTCAGCGCGTCAACCGACGGAAACCCCCAGAACGGTTCTTCGCTGATCACCCAGCTGAGGCTGACCTTCGGGTAATAGACGCGGTCGAAATTTCTTCCGAAGGCGCTGTTGTCGTCAGCGCGGATGGCCGCCGTCAGGAAGACCCGGTCGCTGAGACCGATCTGCTCCTGGGCGTAGAGACCAAGTGTCGCGTCCTCCTCGATGTCGTGATCGGTTCCGCGGCTGACCGTCGTCGCGCCGACTGTCGTAATTCCCAGAGAGGGAAAAGCCGCGCCGAACGACCGCGACAGCGCGAAGTAATTGCGATAGTACTGTACTCCAAACGACGTTGTGGATTTGATCGAGCGGGAGAGATCGAACAGTGCCGACGCGGAGTAGTCGGCCGTGTAGTTGTTGATCGTGCGGAAAGTGATGTCGCGGTGACCAAGGCCCGCGCCGCCGAAGAGGGCCCGGAAGAGCGAGTCGGACAGGCGGCGTCCGAGCTCGCTGTTTTCCTCTCGCGTCCGATCAGTGCCCGCCGTGATGCGGTGCTTGAACCAGGAAGCCGGCTGCTGGTTGACCGTGACGCCCGCGGTGAATCTGTCGACTACCTGATAGAACTCCCAGAACGCATCATACGCTTCGGGTATGATGTTGTTGAATCCTCGTCTTGGATTCACCGCGCCGTTGCTGAGCAGCGTGTCGTTCCGGGGGTTGGCGTTGATTGTCGTCAGAGTCCGCCCGCCGCAACCCGCCTCGCAGGGAAGCGTCACGTTGCCGTTCGCGTAGGCGAGGCTGACCCCAAAGTCGAGGCGCGGATTGATGTTCGAGGTAAGGTTGAGACGGCCGGTGCGCCGCTTTACGGTGTTGGTGGGCTCGATACCTTCGCTGTCCTCGAGCCCTGCGGCCGCGAAGTAGCGGAACAGGTCAGAGCCTCCGCCGGTGCTAAAGTCGTACTCACGCAGCGGCCCTTTCTGAAAAACGGGCGTCCCGCGCGAGTTCTCGAGATCGATGATGTCGATCGAGACTGTATCCCTGACGAGGTTGCTCGGCTGGCCCGCACGGCGGATGGTCTCGTAGTTCACGGGCCATCTGCCTTCTGGATCGCGCAGGTAGTTCACGACCTGCCTGGTGGAGAACGTCCAGCGCGGCTTGCCGACAGAGCCCTTCTTCGTGATGATCTGGATCACGCCGTTGGAGGCTTCCGTTCCATACAGTGTCGCCGCGGCGGGACCTTTGATCACTTCTACTGACTCGATGTCGTCGGGATTGAAGTCGTTGATGCGGGAGATCGAGGACGATCCGAAGCCCTGATTGACAGGTCCCGTTGCGGGAGCGCCGTTGACGCGCACTCCGTCGACGTAAATCAGCGGCTCATTGGAAAGGGAGAGACTCGCCGCCCCGCGGATGCGAAGGCGTGCGCCTGTTCCGACATTGCCCGTCGAGGGAATCACGATCAGTCCCGGGACACGCCCGTTCAACAGCTGCTGAAAACTGTTGACAGTGCCTTTCTCGGTGACCTCAGCCGCCTTTACCATCGATACCGCGTTACCGACCTCCCTGAGAGCCTGGCCTCCCGCGGTTCCGGTGACCACGACTTCGTCGAGCGCCACCGACTGCTCGACCATGGGTATTCTCGCGCCGGATTCACCGACCCGCACAGTGGCGGTGGACATTCTGAACCCGATTCGGCGCAGCTCGAGAACGACGCTCTCGCCGCTTAAGCCGCCGATTCTGAAGCGCCCATTGGCATCGGTGGTGGCGCCGAGTGTCGTTCCTCGCACGCGGATCTGAACTCCGGGAACGGGGTTCGACGACCCCCCGCCCACCACGGAGCCGGCAACCGCTCCAGCCTGCGCGAGCAGAGTTGCCGGAGCGACTATCGCAACGAGTGCGAAGATCGCGAGGCGAAGCAGCTTCAGCGACTGCCTCAGCCTCGGTAAAAGATCTCGAGCATCGATCGACGAGTAGGATTCCATGGAAATCACCCGGCTGCGTGTGAGGCGCTTCGCGTGCGAGCGCGGTGGAATGAATGCGGCTCCATTGTAAGGGTGTGTCAGTGGGGGAGCAAGAGGCGCACGCCGCGCCTAGTCTCGAGTAACCCGGCGTCGTATCATGCGAGACATGGAGAACGCGCACGCCTTCCTCCAGAACCTTGCACTCGTTCTGTGCACCGCTGCCGTCACCACGGTGGTCTTTCAGAAGCTTCGCCAGCCGGTGGTGTTTGGATACCTGCTGGCGGGGATGATCGTTGGCCCGTACGTGCCGATCCCGCTGGCGGCCGACGAAGCCATGGTGCGCACTTTGTCGGAGCTCGGCGTAATCCTTCTGATGTTCTCGCTCGGTCTCGAGTTCCGGCTGCGTCGGGTGGGCCAGATCGCGGCTACGTCCGGTCTTGCCGCGCTGCTCGAGACGAGCATCATGTTCGGACTCGGCTACTTCGTCGGTATGCTGCTGGGGTGGTCGTCGCTCGAGAGCATCTTCGCCGGCGGCATTGTCGCAATCTCCAGCACCACCATCATCGCCAAGGCGTTCGACGAGCGCGCCGTGCACGGACGCCTGCGGGAAATTGTCTTCGGTATTCTGATAGTCGAAGACCTCGTCGCCATCATTCTCATCGCCCTGCTCACCGCTACCGCCAAAGGCTCCGGACTCTCGCCAATGGAGCTGGCGATTACGGTGGCGCGCCTGGCGAGTTTTCTCGCTGTACTCATCGGCGTGGGGCTGTTCATCGTGCCGCGTATCGTGAGATGGGTGCTCACTCTCGAGCGGGAGGAGACGACCCTCGTTGCAAGCATCGGAATCTGTTTTGCCGCGGCCTACGTCGCTCTGGTGTTCGGTTATTCGGTGGCTCTTGGCGCATTCATCGCGGGCTCGCTGATCGCGGAGTCAGGTGAATCACTGCGCATCGAGAAGCTCGTGCATCCTGTGCGCGACATGTTCGTCGCAATCTTCTTCGTGTCGGTGGGGATGCTGATAGATCCGCGCATCGTCGTTCAGCAGGCGGTCCCAATTCTCGTCCTGACGATTCTCGTCATAACCGGCAAGGTCCTGGCAGTGAGCGCCGGCGCGTTTCTCACCGGCAACAGCATGCGCCTGTCGATCCAGGCAGGCATGAGCCTGGCGCAGATCGGGGAGTTCTCCTTCATCATCGCCGCGGTCGGCCTCGCATCGGGCGCGACGCGTGAATTCCTCTATCCGGTTGCCGTCACCGTTTCCGCATTGACCACGCTGACTACTCCGTGGCTCATCGGCGCCGCGCAGCCGGCAGCGTTGTGGGTGGACAGGAAGCTGCCGCACGCTATGCAGACATCGCTCGCGCTGTACGGCTCGTGGGTCGAGCGCATGCGAACAGCACCAGGAGCGAGCGGACGGTCCAAGACACGGCGTCTCGTTCGCGTGATTCTCATCGATGCCGTCGCCCTCGCGGCGGTCATAATCGGGGCGGCGGCGGAGCGTGGCCGGGCAACCGCGCTGATTCACCATTGGACCGGCATACGCGAGTCCACCGCATTCATCATCATGCTTGTTGCGGCGTTGGGCATTGCCGTGCCTCTCGTGTGGGCGATCATCCGCAGCGCGCGGATGCTGGGATTTCTTCTCGCGGTGCGTGCGCTACCCACGGCGGGCCGGCGCAAGGTGGATTTTGCCGTCGCTCCGCGGCGCGCACTGGTGACGATGCTTCAGCTCGGTACTCTGTTTCTCGTTGGCGCTCCGCTGGTGGCGATCACTCAACCGTTTCTCCCGCGTTTCCCGGGACTGCTCGTGCTCATTGCATTTATGATCCTCCTCGGCTTCGCGTTCTGGAAGAGCGCGCTGAATCTTCAGGATCACGCGCAGGCCGGTGCGCAGGCAATCGTTTCCGCCCTCGCGCCGCGCCTCATCACCGATGAGGATCCCGAGGAGCTGACGCGCACTATGGAACACGTCGCGATCATGCTGCCGGGACTCGGTGAGCCGGTACCGGTGCGGATCACGCTGAGCAGTCCGGCGGTGGACAGGTCGCTCGCGGAGCTGAACATTCGCGGCCTCACTGGCGCGACGATCCTCGCTATCACAAGGCGGGGAGACTCGGGGGCGAAGGTAATGGTCCCGACGGGCAAGGAGCGGCTGCGCGATGGTGATGTGCTTGCGCTGGCAGGGTCAACCGAAGCGGTCAACGCTGCGAAGGAGCTGCTGACGCTGTCGCGAAGGGTGACGAACGTGGGTGCGCCGATCGCGACCGATGCGGAGCGGGATATGGCGAAGGCGCGAAGCGAGGCCTAGGAACGCTAGCGGTCCGTCACCGCGATCACGTCACCGTTGCCCACCGCGACAGGGTACCGGGCCCACCACTCGTGGGCAGTGACGTCGGACCACCGATCCTTGACGTGCAGCTCATCGAACAGGCGTGCCAGCTCCACAGCGTCGCGCGGCCTGTCCGCGGGATCCTTTGCGAGGCAGCGAAGCACGAGCTCATCGAGGTCACGGGAAACTTTGTGCGGTGCTCTGGCTGAAGGCGGCTCAGGCACTGCCTGGATGTGCTGCACCATCATCATCATCGGATTGACGGCAGTGAAGACGTGCGCGCCCGTCAGCAGCCAGTAGGTGACACATCCGAGTGCGTAGACATCCGCTGGGGGGCCGACGCTGCCGCCGCTCACAGCCTCGGGCGCCATGAACGCCGGTGTCCCGCTCACCGCGCCTGCTGCCGTCAACGTCATCTGGTCCGGGGAAACTTCCGTGCCCTTCTTCACGAGGCCGAAGTCCAGCACCTTGACGTAGTCCACCGACAATCCCATTCGGCAGCTGAAGATATTCGACGGCTTTACGTCGCGATGCACCAGCCCGCGCTGATGTGCTTCACCGAGTGAGTCGCAGACCTGGCGCATCAGGTGAATCGCGCGCGGCACAGGCAGCGGGCCGTGCTTCGCGACCAGCTCCTGGAGATCTATTCCTTCGAGCAGCTCCATCACATAGTAGAAGGTCCCATCCTCGGCGACTCCGTAGTCGTAGAGATCGATCGTATGCGGAGAGCGAAGCGTTGCCGCGGCTTCGGCCTCACGACGAAACCGCTCCACGGCGACGCGTCCGGCATCGGGTGTGCTTTCCTCGAGGGCGTGAGGAGAGATCAGCTTCACAGCGGCGGGCCGCGCGAGCAGCCGGTGTCTGGCGCGATACACTTCACCCATGCCGCCGCGGCCGAGCAGGTTTTCGAGTCGGTAGCTGCCGAGTTCTCGGGCCTTGCTCACCTGGCGGCTCAGTGTGCGAATCACGTTGGCCGGGACTACCGCGAGGAACGCGCAGATGTACACCGGCAGCACGAGCCACATCAGCTCGAACAGGGAAGGATCGTTGCTGACACCGCGCAGCTCGACGATATACAGCGCGATCGGGATTGTCGTTGCCGCGGCAAGGGCGACGAGCAAGGTCTTGCGCGGCGATGCCGGCGCAATCGCCGGATACAGCAGGATGATGACACAGACCCAGGACACCGCCCATGGCTCGGTGCGCGGAGTCCATTCACTTACAAGGGCTACAATGAATGCTGTCGCGAGCTCAAAGCCAAGGCCGATGTCGATTGCCCTGGCGGGGTTCCCTTCGCATCGGTTTACGTACGATGCCACCGCCAGTGCGAGCACCAGCCCGACCAGCGCGAACACGCTTTCAGCTGAGTCCCAGGTGGGCGCACCGGGTGTCTTCGGCAGGATCCGTCTGACTCCCTCGTTCATCACGAGTACGAACACCCACAGCGCCGCGATCGAGAACGCGGCCACTCGAACGCGCGCCCGCGCGCGTTCGAGGATATCGGCGGGAAGAGGAGTGCTTCCGCTGGAAAAAATGCCACTCGCGCTCGATGTCCCGAGCGAGGTGGCTGGTCCTATCGTGATGTCTGCGTCGGTAGTCATGGTGGTGTCGCTATTACCGAATGCTAAGACACCAGCCAGGCAGTAGCAAAGTTAAAGCGTCCTCGTCTCACTCTCTTGAAGCGATCCGTCTCAATGCCTGCACGGCCTGGACTGTTTCGGCACTCGGGAGCGCTCCTTTCACGACAGCCTGCACCAGCTTGTCATCACGGTCGTACAAGTCGTTGCCGAACCACAATTGTCCGTCCCGAATGTATGCAGTCCCATACGTTATGTAGACGGGCAGCTTGCGGGGCAGGTTGATCCGCCGGTCATCCCCGCCGGTCTGCATCTGCTGCTGCACCTTACCGGCGTCCCACCCGAGCACCCATTGCGCCAGCTCCGCCGGCTTTTCGAGGCGAATGCAGCCGTGGCTGAACGCGCGCACGTCTTTCTCGAACAGCTCATCCTGCGGCGTATCATGCAGGTAGATGTTGAAGTTGTTGGGGAAAATGAATTTCACGAGGCCGAGTGAGTTCTTCTCACCCGGCGTCTGACGGATGCGCCGCGTGCCCTTTTCCGACCAGAACTCGTAGTTGTTCGCCTCCATATAACCCGGGTCAGATGCAATCTTGGGAAAAAGCTCCTTCTCGGCGATGTCCGGTGTCACGTTCCAGTACGGTCTGAATACGACAAACTCCATCGAGTCCGAGAAGACCGGAGTGACACGTCCTTCGTACTCCTGACCGACGATCACCTTCATCTCCAGCACCGGCTTCCCGCCATCCCACGCGGCCAGCCGGAACGCCGTCACGTTGACATGGATGTACCGTTTGCCGAAAGAGCGGGGCAGCCAGCGAAGTCGCTCGAGGTTCGCGGCGATCTGCGCAGTACGGTACGCTGCCGAAAGATTCAACGCCTCCAGGGTTTCGCCGCCCAGCGAGCTGTCGACGACAATGCCGTGGCGCTGCTGAAACAGGGCGACGGCAGAAGCAAGTCCCCGATCATAGACCGTTGCAGCAGTCGCGGTCTGATTCGTCTGGCTCGCGGGGCGCGCTACCGGAGCGGGCGCTGCGGCCGGAACGATCCCTTCTATGGTAAGACGATTGCGAAGCGCAGAGAGTCGAGCGGAGCTGGCACGATCGCCGGGCTCGAGCGCCTCACCTTTGGGCACTCCCGGCCATCCTCCCTTCGCGGCGATTCGCTGAAACCTGTCCAGCTCACGTCGCAAAGCGGTGTAGTCGGGGTCCTGCGGCCGCATGGAGGCGATCGATTTTTCCAGCGCGGGGTTGCGAAGGCCTCGAGCGAGAGCGCTGTCGACGTTCTCTTCCTGAGGATCGATGTGCCAGCTCTGGGCAACCGACTTCGGGTCTACCTGACCAGTCAGGTAATCCTCTCCCAACGCGGAGTATGCGGCAGTGAGAACGATGTCAGCTTCCGCGAGCTGTTCCGCCGTCGGATTGGCGGACTGCTGCACAGTGGAAATCGTCTGCGCCAGGGCACCCACGGGGTAGGCGTCCATTCGCATTCCATCCTGCTCCGCCTGTAGCACAGCGGTGCTGAGCGCGAATGTGCGGTCTTCATACAACCCGTCATTGGCCAGCCATAGAGCATTGTTTCCGTACAGCTTGTAGAGACGCTTCGTGTGTCCCCACTGGTCGTCGTCTATTCTGGGCGGCGGGGCTGATGCGAGGCGCTTTCGCATGGCAGCCTCGATAGCGCTGGCGCGAACTCCTTTCACTGATGTCAGCTTCGCGGGGGACCACGTTGCGTCCGTGTCGTTGACCCCCGCCGCCGTGCCGGCTTTGTCTCGCGAGCAGGCGGCAATGGCGGCTATGGCTAAAGCGATCGCCGTGTACTTCGATACTTGCATGAGGCCTCTAGGTCGGTTCCGATGTTACGTCTATTACCCCGGCGATCGCGTGGAGTACCGCGGAGGGCGAGAAGCGCGCCAGACTACGTGATCTGAATGCACCCCCGGTATGCCTCTGCCTTTACAACTCTCTGACAAGAATCTGCGCAAAGCCTGACAACGGTGCGCCGCTTCCATCGTTATCAATCACGCGGAGGGAGCATTCCAAACCTTTTTTTCTTTGTCAGAGTCCAAGTTTTCGCGCCACACCGCCAAGCCACGAGCGGGTATCGCGCCGGCAACCCAAACACCCCCTGATTGTATGCGCAAACACCGTCCATTCCGAGTTCTTTGGTCGAGCACCGTTAGCATCTCCGTCTGCCTTGCCGTAGCGTCAACAGCCGGCGGGCAAGCGGCATCGGGAGGTGTTCATCCGACTCCGGCACCGATGGTGGGTGCAGCTCGTCTCACATCGGCGATCGAGCTGGACGGGAAGCTGAACGAGGAAGTCTGGCGAACGCCGACCCCCGCCACGGGCTTTCGCCAGTCGCAGCCGGACGAGGGAAAGGACGCGACACAAAAGACGGAAGTGCGGTTCGCCTATGACGACGATGCGGTTTACATCGGTGCACGGATGTTCGACGACAAGGGCGCGGCGGGGGTGAGGAGCCGGCTCATGCGGCGTGACGCGATGACCGAGAACGACAGCGATCTCATCCAGGTCATATTCGACAGTTATCACTCGCACAACTCGACCTACAACTTTCAGGTGAACCCGGCGGGCTCCAAGCGCGACGCCACGGGTGGTGACGCCACCTGGGATCCGGTCTGGCAGACGGCGACCCACACGGATTCCCTCGGCTGGACTGCCGAGTTTCGCATTCCTTTCAACCAGCTGAACTTCTCACGTGCGGTCGATCAGACGTGGGGAATTCAGATTGTCCGCTTTGTGCATCGATTGAACGAGCGGACGCATTTTTCCTGGTGGCCAAATAACGAATCCGGCGGGCCGCAGCGTTATGGGCACCTCGAGGGAATAAAGATTTCGGAGCGGCCGCGCGGCATGGAAGTCATGCCGTACACTGTCGCCCGCGCGCGATACATACGGCCGCTGGATCCAACCAATCCGTTCACCAAGGACAACGACCGCGACTATCGCGTCGGCGGAGATCTCAAGTACCGGCTCACCTCGAACCTCACGCTCAACGCCGCCATCAATCCCGATTTCGGGCAAGTAGAGGTCGATCCAGCCGTCGTCAACCTGTCCGCGTTCGAGACATTCTTCTCCGAGCGCCGGCCGTTTTTCATCGAGAACCAGTCGAACTTCGGATTTGGAAACTTCAGCTGCTTTTTCTGCAGCAACGTGTCGAATCTCCAGATGTTCTACACGCGCCGCATCGGACGCTCCCCGCAGCTCTTTCCTTCCGGGAAGTATGTGGACCAGCCGGAGAATGCGACGATTCTTGGCGCGGCGAAGGTGACCGGCCGAACGTCCAACAATTATCTGATCGGAGTTCTCGATGCGGTCACGCGGCGTGAGCGGGCGAGCGTGATCGTCCAGAGTGAGAGCGGGCGGGAACAGTTCGAGCGTGAAGTCGAGCCGCTCACCAACTATTTCGTGCTGCGTCCGCGCAAGGAATTCCAGGGCGGAGCGTTTTCACTTGGCGGCATGTTGACGTCGGTCGACCGCTTCACCGACGACTCTCTGGCAAAGCTGCGGCTGCCGAAAAATGCGCGCAGCGCGGGCCTTGACTGGTTTGCCTCGAGGAACAATCGCACCTACACCTTCATGGGTCAGTTCGCGCTGTCGGACGTCAACGGATCGGCAACTTCGATAGACAGGTTGCAGCGTTCCAGTGCGCGCTACTTTCAACGACCTGATCGCGAGGGTGGAAGCAACGGGGTGTTCAGTGCCGAGTATGACCCCAGCGCCGACCAGCTGAGCGGCTACGCCGGCTACGCGCGTGTCGCAAAGGATGCCGGGACGTGGCTGTGGGAATCGATGGTGAACTACAGGAGCCCCGGGTTCGAAGTCAACGACATCTCGTTCCTGAGCAAATCCGATTATGTGTGGATGAACACCAACGTCGCGCGATCGATCACCAAGCCGGGTCCGATATACCGAAACTATTTCGCGGTTCTCAGCGCGCAGCAGGAGCTGAGCTACGACGGATACGTCACAGACCGCCAGTTCGCCGCGGGAATATTCGGGCAGCTCAGGAATTTCTGGCAGGCGAACGCCTTCATCATCCGCACGCCGGAGAGCTTTGATGACAGAGCGACCCGCGGCGGGCCGCAGGTCAAGCGCTATGGCTACACCTACTACCAGACCTACCTGCAGACCGACGCGAGGAAGACGATCTCGTTGTCGTTCAATCCGAGCTACACCAACAGGGAGAACGAAGACGACAATTACAACCTCAACCTGAGCGTGACGTACAAGCCATCGTCGAACGTTCAGCTGTCTCTCGGTCCGACCTTCAACAAATCGTGGAGCGCCGCGCAGTTCGTGACGTCGAGCCCGGACTCCACGAATACCGCATTCTTCGGACGGCAGTACATCTTTGCCGGCCTCGAGCAGAAATCGCTGTCGATGAGCACGCGCGCCAACGTCACATTCACCCCGACGCTGACGCTCGAGGTGTTCGCTCAGCCGCTCATTGCCAGTGGCGACTACCGGAAATTCCGGACATTCATCGAGCCGAATCAGTCGGCGCTTCACGATTTCACTCCGGCCGAGATAACCTCGACTGGCGAAGGAGCCTCGAGGGTCTACACCGTCGACAGGGACGGCGCGGGTCCGGCGCAATCGACGACCTTCGGCAACCCGAACTTCAACTTCCGGTCGCTGCGCGGCAACGCGGTGATGCGGTGGGAGTACCGGCCTGGTTCGACGCTGTTCTTTGTGTGGCAGCAGAGCAGGGCCGAGACGGCGCCATTTGGAAACTTCGACTTTTCGCGTGACCGGCAGGCACTTTTCTCGACGCATCCGGACAACATCTTCCTCGTGAAGGCCACTTACTGGCTGGCTTTCTAGAGGGAATCGCGTTGCAATGAGGCCCGCTCACGCCTACGCGGCGCGAAGCGCCAGGCGCTGCACCGGCACGCACCGCCGCTCACCTCGCGCGAGCCAATCCGCATCTACCACATCGAACTACACAGATCTGAGATCTCAGTAGCATAGACTGACCGTTGCGAGACAACTGCAAGCTCTCGCAACTCCTGAAGAAGGCGAGATCGGGCGTGCCGATAACGAGGGTTTCCCTGAATCCGCGTCCCCGTGAGAATTACACGATGACGCGACTGGTAATACTGCCGCCATCACGTTCAAGAACATCCATAAACGTCGTGATTTCATCGGGGAACAACGTGAACTCGATAAGCTGCTTCGCGACGATTCACCGCGCGAGCTAGCATATTAAAATTGGTTTGAGCGTCGTCCGGTCGTGATGCTCGCCCTGGGCTATCGCACCCTAAGGCCTCACGTAGAGATTCATTCCGAGGACGCTAGGATATTCATACCAGATTTTCTCGCCGAACTCGCGGACGGTAGTTGGGGCATTTTCGAACTGAGAACCCCTCAAATTGCTCCACCTTCGCGTGCGACCATGAGCGCTCTCGTGCCTCGAAACGTCGCGCTCGCGCTCGTCGCCGTCTCGGCCGTCGCATCGGCTCAGCGGCCACAATCGCGACGAGACCTCCCCGTAGCCGTGGCACACGGGAACGTCGCGTCAGCCGGCGTAATGCGCGCCGGTGTGCTCTCGCTCGCCCTCGTTGCGCAGCCAACCCGCTGGCATCCCGAAGCGAACGACGGCCCCTCCATCGATGTGGAAGCGTTCGCCGAGGAGGGCAAGGCGCCGAGTATTCCGGGTCCATTGGTTCGCGCGCGCATGGGCACGCGGATCAATGCGACGGTGCGCAATGCGCTCCCCGACACGCTCCTTGTCTTCGGACTGACGGGTACCGCCGCCGACACGATCCGCGTCGCGCCCGGTGAGACCGAACGCGCCGGTTTCACGGCGGGAGCGCCGGGCACCTACGCCTACGGCGGCGCCACGATCGTCGGCGATTCGCTCCATCTCCTCGGCACGGGGAACCAGCTGCTCGGCGCGCTAGTTGTGGATGGCGCGAACCCACAACCGGATCGCGTTTTTGTCATCAGCATCTGGCCGCCGTTGCCGGGACGGTTCGTCATGGCCATCAATGGAAAGTCGTGGCCGCATACCGAGCGGCTCGATGTGGCGGTGGGAGATTCGGTGCGCTGGCGGGTGGTCAACGGAACGCGCGGGCGACACCCGATGCACTTGCACGGCTTCTACTTTCGCATCGATTCGCGCGGCAGCTGGTTCGCCGACACCGCCATGAAGGGCGCGCGCCCACACGTTGTCACCGAATCCGTCCCGTCCAGGGGAACGTTCACGATGACGTGGGCCGCGGAACGGCCGGGCAACTGGCTCTTCCATTGCCACGACGCACTACATACCACCTGGCGGCTCCGCTACAACCTCATCGGCGAACGGCCACCGGCCACGCCTCCCATGCACGACGCCGCGCATCACGTGGAGCACGACATGTCGGGGCTCGTGCTGGCCATCCGTGCCCGCACCACTCGTAAGTCGCTGGCGGTCGCACCCCGCGCGCCATCGCGGCGCCTGCGCATCGTCGCAACCGAGCGCCCGGCCGTCTATAAGGCCCAGCCTGGCTTCAGCTACATCGCGACGAATGGCGACGAGCCGGCGCGTGACTCACTGGTGATCCCTGCACGTCCGCTGATTCTCACGCGAGGGCAGCCGACCTCAATCACCGTCGTGAACCGGCTCAGCATTCCCACCGCCGTGCACTGGCACGGCATCGAGCTCGAGAGCTACTACGACGGCGTTGCCGGATGGAGTGGCGACAGCGTGAGGCGGGCGCCGCTCATCGCGCCGAACGATTCGTTCATGGTGCACATGACGCCTCCGCGCGCGGGAACCTTCATTTTTCACGCGCATGCCGACGACATGCGACAGATCGCCCTCGGCTTGTACGGACCGCTCATCGTCCTCCCGCCGAGACAGCGCTGGGATACCGCGAGGGACCACGTCTTTCTCGTGAGCCAGCTGGGTCGGGGGCCCGGCACCCTGCTGGGAGTGAACGGCAATACGAGCACTTCGACGATGACGCTCGCCGCCGGAGTGCGACACCGCCTTCGATTAATCAACATCAGCGTCGAACACGATGCCGTATTCACACTGGTTGGCGGCGCGGCCACACTCCGGTGGAGGGCTGTCGCCAAGGACGGCGCGGATCTCCACGCGCAGCACAGCATCGTGCAACCGGCCGTGGTACAGATCGCGCCGGGAGAGACGTACGACTATGAGCTCACCTTGCCCGCGGGCGAGTACCGGTTGCACATGAGGAGCCGCAACGACGTCGACGTCCGGATCATCGTGCGATAGCGTTCTCGCGTGCGCACCACCGCATCACGATTCGCTGCGCGTGGCGACATAAACAACGAAAAGGGGTTTGCCGAGGTCTGTGTCTCGCGCTGTCCTTCATTCGCAACGTTGCGGATGTCGCTCTGTGGCGTGCGGAACCTTCACTCGGGCGAGACATGGGAACGATGCGGACGTGCGCGCTGCAGCTTAGGGCCGCGGGCGAGGCGGCTAGTTAGGTTAGAGAGCGGAGCGCCGCCGGCTCCCTCGCATGCCCCAGATGCGCCGGAAGGTTTAACCCCGCCACCAGAGAGCGCGAACCGAAAGCCGAGCAGCATCTCGCACTTACTGTAGAGACGAGTGACAAACGAAAGCGACAAGCTCCATCGCAGGGCTTGACGCGAGGCGCCGCTTCACAGAAAAAGCTGCAAGCGAGGTTCGCAGAGTGCCCGCGCAGGGGCACGCTCAAATAGATCGCTTGTCAGCTTCGAGTAGTTGGGCGGCTGGTCGCGATGCCGACCGGTTGCTATCCGGCGCCGCGGCGGCCGGTCGCGCGCGGCGTCCCCAGCAGTCTCGCGCTCTCTCAGCGCTCACCACTCACTGCACGCGAGACGGCCGCGTGCACTGTCATTGTCACTCCGGGGCAGGTGTTCGGAAATGGCCGGTAGTCCGATTGCCTCTTGAAGGCCGCGCGTTAGCGTCGCCAGTCGTTGAACCTTCGAGCATCGACATCCAGACAGTGTCCCTGCGCCTCGCCTCCACGGAACGAGTCGTCAAGCCTGACGCTCCTCCGGTTCGCTGCTGCCATTCGGGTGACCACTCGTTCCGCTCCGCCGGAGTTGCGCCCGTGAGCCGAAAGCAGAGCTTTTGGCTCGGCGCCGAGGGCCGTTTCTCGCTTACTTCGCGCGCCGCAGGTGCCTTGATCGAACGACGACCAGGGCGGCTGCGACCGACAGACCCATCGTCACTCCGACATAGGTTGTCCCGATGACCAAGCGTTGCGTCCACGCAGCGACAAAGGCCGTAATGACGGCCACGACGACCACGAGAACCAGAGTGACCAAGCTTGATTTCGTCTCTGCGTTGTAGAGCATGATCTGCCTCCCTTGTCGCGCTGCCATGTATGTGGACTGACCGGCACCTACCTCGTTCCTACCTGTGAGTCTGCTTAACGTTACCACCCGAGCGAGCCAAAGTCCGCAGCAGCGGTCGAGTTAGAGGCCGACGACGATGTATTCGGCGTGGGAGGTGGACTGGGATGGGCAGACCGTCTTCTATCATGCCTTCGATGTGCAGATCGCTCACGGCCTCCGCAGGCCCCGCTATTGAATGTGAGGTTTCGAGGTTCTCTTCGCTCAGCAATAGACGAATCAATCGACCGTCCGCCCCGGATAGTCACTAACGATTTCAACACGCTCTAACCGGTCTTGATCTCGTAGAGGAAGGGTCTGGCGACGCAACGGGGAGCGGTAGAATCGAACCGCACCACATCCGCCACGCCAAGAGAGCCGAATTCGACACTCCTGAATGTTTCGACGTCAACCGTGTTTGTCTTCGCGACTTCTCGTGCGGCGTTGATCTGGCCATTCATAACAACCATGACGCCCTTTCCGATCGCTTCCGGCGAAACGGCCACTCGCACCGCGTTCATCAAATTGCGCGGACCATCAGTATCGAAATGGGACGCCGCACGCTGAGCTCCTGCGAGGACGACGGGCTTCGAACCGGTGATCGTGAGGTCCAAAAAGTATGCAGTCTCCTCCATCGTGTCGGTACCGTGAGTGACCACACTCCGACCACCTGGGGATCCTCTAAAAGTGTATTGGCCCGCGCAGCTAGCTTTCTCCAGATTTGCGGAGTCATGTTCGGGCGATCGTGCACGCGTGGAAGGCTCAGCAGCGACTGCATCAGAGATTCAATCATTTATCGTATAGAAAGCGTCCGCAAATTGCCGCAGTAGCGATCGCCCGCGAGCTCGTTGGTTTTCTCTGGGCCGTGATGCAGGACTCATCAGTCGGACATCAAGCAGCATGATCACCATGGTCGTGGTCCGGCGTGTGGCGTCGAGGCTCGATGTGCGAGCATTCTCGAAGGCGTTATGCGGCCCGTGCAGTTATCCGCAGCGGGATCCCCGAGCCTGGAATGAGCCAGCTCCCGACGAATCCAATTCTTGCCGCGCTGCCGGAGCACTCCGGTAATCGGCGTAGATCAGCAGGATCAACCGTCGATGCTGCCTCGCGCCCATGCCGTACCGCGACCACTGCAATGCAAATGACCTTAACGAACTCTTGACACCAGCCCAGTCATATCAACGCCCAAGTTCAGCTGCAAAGCGGCCCACCCCGAATTGTACTGGCGTACGACCGCTGGGCCGCTTTGTCAGCTGCAACGACTCGTTAGGCCGCCGCCTAGGCGTCCGTCCGGCTCCGCTCCCATCGTGTGTAGGCGGTCATCAGCGCCACGAGTATCGCCCAGCCGAGGAGCGCACCCGTCGCGTCTGGCAGGAGGTCGCGGAGCCGGCAGTGCCCCGCGCCCGAGGCGCCCTGAGCCAGCTCGACGAGCGCTCCGATAACCAAAGTGAGCGCGAACGCCTCGACACCCCCCCGCCGCCTCGCATGCGCATCAGCGACCGCCCACCGAAATTGGGCGCGAGCAAGGAAGTAGCAGAAGACGAAGAGTAGGATGTGCGGCGTGTTCCGGAATGAGTGGAGCGCGAGCGCCGGCCCGACCAGGAGCTCGCACGCGGTCGGGACGAGCGGCCGGGCCGGCCAGCCTGCGCGGAGCGCGAAGGAAAACAAGCCGAGCGCGATGAAGCCGGTAAACGCCGAGCGCCGCCACTGGAGCCTGGGAGCGAGGAGGGCGCCGGCGAGCAGAAAGACAGACAGGACGCGGACTGTCAGCTTCATTCGCTCGTTAGACGCCACTTGGCGCACCACGGGGGGTCCCGAAGATTGCCGATCGGTCGCCGGCGTACGATGACTCTACTCTTGCGTGAACCGAAGCGTATTGCCGTCGGGATCGTCGACATAGAACTCGCGTGTCCCCCACGTCTGGTCGATCGGACCCTCGTGAACGGGGGAGTCCGGATTGCCCGGCGTCCGCAGGCCCCGCTCTCGGAACTTGCGGAACAGCGCGTCAAGGTTGTCCGTGGTGACCACAATTGCTTGGCCGAACTCGCCGTCGCCCCGATGACTCGAGAGAAAGAGACGGCCTCCGTCGCGCGAAAGGACGCAAAATGACGCATCGGCCAAATCGTCATCTCCATCCACGAGCTCGAAATCGAGGACGCTGGTATAAAACGCCAGCGACTGGCGCATTTTGCTGCAGCGAACCGTCGGGATAATCGCCATCAGGCCTCCTGCGCCTTTCGTGCGGGTGCAGTGTGTGCGTCTAAGCCAATTTGACAGAGATTTTATGCTGCAAACTGCAGCGAAACGCAACAACCCCCGCTGTCTAAGTCAACGTGCCATTGGAATGAATTGATTGAAGCGCTTGCGGTATAGCGAGATAGCAACCAGCGCGATCGTCTCCCCATATTTAGACAGTGAGTCCGCGCTGTCTAATCGCGCGCGCCTCTAAAATCCTGCAGAGGACCCGCCCAGCAAGGCACTAAAGACCTCGGGGAAGAGCTCCGGTGGAGCCGCCCGCTATTCGCGCCCAGGTCGCGGCGTGACGTTCGGTCGATCACGTTCGGGTTGAGGCGCGACCTTGAGGCGGACAGTCGAGCCACCGACACTGATTGTGATGGTATCGCCCAGCCGCTCGACGTTCGCGCCCGCGGCGCTCCACACTTCGATCGAAACGTCGTCCAGCCGTCCGGTATAGCGGAGCGGTCGAGTCCTTGCGGCAGCTGCCCTGGGAGATCTTGCCGCAATTGCGGCCTGAACCTCAGGCCGCGATGTGAGCACCATCTCCCGCGTAAGCGATACCCCATTCCGAGCGACGGTTAGCTTCACGCGCTGTCCCGGTTTAACTGCACCGAACCTGCGTGCGCCGTTCGCGGTCAGTATGGAAACCCCGTCGATATGGGTGATCCTGTCGCCGACGCGCAGTCCGGCGCGTCCTGCAGGGCTGTCACCGGCAACCCGGGCGAGGACGGGCTCGTTCCGTGATTCCCAGACTGGCGCGTCGTCGTTACTGTTCTGCGCCCATCCGCAGTCGTTGCAGCGAATGGAAAAGCCGAACCACCCGGACGGCGACGGCCATCCGCTCGGCGGGACTGGCGGGACTGGCGGGAGCGGCGGGATTGGCTGTAGCGGCTGGAGAGGTTGCAACGGCTGGACAGGTTGCAGCGGCTCGAGTGGCTGCAAAGGTTCGCGAGGCTCCAATGGCTCCAGGCCCTCCATGTATTCGAGAGCCTCCAGGCGCTCGCGCCGCGGGGCGCGAAGACCTCGCGGGCTTGTTGCTGGTGAAGCGGGCGTGGGGGGAACGGTTTGCCACAGCGGCACCGACCTCTCCGGCACTACGACGCCCGGCCTTCTGGAAAACGGTGGTGCCGGGGCTGCCTCCATTGCGGGGGGAGCAGGCGGAGCGGGTGACGCTGGCGGCGCAGGTACCGCCGGCGTGGTGGGTTCGACTGGAGGAAATTCCTCCCATCCACTCAACAACGTCGGCCGCGTAGTGCGCCATACTTCGGCTCGTGCGCGAGCGGCGTGCGGAGTCAGTGCGCCGATCGCCAGGGGATTGTCATGTGACGTGGAAGATGGTGTGACCCTGACACGCAGCGTCCTTCCCCCTCGCCGAATGCCGAATGTGACCGCCTGAAACGGCCGCATCTGCGCGAATCGCCGCCCACCTTCGGCGCTAAGGACGGATTCGCCGTTCACGTCGACAATGCTGTCACCGCGCAGGATCGCGCCGTAGGCAGGCGTACCCGGCTCGACGTCAAGCACGATCGGAATCGATCTGAAGGTGAAATTCCGTGGCACTCCATCGGCGCCGAGCTGCAGGGTGCAATCACACCGCATGTCGGTCACTCCGAGCAGCGCTACGACGCGCGGTCGCGGCGGCGCTGAAGGCTGCGCTCGGCCCCGAACGGGAATGAAGGCGATCGCCACCACGAACACGCCAGCGATACCGGCAATGGACCGGCGCATATTCTGTCGCTGGCCGCGGCCGGGCGATCGCCTGCGGTACACCGGGGCGGTGATCACAGCCACATCTCCCTCTCGGCGACCACGATTGCTCCTCTACGCACAACCGCGGTGGCCGCGGGCGGTGTGATCGCCGGAGAAGCTGCAGCGGGTTCAGCGGTTGTCGGGCCAACAGCAGCAGGTGCGGAGGCGCCGGCGCGCTGCGGCTCAGCTTCAGGAAGAACCAGGTATCGACCGGTCGCAACTCCGCCGGCGAACAGGCCTATCGCTGCCGCGGCACGCAGTGTCGTGCGCCTCCAGCCGCGGCTGGAGATAGGCGGGGCGCCGAGGTAACCCTCGGCCCGGAGCGCGCGCACCACGCGTTGTTCGAGAAGTTCTCCCGGGGCGCGCTCGCGTGGAAGCGCGGCAAATGCGGCGCGCTCGGCTTCGGTCAGCTCGAATTCTTCAGTTTCCATTTCTACTCCCTTCTGGTAAGAAGCGAGCGCATCACGCGTCTCGCCTTGAACAGCTGCGCTTTCGAAGTTCCCGGCGCGATGCCGAGCTGATTTCCAATTTCCTCGTGCGTGAATCCCTCTATGTCGTGAAGCACCAGCACCGCGCGGTATCCCGGAGCGAGGCGCCCGATCGCCGTCTCGAGATCCAACCGGTCTTCGTGTGACGGAGGGGGCGGGCCACTGACCTCGTCGTTCATGTCGATCTCCATTCCGCGCCGCTGCCCTCGCCGCATTGAATCGAGCGCCGCACGCAGGCCCACCGCACAGAGCCAGGTGGAAAAGCTCGACTCACCGCGAAACGTCACCAGCGCCGGATAAGCCCTGAGCCACGTATCCTGCACTACGTCATCCGCATCCACTCCCGAGCTCCCGAGAATCCGGGACACGAACTGAAGCAGGTGCGGGGTATGCCGACGGAAGAGCTCGCGAAACGCCCGCTCCACCCCCGCGTTAGCCGCCGTGATGAGCGCCGCGTCGCTGTCCGCGATGGTGAGCTCGGCTGGCGACAGAACAGTCTTTGGGGGAACCCGAAGCTCGGCTGTGGGGATCAAGCCCTGAATCGTGTCATACGTGATTGAGTCGTTGCGAACGACACAAGGGTTTGCCGGCGCGGGGATTCGTGATCAGGCAGCGGCGGCGATGCCGCAAAGAGTAGCAGATAAGAGTTGCCCGCGACACGGATCCTCTCGCATCGCGGGCTGGGTCTGGCCGCCCCCACAGCGCCAGACTTGTACTCTACGCTTCTACTTCCAGGAGCCGAGCTCGCGGAGCTGCGCGATAGACTGTCGCGGCAGCGAGATCATGGAGTTGCATTCGCCACAGACGCCGACGAGGATGTTCGAGTAAGTCACTCGCGAACGGTTCAGCTGGATGTCTCTGTTCTCGTAGCGGGCGTGGACCTGCTTTCCGCAAATCGTGCATGTCGTCGCCGCGACGTCGCCTTCGTTCCATGCTGCTTTCATAACGCCTCTCTATTGATACGGGCAGTGTGCAATTTCGGTTCTGCTCGTTGGACATACCGGCACTACGGATAGTTTGCAGTTCCGTGTCAGATTCGGGTGATTTTACCACACCCATACAAACAAGAGGCGCAGAGGGCCCGCGGCCACGCAGAATCCGCAGGGACGCAGAAACGCGGGAGAACCGCAGCAATACAGGCTCGCAGAGAGATTACTTACACTGCGGCGCGAGGGACCTCGCTCATCAGACCGACCAGGTTTCCTTCGGAGTCGCGGAAGAAGGCCATCCACAGATCGTGATCGGGCATCGGCGCGATGATACGCGGCTCATGTTCGATAACTACTTCGCGTGACAGCAGAGACTGATACGCCGATTGCAGATCACCGACGCGATAGTAGATGATCGAAGCAGGATGATCGAACTCGGGTTTCTCGGCGCGCGAGAGCATGAGGCGGACTCCTCCGCAGTCGAAAAACGCGAGGCCGGGAAATTCATAGAGCAACGTCATCGACAGCGTGTCACGATAAAACGCGGTGGCACGTGCCAGGTCCTGCACATTGATCGCGATCTGGCCGATTCCCTCGAGACGCAGACCATTCGCCGACTCTTCCATTACTCCTCCCGGTGTAGTGTCCGCCAATAGCGGTCAGGCCGCATATTCGTTAGCTTTGCTAACGAATATGCCACTTCACACATTCCATGCGCAATAGCCGCCGGCACGAAGTGGCCGACCAGCTGCACTCGGCGGCGATCCGACTTCTTCGCCGTCTGAGAAAGGCCGACGACGAAACGGGCATCACCGCGCCTCGATTGTCCGCGCTGTCAGTGCTTGTCTTTGCGGGCCCGCTGACTCTTGGTCAGCTGGCGGCGGCGGAACAGGTCAGGCCGCCGACGATGACACGGCTCGTCACGGCGCTAGAGAACGATGGTCTCGTGGTGCGACAGGTAGTCGCCGACGATCGTCGGAAGACAATTATCAGACCGACGGCAAAGGGCAGGCGGGTCATGGCACGCGGTAGAGCACGCCGTGTTGAGCAACTCGCAGCGCGACTCGCGAGCATGACGAGCGCCGAGCTCGCGGATCTCGAGAGTGCGGCTCTGCTGATGCGACGGATTGCAGCGATGGAAGAGAATCGCTGAAGCTCGGCTACGGTTTAGGAGCATCTCGTCAACCAGCGTCAACCAGCGTCAACCAGCGTCAACCAGCGTCAACCGGGTGTCGATCAAAGATTCTGGTTTCAGAACAAGGAGGGCCGTCGTTAGTATAAGAGATATGAATCGGCTGAAAGTTGCGCTTGCCTCATCGGCGCTGATGGTTATAGCAGGTGCTGTGCTGATCGGTGAGTTTCGCGGTGAGGGTCGACTTGGACAGGAGGTCGATGGCGTCGCGGCTCCCGCCGCATCGGTTCCCGTTCTTCCGGCAACCGTCGTCGTTGCGCGCAAACCCACAATCTCAGAGATCGTCGACCTCATACTGCGCGACCGGACCGGTGCGGGAAAAGCGACGGCAGAGGGCTCTCATCCAGTGGGAAGCGACGAAGGCAAGCTCGCTCAGGTACTGCGCCGGCACACCAGGGACGCTCGCCGGGCGGACCGGATTGCGAGCGCGATCGTGAGGGAAGGCCGGCGGCGCAACATCGGGTCGACTCTTCTGGTGGGCGTTCTGCTGACGGAGAACCCGTGGCTCGACCCCCGCGCTACGAGCTTCATGGGCGCCAGGGGCCTGATGCAGGTAATGCCGTTCCACTCGGGCAAGTGGGGCTGCAAGTCCGGCGATCTGTTCGACATCGACGCGAATATCTGCCACGGAGTGGCGATCCTCGCGGAGAATCTGCGGACTTCGAAGACGCTGCCCGAAGCGCTTTTAGGCTACAACGGTTGTGTCCGAGGCACGAATACGCCGGATTGCTGGAAGTATCCTTCGAAGGTTTTCCGGCATGCGCGGAGCAGTGCGGCAGATACCGGACCGATTGCCGGCGGCGTAGTGCCTTTCGCCTACCCCGAATCCGGCCCGAGGCGAATAGCTCCGGGCGCGAAAGTCGTCCGGCGGGGCAATATCATGCTGCCGAGAGAGTTGCTGGTAGACTGAGCGCCTCCGCTCATCCAGCCGCGTCCCAGTCCCCGCGCCCGCATGAGCGATCGCCTTCACCTGTCAATCAGATACAAGCTCGCGCCGGGCTGGTGACGGCGGGCATTGTCCTGCTTGTCGGTGCGATTTATTTCTGGGCAGTGTCGCGCGCGGTCAGGGCCTCGCGAGAGGCCGACCGCGTCACCGAGCTGTTACTGGAGCAGGAGCGGCTGACGTCAGGGCTTGCCGATTCGGAAACAGCGGCCCAGGGCTTCGAATAACTCGTCTTGAACTGAAAAACTCGAAACTGGAAAACCGAGCACCCAGAACATCTTTTCTGAAGTTCCCTCCGCAACGGTACATTGGTGCTTCAGCCTAACTGGATCCGGCAATGCGAAACCCTTATGCGCTCGTGTTCGGTCTTTGTGGTTTGTGCATGGTACCCGGTCTTTGCGAGGCCCAACTCACGAGCCCCGAAGCAAGTGCCCCGGTCGCAGCGGACGCTCGAGTACGACAGGTGCTTGGCCGCCTTCAACCTCAGATCGGCATTCGGGTCAGGTCGGGAGCAACTGTCACGGAGGGATCGGCCAAATCCCTGCAAGGTGATTCCATCCTTATCGGTACAGCGAATGGCACTGAGGTGCGTCTGCCGATCAGCGAGATCGATGGCCTCTGGTCGCGTGAAAGCTCGGGAGGTCGAGGCGCAATCGTCGCCGGCCTCTTCGGTGCGCTTTTCCTCGGCACAATCGTCTCGGTAGTTGAATCGTCAATCGACTCGACTTTTTGCGATCCCTTCGATTGCGAGAAGCAATCCGCATCTTCGCTTCCGCTCGCCATAGTCATCGGAGGAGCTGGGGGCGGAGCAATCGGGCTACTGATCGGAAGGACTATAAAGCGATGGAAGACGCGCTACCCTTGAGCAGGACTGAGACGCCTTCAGAACATCCTTTCCGCTTTTGGTCCGCAACCCTTCGGACGAGCTTCTCGGAAAAAAACTGCACGACACAGTACACTACAAGAAGAGGGATGGCTCGCCGTATCCGATCGAGGAATGCCCGATCTACGCAGCGTGCCGGACGGGCGTTCGCGCACGCACCGACGACGAAGTGTACTGGCGCAAGGACGGGTCACCGCTGGCCGTGGAATATTCGACTTCTCCCGTCCGGGGAGACGGAGAGCTGGTGGGCTCAGTGGTCGCTTTCGCCGATGTGACGGAACGAAAGAAGGCGCAGCGAGCGCTGGCGGAGAGTGAGGAGCGCAAGGCGGCGAAGCCCGCGTGATCGGAAAGCGCCTGGAGCTCCCGGCGAGGAGAAAAGATGGAAGCGAATTTCTTTCCGAGCTGACGATCACCACCAGCGAACCGGGCGGAGTGCGCTCGTTCACCGGAGTGCTGCGCGACATCACTGAACGCAAGGCGGCAGACGCGGAGCGCGAGCAGCTGATCAAAGCGCTCAACAGAAGCAATCAGGAGCTCGACCAGTTCGCCTACGTGGCGTCGCACGATCTCAAGGCCCCGCTGCGCGGAATCGCCATCTGTCACAGTGGATCGAGGAGGACCTCGGCGCCGCGCTCCAGGGGGAGAGCAAGACCCAGATGGATCTGCTGCGCGGGCGGGTGCACCGGATGGAAGCTCTGATCGACGGAATTCTGCAGTATTCGCGGGCGGGGCGCGTAAAGGCCAAGCCGGAGCTGATCGACGTCGGGATAATGGTGCGCGAGGTCGTCGAGCTGCTTTCGCCGCGCGAGGGCATCGCGGTGGACGTGATGCCGGAAATGCCGACCGTAAAAACAGAGCGTGTCCCCCTTCAGCAGGTATTCCTCAACCTGATCGGCAACGCCATCAAGCATACCGGCTCCGAAGAGCCGTTGATTCAGGTTGCCTGGAGGGACAGGGAAGCGTTTGTAGAGTTCTCGGTCTGCGACAACGGTCAGGGCATCGCGCCGCAGTACCACGAGCGCATATTTGGGATATTCCAGACACTGGAAGCACGGGACAAGGTCGAGGGTACGGGAATTGGCCTGTCCGTCGTAAAGAAGATCGTGGAAACAAAGGGTGGACGAGTGTGGGTCGAGTCCGACATCGGCCAGGGGGCTGCTTTCAGATTCCTCTGGCCGAGGAACGAGATTTCCGGGGAGTAAGGCGATGTCCGAGCGCTTGTTGAACATCCTCCTGGTGGAGGACGACGCGATCGACGTGATGAACGTCCGCCGCGCCTTCGAGAAGAACAACTTCATGAGTCCGTTGTTCGTGGCGGGAAACGGGCTGGAGGCACTGGAGATGCTTCGCGGTGACAGCATCCCCCGGGAGCGGTGCCTGATACTGCTCGACCTGAACATGCCGAAGATGAACGGCATCGAGTTTCTTCAGGCGTTGCGGGCGGACCCGGATTTGTCCAGCACACCGGTGGTAGTGCTGACGGCGTCGAACGACGATCAGGACAAGATCGACGCTTACAACCTCAACGTCGCCGGCTACCTGCTGAAACCGGTGACTTTCAATAACTTCTGCGAGCGCATGGCGACTCTGAACAAATACTGGGCGCTCGTGGAGATGCCGTAAGGAAATGGCCGATCAGGCGTTGAAGATATTGGTGGTGGATGACGACGACGTCGATCGCATGGCCGTGCGCCGTGCGCTCAAGACGACAGGCATCGCAGCAACTGTCACCGAAGCGAACAGCGCCGCGAGCGCGCTCGCGCATCTTGCGAAAGGCCAGTTCGATTGCGCACTGCTCGACTACCGGATGCCGGGAAGCGACGGGCTCGAGGTAGTTCGAAAAGCGCGCGAGCTTGGTTTGATGGTGCCATTCATCATGCTGACGGGCTTCGGCGACGAGCAAACCGCGGTGGATCTGATGAAAGCCGGCGCCGCGGATTACATCCCCAAGAACTCCCTGACGGCGGAGCGGCTCGCGCAAAGCCTGCGCGGAGTTGTCAGAGTTCACCAGGCGGAAGTAGAAGTGAGCCGTGCCGATGTCGAGCTCAGGCGGTACGCGATGCAGCTGCGGTCAGTCGCTCAGGCGGCAATCGAGATCAATGCGACGTTGTCGGTGGACGCGATGTTACAGGCCACGACGGAAAATGCCCGGCGCATCCTCAACGCGCGCCGGGCCGAGACGAGACTTACGGTCGAAGCTGCGGCGAGCCCCAGCGGGAACACCCTCGAAAGCCAGACCGCATTGTGGAGAGCAACCGCACCCGCAGAGGAAGAGCAGGAGCTGACCTCGTGGGCGGACGCTACTCGCGATGACATGCCCGGCATCACGCCGGAGATTCTCGCAATGCTCGCGGCAAACCCCGACGCGCCCGGCTTGCTCGACTCGACAGGATTTCACATACCAAGCACTCTCTCCGCGGAGCTCGTCGGGCGAAACGGAAGGATGCTCGGAGTAATCCAGCTTTGGGACAAGAAGGAAGGCGACTTCGATGATGCGGACGAGGCCATCTTGACCCAGCTCGCACAGCTCGCGTCAGTTGCCCTGGAGAACGCGCGTCTGTTCAGGGCGGCTCAGGACGCTACGCGCGCACGCGACGATCTGGTCGCGATCGTGTCGCACGACCTCCGCAATCCGGTGCATACCATTCACATGGCAGCATCGTTTCTGCTGGACATCGCGCCCGCGAACGACCGGCGAATCACCGCGCGGAGGCAGCTGGAGGTGATTCAGCGCGCCGCGACCCGCGCCAACCGGCTCATTCAGGACCTGCTCGATGTTGCGAAGATTCAGGCAGGTGGCCTGGCGGTTGACCCGATACCGGTCGAAGTGAAATCGCTGATGTTCGAGGCGGTCGAGGCAGCCACTCCGCTCGCTACCGCGAGAGAGCTCAAGGTTCAGTGCGAGATTCCCGATGCGACGCCGATGGTGGCATCCGACCGGGAGCGCGTTCTTCAGGTTTTCGCCAACCTCATCGGCAACGCGATCAAGTTCACGCCGAAGGGCGGCGAGATAAGAGTGATGGCGGCGCGGGAGAATTCCGAAGTTCGATTCACCATCGCGGATTCGGGTCCCGGCATTCCTCCCGAGCACCTGGCGCACGTGTTCGACCGTTACTGGCAGGCGAAGTCGACCGCGAAGCTCGGTACCGGGCTCGGACTGTCGATTGCAAAAGGTATCGTCGAGGCGCACGGAGGAAGGATCTGGGTCGAGAGCCCCCCGAGCAGTGGTGCGCACTTCAATTTCACGCTGCCGGCCGCCTAGGGCGGCCTGCAGCGTGAGAGGCGCAGAGGGGCTTCGCCACGCAGAGGCTGCAAGAGGCGCAGAATATCGCAGAGTAGTTCAGAACGGTTCGCGGCGCGGACCAGCAGTGACCAGCCGAATGCGGAATCAACACCGATGAACAGGTTCGCGACCGAACCACGGAGTTAGTCAGACAATGAGATCAAAGTTTCTTTTTGCGGGCGTACTCCTATTGAGCAGCGCTCCTTCGATCCTGAGCGCGCAGGCGGCGTGGCCGGTCATTCTTCGCAACGCGCGCGTCACTGTCGCGGTCGATACGGCAAACGTCCTCCGGGAGGATGACGGATCGTACATGACGCGCACGCGTTGGGATTACAAAAACCTCCGCGCTCTCGAGAGCAGACGCTCCTACATGTCCATGACGCAGACCGCCCTCGTGCGCTGCGGACCGGTGCGCATCAAGCGGCTGACAGAATCGTTCTATGCCGAAAACGGCGCAGTCGTTACTGAGGGAACTCCGCCCGATCCAGTCGACATTCAATACATGACATGGGACCGCCTGAAACTGGGGAGTGATGGATCGAAGGCGATGACGCAGGTCTGTGCGCTACTCAACCGGCGCGATCGACGGCGCTGATTCCAAAGCTTGGTTCGGAAGTTCCGCAGCGGGGGAACTTCGTATCGCACCGTATTGGCGTGGCTGCGATGTCGCTGACGGGATGGAGATTCGAGGGAGCGATGCCGAACGAGCCGAAGTTCGTGATCAGCGTGGCTCCGCATACGTCCAACTGGGATTTCTGTGTCGGCATCGCGGCCGTCTTCGCGCTCCGCCTGCGGGTCTCGTTCCTCGGAAAGGACACCCTGTTCAAGGGTCCCCTCGGCCTCTTCATGCGCTGGCTCGGCGGAATTCCAGTCGATCGTTCAGTGAGCCGCGACAGGGTTGCCGACAGTGTCCACGCGTTCAAATCCAACGAACAGCTGGTTCTTGCCGTCGCACCTGAAGGAACACGCAAACGGGTCGCCGAATGGAAGAGCGGGTTCTACTACGTCGCCCACGGAGCCGGCGTCCCCATCGTACCGGTTGCGTTCGACTATGGGTCGAGGGCGGTGCGAATCGGAGCGCCGATCATCACGTCCGGCGATCGCGCTGCGGACATCGCAACCCTGAAGTCTTTCTACAGAGGAGTCGTCGCGAGACATCCGGATCTGTTTCAATTGTAAATCCTTCCCGTCTCTTTCCCTTACCGCGGGTTTGCCAAGCGATGCCCCGCCGTTTTCTTTACAGTGACGGCAGATATGATCGCTCGTCGTGTCTCACACGTTCACGCGGGGCGGCAGGAATGAAGGCAGCATTTATGGCAGCGGTACTGTGCGTCGCGCTCGGAGAGTCTGTCGCCGCACAGGGCATCGATTCGCAGTGCCCTCCCGGCGGATTTCAGTCGAACGGGATTCCGGACAACACGAAGGTCGCTCAGGACGCCTGCCAGAAGGCGATCGACCTTTTCAAGTACGTCGCTCCGCAGCTCGGCAGCGTGCTCGCTGGTGGAAATCCAACTCAAGGCCTCACCGGCACGCTGGGTGGAATCGGGCATTTCGCCATTGGCCTCCGCGGCAATGCCCTCCGCGCTTCGCTGCCCGAGGTGGACCGGGTAGTTCCAAACACACGCGGCGCGCAGCAGAGCACATACTCTCTGGATTCGAAGCCCGCCGGCCTCGTCACCGCGGACCTGGCAGTTGGAGTACTTGGCGGACTTCCGCTCGGACTCACCAGGCTCGGTGGTGCGGACCTGTTAGTCACCGGGTCATACGTGCCGAACTACAGCAAGGGCGAGCTCGACATCGAGGCGCCTGGTGGCTCGTTCGAGCTGGGCTTCGGGGTGAAGGTCGGGTTGCTGCAGGAGAGCGCACTCGTGCCCGGTGTTTCGGTTTCGTACCTGAACCGCGAGCTGCCGCGCGTAAACCTCACTGGATCGTCGGGAGGCGACAGGCTCTTCCTCGACAGCGTAAGAGTGAAATCGAGCTCGTGGCGCGTTGTTACAGGAAAGAGCCTGCTGTTCTTCGGTGTGGGCGCCGGCTTCGGGCAGGACACGTACGACTCGAATGCGTCCATTCGCGTAACTGTCGCTCCTCGTCCGGCCACGGAAGGTGGATCCGGAGGCCCCGTGCAGCTCCGCCAGAAGCTCACGCGCAACAATGTCTTCGGCTCGATCTGGATTACGGCTCAGGTGCTGCGAATCGTCGCCGAGGTTGGACGAGTGAGCGGCGGAACGGTGGAGACCTACAATCAATTCGACGGAGCGCAGCCCAGCGACGGTCGCACTTACGCCTCAGTGGGCTTCAGCTTCGGCCGCTGACGGCAGCTAGTCGACGAACGCGCGAACCTGCGCGTAGGTGGTCCGATCCGTGATCAGCTGCAGGTGCGCGATGCACGCAGTCTGGTTGTTGGTCGCACCCGAGAGGACGACACTCTCGCCGGGATTGATGGTCGTGTCGCAGGGCGATCGCCACGTAGCATAGCGGGTGAGGCCTGGTGTCTCGTCGCCGGCATTCAGTGACGCAAGAAAGGTCGATCCCGGAACGATCTCTCTGCACGGCGTGAATGTGTCGCTGCAGTTGAGGGCCGCATCGGTGCCGTGATTGGGACCGCCGAGTGACACCCACGCGTCCACGCGCGCATCTCCGCCGAGGTTCTTGAGATAGTAGCGCGACGAGATGCTTCCCATGGAAAAACCGATGATGTCGACCTTTGTCGCTCCGGTCGTGGCAACGATCGCGTTGATCTGATCGCGAATCTCCTGCGCGTTCACGGCGTTGGAGGTGACGAAGCTGTAGTCGTAGGCGTACAGCTCGCTGTCGGTCCAGCCATCCGCCTTGAAGCTCGCGATCATCTCGTTGAGGTTGCTCTTGTTTCCGCCATATCCGTGGACGAAGAGGATCGGGTCGTGCGCAAGGTCCGGAAGGTCGATCGGGCCGGTGCCCGCGTCAGAGCAGCCAGCAACGACACCGATGGCAACGGTGATGACGGCGTTTCTGATCCTTGTGACGTTTTTCGGCGCCTGCATTAAGTGACGATTAAGGATGGATTCGTTGTGTCTTCAAGTTTAATACTGGAACGCCGATCGGCGAATCGTGGCAGGGGGCTTGCCTGTTGTAGGCCGTTGTTTCAATCCGGAGTAACGCGGCCATGAAGATGCAACTTCTCGAATCAACGCCCAGGAAACAGAGGAGCACGGGCACTACGATATTCAGCGTCGGGTTTCATTCCGCGCTTCTGTTCTTCGCGATTTACGCGACGGCGAGAGCCGGCATTCGCGAGGACAGAGAGCAGCGTGAGCAGAAGGTCAACTTCGTCAAGGTAAAGCCGGCCGAGCCCCCTCCAGTTGAGGAGAAGAAGCCTGAGCCACCGCCTCCGCCCAAACCCAAGGCGCCGCCCAGGCGGACCGAGCACACACCAGCTCCACTGCCGCCGGCGCCGAAGGCGGAGATAGCGCCTCCGAAGGGTTTCAAGGTGCTCGAAGCGCCGATCAATATTCCGACGACCATACCAACGGTGGATCTGTCGGCGAAAGTGACCAATGAAGCTGACTTCAGCGGAAAGGGCGCCGTCGGTGGGAGCTCCACGGGCAAGGAAGGAAGCACCGGTACGAAGGAAGGTGCTGAGGGCGGCGTTGACACCAACAAGAACTACGCAGAGTTCGAAGTGGAGCAGCAGGTGAATGCGATCTCGGGGCTCGTGATTCCCTATCCCGAAGGCCTGCGATCATCGGGAGTCGAGGGTGAAGTACTGGCGGAGTTCGTCGTCAACGAGAACGGACGAGTCGAAGCTAGCACCTTCAAGATTCTGAGCTCGTCCAACCCGATGTTCACCCAGGCGGTGAAGAACGCGCTGCCGAAAATGCGTTTCCGGGCGGCGAAAATCGGAAGCACCAATGTATCGCAGGTGGTGCAGCAAGCGTTCGTATTCAAGCTCGATAGGTAATTGCTGATGTAGAAAACGGATAACGAGGATGAAGCGGATGAGGGGAATAACAGAGTTGGGTCGGCTGTAGTTCCCCAATTGCATTGTTTGGGGTTCTAACCGATCCGTTCGTTCAATCCGTCTCCCCTTAATTGCTTCTATTCCGAACCCGTCCGCGCAATCCGCTTTTCCCGTTTCTAATCGGCTCCATCCGCCCCATCCGCGCAATAAGTTTCCCAGTAGTTTGAGCTCCTCACTACCGGGATCGAGGCCAGCGTGGAAGTGTCTTGCAGATTTGGATTGACGGCGATGGCCGTCGCGTTGCTCGTGCTGTCGCCCGCAGCGTCGCGCGTCCACGCCCAATTCGCCCCTCCGGTTTCCGGCAAGCGCGCGGCGAGCCTCGCCATTCGCAACGCGACGATTGTCGATGGGAACGGAACCCCCGCGTCAGGCCCCGCAGACATCATCGTGCGAGGAAACAGGATCGCGGAGATACGATGGCTCGACCCGGTAGCACTCCAGGGCGGCACGGTTCGGCGCACTCCAGCTGATACCGAGATAGATGGCACCGGCAAGTACGTTCTTCCCGGATTGATCAACGCGCACGCTCACGTGCAGGATGAACGCGGCGGAATTTCTCAGCCTCTCGACTACGAGCTGAAGCTGTGGCTCGCGTCGGGAATAACCACCGTTCGCGAAGTCGGCGCCGATACGACTCGCAAGGTCATCGACCTTCGTGCGCGGAGCGAGAGAGGCGAAGTCGCCTCGCCGCGCATCTTTGTCTACGCGCGGTTCGCGGCGCCCCCGGCTCCTCGCACGGTTGAAGCGGTTCGAGATCGCGTCCGCGAGCTGAAGCGCATGGGGGCGGACGGGATCAAGAGCGTCGGCATCGACCGCGATCTCATGACCGCGATGCTGGACGAAGCCCGCAAGGCCGGATTGCGTGTGGCACACCACGCCGGTGTCGAAGAAACGAACGCCTGGGACGACATCAAGCTCGGCACCACCAGCATCGAACACTGGTATGGGATTCCAGACGCTGCGCTCAAGGACGGCGTGCAGGGTTTTCCGTCAAGCTACAACTATCGCAACGAAGTCGATCGCTTCCGCTACGCAGGGCGCCTGTGGCGTGAGGCCGATTCAACGAGGCTGCTGGCGGTGCTGGATGGCATGGTCGCGGCGAAGGTGGCGTGGGTTCCCACTCTCGACATTTACGAAGCGAGCCGCGACCTGCAGCGGGCACAAACCCAGCCGTGGTTTCAGGACTATCTGCACCCCACGCTCGAGGAGTATTTCAAGCCCAACCCCGGCAACCACGGTTCCTACTTTCTGGGTTGGACATCGACCGACGAGACGTTCTGGAAGGAGAACTACAGGATATGGATGAACGCGCTCCGGGAATTCGAGAGGAGGGGCGGGCTGATCGGCGCGGGTGACGACGCCGGGTTCATCTACCAGCTCTATGGATTTGGTCTCATCAGGGAGCTCGAGCTGCATCAGGAAGCCGGCTTCAGCCCGATCAAGGTGATTCAGCACGCTACCGGCAACAACGCGCGCATACTGGGCGAAGAGTCACGGCTCGGCCGGGTCAGAGTCGGTTACCTCGCGGACCTGATCGTGGTGAATGGAAACCCGCTGGAGAATCTGAAAGTCCTGTATCCCACAGGAGTCGAGGAGATAAGGGATGGACGAGCAGTGCGCACCGGCGGGGTTCAGTGGACGATAAAAGATGGGATCCCATATAATTGCGCGGCGCTGCTGGCTGACGTAAAAGGCATCGTGTCAGCTGCGCGATCAGCGCGGCGGCGCTAGAATCAGTTGCGTCCCTTGAGCGACGGCCACACTTGTTGAAGCGTCGCGCGCGGACGCCGCGCGACGTGAATGGGGATGTCCCGCTCTTCCGACACCGACCACGGGTGAGTGAAGCGCCCCGCTGGCTCGATGTCCTCGAAGAATGGCTTCAGATCTTCGTCGTCGATCCCTACCGTCACCGCCACTTCGCCGGGCTTCGAGCCCGGTCCGAAAAACCAGTACGTGCCGGCGGCGCTGATTGCCGGCGGCAACCCGTAGCGCGGACCATAGTAGTCGATCGCGCCTGCCTCTCCGTAATTGTCCGCGATGATCACGGCCCGCGCGCGATCCTCGGGGGGCAGGCCATTGTACACCTCCGCGACAGCGGCCACCTGCTCCGGCCAGCCCAGCATATCGGCGTAGTCCTGCGGTAGCCGGTCCAACTCTCCGCGGTTCGTGCGAAGAGCCGACTCGGCGCCGATCGCCACCGCGTATCTGGCCATCAACGGAGGTGACAGGATTGGAACGCCGATTGGAAAGAGCAGCGTGCCGTAAGCAATCAGCAGGATCACAAGTGGCCCACGCGACACAATGCGAACGGGCCGTCTGCTGATTCGCTCGATAGCAACACCGCCCGCCGCACACAAGGCGGGATAAACCGGCCCGAGATAGTAAGGTTTACCCTTGAGCGCGAGCAGGATGAGAAAGCAGAATGCGCAAGTCCACCCCACTACCCGGAACGGTCGCGCCGCCGCCGATGCCAGCAACCAGGCAAGGCCGCCCGCAGCCAGAAGGAAGGCAGGGCCGAGCTGAATTTGTCCAAGCAGGAACGCGATCGGCGTCACACGTTCGAGCTGCGATTCCTGCAGATCGCGCATCTGTTGAATCACCGGAAGGTCGAGACGCAGCTGCCCGATGAGAGAGGGGCTGCCGATAACAATCACGATGCCGAACGCAACCCACGGCCACCGGGTGAGTAGCCAGCGACGCTCTCGAGTGACGACAACGGCGATCAATGTTGCGACTCCAAAGAATATCGCGCTGAACTTTGTGAGCAGGGCAAAACCGGTCGCGATCCCGTACCACATCCACCACTTGCAGTCGCCGGTTCGGGATAGTCGTGCGAGTGAATAAAGACCGACCGTCCACGCAAGTTGATCGAAGACCACTGGTTGAAAGAGGTTTCCGGCTCGGAGGAAGAGCGGGCTCGTGACAACAGCGAGCGCCGCCGAGGTTTGCGCGAATCGCCGTCCGCCCAGCTCGGCCGCAATCATCGCCGCGAATAGTACGAGGGCAGCGGAAGCAAGTGCCGGGAGGAACCGTATTTCGAATACGGAATCGCCGGGAATCAGTCGCGAAAGTTCGGCGAGTATTGCGATCGCTGGTGGAAACTCCATCCGAAACAGGTCCAGATGCCGTCCCATCGCGAGGTACAGCAACTCGTCCCGATGAACCCCGTAGGGAGTGACGAGATTGACGGCAAAGTGAATGACCGCGGTCAGCACGGCGAGCGTGATGACGGGAATGCGATCTAGTGGCTGCCGCGGCGCGACGCTTGTCGTTGTTGAGCCATCGACGGGCTGTTGGCACGTCCTCGGCGTATCGTTCATTGCGACCAAGATTGCACGGTTTGCCATGCGGCGTGAGTCGGGGCATGGTTCTTTCACCGATCCGGACCCATGGCAAAACGATCTTCGTACCTCGACAAACTCCCGAAGGCGGCTGCCCGTCGTGGCAGGGCCGATCGCGGAGAGATAGAGATCGTCACCGGCCGCAGGGCGCGCCGGGAGATCGAGAGCGAATGCGCGCCGGAATTGACTGGCGGCGCGCTGGGCAAGGGTGGAAAGCGAACGGGAATACTGCTGGAGGATGACGTTCACATGATAGTGCGGGACGCGGTCCGCTTTCCGACGGGTGGCACGGCGTGCCAGATGCGCCTGGTCGGGAAGACCGGATACGACGGGCCCAACGGGGTCGTCGTTCTGCCGCAGCTGGAGGGACGCTTCGTGCTTCGGGAGATCTACCGGCATGCGACGCGATCATGGGAGCTGGAAGCGGTGCGCGGAAGGCGCGAATCCGGCAAGACGTCGCGGCAAACCGTTCGCGCGGAAGTGAAGCAGGAGCTCGGTTATGCCGTTCGCCGAATGGAGAAACTGGGTACGATCTGTCCCGACGCTGCAATTATGGCGAGCACGCTGGAAGTGTTTCTGGCGGAGCTTGGCAGCGCGCCGCGAAAGGACGAGCCGGAAGAGACCGAAGCATTTGGCGAGATAGTGCATCTCACGGAAGATGAATTCCACGAGCGCATCGGCGACGGTGATATCCGCGACGCGTACACCATCGCTACCCTCACCTTGCTGCGGCTGCGGCGGCGAAAGAGCGGCGACGGAGCAGGGGATGCGGGCGCTCCTGGCTGACTCATCGCTGATTCTTCGTTTGCGGCGGCCTTCCTTCGATTACCGAGCTCCCATAATCTGAAAACGGATGAGGCGGATGGAGCGGATCAGGGACGGATTAATGACGGGCGATTGCAGAGATTCCAGTACGCTCATGCGTGAGCTCAGTGATACTGATCGAGGAACGGCTTACGCACTCGGTTATTGGTGCGTTTTTCGAAGTCTATAAGACACTCGGCTTCGGCTTTCTCGAGCACAACTATGCTCTGGCGATGGAGCTCGAGCTTCGCACCCGCGGCCATCGTGTCTTGAAACAGCTGTCTGTTCCGGTCCTTTACAAGGGTGTGCGTCTCAGCACGCAGCGACTCGATATGGTTGTCGACCACAAACTGGTGGTCGAGATCAAGTCGACATTTTGCCTCCCTCCTACGGCAATCCGGCAGATCTACAGCTATCTGCGAGCAACCGAGCTGGAGGTTGGTCTCCTTCTCCATTTCGGCCCGGTCCCGAAGTTCTACCGGCAGGTCGTCTCAAAGAACACCCAGACCGAGGACGGTGGTTCGCAGTAGTGCGTTAGTTCACGAATGGATGCCGCTGATGGTCGTTTCCCAATCCCCGTCCCTTATCCGTATCATCCGCGAAATCCGCGTTCCCCTACCTCAGATCGCAGAGAGGCGCCCGAGCCATCGCTGACCAGCCACCCGTCCGCCTTCTACGTCATAGCCCCGCGGTGACTACGTAAGCTGTCCGATATGTGACCCGGCTTCCGGGGGCGATCCTTGTCGCGTCTTCCACAGGATCGCAATGAATGGACGCTGCATCGTCACCCGGCACCACTTCGCCATCCATCGGCGGTATCAGCTACGTCTTTCCGGAGTGCTCGCGCACTGTGCGGCAGCTCTCGCATGAGGGCAAGCTCGCGAGCTCGGCCGAGACAATGGAATCGTTCGGATTCGAGAACGTCCATGTCGCCACTTCGGAAAGCCCCTACGAATTGGCGCGCGAAGCGGTCATTCGCCTGCTGACCGAACGGGATGTGGACCCCGAAAGTGTCGGTCTGGTGGTGTACGGAGGAACGCCCGGAGCCATGGCATTCTCCTCCGCCGGCGATGCGGAGCGGGGAGCTGCGTCACTGTGCTGCACCGATCGTTTCAAGTATCCCGCGGCCCGTCTACAGTATGAGCTGGGTCTTACCAACGCGTCCGTCTTCGCGATCGACCAGCTGGCGTGCACGACGCTGCTTGCGGCGACGAGAATCGCGCGGTCGCTCTGCATCACCGAAGGAATCGATCGTGCCATCTGTGTATCGGCAGAGTTCTTTCCGATGCACGCGGGCCGCGAGGCGATCTTCAACTGCACATCGGACGCAGCATGTGCCGTGCTCATCGAGCGCGCTGGTGCTCGGAACCGGCTGGTAGCCGCCAGCACCGTGACCAAAGGCTACTACTGGGATGTCGATGCAATGCGTGACGAGATCGTCGCGTCGTATTTCCCGACGTCACGGTTCGTCGTGCAGCGCACCATCGACCAGGCGGGATGGAAGCCCGCCGACGTCGACTGGATCATTCCGCACAATGTGAGCATGCGCAGCTGGCAGGTTCTGTCCGGCCTATTGCGCCTTCCCAATGCGCGCCTGTGGTCGGAGAACATTGCGCGCCACGGCCATACCCTGGCGGGCGACAACTTCATCAACTACCGCGACGCCCTCGATAGCGGTTCGATCGAGCCCGGTCAGCGTGTTCTCATGTTCTCCTACGGCTTCGGCGCCCACTGGACCGGCGTGGCGGTGGAGGCGTGATGAACACCCGCGAAGTTGTGTTTGTCACCGGAGCTACCGGCCTCGTCGGGCGCGCCGTCCTGGAGCAAATGCTGGAGCTCGACGACGACATCCGCGCCCTGGCACTCGTCCGAAATGAAATCGGATGGGAGTCTTTGTCGGCGCGGCTCGGTCACCTTGCGGCCCGTGTGAACCCCATCATCGGAGACCTCACCAGGCGCGGGCTCGGTCTCGATGACGAGGCGCGGCTCGTTCTCACGAGACAAGTAACCGCCATCGTCCACGCCGGCGCTGATACGAGCTTCTCCCGGCCGCTGGCTCAGGCGCGGCTCGTGAACACTGAAGGGACTCGCGAGATGCTCTCGATAGCGAGAGACTGCCGGCGCCTCCAGCGATTCGGGTACGTGAGCACCGCTTTTGTCGCGGGACGCCAACGCGGCCTGGTTTTCGAGCGCGACAACGGAGCGGCCGCCGGATGGGTCAACGCGTACGAGCGCTCGAAGTACGAGGCCGAGGCGCTGGTGCGGCAAAGCGATACGGACTGGGTGATCTTCCGCCCAAGCACGATCGTCTGTCGCGACAACGACGGCTCGGTGGAGCAGATCAACGCGGTGCACCGTGCGCTCCGCATCTATCACCGCGGTCTTGCCGCGATGATGCCCGGCGACCGCGACGATCCATTCGACGTCGTAACCGCCGACTACGTGAGCAGCGCCATAGCGCGAGTCATGCGTGACCCGCTGGCCAACCGCGCCACTCTGCACCTCTGCTCAGGAGACAACGCGATCCCGCTTGGCGAGCTCATGGACACGGCATACGACGTGTGGGGCTGCGACACCGCGTGGCGGCGCCGCGGCATCGAACGCGCTGTCCTGACCGATCTCGATACATACACTCTGTTCGCCAACGCGGTGATCGAGACAGGTGACGCGCGACTCGGTGCAGTTCTGGCCTCACTCTCCCATTTCATTCCGCAGCTCGCGCTGTCCAAATGCTTCGACACTTCCGTCGCCGAGCGGCTGGTGGGATCGGCCGCGCCACCAGTGCGGAGTTACTGGAAAGCGATGGTGACGCAGCTGCTGGCCTCGAACTGGACAGCGGCGAACTCATCTGCCGTGACGGTGGGGGCCGCATGACATCCACCGGTCAGGTATTCGTCGATCAAATGGTGAAATGGGTGAATGCGAGATTCTCGCCGACTCGCGAGATACACGCCGACACCCCGCTATTCGCAGGCGGACTCATCGATTCGATTCGCGTTCTCGAGCTGATCGCATACACCGAGGACGCGATAGGAAAGGTGATCCCGGATTCGCGAATCAGGATGGACAATTTCCGCACCATCAGTCGGATAGCGGACGCTTTCGTCGAGGAGAGCAGCGATGTGGCGGCCTGAGGAAGTCGTGGCCGTGCTTCGCGCGCGCGGCGAGCTGTGGGATGCCGCGCCCGGTCTCACCGGAATGCGAGGGCCTCTGCTTGCCCTGACGCGCGGCGTGCAATCCACACTCGCGGCGTTCGCCGCGACAGAGACGGATGATGAGTGGTGTGTGCCACCCGGAATCGCGCTCGAGACGCTGGAGCGGGCAGAGTACTTCGCATCGTTCCCGCAGTGGCTCACAGCCATATCACACTTGAGCGGCGACGAGGACGTGCTGGAAAGAGTGGCGACAGCGGCATCGCCCGCAGCTGCAGCGCGCCAGGCAATGGCCCCGGCATCGGCGGCACTATCGCCCGCTGTCTGCTATCACACCTACGCTGGGCTTGAGGGTTCCTCGATCGAGTCGCCACGGATCATGACGGCCGAAGGCACCTGCTGGCGCCATGAAGGTCATCGTCTCCTGACCCTCGAACGCGGTTGGGCTTTTCGGATGCGGGAAATCGTATGCGTGGGCACCGCGGCCCACTGCGAGGAATTCAGGCAGCGCGGGATGGCCCGCGCCATCGATCTGGCAGGATCACTCGGGTTGCCTGTCGATACGGTCGAAGCCGGCGATCCGTTCTTCGCGCCGACTGCACGCGGCCGGGCTGTTCTGCAGCGCGTGAAGTCGTTGAAGCACGAGCTGACGGTGCGGTTTCCCGACGGACGGCCGCTGGCGATCGCTTCGTTCAACAACCACGAGCGTTTCTTCGGCCAGGCCTTCGATATCGCGCTGTGCGACGGCTCGCCCGCATCGAGCGCATGTGTGGCGTTCGGCGTGGAGCGATGGGCTCTCGCGGTACTGGTCGTACACGGGCCGCTGGCCGGCGGCTGGCCGCCAACGCTTTTCACCGAGGTCGACCGTCTCATCCCGGAGCATCAATGCTGACCGCATCTTCGATGAGAGCGTCGTCGCTCTACGCTCGAAGTGCTTCGGCCGCTGATCGCGGAGTGTGGTCGGTCGAGAGGGACATCGCATGGTCGTCCATCGACTCCGCTCGCGCTTACGCCAGGCCTGAAATTCTCACGGCGCTCCGAGATGCCGCGCTGATCGAATCCTACCATCCTGTCAATCTCGCGCGGCTGATGAAGGCGACGTGGGACGACGTGGACGCCTCGGTCGTTTTCTCGCTCGAGCTGTACGAAGGGTTCAAGCACTTTCACGCGTTGCGAACATACCTCGAGGCGATCCGCTACGAGCCCGCGATTACCGACGAAGAGCTCGTCGACATACGGCGGGATCAGTCAGGGGTCGAGCTCGACCCGGACGAGGTAATCGACCGGCTGGTGGAGTTCATGCTCTCCGAGCACCTCGCGCACTATTTCTTCCGCCGGCTTGGCGAGCAGTCCGAGGAGCCCGTGCTGTCGGATCTGCTGTCGAAGATCGCAGCCGACGAAGTGCGCCATGCCCAGAGCGCATCCGACCTGATCGCAAAGCGCATATCGGCGGATTCATCGCTGATTCCGCGAGTGCTCGACGCCGCGCTGCATTTCCATCACTTCGGCGAGCAGGCAATCGGGACAGTTCCCGTTGCGGAGGCGGGAGATCCGATCGCCATCCAGACTTTCGCCCGGCGAATCGAGCGGCTGTGCGGAGTACGTCTGGTGGATCACATCAAACAGGGTTTCTGACCCCGGAGCCATATGCCACTAGACAACGCCGAAATTTCGCTCCTCAACTTCTATCGCGCGTCCGAGCTGCATGGCGGACTGATACTTGGCCAGATGGTGCGAAGAACGCGTGAGCCGGAGCTCATCCTGCAGCTCACGCGGCACAGCGCCGAAGAGGTATCGCACGCCCTGCTCTGGACCGAGACGATCATCGCGCTCGGCGGACGACCTGCACCCGTGCGCGATACCTATCAGAACAGGTATGTCGAGGCAGTAGGCACACCGATCAGTCTGCTGGAGGTGCTTGCTCTCACGCAGGTTTTCGAACGACGAGTGTATCGTCATTTCACCCTTCACCTGAGACGCCCTGATGTGCATCCGGTCGTCGCGGCAACGCTGCGGCGGATGCTGGATGAGGAGCGTGGGCACCTGTCGTGGGTGAAGCACTGGCTCGACCAGCAGGCGGATCAGCACGGCGCGCTGGTGCGCGACGTGATTCGTCGCTACGCTGCCGCCGACCAGGGCATCTATGAAGCGCTGACGGCGGAGTATGGTTTCCGGAGCGCAGCATGACATCGTCAGTGACAGTGACGCGACCTGCGGTACGCGCAACCGCCGCGGCTCCGGTACGCGGCCGCGTACGCCGGCGAAAGCTCGAGGGTGCGCAGGCGGGCAAACTGTATTTCGCCCAGGTGAGGGAAGATCCCCTGTTGGAGATCGACGCTCTCGCCGCTGAGGAAGACGACACAGTGGTGATTGTCGGATCCGGCGGGTGCACTGCCTTGTCGCTCCTCGCTGCGGGAGCGGGAAGGGTGGTGGCCGTGGACCTCAACTCCTCACAAACAAGCATCATCGAGCTCAAGGCAGCCGCGATCGCCGTGCTGGACCTTGGCGAAGCGACAAGGTTCCTCGGCGGAGCCGCGATGAATCCCGAGACGCGGCTCAGGATCTACTCGGCTCTTCGCTCACAAATGTCGATGGCCGCCGCGGATTACTGGAACGCCAACCTCCCGATGATTGCAGACGGGGTGATCGCATCTGGCGTCAGCGAGCGTTTCATCTCCGGGCTCGCATCGGTAATGCGCAAGCTTGTCCATCCGCGCGGTCGTATCGAGCGCCTTCTTGCCTGCAAAACCATCGGACAGCAGCGGCACCTTTACGACAGTGAATGGGACAGCCGCCGCTGGAGGCTGCTTTTTCGCGTGCTGCTGAATCGCTGGACACTCAACCGTACGTACGACCCGCAGTTCTTCGCAAATGTAGAGAACCCGAGTTTCAGCGAACATTTCAGACTGCTGTTCGAGCACGCGCTGTGTGACGTGCCGGTTGGCTCGAACTACTTCCTGCACTTCATGCTCACCGGCGCCTACCCCATCGACGCCGCGGGCGGACTTCCCCCTTATCTCGACCCGGTGAACAATCGGACGATCGTCGAGGGCAAGGCACGACGGTCGAGTCTCGAGCTCGTGGACGGGCGCCTTCAGGATTACCTGTCGTTGTGCGGCGACAGCACTATCGATGCGCTCGCTCTGTCGAACATCTGCGAGTGGCTGACACCCGCGGAGACCGATCGCCTCTTCGGCGAGGTTATCCGGGTGGCCCGGCCGGGAGCGCGTGTCTGCTTTCGCAACTTCGTGGGATACACGTCGGTGCCAGAGCGTTTCCGGAGCAGACTGGTCGAGGATGTCGAGCGAAGCCGGGCGGCGATCCGGAGAGACCGCAGCTGCGTTCAGTCCCGTATCGCCATCTGCACGGTAGAGAAGTGATGGCGGCCCCGGTGAGAGCGGAGACTGACGGTCACGAGGGTTACACACTTCGCGAGGCCCGATCTGCAGACAACGTATCGCTCATCGCACTCTCTGCGGCGTGTCCGATGCGCGGTGACCTGACGCTCTGCTTCGATCGTGGTCCGGACTTCTTCGCACTGAATCGACTCGAGGGGGATAATTGGCGTGTCGCGATTTCAGAAAGAAACGGCCAGACCGTGGGATGTGTCGCTGTCAGCGAGCGGCAATGCTGGTTGAACGGAACTCAGCTCCTCACGGGTTACGCCGGCGACTTGAAGGTGCATCCACATCATCGTCACGGCGCGGTGGCAGACTCTCTCTCGATGTACGCCGTTCGTGCGAACGCGAGACTTCCGGCTGGCACACCCACGCTCATCACGGTGCTCGCTGGCAACCGGTCGATGGAGAGAAGGCTGGAAGGCCCCCGCGGACTACCGCGGTTCGAACACGTCGCCACGGTGCGTACTCATTCAGTCACCATCATGTGGAAGCGACGCCTTATCCGTGGACACGCTGCACTGCGAATCGAACGGGCAGCGTGGAGCGATCTGGATGAGATGATCGGGTTGTGGCAGCGAGTAGCTCCCCAGCGGCATTTTGCCCCCGCATTCGACGCGCACCGCCTGTCAGGATGGATCCGGAGCGCTCCCGGCCTGGACATCTCCTCGTACCTGCTCGCCCGTGGACGCGACGGAATGCTGCTTGGATTCGTCGCACTGTGGGATCAAAGCTCCTTCAAACAGCTCCGCGTCGAAGCCTACTCGCGCCGCATGGCCGCGGCTCGGCTCTGCTTCAATACCGTCGCGAGCGCGGTAGGTGGCGAAAGATTGCCCGCACCAGGATCGGCGCTTCGATTTGTCTCTGCGCTGCACATTTGCGTTCCGGGCGATCGGTCCGACGTGCTCCGAGCGCTGGTGATGGACGGGCACAATTCGCTTCGTCACGTCGGCTACTCTTTCATGAACTTCGGTCTCGACGTCAAGGATCCGCTGTCGGAAGCATTCAGCGGACTGTTCGCGCAGCCGACCGATGTAAACGCGTACACCACGGCGCGTGAACCAATGACACCGTACGCTCGGTCGACATTGCCCTTTCACTACGAGATTGCCCTCGTATGAACGGGGTGTGGCATCGAATGGCGGGCGCCATCGTGGAGAGGCGGCGCTGGGTATTCGGCGCATGGATCGTGATCAGCGCGGTTCTGCTGCCGGGCGCGGCGCAAGTTCATCAGCGGCTCGACGTCGCCGCGCGCGTCCCGGGTAGCGAGTCGGCTCACGTCCAGGAGCTCCTCGCGACGCAGTTCGCGGCGGGATTCGCCCAGTACGCGGTGCTGGTCATCACCGGTACTCCATCTCCCGACACACCGACCGGACGCGCATTCCTCGAGGCGGTGGTCAACGATGTCTCGATGGTCCCTGTAGTCTCGAGAACTCTGTCCTATCTGAACACCAGCGACAGCATGTTCATCGGGGCCAACGGTGAAACATTCGTCATCGCCGGATTGAATACCGGAGATCGCAGACCCGATGACATCGTACCTGTTCTGCGCGCAACGACGAAGCGAATTCGGAGCGCGACGGCCCCCGTGTATCCGGATGTCGACTTGATGTGGACCGGCGAGAGCGCCCTCAACTTCGACGTTCGTCAAGCGAGCGCATCCGACGCCGAGCGGGCCGAGAAGCGCGCGCTGCCGGTAACGCTATTCCTCCTCGTCATTGCGTTCGGTGCGGTTGGAGCGTCATTCCTTCCGTTGATTGCCGGCGGGCTAGCCATCGCCCTGGCGCTGGGAGCGGCGGTAGTAGTGACTGGATTCTGGCCTCTGTCGATCCTGCTCCAGAATGTGGTGACGATGCTCGGGCTGGGGCTCGGGATAGACTACGCATTGCTCGTCGTCGGAAGATTTCGGGAAGCCCTGCGCGTTGGAGCAAACGCGTACACCGCTGCTCGCGATGCGGCGGAGCACGCCGGCCACACGATAATCCTGTCAGGTGCAAGCGTCGCGATTGGGTTCGCGGCCCTGCTGGTTGTCCCGGTGAACGAAGTTAGGTCGATCGCCATCGGTGGCCTGCTCGTGATCGCGATGTCGGTGCTCCTGTCGGTGACCCTTCTGCCTGCCCTCCTCGCGGGGTTGGGTGATCGCGTAAACTGGCTCCGTATCCGCGCCCTCGAATCGCGAAGCGGCTCGCGAATGTGGCGCCGATGGGCAGGGTTCGTCTGCGCTCATCCCCTGCTGGTGCTTCTGATCGCAGGAATTCCGACGGCGATACTGGCACTTCAGGCCCGACGTCTCAGCGCCGATCTTCCGCGCGGCGACTGGCTTCCGCCCGCAATGGAATCAGCGCGCGGCCTCGAGTCGCTGAGCACGATGAACCGCAGTGGAGTCGTTCACTCCATTCGAATCGTCGTCGGACTGCCGAGTAACTCACCGTGGGATTCCCCGAGGGGATGGGAAGCCGTGAGAAGGGCAACCGCGATTCTTGCCGCCGATGCGCGTGTCCAACGCGTGCGTTCGCTGCCCGGCGTCACCGGAATGATCACTCCGAACCTTCAGCTGATATCAGCTGTGCCTGCACAGGTGCGTGGCTCCCTCGTCAGTTCCGACGGGCGATCGGCGTTGATCGAGGTGATGCCGTCGGAGGCGGCATCGCAGCACGGAGCAATGGAACTCGTTCGCGAGCTGAGAGTCCGTCCGGCATCAGCGTTGACCGGCCTGGCCGGTACGACCGTAGCGATTGGCGGACTGCCCGCGTTCAACGTCGATTATCGGGCCGCTATCGGCGACCGGTTCTGGAGCGTCGTAAGCGCAGTGGTGCTGGTGACGATGCTCGCTCTCATGGCCGGGTTTCGCTCCGTGATGATCGCGGTAAAGGCTGTTGCCCTCAATCTTCTTTCGGTTGCGGCCGCGTTCGGCGCAGTGGTGCTCGTGTTTCAGGATGGGATTGGTCTTCAACTGCTCGGCCTGTCACAGCCGCTCGATGGAACGTTCGCGGCGATTCCCATCATTGTCTTCTGTGTCGTGTTCGGCCTGAGCATGGACTATGAAGTGTTTCTCGTTGCCAGAATCGCCGAAGCAAGGCGGTCGGGTCTCAGTGATGCGGAGGCTATCGCCGAAGGGCTGGCACGCACCGGCGGATTGATCACCAACGCGGCGGCGATCATGATCGCTGTCTTCGCGGCGTTCACGCTCGGCGATTTCGTGATCGTGAAAATTCTCGGGTTCGCCCTTGGCGTCGCGGTTCTGATCGACGCGACGGTAGTCCGCATGGCTATCGGGCCGGCGCTTCTCAGGCTTGGCGGGCGGTGGAACTGGTGGCCCGGCGAGAGGTCGTCAATCATCAGCCAGCGAGTTGTCGCGCACGAAGTCCGCCAGCTCTCCACGTGACGACACGACGAGCTTGGCGAAGATGTTCGACATGTGCGTGCTGACGGTTCTCGGCGAGATGTCGAGACTGGCGCCAATCTGCTTGTTGGATTTCCGGAGGGCGACCATGCGTGATATCTCGAGCTCCCGTCCGGTGAGTCCTGAGGCTCCGGCAGCGACGCTTCGCGATGGCGGCCGCGCACCGAGCTTCCGGAGCTCGTCTCGAACCGCATCGAGCTCACCCTCGGCGCCGAGCCTGGCGAAGACATCATGCGCCAGGCGGAGCTCACGCAGCGCACCCTCGCGATCGCCGCTATCGCGCAATGCGCCCGCCAACACGCGGCGCACGCGAGAGGCGCTGTCGGGATAGGGAATTGCCTCGAGAGTTTCGACTGCGTTGCGCAGCAGAGGAACTGCGGCCAATGGATCGTTGTCGCGAAACACGAGCAGCATTCCGTCGCACGCGTCCGCGATCGCGAGCCCGTAGCGACTGCTCAGACGAACCGCATCCCGCCGCATGCGTGTCAGATGCTTTTCCGCCCGCTCGAAGTCTCTAAGCCAGAGAGCCGCTTCTCCGACGACGGGCAGCAGCCACTGCAGCGACCAGGCGACGTAGCCCGAACGGTCGGCGACAGCGAGCCCCGCCTCGCCAATGCGAATCGCCTCCGCGCAGTTGTCAGTCTCCAGATGAAATGCGGCCAGTCCCATGTGCGCGGGCGCAACGGTCGGAACGTCCACGCGACCGTCCGTCACCATGCCCGCTCCGGAAAGCTTCCATGCCTCATCGAAGTACGCGCGGGATCTGGCAAGGTCATGTCGCCACAGATAGATGAGTCCGGTCCACACCAGCAGGCGCGGGAGGAGCGTGCGCTGACGCAATGCGCGGGCGAGCGCGATCGTTCGCTCGCCGGTATCGATGCCTGCGTCCCAGTCGCCGATGCTCGACACGTATTGCAGGTATAGCTCCGCCGTCCACAGAGGCAGGAGTGGTGATCTGAGCTGTTCCTCGAGGCGCTGGCATTCCGCGATGTGGTGCACCAGCTCGGCGGCATTGCCCGTCAGTCCAGCCAGCACACCCATCCCCCAGTGGGCGGTCCACTCGAGCATCACTTCGCCGGAAAGCTCAGCGAGCGCAAGCGCCTGCCTGCCGTGGGACTGCGCGAGGTCGGCCGGACCTGTCCACGCGTATAACAGCAGCAGCGCTCGATGCGCGCGGGCGAGCATCGGCTTGCTCCCGGCGTGCTCGGCGGCCGCGAGCGCCTGCTCCAGCTCCTCCTTTGCCGACTCTCGACGGCCAATCTCCT
>Ga0136617_10000159_pt1 | contig 50371 bp, 50 predicted proteins | sample AntDrymUQ3222106_2_FD_129672 | JGI IMG/M metagenome (GOLD analysis project Ga0136617, IMG submission 129672) | Polar desert sand microbial communities from Dry Valleys, Antarctica - metaG UQ322 (21.06) | ecosystem: Environmental > Terrestrial > Soil > Desert | place: Antarctica: Dry Valley... | reverse complement strand
CGTCGCGCTCAGACTCCTCGCCCTCGCCGCCGCCCTCTGGCACAACCAGCAGATCGGTCAGCCCGGACGCCACCTCGCGGCGTACAACCACTGACCGACAAACGGAATCAACCATCTAGTGGGCTTGGGCCTTCCAGGCCCGCCCGCCTACAGCCCGACGGCGGCGAAGTCGAAGCTCCTGGGCAGCGGGTCCAGAACATGCGCCTGCGTCCCGTAGGCGATCGCGATCTCCTGGTGCTCGGCAAGCGCGATCCGCGCGGGATCGGTCGTGATCTCCCTGCCGTTGACCCAGACGCGCGGCCGCCTGGCGCCCTCGCCGCAGAGGCTGCCGATGCAGTCGGCGCTCAGCGGCAGCCCCCAGACGGCGAAGAACTGGCCGAGCGTGAAGGTCCGCTGCGTCGGCGACTCGACGGCATGATGCCGTCGGTCTCGTGCGTGTGCAGGTCGGAGATGAAGCCCTGGTTGGCGTCGATACCGATCTGCGCGGGGACCGTCACCTTCCTGCCGTCCACCCAGATGTCGAGGTGCTGGTGGATGTGGAGGACCTGGCCCTCCTCGCGCAGCGGCTGCAGGCCGATCTCGCGCAGGCTCCGCTGCAGCGACGCGGCGTTGTTCGCGGGCCACGGCGGCCCGCTCTCCAGTGCACCGGGAAGCGCGCTCGTCGAGGCGGCGGCGGGTGTCATCGCGCCGTCGCCGTCGTCGTCGTCGGACCCGCCGCAGCCCGCGACCAGCAGCAGCGCGACAGCCAGCAGCGCAGCGCGCACGCGGTACCGAGAGGGCATCGGGGACCATGACATCACCCATGACATCACATCAGCCGCCCACGCGAAGCCGTAGCCTGCACGCCATGCCCGACGACGACCGGCTCGACGCACTCTCGGCCAAGGAGCTGCACGACCTCGCGGTGCGTTACGCCCTGCGCCACCTGGACATCGCGTTCTTCATCCGGCTGATGCAGGATCTGCCCGTCGCCGAGGCCGCCACCGGGCAGGTCGACGAGGCCGAGGCCGACGCGATGACGCTGCGCGCGCACATCGACGACGTGACCGACGCGGGCGAGGGCGAGGTCGCCGAGCTGCTGCGGCCCGTGTACCTCGACTACCTGCGCGAGCACGGCGTCTCGCCGCAGTAGCGCGCCGCGTCAGATCAGGCCCGCCCGGGCATACCTGCGAGCGCGGTGTTCCTCTTCTTCTCCAACCGACTCGGCTGCGCCGGCTCGCTGCTCGTCTCGGCTGTGGTGACGCTGCTGCTGCTCCTGCTGCTCGGCATCGTGCGGTTCTAGCCGCCGCCCGCAACGCCGCCGGCCTCTAGTGGGTCTTCTCGCAACGTTCCGAGAAGGCCCACTAGCAGCCGCCGGCGGGCGCGATGCTCGCCACTGCGTCCAGCGGCACGTCGACCGCCTGCGCATCGGCGATCACGCGCAGCGTGCCCGGCTGCGGCGCCTCGCCCAGCGCGCCGCAGGCGCTGCGGCCGTCGTCGGTCTGCACCTGCACCTGTTGCGCAGCACCGTCGCCGCCGGTCTTCTCCGGCCACCACGACGTGGCCGTCGCCAGGGCGAGCGCCGCGATCGAAAGGAACGTCATCAGCAGGCCGCGCGTGAGCTGGCGGCTGGCCGCCGCGACCGCCGCCTCGCCGCCCTGTGCCGCTTCGAGCGGCTCGTCGGCGCGGTACAGCGGCCAGGCCGCACGGCCGACAAGGCAGATCCCGGCGCAGGCCAGAGCAAACGCGGCGAGCACGAGGACTCCGGACAGCACCTGCAGCGTCCAGGGCTCGGTCGATTCCCCGGTCTGGATGACGCCGCACAACCCGATGAAGCCCAGCGCAGCGAGCTGGATGCCGTGCCAGCCGTTGGCCGAGGCGCGCAGCTCGGCGAGGCGGTCCTGCGCGGCGGGAGCGCTGTCAGTCATGGCGATAGCGCGATGCTACGCCCGCCGCCGCACGCCTGCTAATCGCCATTTTTTCAGTGCCTCAGGCGCGCGTCGGCCCCTTAACGCGGCCGGGCGGGCCGAGGCCCGCCCGTTGGAACCGCCCGATCATAGATCGCCGCTGAACTACTACGTCCCCGGAGTGTGTGTCACCGGGGTTAACGTGACACTCCCGACCACCTGGACTGGCCGCGGGCCCGAGGGTCCGCGCGTTGCCGGGCTGAGCACCGAGGCGCTCGGGTCGAGTTGGCGATCCGCCGGTCGTCAGAGGGTAGCGGCTGGCCGCTCGAACGCAGGCGCCTGCGAGCCTCCGCGCGGGGGAGAGACCGAGCTGTCGCACGACATCAAGAAGCCCCGCGCGCGGCGCACCCGCGCGCCCGCGGGCCCGGATCGGGCTCAACGACCGCGACGTGCTGCGGGTCCACCACCGGCACGAGCGACCGCCGCTGCGCGATCGGCATTCGTGAGCGGGCGGTAGCCGTCGCCGTCGCGCACCCAGGCGCGACGGCTTGCCCGCGGAAGCCCGCGCTCGCGCAGCGGCGCGGCGAGTGGCCGGTACCACGTCGACAGCGCGATCTCGCGCACGACGTGGACGATCTGCGGGCGCTGCCGGCGCTCGAGCCCGCGCAGCGCATCGGCCACGTCGACGGCGACAAGCTGCGTCCGGGCGCGCCGCGTGACCGCCGCGACGGCGATCTCCGCGCGCGCGCCGCGCGGACGCACGCCATAGGCGACGGCGAGGTCGTCCGCGTCGAGCTCGCCGAGCGCCTCGGCGATCGGCCGCGCCGCCAGCGCGCCGTCGATGGTCCGGATGAGCGCGCCCGCGTCGCCGACGAGCCAGAGGTCGCCATCGGCGTCCTGGCGGAAGAGATCGCCCGTCGACCGCCATGCGTCGTCGGGCGCGAAGACGCCGCGCAGCGCCCCCTCGTCCGCCGCTGTCTCGCCCGCGCGCTCGCGCGCGAGCAGCATCCCGACCTCGCCGCGCGCGGCCTGCAGCGCGAACCCGTCGGGGCCCTCGAGCAGCGTGTCGTCGTTCGTGTCGTAGGCCGCGATGCGCAGCTCGCGGGCGCCGGGCAGCGGCCGACCGGCGGCGCCGGGCTTTGCGCCCGCGACGTTGACGAGCACGGCCTCGCCCTGGGTCGACGTGTAGAGCTCGACCACGCGCGCGGGCGCAAAGCGCTCCTCGACGCGCCGCCACAGCCCGCGCGGCATGCACGTGCCGATGAACAGCCGCACCGGATGATGGCGCTCGCTGCGGTCCGGCGGGCGCCCGACGAGCGCACGCAGCATCGTCCACGTGTAGGAGCCGACCGTGACGCCGTAGCGGCGCACCTCCTCCCAGTACGTGGCGGGGTCAAAGCCCTCGGCCAGGGCCAGCCGCGCGCCGCCGGCGATCGCGCCGCCGACGCTGATCAGCAGCCCGGACGGGTGGTAGAGCGGCGTGACCGCGTAGACGGTATCGGCCTTGGAGAGCGCGGCCGCCGAGGCGGTCCCGAACGCGGCGACGGCCCAGCGGCCGTTCGTCACGCGGTTGACCCGCGTGCGCGCGCCGAACCCGGTGAACAGGATGAAGGCGAGGTCGCCGGCGCGGCCGGGGTTGGGCCGGTACCAGGCGGGAACCTCGACCGCGTCGGGATCGATGCGCTCCATGTCGATCAGCCCGCCGCCGAGCGAGCGGGACTGTGCGCCGCCGCCGAGCACGAGCACGGCGCCCGCGCCGGCCGCGGTCGCGTCCGGCGCGAGCTGCGGGTCCGCCACGACGCGCGTGGCGAGACCGAGCTCGAGCTCGCGCGCGATCGCCGCGTCGGGACGCATCAGCACCGCGACCGCGCCGAGGCGGTTGAGCGCCGCGACGACGACGAGCGCGCTCGGGCGCGTGCGCATCAGCACGCCGACGTGCTCGCCCGGGCGCACGCCGAGCGACAGCAGCCCGCGCACGACGTTGTCGATGCGCTCCCTCACGGCGTCCTGCGCTTGCGCGCGATCGCCGAACAGAAACGAGACCGCGCCGGGCACGTCGCGCGCCCGTTCGTCGAGCAGCTGGCCGAGCGAGATGCGCGTCGCCGGCGCCAGGCGCTGCAGGCGGCTCAGGCGCGGCAGCTCGCGGGCACCGTCGTACGTGAGGTGGCGCGCCAGCGACGCGGCGCGCCCCGCCGTGGTGAGCACCTGGCGGGCGGTGCCCAGGCCGACGCCGGCGACGAGGCCGACGCCGGCACCGAGGAGGGTCGTCGCCGGCGAACCGAGGTCGGGCTCGTCCTCGGCGATCGGGCGGATGGCAGCGGGCAGCGGCGCGTCTGGGTCGTCGCAGAACCGCATCCACTGCGCCACCGCCGGCCACGTCGCGCGCGACGCCGCCGAGCCGACGACGAGCCCGAAGTGCCCCGCGGGCAGCGCCAGCTCGTAGACGTGTGCGTGCGGCGCGGCGCGGTGCACGGCGCGGACCGCGCGCGGCGGCGCGATCTGGTCGACCTCGCCGACGACGGTCAGCACCGGCAGCGCCATGTCGGCGAGCGTGACGAGGCGGTCTCCGATGACGAAGCCGCCCGACAGCATCCGGTTGTGCGCGACGAACTGCGTGACGAAGTCCGCCAGCGCCGGGCCCGGCCACGCGACCCAGCCGCCCGCCTCGAGGAACTGGCGCTGGCGCTCGCGCGGCAGCAGCGCCTCGCGGTCGTGCAGGGCGAGCACGAACTCGACCTGCTGGCGCAGCGTCTTGACGGGATCCAGCAGCCGGAAGCCAAGTCGGCTCGCCCACGCCGGCAGGGCGTAGTCGGCGAGCACGCGATCGGCGAGCAGGTTCGCGCCGCGCACGGCGAGCTCCTCGGGGATGCCGAACGGCAGCGCACCGAGCGTGTCGACGGGCGAGCCGAAGGTGATCAGGCTGGCCAGCCCGTCGCCGCGGCGGTACGCGGCGGCCTGGTAGCAGAACATCCCGCCCTGGCTGTAGCCGCCGAGGTGCACGTCGCGCCGCGTGGCGGCGCGCACGCGGTCGATCGCTTCGCTGACGGCGACGACATGGTCGGCGAGCGTGCGCTCCAGGCCGCCCGCCTCGTCCTCGGGGGCACCGAAGTCGACCACCCACGGCTCGGCCCCGTTGTGCGCGAGGATCGTGACCGCGCTGGACTGCGGCGACACGTCGTAGACGTCGGCGGCGAGCATCATCGGGGGGACGAGCAGGACGGGCGGTCGGGCCGGCGCGGCGCCGTTGGTTCCCTCCGGCGCGTGATAGCGGCGCAGGCGGTACATCGGCGTCCGCGCGACGACGTCGTAGGCCGAGGCCTCCTCCCCCGTCCGCAACCCGCCGAAGCGCGCGACCTCGAGCGCGTTCTGCGCCGCGGCCCCCAGCCGCGCGGCGGGCCGCAGGACGAGCTCCGCGAGCGGGTTCACGCGCCGGACGCTACATCGCGCGTGGGCGCGCCCGGCGCCTCCTTCGAGCCGTGGCGCGCCGAGACCGAGCCGGGCGATGCGTCACCCCAGAGGCAGCGAGCGCCCGCGACCGCGAGTCGAGCTGTTCACCCGGGGCATCAACAGCTCGACCGACCCACGAGGGCCCGCCGCTCGGGCTGTGCGTGGCGCCCTTGTCGGGCTGAGACCGACGCAGGCGCCACGAAGCGCCCACTGCGTGGTCGGCGCGCCTACCGCTCCGCCGGACCCACCCTGCACCAGATCACCGTCGCCGGCTCGTCGCCGACGTTGTCGATCCGGTGCGGCAGCCACGTGTCGAACGCGATCGAGTCCCGCGGCCCGAGCTCGTGCTCCTCCAGCCTCAGCGCGATCCGGATGCGGCCCGACAGCACGAGCCCGTAGTCGCGCCCGGCGTGGCGAGCCGCGATCGGCTCCCAGCTCGAGGACGAGCCGACGTCGTACGTGACGAACAGGAAGTCCGCGTTGGGCTCGGTCAGCGGCGTCAGGCGCTCCCAGCACACCCCGGTTCCGAGGTCGATCGTGCGGCGGTCGTCGGCGTGCAGCACGACGTCGGGCTCGGCCGGCGCCGTCGCGCCCTCGTGGATCGTGGCCGGCGCCGGCCGTACCCGCGCGCCGCGAACGCGCAGCAGGTCGTCCAGCGACATCTCCAGCTCGCTGACGATCGAGCGCAGCGTCATGACCGACGGGCGCGTCCGTCCGGTCTCGATCTGTGACAGCGCCGAGGGCGACACGCCGAGCCGGCGGCTGAGCTCGCGCAGCCCGATCCCGCGCTCCTCGCGCACGTCGCGCAGGCGCTGGCCGACGTCGTCCGGCAGCGGGTCGTGGGCGCGCGGCGGAGCACCTCTGTGCATCGTGCCACGGTACCCAGCCTCCCGCCAACCCGCGCACGGTTACGACCGAAACCTCCCGCCCAGGTAGCATCGGCGCCCATGGAAGGCGGGGACGACGTCGTCGACCCGATCGAGGCCGTCGTCGCGCGGATGAGGCCGTCGCCGCGCCGCTGGACCCCGCTGACGGCGTGCGCCGCTTCAACGAGCTCTACCTCGCGGTGACGCTCGAGGTGGCGGGCATGAACGCGCACATCAACCACGACCTCGCGCTGGCGCTGGTCGCGACGACGCAGGAGTTCGGCATCGGCCTGCAGCGCGACACCGCGCAGCACCGCGACTACGTGCTCGTCGACGGGATCCTCGAGCGCGTCCAGGAGAAGATCAAGGACGGCTTCACGACCGGCGTCATCAAGGACATCGACCGGGCCGGCGGCCGCGTCGACGACGCGTTCGCGAGCTGGAGCGTCTCGCGGGCGCGCGACAACGCATGGACGCAGGCGCAGACGCTCGACGCCCTCGCCGGCAGCGACTTCCTGCGCAAGCAGTTCCTCGACGCGCTCGGGCGCAACGTCGGCTTTGCCGGCCGCGCGCTGCTCGTGCCGCTCAACTGAGTCGGCGCGCAGCCCGCCGCTCGACGCTGCGTCGACCCGGGCGCACGGAACTTCCGCCACGGGTCCATGGACGGCCCCGACGCCCAACCTCAAGCTGGATGCACGCCGCGCAACCCGACGCCGCGCCGTGCCGCGCATCGACCGCGAGGCGCGGCATCCTTGTGCGCAATGCCTCACTGTCCAGTGCGGGCCGTCCGGCTGCACGTGGCGGGGCTGCGGCCGATACCTGCAGAGCGCACGTATCTGGCAGGGCGCCTCGTGCGTCCTACCATCAACCGCCTGGACCCGACATGAAGCCATCAGCCCATGACAAGCGCCTCGGCAAGCTCACGCTGGAGCAGTACCTCGGGCTGTCGGACGGCATGAGCTTCAAGATCGCCGGCCGCATGCTGACGCTCGCCGGCGACTACACCAACGACGTCATCCGGCTGCACGAGGAGGCCGCGGACCCGCGTCACGATCGCGCGTCGCTGACGCACCTGGGACGTGCGGCGACGCGCGCCGAGACGAGCCTCGCGCAGCTGCTCGTGCTCGCGGCCCGGCACTGCGGCGAGTGGCAGCTGATGGACGTTCCCGAGGCGATCCGCTCGAACATGAAGACCGCCGCCCGCTGCCGCAGCGCGCTGTGCCTGATGGCGATGTCGGCCCAACAGCACGTGCGGGACGAGCGCATGGCCGCGTAGCGCCGCGCCGGCCGCTCTTCCATTGAGGATTTCCGGCGCCTTCGGCCAGGGCCTATGATCGGTCGCGTTGCCCTCGGGCGACAGACCGATCTACCTACCCCGTGGACAACCCCTCGCGCCAGACCATCGATCCGTTCGTTCCGCAGACGTGCCTGGCTGCCGGCGCGGTGCTGCACGACCGCGACGGTCACACGGTCGCCACCGACTACGGCTCGGTCTCCGGCGAGATCGCCGTCTGCATGAAGAGCGTCGGACTCGCCGATCGCTCCGACCTCGGCGCCCTCGAGCTGCGTGGCGACCAGAACCTGCTCGACCGCGCGCTGATCGCGCGGCTCGGCGACCCGGCGGTCGCGCCCGCCACCGGCCGGCGCCTGCGCAGCGTCTGGTACCTGCGCCTCGATCAGCGTCGCGCGCTGCTGGTCGGCCCGCACCTGGCGCTGGCCGCGGGGCCGCCGATCGGCACGGGACGCGATCGCACAGATTTGCCGCACAAGGACATCCGCTCGACCCTCGCGATCGTCAGCATCATCGGCCCGCGCGCGGCGCGGCTGCTCGCGGCGGCGCAGCTGCCCGGCGAGATCGCGGTCGGCGCGGTGGGGCGCGACCAAGACGACGCGAGTGTCGTCGCGATCCTGCGCGAGAGCCAGCGGCGCTTCCTCGTGCTCGTCCGGGCAACCGCAGCCGACGCGTTCTGGGCGCGCCTGCTCGCCGCGGGCGAGCCGCTCGGCGCGGCCTTCGTGGGCTTCGACGCGCTCACGCTGCTGAGCGCCTCGTCGGTCCTCAGCCGCTGATCTGCGCCGGTGACGGTGGGTTGCACGCCGGCCGCGGGGGCGCTGATAGCGTCCAACGCATGACCGATCTGGGACCGGAGCACTTCACCAAGCCCGTCAGCGACGTCGATCCAGAGATAGCGCAGCTGCTACGAGACGAGGCGCGCCGTCAGGAGACGACGCTCGAGATGATCGCCTCGGAGAACTTCGTGCCCCAGGCCGTCATGGACTGCCAGGGCTCGACGCTGACGAACAAGTACGCCGAGGGTCTGCCGGGCAAGCGCTACTACGGCGGCTGCGAGTATGTCGACGTCGTCGAGGAGCTCGCGATCAAGCGCGCCAAGGACGTCTTCGGCGCCGAGCACGTCAACGTGCAGCCCAACGGCGGCGCGTCGGCGAACGCCGCGGCGATGATGGCGATGATCGAGCCGGGCGACAAGATCCTCGGCATGCGCCTGGACCACGGCGGCCACCTCACGCACGGGATGAAGCTGAACTTCTCCGGCAAGCTCTACGACGTCGTCGCCTACGGCGTCAGCGACGAGGACTCGCGCGTCGACATGGACGCGCTGCAGAAGATCGCCGAGCAGGAGCGCCCGCAGCTGATCATCGGCGGCTGGTCGGCCTACCCGCGCCAGCTCGACTGGGCGCGCTTTCGTGAGATCGCCGACTCCGTGGGCGCCCTCTTCATGGTCGACATGGCGCACTTCGCCGGTCTCGTCGCGGCGGGCGAGCATCCCAGCCCGGTCCCCCACGCCGACATCGTCACGACGACGATCCACAAGACGCTCGGCGGCGCGCGCGGGGGCATGGTCATGTGCACCGAGGAGTGGGCGAAGAGGATCAACACCGCCGTCTTTCCCGGCCAGCAGGGTGGCCCGCTCATGCACATCATCGCGGGCAAGGCGGTCTCGCTGAAGATCGCCGGCACCGAGCTGTTTCGCGAGCGCCAGCGCCGCACGCGGGCGGGCGCGGAGGTCGTCGCCGACGAGCTCATGGCCGCGGGTGTCAACGTCCTGACGGGCGGCACCGACGTGCACCTCGTGCTCGCCGACCTGCGCGATTCCGAGCTGGCCGGCCCGGATGCCGAGAGCCGCCTGGACGAGATCGGCATCACCGTCAACCGCAACGCCGTCCCCAACGACCCGCGCCCCGCGATGATCACGTCGGGCCTGCGGATCGGCACGGCGGCGATGGCGACGCGCGGCCTGCAGGTCGACGACTTCCGCGAGATCGGCAAGGTGATCAGCGAGGCGCTGACCGGGCCGTTCGATACGGCCGATGTCGCGGCGCTGTCGGAGCGCACCCGTGCGCTGGCCGAGAAGCATCCGCTCTACCTGCACCTGAACGCGCACGCCGCCGTCTGACCGCAGCGATGGCCGCGCGTCGGCCGGGCGCTGCCGGATGAGGCGCGCGGCGGCCGGGCGCTGCCGGCGCTCGCCCGCAGCGCCGGCGTCTGCGGTCAGGCGGCGGCCGTCGTCAGCGCGCCGAGGTTCAGGTTCTCGTGGATCGCCGTCACCGAACGCGCCTTGTTCAGCGAGTAGAAGTGAAAGCCGGGCACGCCGAAGTCGAGCAGGCCCTGGCACTGCTCCGTGCAGTACTCGATGCCCAGCTCGATCGCGGCCTCGTCGTCGTCCTCGACCTTCGACAGCCGCTCGTCCAGGCGCGGCGGGATCTTCGCGCCGCACATCTGCGTGAAGCGCCGGCACTGCGCCACCGACTTGATCGGCAGCAAGCCCGGCACGATCGGCACGTCGATGCCGGCGGCCCGGCAGTCCTCGACGTAGCGGTAGTAGTCCTCGTTGTCGAAGAACAGCTGCGTGATGACGACGTCGGCGCCGGCCTGGACCTTCTCCTTGAGGTAGCCGATGTCGGCCTCGCGGCTCGCCGCGCGCGGATGGGTCTCCGGGAAGCCGGCGACCGCGACCGAGAAGAAGTCAAACCAGCCGTGCTGGCCGCGCTTGAGCGCGTCGACCAGCTCGCGCGAGTGCCGGTAGCCGTCGGGGTGCGGCTTCCACGGCGCGCTGGGTCCCTCCGGCGGGTCGCCCGCCAGCGCGATGACGTTCTCGATGTCGTTGCCCCACAGGTCGCTGATGACCTTCGTGACGTTCGCCTGGGGCTGGTTGACGATCGTCAGGTGGCACATCGCCTCGATCTTCTCGCGCCACTTCAGGCGCTTGACGACGTCGAGCGTGCGATCCTGGGTCGAGCCGCCCGCGCCGTAGGTCACCGAGCAGAACGAGGGGTTGAGCTTCTTGAGCTCCTGAACCTCGGCGAACAGGCTCTCCATGCCCTCGTCGGTCTTCGGCGGGAAGAACTCGATCGAGAACGTCAGCCCGTCGCGGGCGTAGATATCAACCAGCTTGGTCACGGTCGGGTCTCCCTGCTGATGGCGGTGTGACACGACGAGCGTCTCGTCGTTGAACCACAGGCCGCCGTGCTTGTTGAGGACTTCCTGCGTGGCCTTCCGGCTACGAGCCGTTCCGGACGACCTCGTCGAGGCGCTCGTCCTCGACCGGGTTGACATGGATGACGGCGTTGCACGCAGCGAACAGGGTAGACGTGCCGATCCCGCCTTGCTTGCCGCGGACGCGCCGCACAGCTCCGACGCCGCGACAGCGACCTGTGTCGGCGACGAACGCGGCCACCGCGGGCGGGATCTCCTCGCGTCGCGTGGAAAACGCGCCAGTATGAGCGCGGCGACCTCGCGCTCGCGCGCCGAGAGCGCGTGGATGCCTTCGGCGTCGCGCGGGACGGTGGGGCCGGGCGCCAGGTGCGCACGCCGAGGCGGCGCAGCTCGCGGGTCGTCTGGTCGCGCAGGCGTTGTGCCCCGAAGCGCTCGAACTCGTTGGCGGCCTGCTTGAGTGCGGCGACGCCGCGCTGGCGGTCGCCGGTTTGGGCGAGCGCGACGCCTTCGATGGCGTGGGCGCGCACGGCTTCGAGCGGCGCTACCCGTATCCCTGCGCCGCGCGACGCCGTTGCCACGGCCTCGTCGGGTCGGTCGTCGGCGAGCAGCATGGTGGCCCGGGTGCGGGCGGCGAGCGCGTGCGCGAGAGATGTGCCGAGGGTGGCGGCGGCGGTGTCGAGTCGTGCGGCGGCCTGCTCGGCGGCCGCCACGTCCGCGCGTTGCAGTTCGGCCTCGGCCAGGGAGGCCCAGACGAGCGGGCGCTCTGCGGGGACGACTTCTGGAAGCTCCCAGTCGCCAGCGGCTTGCAGGATCATGTCGATTCCCGTCTTGGGTGCGCCGTGGGCTTGGATGAGCCCGAGCGTCCAGCCTGCTCTTGCTCGCCACAGGCGCGCTTGGGGGGCGAGGCGCACGGCTTCGCGCGCTGCGCGCTGCGCGCTGCGCGCCGTCGGTGTCACCGCAGAGGTGACGCGCCAGCGCCAGCTCCCCGTGCGCGCCGAGCAGCAATCCCGGGTTGCCGGATGTCCAGGCGGCTTCGACGGCTTCCTCGCCGACCGCGATCGCCTCGGGGAGCCGGCCGAGTTGGATGAGCGGATGCAGCGGGAAGGCCAGCAGGACAGGGATGAAGTAGCCGTGTCCGGTGCGATGGCTGATCGCCACCTCGCGACGCAGTTGGCTGAGGGCCTCCTCGTAGCGGTCGAGGTAGCCCAGGGCCCACGCGAGGTCGCAGAAGAGCTGCGGGTATGGGCCGATCTCGCTGTCATCTGCATCGGCGACGAACGCGAACGCACGGTTGAGAGGCGCGCGCGCCTCGTCGGCGCGGCCGGCGGCGGCGAGCCCGAGCGCGAACATCGCGAGCGCGCCGTGTTCGAAGAGGGGGTCTTCGAGGCCGCGGGCGTGGGCGAGCGCCTCGCTCGCGATGGCCGTGACGCGCTCGAGTCGCAGGTCGTCGAGCTCCATGCCGGCCAGCGGCATTCGCAGCGCGAAGCCCGCCAGTGACGGACCGTCTGGCAGTTCGGCGACGGCCGCGCGCAGGCGGCGCCGCGGCTCTGAGAGCGGGCGTCCCGACCAGGCGTCGATCGAGGCCTGGGTGGGGATCAGCAGCCCACGCCGCTCCCACGCGTCTCGTGGAACGAGCTCCAGCGTCTCGGCGAACACCGCGTGGGCCGCCTCGAGCTGTCCCGCGCCGAGCAGCGCGTAGGCCAGCGTCTGCAGCAGCTCGATGCGGTCGGGCGTCAGGTCAGCGTCGTCCGGGAGCAGCCGCAAGGCGCTCCGGACGTAGCGCGCCGCGCTTGCCGGCGCTTGCCCGAACACGCGTCCGGCAGCATCGGCCAGCAAGGCGATGGCGGCGCGATCGCCGCGCTGGGCGGCGTGCTCGACGTGATGCGCGCGCTCCACCGGCCCGGCGCCACGGCGCTCGAGCGCGTCTGCTGCGCGGGCGTGCGCTCGCAGTCGCCCTGCACCAGGGGCGGCCGCGTAGACGGCGTGGCGGATCACTGGGTGCCGGAAGACGAACCGCCGCGGCGTCGATGTCGGGCGGATGAGCGCGCACGCGAGCAGGAGATCCAGACCCGCCAGGGCGGCCGCCTCACCCACGTCGGCGACGTCGGCGACGAGGTCAGGCTCGAACGGCTCGCCGGCGACCGCGGCGGCTTCCAGCACGCGGCGAGCATCGCCGGGCAGCGCGTCGAGCTCTCCGGCGAGCGCGGCCGTGGCGGCGGCGGGAATCCCGGCGCCGTCCGGCCCGAGCTGGGCGGCGACCCCCCCGTCGGGTCGCACTCGCGCGAGCTGCTGGAGATGGAACGGGTTGCCGCCGCTGAGCTCACAGAGCTCTGCGGTGAAGGTGACGCCGCAGAGCGTGGCCGCCTCGGCCTGACTGAGCGGCGCCAGCGCGAGCCGCTCCGCGCGGGCCGCCCCCGCGGCGTCGCCCAGCGCGGCGACCAGCGCGTCCGGCGCCTGGCCCTCTCGGCATGCGACCGCGAGCCGCACGGCGCTCTCGGGCGGCCGTCGCGCCAGCGCCGCCACCAGATCAAGCGAAGCGGGGTCGGCCCAGTGCAGATCGTCGAGGCACACCACCAGCGGGCGCGAAGTCGCGAGCCGCTCGAGCAGGCTGCGCATCGCGCGGTGCACGACGTAGCGCTCGGCCGGCGCCGCCGGACCGCCCAGCGACTCGGCGAACGCCGGCAGGGCCACGGCGAGCGCGTCTAGCTCGTCGCCGCCCAACCGTCGCAGCCGCGCCGCGTCCAGCCTCTTCAGGTACGGGTCGAGAGCGTCAACCCACAGGCCGTAGGGCGCGTCGCGTTCGAACTCCGTCGCACGCCCGCCGAGCACCAGGTGCCCGCGCCGCTCGGCGTCCGCGGCCAGCTCGCCGAGCAGCCGCGTCTTGCCGATCCCCGGCTCGCCCGCCACCTCCACGAACGCAGCCTGCCCGCCGGCAACACGCTCCAGCGCCCGCGACACTGCCGCGAGCTCGCCCTCGCGTCCGACCAGCTGCAAATCGTGCCTCGACATCGCAGGGCTCCGCGTACGCCCGGCCGAGCCGGGTTCCGGGTTTGCCCTGATGATCGCGCGGCCGCGCACTCTGCTGGTGGCTCACACCGTGCGGTCCCTGGCTCTCCTTCAGCGTCGCGCGCAAGCCATGAGCTCGCGCGTCCTCGACACGCTGCTGCCCCAGCTTCGCCACGAGCCCACGCGCAAGCGCGTGCGCGCGACTCTGGCCGGCGAGGTCGTCGTCGACAGCACCCAGGCGATCCTCGTGTGGGAGCCGCAACGCATCCTGCCCGCCTACGCCGTACCGCTCCAGCACATCAACAACGGCGAGCTGCTGCCAACGCCCTCCATCACCGCGCCCGCGGGACCGCACGGCTTCCACTTCGACGGGCAACCCGTCCTGGACCCGTCGGTGCCGTTCGCCGTCCACACCACCGACGGCGAGCCACTCAGCCTCCGCGCCGCCGGCCAGACCCGTCACGGCGTGGCGTTCCGGCCCGCCGACCCCGACCTCGACAGCCACGTGGTCCTCGACTTCGACGGCTTCGACGGCTGGTTCGAGGAAGACGACGCGGTCCTCGGCCACCCCCGCGACCTCTTCCACCGGCTCGACATCCTGCCCAGCTCGCGCGCGGTACGTATCGAGCTCGACGGCATCGTCCTCGCCGAAAGCACGCGGGCGCAGCTGCTCTACGAGCACATCATCCTGCCCGTCCGCTGCTATCTGCCGCCCGAGGACATCCGCGGCCCGCTGCAGCCCAGCCCCACCCGGACGGGGTGCCCGTACAAGCGCGAAGCCGCCTACTGGTCCCTCGACCTCAACGGCCGCACCATCCACGACATCGCCTGGAGCTACGAGACACCACGCGAGGAAGCCGCCCGGATCGCCGGCCTCATCTGCTTCTTCAACGAACGCGTCGACGTCCGCCTCGACGGCCGGCCGCAGCCGCGACCACACACCCCCTGGTCCTAGCACCCACGCACCGCGCCTTCCGCTCCCGAACCACGTACCACGTCTCGACCACGACCACTCTCGTTCAATCCAAACCCGCCACGAGGAACCGACCACTCAACTTGGGCCTGCGTAGCAGCGGAGCGCGAACGCGGTGCTTCGGTATTGGAACGTTCCGGGGCAACCCCGCCGTGGCGGGCACTACGGGTCCAAAGTCGTAGGCTGGCTCCCATCATCTCTGACCGTCGAGAGCACGGCCATCGACGTGCTCTTCCGCGATCTGGATATCGTCGCGGGCTGGATGGAGGAGGCACAGCACGGGCGATAGGCGTCGAGAGCGTCGACCGGCCCAGCTCGTCTCCGCCGCTCGTCGGCGGGGTTGCTCAACGTCGTGGCGGAGGAGCCGTCCGCCGGCGCCGCAGCGGCGGTCAGCAGAAGACCGGCGCGCGCGGAAACGGCAGCCGCGGCGCCTGTCCGCGTCGCGCGTCAGCGGAAGCGGTTCAGGCGCCGCCGAACGGGCGAGCGGCGAAAGCTCACCTGGCTGAGCGCGGCGTTGACGGTGACGATGCCGACCTCGGTGGCGATCGTCGCCGCGCCGAGGATGTTCAGCCGCCGCTTGCGCTACCGCGCCGCCTGCGAGGCCTCCGCGGCCGCGTGATCGCCGTCGTCCAGCGGCACCGCGCCGTGCGGCTCCTCGCGCGAGAAGCGGATTCCCTCGATCGCGGAGGCGACGCCCGTGACGACGAGCGCCCCGACGAGACCGTCCTTCGCCCGCGCCAGCGCGCGCTCACGCCCGACGAGGTTGCGGTCGCGCACCTCGCCCTGGCGGGCACCGATCCAGCCCGCGGTGACAGCCGCCAGGCCCGCGCCGTTGACCGCGCCGTAGCGCTTCCAGGCGGCGTTGACGACCTCGCCGCGCTCGCGCGGCTCGCTGATCGCCGTGACGGCGGGATGCAGCGCGATGCGGCCGAAGAGCTGGCCGCCGAGCAGGCCGGCCAAGCCGAGGTCGCTCAGCGCGCGGCCGAGGCTGCTGACGGTCTCCGTGGAAGGTTGCAGCACAGTGGTCATGTGCTTCGGGTTGACCGGATCGGCGCCCGCTCAAACACCGCGTGTGACCCGCGGCTGCGCCGTCAGAGCGTCTGCTCGCGCGCCCGCAGCGCCGCCTCGGCCGCCTCGCACGATGCTGCGCGCCGCGGATCGTCGGCCGGCAGCCGGCGATTGACCTCGACGAGCCGGGCCGCGGCGCACGCGGCCGCCTCCGCGAGCGCCACCGCCGTCACCGCGTCGGGGCGCATCGAGGATGGGCAGCAGCGCGCGACCTCGGCTGCGAGCTGGGCGATCTGGCTGGCCGCGTCGGCGATCGCCAGCGAGAGATCGGCCGCGTGGATCAGGGCCTCCCCCGCCAGCCGCTCGCGATCGGCCGGCGCAGCGGGCGCCGCCGTCCGTGCCGGCCCGGCGACGCCCTGGCGCGCCGAGCGCTCCGTCTGCGTCAGCACCGCCGACGCGTCGCGGTAGGCGTCGGCATCGCGCTCGATGAGCGCCTGGGCCTGCATGCGCAGCGACTCGGCGTGGGCGATCGCTCCGCCGGCCTCGATCCAGGTGGCGCGCGAGCCGCGGGCGACCTTCACGGTCACCGCCGCCGCGGCGGCGGCCGCCAGCGCGGCGGCGGGCCCGCCGCCACCGGCGAGCTCGTGCGGCGACGCGAGCGCGGCGAGCACGTCGGACAGGGGTCGGCTCAGCAGGCCGTCTTCCGGTGGGGTAGCCATCGCACGCGATCGTACTGCGACGCCGGACCCGCGAAGCCTCCGGTGCGTTTGCGAGGATCAATCCATGCAGCCCCCATCGCAGAGCGGCGAGCTCGAGGTCGGACGCGGCGTCGTGGCGCCGCAGCTCGTCGAGGACGCCCTGCGGCTGCTGCACGTCGACATGCTCGAGCACGGCCATTGCGCCGACACGCTGAGCGAGTGGCTGTGGGCGATGCACTGGTTTCCGCACCTCAACCGCCGCGACGAGATCCTCGCGCTGGCGCACGCGCTGCCCGAGCCGTGGCAGGTCGGCACGCTGTGCGACCCGCAGATCCTGCTGCAGTTCCCCCATATCGGCCCCGAGCCCGAGATCGTCTTTCACCTCGACGAGGAGCCAGCGTGGGCGGACGGCCGGCAGTACGCGCGGATCGTCGGTGTCCCGCTCAGCCCGTGGCGCGAGCAGAACGGCGGCCTGCTCGTGGAGGTCGACGGCGAAGCGGTCCCGGTCGAGCTCGATCCCACCGACGCGGTCATGCTGCCCCCGGACCTGCTGCACTCCGGCGGCGTGAACCGGACCGGGTCGCCGCGCTACGGCGTCTACTTCCGCTGGCTGCAGGACGCCTAGGCGCGGGGGCCGCTACAACCGCGGCGCCAGCTCCTGCCACAGCGCCGCGTAGGCCAGCGCGGCGCGGCCGCGCGGGGCGAAGCCGGCGAGCGCCTGGCGCCTGAGCGCCATCTTCTCGACATCGCTGGCCGCCGGGATCACCGCATCCAGCAGCGCGCCGGCGTCACGGCCGCTGAGCTCTGCCATGACCTCGCGGTGCAGCGTCTTGCGACCGTCGGCCATCGAGAAGAACGCGACGATGCGCGGCCGCGGCTTTGGCACCTCGGCGGCCACGAAGCGCCGCACCTGCTCGAGCGTGCGCAGCGACAGCGGCGACGGGATCAGCGGCACGAGCAGGACGTCGGCCGCCGCGAAGATGCTCTCGGAGACCAGCGAGATCGCCGGCGGGCAGTCGAGGAAGACGTAGTCATAGCTGCCGGCGAGCGGAGCGATCACGCGCCGCAGCCCCTGCGTCGGGCGCTTCGTCGCGTCGAGCGTGAGGTCGAGGTTGCGGTAGGAGAAGTCGGCCGGCAGCACGTCCAGGAGCTCGTGATCGGATCCCTTCAGCAGCGCCGCCGGGTCGCTCTTGCCACGCACGAGCTTGGAGGCGCCACCGCGCACCCTGGGCTTGATCCGCAGCAGGAAGCTTGCCGCGCCCTGCGGATCGAGATCCCACAACAGCACGCGCGAGCCCTGCTGCGCCGCGCTCCAGGCGAGGTTGACCGCCGCCGACGTCTTGCCGACACCGCCCTTGATGTTGTAGAGCGCGACGATCTTCGTCATCCGAAGGTCCGGGTCACGATCTTGCGCTGCGGCTTGGCGGCGAACTGCGCGAAGCTCTCGGCGAATTGCGCCCGTGCCTGCTGCTGCTGCTCGCCCAGGCGCTCGACGAGCACGCCCATCGCCATCAGCGCCGCGGCGCCGCCCTCCATCGCCGCGATGTCGTCGCCCAGTGCGCGCAGCAGGTCGGCCTGCACCTCGCGATCCTGAAAGCGCCCGAGCACGTCCTGCAGCCCCTTCAGCGTCGTCACCATCGGCTTGACGACCTCGGCCGGGTACAGCGAGGAGAAGAACTCCAGCAGGTAGCGCAGCTCCTTGCCCTTCTTGCGCAGGTCGTGCAGCGCCTCGTGCGGGCTGTCGTCGTCGATCGCCCGCCCCATCTTCACCATCCGCCGGTAGACGGTGCCGATCCGTTCGGCGGCCAGGTCGGCGATCGGCCGCGCGGCGTCGGGGCGATCACCCTCGGGCGCCGCGACAAGCCCGGCGAGGTAGTCCGCCCAGTTATCCAGCAGCGCGTGCGTGCGCTGCGAGCGCAGCCCGGCGACCATCGCCCTGCGCTCGGCGACGAGCCGCTGCTCGAGCAGCTGTCGCAGCGGCGCGACGTCCCCTGCTGTGCTCTTCCCCATCCCCGCCGCGAGCTCGCCGAACTCGAGCAGCTGGACGTCGAGGTCGCGCGTCGGCCCCGTCAGCACCTGCAGTCCGCGAAAGCCGTCGCGAAAGACGCGCAGCGGCTCGGGCGAGAACACGCCGCGCAGCTCGCGCTGCAGCGCCCGCGAGCGGCGCACCGCGACGCGCAGGTCGTGCAGGAACTCCGAGTCGACGTCGGCCAGCGTCCCCGGCAGGTTGGTCTCGATGACGTCCGCCAGGCGGCGCAGGATCGTCACGGCGGCCGCGTCGGCGCGCGCGGCCGGATCGAGCTCGATGCGCAGCTTCGACGACGTGCCGCCGACCGGGCGGCCGAGTGCCGCGAGGGCGTCGTCGAGCACGGGGCGCGGCGCGTCCTGCAGACCGACGTCGCCGGTGAGGACCGCGAGCACGCGCTCGAGGTCGCCGTCGTAGCCGCGTACGCCGACGACGTGCAGGCGCGGGCGCAGCGGATGCTGCCGTTCGCCGCCCGGCAGCGCGGTCGGCTCCTCGGCGTGCAGCCGCACGACGATCTTGCCGACGTCGTCGAGCACGTTGATCGGCAGGTGGCGGCTGCGCAGGCGGGCGATCGGCGTCAGCGCGCGCATCTCGACGACCGCCGCCAGCCGGTCGCGCAGCGGCCCGGCCGGCAGGTCCGCCAGCAGCAGCCGTCGCGCGCGCCGCGGATGCTGCGCGCTCGCCTGCTCGGCGTGGGTCACGGCGTCCATCAGCACGAGCCGGCCCGCCGCCTCGGCGAGGGCGAGACCGGCCCGCTGCAGGCGCCCGTCGAACGTGTCCCAGAACGTGCGGTCGATCGCGTGCGCGCGCTGCGTCACGACCGGCAGGAGCGCGGCGAGCCGGTCGGCCGCGCCCGAGGCGCTCAGGCCGTCCGGAAGCAGCAGGGCGATGGCGCGGGCGTCCATGGCCCGCAGTCTGCCAGCGCGCCGCGCGCCCGGCGCGCCGGCCTCACCTCGTCACACGTTGCCGCGTGTCGTCCCGCCCGCGCCGGCCTCGCGCTCTGCCTCCTTGCGACCGGGATGGCCGGGCGGCAGGTCGTGCGGCGAGACCTCGTCGTGCGCCTCGGGCGTGTCCCCCATCGGCGTCTCGTCGTCGGGCGTCATCGGCCCCAGCGGCTCCTCGGCCTCGCTGTCGTGCGGCGGCGCGTGCGGGCCTTTCTCCTCGTCGGCCATGCGTGCGCTACGCGGAGAGCCGCTCGGCGAGCATCTTCTTGCCCGCCTCGGCGCCCTTGCGGCTGTCGGCCTGCGCCTTGCGGAAGAAGGTCGCCAGGTCGTCGTCGCCGTCACGCTCGGCGTCCTTGATGTAGCTCTCCAGGCGCAGCGCGTTGTTCAGGCACTGCTCCGTGAACCAGATGATGTTGTAGTCCTTGTCCTTCGTGCCGGTGACGTCGCCGGTCTCGCTCTGGGTGCTCATGTGAAGCTCCTCAGTCGGGTGCAGGGGGCTCCCGTTCGAGGTACCCCTGGCGCAGCGGCGCATCCGTCGGATTACGTACACCGGTTGATGACTTAGAACATTGGTTGATCCTGCTCGCGGGGGGTATGGGGGCCGGCGCATCGTCTCCAACGCTGCAGGGAAGGGGTCCGTGAGCAGCACGATTCTCATCACCGGTGGTGCCGGTTTCATCGGCTCGCACCTCGCCGACGAGCTTCTGGCCCAGGGCTGGCAGGTGCGGGCGCTGGACAACCTCACGCGGCAGGTCCACGAGACGGGCGAGCGGCCCGCCTATCTCGACTCCGAGGTCGAGCTCGTCGTCGGGGACGTGCGCGACGGCGACTGCGTGCTCCGCGCGCTGGACGGCGTGGATGCCGTCGTGCACCTCGCCGCGCGCGTCGGCGTCGGACAGAGCATGTACGAGATCGCCGACTACACGAGCGTCAACGGCCTGGGTACCGGCGTCCTGCTGCAGGCGCTGCTCGACCACCCCGTCGAGCAGCTCGTCGTCGCGTCGAGCATGAGCATCTACGGCGAGGGGCTGTACGCCGGTGCCGCCGGCCGGCGCGTCGCCGATGTCGTCGAGCGCTCGCGCGAGCAGCTCGAGCGCGGCGCCTGGGAGCCGGTCGGCGAGAACGGCCAGCGCCTGCGTGCGCTGCCCACGCCGGAGGACAAGCCGCCCGCGCTGTCGTCGATCTACGCGCTGGGCAAGTACGACCAGGAGCGCATGAGCCTGCTGTTCGGCTCGGCGTACCAGACGCCGGTCACCGCGCTGCGCTTCTTCAACGTCTACGGTCCGCGCCAGGCGCTGTCGAACCCGTACACCGGCGTGCTGGCGATCTTCGCCGGACGGCTGCTCAACGGGCGTGCGCCGCTCATCTACGAGGACGGCCGCCAGCGGCGCGACTTCGTCAGCGTCTACGACGTCGCGCGCGCGGTGCGGCTGGCGCTCGAGCAGCCCGACGGGGCGGGCCGGATCCTCAACGTCGGCTCGGGCGAGAGCGTCTCCGTGCTGGAGATCGCCGACGAGCTCGCGCAGGTGATGGGCCGCGAGGAGATCGCCGCCCAGGTCACCGGCAAGTACCGCGTCGGCGACATCCGCCACTGCTTCGCCGACATCAGCCGCGCCGAGCGGACGATCGGCTACGTGCCGCAGATCGCCCGCGCCGACGGGATGTCCGAGCTCGCCGAGTGGCTGGCCGGCCAAGCGGCGACCGACCGCGTCGACGACGCCGCCGCCGAGCTCGCCGCGCGAGGGCTGACGGTATGCGCCGCCGCACGCTGATCACCGGCGGCGCGGGCTTCGTGGGGACCAACCTGGCCGACCGCATCCTGCGCGACGGCGAACGCGTGATCGTGTTCGACAACCTCGCGCGGGCCGGCGTCGAGGAGAACCTCGCCTGGCTCACGCGCCGCCACGGCCGCGCGGTCGACGTGGAGCTCGCCGACGTGCGCGACGCGGGAGCCGTGGCCCGGGCGGTCGGCGCCTGCGATCGCGTCTTTCACCTCGCGGCGCAGGTCGCGGTGACGACCAGCCTCGACGAGCCCGTCGAGGACGTCGAGGTCAACCTGACCGGCACGATCAACGTGCTCGAGGCGGCGCGGGCGCAGACGACGCCGCCGCCGGTCATCTTCACGTCGACGAACAAGGTCTACGGCGGCCTCGACGACATCGAGCTCGCCGAGCGGGAGACGCGCTACGAGCCCGTCGACCCGCAGATCCCGCCAGCGGTGTCGCCGAGTCGCGCCGGCTGGCGTTCTGCACCCCGTACGGCTGCTCCAAGGGCGCCGCCGACCAGTACGTCGTCGACTACGCGCGCTCCTACGGCGTGCCGACCGTCGTCTTTCGGATGAGCTGCATCTACGGGCCGCACCAGTTCGGCACCGAGGACCAGGGGTGGGTGGCGCACTTCCTCATCCGCGCGCTCGAGCGGCGGCCGATCACGGTCTACGGCGATGGCAAGCAGGTTCGCGACGTGCTGTATGTGGAGGATCTCGTCGACGCGTTCCTGCGCGCCGAGCAGGATGTCGAGGCGCTCGCGGGGCAGGCGTTCAACATCGGTGGCGGCACGCACAACACGATCAGCCTGCGCGAGCTGCTGGCCCTGATCGCGCAGATCGACGGCCGCGGTCCGGCCGTCGAGTACGGCCCCTGGCGGCAGGGCGACCAGCGCTACTACGTGTCGGACTGCGCGGCGTACGCGGCCGCCAGCGGGTGGCGTCCGCGCGTCGCGCCGCGCGACGGCGTGCGGGCGCTGGCGGCGTGGCTGGCGAACTCGCGCCGCAGGGCCGCGGCGGCGGCCTAGTGGATCGAGTGGTGCACCAGTGCGCGCGGCCGTGATCACCGGCCCGGGGACCGCCGAGGTCGCCGACGTGCCGACGCCCGACCCCGGGCCCGGCGAGGTGCTCGTGCAGATCGAGGGCTGCGGCGTCTGCGGCTCGGACCTGCCCGTCTGGGAGGGCCGGCCGTGGTTTGCGTATCCGCGCGCGCCCGGCGCGCCGGGCCACGAGGGCTGGGGCCGCGTCGTCGCGGTCGGCGCCGACGTGCGCGCGCCCGCGCCGGGCGCTCTCGTGGCGGCGATCTGCTTCGCCTCCGACGCCGAGTTCGACGTCGCTGCCGCCGACGCGGTCGTGACGCTGCCCGCAGAGCTCGAGGGGCAGCCGTTTCCCGGCGAGGCGCTGGGCTGCGCGATGAACGTCGCGCGTCGCAGCGAGTTCGCCGCGGGCCAGACCGTGGCGGTCGTCGGCGTCAGCTTCCTCGGCGCGCTGCTCGTGCAGATCGCCGCCCGCGCCCGCGCCCGGGTGATCGCGATCGCGCGGCGGCCGTACGCGCTGCGGGTCGCGCGCGCGATGGGCGCCGAGCACACCTTCAGCAGCGAGGACGACGACGTCGTCGCGGCGGTCGAGGAGCTCACCGGCGGCACGCTGTGCGACCGGGTGCTCGAGGTGACCGGCCATCAGGGGCCGCTCGACCTCGCCGGCCGCCTCGTCCGGGTGCGCGGACGGCTCGTCATCGCCGGCTACCACCAGGACGGTGCGCGCACCGTCGACATGGGCCTGTGGAACTGGCGCGGGATCGACGTGATCAACGCCCACGAGCGCGAGCAGGCGGCGTACGTCCGCGGCGTGCGCGAGGCCGCGCACGCCGTCGCCGCGGGATCGCTGGACCCGCAGCCGCTCTACACGCACGAGTTCGGGCTCGCGCAGATCGGCGACGCCTTCTCGACCGCCATCGCCCGGCCCGACGGCTTCCTGAAGGCGCTGGTGCGCCCGTGAGCAGCGTCGCCGCACCGGCGCTTCCGCGCCTGGGCTTCCTCGGCACCGGTTGGATCGGGCGCCTGCGCCTGGAGGCCATCGCCGCCAGCGGCGTGGCCGACGTGACGGCGCTCGCCGACCCCGACGCCGCCTGCCTGGCGGCCGCCGCGCGCGCCGTGCCGCACGCCAGCCTGCACGCCACCGACATCGACGAGCTGCTCGCCGCCGGCCTCGACGGGATCGTCATCGCGACGCCGAGCGCGTTGCACGCCGAGCAGGCGATCCACGCGCTCGAGCACGGGGTCGCCGTGTTCTGCCAGAAGCCGCTGGGCCGGACGGCAAGCGAGACGCGCGCCGTCGTCGCAGCCGCGGCATGCGCCGACCGCCTGCTCGGCGTCGACATGTCCTACCGCCACACGGCCGCCGTGCTCGCGCTGCGCGAGCGCGTCCGCGCGGGCGCGGTCGGCCCCGTGCACGCCGTCGACCTTGTCTTCCACAACGCCTACGGGCCCGACAAGCCGTGGTTCCTGGACCCCGCCCTGTCAGGCGGCGGGTGCACCATCGACCTGGGGATCCACCTCGTCGATCTGCTGCTCTGGGCGCTTGACTTCCCTGGCATCACAGGGATCGACGCGCGGCGCTGGCGGGCTGGGGAACCCGCCGGCGCCGGCGTCGCCGAGGACCTCTGCCTCGCGACGATCGACCTCGCCGGCGGCACCGTCGCGCGGCTGGCCTGCTCGTGGTTCTCCCACGAGGGCCGTGACTGCGTCCTGGAGGCGACGTTTCGCGGGCGCGACGGCGCGGTCAGCCTGCAGAACGCCGGCGGCTCGTTCCATGACTTCGGCGTCGAGTTGCGGCGTGGCACGCGCGCGCACGCGATCGTGTCGCCGCCGGACGACTGGGGCGGGCGCGCCGCGGTCGACTGGGCGCGGCGGCTGCGCGCCGGCGCGCGCTTCGATCCCGCGATACAGCGACTCGTCGACGTGGCCGGTGTGCTCGACGGGATGCTCGAGCGATGAGGGTCCTGATGAGCACCGACGCGGTCGGCGGCGTCTGGACGTACGCGAGCGACCTGCGCGCCGAGCTGGCGACGGTCGGCGTCGAGGTCGTGCTCGCGACGCTGGGCCCGCAGTCGCCGCCCGGGCCGGACGGCCTGTGGCTGGACTGCCGGCTGGAGTGGCAGGACGATCCGTGGGATGACGTGCAGCGTTCCGGGGACTGGCTGCGCGAGCTGGCGCGGGCGGCGCAGGCCGATGTCCTCCACCTCAACGGCTACGCCCACGCTGCGCAGGACTGGCCCGTGCCGGTTCTCGTGACCGCGCATTCGTGCGTGCTGTCGTGGCACGAGGCCGTCCACGGCGCACCCGCGGGAGCGCAGTGGGAGCGCTACCGCGATGCGGTCGGCGCGGGCCTGCGGCGCGCCGACGTTCTGGTCAGCCCGACCGCCGCGATGCGCGTCGCGCTGCGCCGCCACTACGGCCTCACCCAGCCCTGCCGGGTGATTCCCAACGGCGTCTCGCCGCATCCCGCCGCGCCCCAGCGGCGCGAGCCGCTCGTGCTCGGCGCGGGACGTCTGTGGGACGAGGCGAAGGGCCTGCAGACGCTCGACGCCGCCGCGCAGGGACTGCCGTGGCGCGTCGAGGTCGCGGGCGCGGCCGGCGGTCGCGAGGCACGGCATGCCCGGCTGCTCGGCCAGATCGAGCGCACGGTGCTGCGCACGCGCATGGGTCGTGCCGCGATCTTCGCCCATCCGGCGCGCTACGAGCCGTTCGGGCTCGTCGTGCTCGAGGCGGCGCTCGCCGGCTGCCCGCTCGTGCTCGGCGACATCGCCTCGCTGCGCGAGCAGTGGGACGGGGCGGCGCTGTTCGTCGCCCCCGGCGACAGCGCCGCGCTGCACGCCGCGCTGCAGCGCTTGATCGACGACGCGCCGCTGCGCGACGAGCTCGCCGCGGCGGCCCACGGTCGGGCGCGCGAGCGCGGCGTGCGCGGGACGGCGATGGGCTACATCGCGCTCTACGAGCGGCTGCGCACACGGCGCCGGGTGGCGGCATGACAGCGCGTCGTGGCTCGACCGCAGCAGTGACAACCGGACAGGGTGCGCGCGCGCGATGAGGATCGCGATCTTCTGCCACTCGCTGCTGTCGGACTGGAACCACGGCAACGCGCACTTCCTGCGCGGCATCGTCGCCGAGCTGCTGGACCGCGGCCACCAGGTCAGCGCCTACGAGCCGCAGGACGGCTGGAGCCGCGCGAACCTGCTGCGCGACGGCGGGACCGCGGCGATCGACGAGGTCCACGCGAGGTTTCCCTGGCTCGACGCGGTCGTGCACCCCTACGATCCCGCGACGCTCGAAGTCGACGCGGCGCTCGACGGCTGTGACCTCGCGATCGTGCACGAGTGGAGCGAGCCGGTGCTGGTGGCGCGGATCGGCGCCTGCCGTGCGGCGGGCGGGCGCTTTGCCCTGCTCTTCCACGACACCCACCACCGCGCCGCGAGCGCGCCGCAGGAGATGGCGCGCTATGACCTGCGCCACTACGACGGCGTGCTCGCGTTCGGCGAGGTGATCCGCTCGATCTACCTCGACCGCGGCTGGACCCAACGGGCCTGGACCTGGCACGAGGCCGCCGACACGCGCGTCTTCCGGCCGCTTGGCGCCCCCGCCCCCGCCGACATGCGCGATCTCGTCTGGATCGGCAACTGGGGCGACGGCGAGCGCGGCGCCGAGCTGCGCGAGTTCCTGCTGGCGCCCGCGCGCCGCCTGCGGCTGCGCGGGACGATCCACGGCGTGCGCTATCCGCGCCGCGCGCGCTGGGCGATCGCCCTCGCCGGCCTGCGCTACCGCGGCTGGCTGGCCAACCACCGCGCGCCGGAGCTCTTCGCGCGCCACCGCGTGACGGTGCACGTCCCGCGCCGCCCCTACGTCGAGGCGCTGCCGGGGATCCCGACGATCCGCCCCTTCGAGGCGCTGGCCTGCGGGATCCCGCTCGTGAGCTCGCCGTGGCAGGACGCCGAGGGGCTGTTTCGCCCCGGCCAGGACTTTCTCGTCGCGCGCGACGGGCTGCAGATGCGGGGCTGCCTGCGCGAGATCCTGCGCGACGCCGAGCTCGCGGCAGCGCTGCGCGACAGCGGCCTGCAGACGATCCGCGCGCGCCACACCTGCGCGCACCGCGTCGCCGAGCTGCTGGCGATCTGCGGATCGCTCGGCGTGCCGAGCGGCGCAACCGACGGGGCCGTCGCATGACAGCGCGTGGCTGCTCGACCGCAGCCGTGGCCACCGCGCCAGGGGCGCCGTCGCGATGAGGTTCGCGTTCTTCGGCTCGAGCCTCTGCGCACGGAGCATGGCGCCGCGGTGCGCGAGGCGGACGCCGTCATCGTCGGCTCCTACGTCCCCGACGGGATCGCCGTCGGCGACTGGGTCGTCGCGACGGCGCGGGGCGTGCCCGTCTTCTATGACATCGACACGCCGGTGACGCTCGCCGCGCTGCAGCGCGGGGCGTGCGCGTACCTCACGCCGCAGCTCGTGCGCGCCTATCGCGTCTACCTGTCGTTCACCGGCGGACCCGCCCTGCGGCGCATCGAGGACGAGCTCGGCTCGCCGTGCGCGCGCGCCTTTCACTGCCTCGTCGACCCGGGCGCCTACCCGGTGCTCGACGTGCCGCTGCGCTGGGACCTCGGCTACCTCGGCACGTACTCACCCGATCGCCAGCCGGCGCTGGAGCGCCTGCTGCTCGAGCCAGCCCGCCGCGAGCCGTCGCTGCGCTGCGTCGTCGCCGGGCCGCAGTACCCCGACGACATCGACTGGCCGGCGAACGTCGAGCGCATCGAGCACCTCGCGCCGGCCGACCACCCCGCCTTCTACGCCGCGCAGCGCTTCACCGTCAACGTCACGCGCGCCGACATGGTCGCGGCCGGCTGGTCGCCGAGCGTGCGCCTGTTCGAGGCGGCCGCCTGCGCGGTGCCGGTCATCTCCGACGAGTGGGACGGCCTGGAGACGTTCTTCGTGCCCGGCCGGGAGATCCTCATCGCCTGCGAGGCGCACGACGTCCTGCTCGCGCTGGCGAACACGAACGAGCGGGGCGGCGGGCGATCGGCGTCCGCGCCCGCGAGCGCGTGCTCGACGCCCACACGGCGGAGCGGCGCGCAACCGAACTGGAAGCGACGATCGAAGGGGCGGTGATCCGCACATGAGCACGCTGCAATCGCACAGCGGCGAGTCCGCCGCGCCGGAGCTCGGGCCGTGGTTTCACAACCTGCACCTGCCCGGTGGGAGGCGCACCGCGCCCGACCATCCGCTCGGCGACTTCCCCGCCTTCAAGTGGGAGCAGATCGCGCCCCACCTGCCCGCGGACCTGAGCGGCGCCCGGGCGCTGGACATCGGCTGCAACGCGGGCTTCTACACCTTCGAGCTCGCGCGCCGCGGCGCTGACGTGCTGGCGATCGACGTCGACGAGCACTACTTGCGCCAGGCGCGCTGGGCGGCCGCCGAGCTCAACCTGGCCGATCGCGTGACGCTGCGCAAGCTCGGCGTCTACGACCTCGTGAACCTCGACGTCGAGCCCTTCGACGTGGTCCTGTTCCTCGGCGTGCTCTACCACCTGCGCCATCCGCTGCTCGCGCTGGACGTCGTCGCGCCGCTGGCGGGCGGCACCCTCGTCGTGCAGACGCTGACGATGCCCGGCGAGGAGCGCACCGACGCGCCCGCCAACGTCGGCATCGACGAGCGCGACGCGCTACGCGCGGACGGCTGGCCGTCGATGGCCTTCATCGAGCACGAGCTCGCGCGCGATCCGACGAACTGGTGGGCGCCCAACGCGGCCTGCGTCGAGGCGATGCTGCGGTCATGCCGACTGCGGATCGTGGCGCATCCCGGCCACGAGATGTGGCTCTGCGAGCAGGCCTGAACGCCGCCGCGCCGGGATCGGGGAAGGGGTTGGCGGCCGGCGATGTGCGGGTACACGCGACCCGTGCTGCATCCCACCCCGCCCGGCCCTGACCCACACCACCCGCTGCCGGGTGCGCGGCAGACGCCGAAGCGCAACGCCGCCGTGCAGCGGCGCGCGATGCAGGCGGCGATGGCCAGCGCGGTGCGCGCGCTCAGCTCGACGACCGGCGGACGCCGCAGCGCGATGCCCGGCCACGGCCGCACGCCGCCGCCGGCGGGCCTCTGATGAAGATCGCGATCACCGGCGCGACCGGCAACGTCGGCACGAGCCTGCTCGCCGCGCTCAGCGGCGACGACGCCGTCGAGGAGATCGTCGGTATCGCGCGGCGGCGGCCGGGCATCTCGTTCGACCGCACGCGCTGGGTCTGCGCCGACATCACGCGCGACGACCTGACCGAGGCGTTCGCCGGCGCCGACGCGGTCGTCCACCTCGCGTGGCTGATCCAGCCGTCGCGCGATCGCACCGTCACGCGCGCCGTCAACGTCGAGGGCTCGCGGCGGGTGTTCGAGGCGGCGGCGGCCGCCGGCGTGTCGTCGCTCGTCTACGCGTCGTCGGTCGGCGCCTACTCGCCCGGCCCGAAGGACCGTGCGGTCGACGAGAGCTGGCCGACGGGTGGCATCCCGACGTCGTTCTACTCGCGCGACAAGGCGGACGTCGAGACGATCCTCGACACGTTCGAGCGCGCGCACCAGAACATCCGCGTCGTGCGGCTGCGGCCGGGGCTGATCTTCAAGGGCGATGCGGCGTCCGGCATCCGGCGGCTGTTCGCCGGGCCGCTGCTACCCACGCCGCTGCTGCGCCGCCGCCTGATCCCGGTCGTGCCGAGGATCGATCGCCTGCGCTTTCAGGGCGTGCATTCGCTCGACGTCGGCGAGGCCTACAGGCTCGCGCTGATGGGAACCGTCCGCGGCGCGTTCAACGTCGCGGCCGACCCCGTGCTCGACCCCGACGAGCTTGGCCGGCTGCTCGGCGCGCGCCCCGTGGCGGTGCCGGCGAAGGCGCTGCGGGCGGCGGTCGAGGTGTCCTGGAAGATGCGCCTGCAACCCACCCCACCAGGCTGGCTGGACCTCGCGCTCGGCGTTCCGCTGATGGACACCACGCGCGCACGCACCGAGCTCGGCTGGACCCCGAAGCACACCTCGGGCGAGGCGCTGCTCGAGCTGATCGACGCGATGCGCCGCGGCGACGGGCTGCCGACCGCGCCGCTGGCGCCGGGCAACGCCGGGCCCGGCCGCGTGCGCGAGCTGCTGACCGGCGTCGGCGGGCGCTCGCGCGGGTAGCGCCCGCCGTAGGGCCCGCCGTACGCCGGTCCTGCTCAGGCGTTGTCGCGGCTGACGAGCTTGATGAACGTGCTCGGCTCGCCGTCGGCCTTGTGCTCCTGGAGGATCGCCGCGAGCCCGTTCTCGTCGAACTTCGCAAACCACTCGTCCCACCGCATCGGCTCCAGCGAGTCCTCGCCGGCCCCGCCCGGGAAGTCGATGCGCAGGATGCCGGGGTCGTCGTCGCTGCCGGCGTGCGCCCGTTCGCCCGGGGGCGCGCGTCGGCTGTAGCGCGCTGCGGGCATACTGTTCGCCGATGCCCGACGTCGAGCTCACGCGCGCGCGCGACGACCGCCGCGTCTACGCAATCGACGGCGTCGGCACGCTGCGTCTGGGCGGCATGTGGTCGCGCTCCGCGACCGCGGCGGCCGGCGCCACCCGCTGGCAGATCGACCGCACGGGCTTCTGGAAGCGGGGCCTTCGGGCGTCCGATGCCGCGGGATCCGTCGTCGGCGAGTTCACCCCGTCGGGCATGCGCCGTGGCGGCCCGCTGCGCTGGGGCGAGCGCGAGCTCGCGCTGCGCCCGGCGAGCGCGTGGCGCGAGCGCTATGCGCTGACCGACGGCGAGCGTGAGCTCGCGCTGCTCGACGGCAAGGGCTGGGGCAAGCGCCCGGTGAAGATCACCGTCGAGGACCCCGCCGCCGTCGAGCCCGGCCTGCTGCTGTTCGCGGTGTTCGTCGTGCGTGGGCTCGCCGAGGACGCGGCCGCCGCCGCCGCCTCGTAACCGGCACGCTGCCGCACGCCGCGCTACAACTCGCCAAGCAGCGCCCGCACGCGCCGCTCGATGTCGTCTCGCGTCGTGCGCACCTCGTCGAGATCACGCGAAGGACGGCAGCCCCTTCCACGTCTCGTAGGACAGGCGTGTGGCGCCGCCCGCCTCGTACTCCTCGCACAGCCCGGAATCGAAGGTCGCTGCCGAGTACAGGAGATATTGCGACGTCATCGCGATGCCGGCACCGTCGCCGCTGTCGCTCACCATCCGGTCCCAGTTGCGCTGGATGAGCTCAGCCTGCTTGCGCCGCTGATCCGCCGGGTCGGTCAGCCCGTAGCGCGCCTGCATGTTGCTCAGCGTCGCGCCGCCCTCGGTCAGCAGCAGCTGTGGGTTGCTTGCGTCGCCCACAGGCCAGCCCGCCCAACGGCCGACGAGGCGGCGACGCATGTCGGCGGTGAGGTTCGTCTGGCGCGCGGGGTTCGCCTTCGCGTCGGGCGCCGTGCTGCCTGGGCCCTGGTCATACGTGACGTCGCTGTAGTTGTGGTGCGTCCAGGCAAACCGCGCTCCCGGGACCACGCCGGCAGCGCTGAGGTCCGCGAGGATCCGCTCGGCGAGGCTGTGGTAGCCGGTGCGCAGGCGGTTGCTTCCCGTCAGGTCGGCGCTGCCGGGCCCGGCGAGGACGATGTCCGAACCCGCGTCATCCGCGATCTGCTTGGCGCTGACGAACATCCGCACGACAGCGTCATGTACGACAATCGGCCCTCGGCCGTACGGATCGGTCGTCGTGCTGGGCCCCTGTTGTGGCCACCACTGCAGGTTGGGCTCGTTGCACAGCTCGAGAACGTCGATCGACGTGCTCGAGCTGCGGGGGTCGTAGCGCTCGATGAGCAGCCGCAGGAAGCGCCCGAACGCGCCTGTCGGCGACAGGTCGTCGGGGTAGCGGAACAGCAGACTCTTGGCGCGCGTATCAGGCAGGCTGGCTCGAGGCCCGGCGGTCGGGCATCGTCGCGGCAAGCTGCTCGGAGGTCAGCGAGTCCGTGCCGTTCGCCCACGTCGGAAAGCGGTACGGCGTGAGGATGATGCGCATCCCGTCGGCGCGGGCCTGGGCGATCTGGGCGTCGCAGGCCGCCATGCGCATCCGATCAAGCTGATCGGCAAATGGCATCAGCGACGGCCAGTCCGCCCAGAACCGCACCCAGCGCGTGCCCGAATCCCTCAGCCAGACACCGTTGTTGCCCACGCGGTAGTCCTGCGGCCCGCCCGGATAGATGGTCCCGGCAGGGCCGAGCACGACGCACCGGCGCAGCCCCGCGGCCATCAGACGCTGGCCAGCCGGCGTTCGCCGGCCTCGCCGTCCTCGCCGGGCCCGACCGCCACGCCCACGAGCGCGAGCGCGCCCTCCGCCAGCGCGAGCCGCTCGCGCTCTGGACCGGACGGAAAGGTGCTCGTCACGCGCGTGCACCCGCGCAGAAAGCTCGCGCGTGCTGCGCGCGGCTGGCGGCTGAACCGGGCTCCGCGCGGCCCCCGTTCGAGCACCTCCAGCACGTCGTCGGCGCGCTGGCGTGCGTCAACTGACCAGGCCGCGTAGACGCCGGCGAAGTGCGCTGCTGCGCCGTTGGCGCCGACAGGGTCCACGCGCATGGCCGGCTCAGCCACGACGGCGGCCACCAGCGCCTCGTAGGTCCTGCGGCGCTGCGGCGTCAGCTCACCGGACGCGGACGATGGCGCGGCCGTTGCGCCGGCCTGCGGGAGGTGGGCCAAGGCACATCCCAGACCGGCCACCGCGGCCCCGCTGAGAATCTGACGACGAGTGAGTTCGCGCTCGGAAATCCACGCGAGACTAGCGCGGCGCCGTGTCCATCTGTAACCACCGCCGAAAAGCGCCACCGCGGGTGCTTTGCAGTTAAGTGGCGTGAAAGGTGATCGAGTCGTTGACCTGCCTCCATCGTCGACTACAGCAAGGTCGAGCTCGCGCAGGCGCGCAGGGTCGGCGAGTGCGTCGACGGCGGCGATCCGTCCGCGTTCGGCGGGTGTCACGGCGAGCCGATCGGGCTCGACGTCGACCTGTCCCAGCGGGATGAGGGGGATCGCCGCTCATGCGACCGCGGTGGGCGCGATGCACCGTTCACGTGTGGTCATCTCGTGCGACTCGGGCGCCTCCTGCGGCTGATCGGTGCCGGACTCGCCTTCAGGATCAACCGCCATGGCGGCCCGTCCTCCCCGGTCGACGGCGCGCGCAAGCCCGCGGCGCGTCGGCGCCCGGTCAGCTCGCGGTCGTGCCGCGCTCGGCGTGCGCGTGACTGGCGCTCGCCGCGCCGCCGCCGGCGCCGGGCGGCAGGGCTGCGCTCGGCGTGCGGGCGAGCACGAGCGCTGCCACGACGAAGTGTCCCGCGACGGGGAACCTGCGCCCGGGCGGCGGCGGCGCGATGTGCTCCTCGAGCAGGTCGAGCAGCCAGAGGATCGTCGCGAAGACGTCGGCGCGCGGATGGGCTTCGCCGACGCCGGCCGACAGGCGCGCGAGGCCGATCGACTCGCTCGCGTCGGCGGCGGCCAACGCTCGCCCCATCGCGGTCGTGAGGTGCGCGACGACGCGCTCGAGCAGCGGATCCAGCGCTGCGGTGGGTCCTGGCGCCGGCCCGAGGTCGAGCGGGTCCTGCCCGCCGATCAGCCGCTCCAGCTGGCCGCCGAACACGCCCGCGATCTGCTCGTTCGTCAGGCCGGCCTCGTGCGCGCAGCGTAGCGAGCTGATCGCGCTCGGCAGCGGCGCGCCGTAGGGCGAGTCGCTGGCCCACAGGACCTGGCCCGGCGGCGCGAGGCAGAACACGGTGAGGATGTCCGCGGGGTGCCACCACGCGGTGTCGATGTAGACGTTGGGGTGGGCGGGAAGCTCGCGCGCCAGCCACGCCAGGTCGGAGATCGCGCAGTGCGCGAGGATCAACCGAGCGTCCGGGAACTCGTTGGAGTAGCGGATCGTGTTGGTTCCGAGCGCCGCGATGCCGCGCCCGGCGTGCATGAGCACGATCGCCCGCCGCTCGTGCGCCAGCGCCACGAGGTCGCGCACCGCCGGCTCGTCCATCCCGAACGCCTCCGCCCGCGGGTGCAGCTTGATCCGACCGCCCCCTGATCCAGGCAGCGCCGCGCCTCCTCGAGCGCGCCGGCATCGCGCGGCTGGACGCGGCACAGGGCGCTCAGCCTGCCGTCAGACGCCGCCACCGCCTCGAGCACGGCGTCGTTGGCGGCCGCGTAGCCATCGGGCTCGTGCATCGGGAAGACGAGGCCGCGGGCGCCCACGCGCTCCAGGTCCGCCAGCAGCTCCTCCGGCGTCTGGCGAAACGTGTCGGGGTCGTTCTGGCCGAAGTGCGTGTGCGCGTCAAACAGCGCCGGGCGCCCGGCCTCGTCCATGAGCGCGTCGAACCAGGGGCGCAGGATCGCGGCGACGTCGGCGGGCACGACGGGCACCCTACCGCCGCCGACGCGCGCGCGGGACACTCGAGCGCGTGGCGTCAGCCCGCGACGTCGCGCCGCACGAACGCCAGAAACGCCCACAGCACGGCCGGTACCGCGTAGCAGGCCGACACCCACGCCGCGTGCGTGATCGGCGCCCAGTCCGTCGGGTCGCGCAGCAGCCCCTGCCAGGAGTCGAACTGCTCGGAGAGCAGGTAGGGCGCCATGAAGTCCAGCCCCGAGATGATCGCCAGCAGCTGCATCACGAACGACAGGATCAGCGTTCCGACGACGGCGGCCGCCGAGTTGTGGGTGACCGTGGACAGCAGGAAGGCGATCGAGGCGATGGCGATCAGCGGGACGAAGTACGCCAGCGCCGAGGCGCCGATCAGCAGCATTCCGCGCCCGGCCGGGATCTGCGTTCCCGACAGCGAGGTCAGCGGATCGAAGCCCCAGAAGGTGCCGCCGAGGACGAGCCCGACGGACACGAAGACGACGAGCGCGGCGAACACGTAGCTCAGCGCGGCCAGCAGCTTGGCGACGAAGACCTGCCAGCGCTCGGTGGAGCGCGTGAGGATCGTCTTCAGCGTGCCGTGGTTGTCCTCCGAGGACACGATGTCGCCCGCGACGAGCGACGTGATCAGCGGAAACAGCCACACGGAGCTGAACAGCAGGCCGACGAGCGGGACGGCGAGGCCGGTCTCCTTGACGTAGCGCCCGAACGGGATCTCGTCGGGTCCGCCGCTGCTCGACAGCAGCGCGATGACGAAGATCAGCGGCACGAGCGCGGCCGCGCCGAGCCCGAGGTACGTGCGCTTCTGGGAGCGCAGCTTGCGCAGCTCCCAAGCGTAGACGGTGCCGATGCCGGGAGGCCTCTGGGCGCCGCGCGACGCGACGCGGGGGGCGGGAACGGTGGTCATGCGCGCAGCTCCTCCTCTTCAGCGCGGGGGGTGTGTCGATCCGGCGTCGCGGGCCGACGATCATTCGACACACCTGCCGGCGCGACGGGCGCGCCGTCCGTCGCGGGCGCCTCCTCGGTCATGCGGAAGAACAGCTCCTCGAGCGTCGCGGTGCGCGGCACGAGCGCGGCGATCCCGACGCCGGCCTCGCCCAGCGCGATCGACAGCGCGGTGGCGGCGCGCTCGTCGGCGGCGAACGCAAGCCCGCGCGCGTTGCGCGCCAGGTCGTCGACGCCGCGCTGGGCGGCGGCGATCTGCTGCGCACGCGCGTCGTCGGTCGTGCGCAGCTCGTAGCGCCCGGCGGTCGTCGCGATCAGCTCGTCGAGCGCGCCCTCGTAGCGCACGCGCCCACTCGAGATGATCACGACGCGGTCGCAGAGCTCCTCGACCTCGGCCATGAGGTGTGAGGACAGCAGCACCGTCATGCCCTGGCCGGCGAGCCGGCGGATCAGCAGGCGCATGTCGCGCATGCCGCCGGGATCCAGGCCCGTGGCGGGCTCGTCAAGGATCAGCAGGCGCGGGTCGCGCAGCAGCGCGCCCGCGAGCCCGAGGCGCTGGCGCATCCCGTGCGAGTAGCCGCCGACCTTGTCGCGGGCGCGGTCGGCGAGTTCGACGATGTCCAGCGCCGCGTCGATCCGCGCGGCAGCGTCGCCGCCGTCCAGCGCGGCGACGAGCTCGAGGTTCTTGCGGCCTGTGAGGTAGGGATAGAAGCGCGGTGCCTCGACGAAGCCGGCGACGCCGTCGAGGGCGCGCACGCCCTCGACGAGCGGGTCGCGGCCGAACAGCCTGACCGCGCCGGCGTCGGGCCTGATCAGCCCGAGCATCATCCGCAGCGTGGTCGTCTTGCCCGCGCCGTTGGGCCCGAGGTAGCCGTAGACGTCGCCGGCCTTGACCGTCAGGTCGACGTGGTCGACCGCGGTGATGCGGCCGTAGCGCTTGACGAGGCCGCGCGCCTGGACTGCGGGCTCGGTTAGCGTCACTTCAGCCCCCGCGCCGCGTTCTCGGCCGCGACCGGCGGCACCGAGCCGGCGACGACGTAGGCGACGTCGCCGCGCTCGAAGGTGACGACCGTGCCAAGCGCCGTGGCGAGCTCGGAGCCGCTTGCGCCGGCGATGTTGACCTGCGGCAGGCGCAGCGCGCTGCCGCGCTGCTGCTTGCTGTCGGCCGGCTGGGCCCTGCGCTGCAGGACCGCGATCGCGCCGAGGCCCTCGCCGTAGATCGCCAGTGCGCCCTTCTCGCCGTCGAACGTCACGAGGCGGACCTGCTTGCGCGGCAGGCCGGCCAGCGTCGCGGGCGCGGCGAGGTCGAAGTCGAGCTCGCGCTGGACGCCGGCGGGCGTGTCGACCGCGGCGTGCTTGTGCCGCTCAGCACCGCGCGTGCGCCCGCTGCGCTTGGCGTCGCTCGGCGCGGTGAGGTCGACGATCTCGGCGCCGGCCGGCGGCGCCACGCGCACGTCGGCGTCTGCCACGGCGTCGTAGGACACCTCGGTCGCCTTGAGCTCGAGCACCGGATCGTCGGAGCCCTGGGCGTAGACGGCCGCGCGCAGCGGCGCGCCGCGGACCGCCTCCCAGGCCAGCTCGGCCGCGCCGAGCAGGCCGCCGTCGTCCTTGGGCGAGATCTTCACCGTGTAGCTCGGCTGCCCGGCGGTCGAGGTCGGCCGGGCGCCCGAGACCGTCCAGGTGCGCGCCAGCCGGTCCAGCGCCTTCTGGACCTTCGCGAGCGTGAGCTTCTCGCCGTCGTGGTCGCCCGGCTTGGTCATGTCCCTGGCGTCATCGGACAGCGTCGCGCGGTACAGCGTCTGCGAGCTTGCGTCGTAGACGGTCACCCGGTTGCCGACCGCGACGATCTGCGCGTCGCCGGCGTCGGACTGCAGCTCGATGCGAAAGTCGCCGCTCTTCTGGACCCAGAGGCGGCCGTCGGCGCCGGCCAGCAGCGGCGAGGCGCTGCCGCTGGGCAGCGAGCCGGATGGCAGCAGGTCGTTGGAGAACTCGATCTTCGCCGTGAGGCCGGCCGGCTCCGGGGCCTTGACAGCGTCGAGGATCGCGTTGGCGAGCGCCTTGGGGGCCGGCGTCGGGCCGCCGCCGGCGAGCGCGCCCTGCGCGACGGCGGCGGTCAGCGCGACCCCGCCCACAACGGCGAGGATGGCGGCCAGTCGGCGGGCGGATGCGGTGCGAAGTCGTGTCATGGCGAAATGTCCTCGGGGATCGGCGTTGCGCTATGCAGCCGGTGTTCTACGCCCGGAGTCTGAGAGATCTCTGAGGGCCGGCAGCTCGATCGTGAAGCGCGACCCGTCGGCGCTGGCGGCCCCGCCATGGCGCTCGGCGGTGGCGCGGACGATCGCGAGCCCGAGGCCCGAGCCGCCGGCGCGGGCGCTCGGTCCGCGCCAGAAGCGATCGAACGCGTGGCGCACCTCGTCGGCACCGAGGCCGGGGCCCTCGTCGGCGACGCTGATGCGGGCGCGCTCGCCGTCGGGCGAGCGCGCGACCGTGATCGTGATCGCCCCGTCGCGCGGGCCGTGGGTGCGCGCGTTGCGCACGAGGTTGCCGACGGCGCGCTGCAGCGCGACCGGCTCGGCGTGGACGGTGAGCCGCTCGGCGCCGGGCTCGACCACGACCTCCGCGGCCGCGTCGCTCGCCGCCACGGTGCGGGCGAGCTCGTCGAGCGCGACCGGTTCCCCGCGCGCCGCGGCGGGCGCGGCGGCGTCCTCGCGAGCCAGCGCGAGCAGGTCGTCGAGCAGGCTCGCCAGGCGCGCGGCGTCGGCCTCGATGTCGGCGAGCACAGTGCGGTCGGCACCGTGGCGGGCGACGTAGGCGGCGTTGCCGCGCAGGGCAGTGAGCGGCGTTCGCAGCTCGTGCGAGGCATCGGCGACGAAGCGCTGCTCGGCCTCGCGCGCCCGTTCCAGCGAGGCGAGCATCGCGTTGAGCGTCGCTGCGAGCTCGCCGACCTCGTCGCGCGCTGCCGGCGCCGGCAGCCGTTCCGACGCGTCGCCGCTGGCCTCGATCCTGCGTGCGCCGGAAGACAGGCGGGCGAGCGGCCCCAGGGCGCGGCGCGTGAGCAGCGTCGCCGTCAGGGCGGCCAGCGCCGCGGCGGCGAGCGCGCAGAGCAGCACGAGCCGGCGCGCATGGACGATCGTCTCGTCGATGCCCGACGTCGTGGCCGCGACGAGCACCGCGCCGCCGCGCGCCGCGCCGCCGCCGAGCTCGCCGAGCGGCGCCGCGTAGAGGCGGATCGGCTCGGCTCCGAGGACGCCGTCCGCATAGCCCGTCCGGCGCCGCGTCAGCGCGGCGCGGCGCGCGGGCCCCTGGGGCAGCAGGCGACCACCGAGCGCGCCGGAGCGCGCGACGATGCGGCCGCGGCGGTCGACGACCTGCACGAACAGCGCGCCCCCGGTGAGGCGGCCCTCCAGCGTGCCGGGCTTGGTGAGCAGCGCCGGCGTTGCGGACGCCAGCCGCGCGACCTCGACGGCGCGGCCGCGCAGCGAGCTGTCGAGCTCGTCGGTGAGCTGGCGCTGCAGCAGCGCCGGCACCGCGACGGCCAGCAGCCCGACCGCGACGACGATCGCCACCGCGGCGGCGGCGGCCACGCGCGCGCGCAGGCTCAGCGCGCTCACGTGTCCAGCCGGAAGCCGACTCCCCGCACCGTATGGATCAGCGCCGGCTCGCCAAGCTTGCGGCGCAGGTAGGCGACGTAGCGGTCGACGACGTTCGTCCCCGCCTCGCCGTCTGCGCCCCACACCTCGTCGAGCGCGTGCTCGCGCGTGACCACCGTGCGGGCGTTGCGCAGCAGCAGCTCGAGCAGCTGCGCCTCGCGCCGCGTCAGCTCGACGTCGCGGCCGCCGCGGCGGGCGCTCAGCGACTCGACGTCGAGCGTGAGGTCCGCGAACGCGAGCTGATCGCCGGACGGCTGGTTGCGGCGCAGCAGCGCCCGCACCCGCGCGGTCAGCTCTTCGACCTCGAAGGGCTTGACGAGGTAGTCGTCGGCGCCCGCATCGAGGCCCGCCACACGCTCGGCCAGCGCGTCGCGCGCGGTCAGCAGCAGGATCGGCACCGGCAGCCCCTTCGCCCGCAGCCGCCGCGTGACGGCGAGCCCGTCCATGCCCGGCATCGCGACGTCGAGCACGATCAGGTCCGGCAGCGAGCGCTCGACCTGCGCGAGCGCTGCGCCGCCGTCGGCCACCGCGGCGACGTCGTAGCCCTCCGCCACGAGCGTCCGCTCGAGCATGCGGCGGATCGGGGCATCGTCGTCGACCAGCAGCACGGCCGGGTCTGACATGGGGCGAGTGTACGGCGGCGCGTCTGCGCCGCCGGCCACAGGGCCCGCCCGGACAGGCGGGAGGGCTCGGAGGACGTGCGTCTGCAGGGCTCGGCGTCGTCCTCGACGGCGCCGGGCGCGGCGTGGTGGCCATGGTGGCGCGCCCGTGCCGCCACGATGCGAACGTGTCATGCCGTGAGACGCCTGCTCGTCGCGCTGGGAGCCGCGGTCGCCGGTCTGGGCCTGGCAGACGTGCTCGTGGCCTTCGCCGACGCGCCCGCCGGCACGGTCCTGCACGGCGCCGTCCACGTCGACGGGCGCCAAGCGCACGTACCGGTTGTTCGTCCCGGACGTGCCCGCCGGTGTGGGGTACGCGGGAACGGTCGTCGTCCTGCACGGGCAGGGCGACAGCGAGTCCGGCGACACCGTCGCGGAGGGCGTCGGATTCGACGCGCAGGCCGCCGCGCGTCGGTTCGTCGCGGTGTATCCGGACGGACGCGGCGGCGCGTTCGCCGCCGGCCACTGCTGCGGCCGCCAGCCGACGCGCGCAGACGACGTGCGCTTCGTCGTCCGGCTCGCCGGCCTCGTCGCGCGCCGCTACCGCGTCGACGCGCGCCGCACGTTCGCCACCGGGTTCTCCAACGGCGCGTTTCTGGCCTATCGGCTGGCCTGCCAGCAGTCGCACCTGTTTCTCGGCATCGCGTCGGTTGCCGGAACCCAGGTGCTGCGCCGCTGTCGGCCCCGGCAGCCGGTCTCGGTGCTGCACATCCACGGCCGCGACGACCACCCGATGCGCTTCGCCGGCGGGATCCTCGGCCGGCCGTGGATCCCCGGGGCGCTCGAGGTCACAGCGCTTTGGCGCACCCGCAACGGCTGCCGCGACGGCGCGACCGCGACGCTGCGCGGCCCGGGCCTGCTCGTTCGCCGGACGACGGGCTGCCGGCACCTCAGCCGCGTGCAGCTCGCCGCGCTGGAGCGCTTCGGCCACGCCTGGCCGGGGGCGCCGGGAACGTACGGCGCGCCCTCGGCGTACGACGCGACGGACGAGATCGGCAGGTTCTTCGGCGAGCTTCGCCGGCGGCCGGGCTGACACGGCGCGTCCGCGCGGTCCCGCCACGACTCGGCCCCGGCGGTGGGGGCGCCAGCGCCACCGGCGCCAGCGGCTGCAACAGCCCAGCGGGCCGCGGCGCCCGCGGCTGCTTCGCCGCCGCCTTCGGGTCGTGCCACGGCTCCAACGGGCAGATGTCGGCGCCGCGCTGGAGCGTCGGCGGCGGTGCGGCCGCCGGCACCGTCGCGAGGGTTCCGCGCTCGCTGAGCAGCGTCGTCGTCGAGCGGCGCAGGTCGCGCAGAAAGACGCCCGCGAGCCCCGGCGGCTTGCGCGCGGAGAGGTTGCCCGCCGTCGACGTGTACCTGCCCCGCGCATCGTCGGCCGAGATCGCCGGCTCGGACGAGTAGCCGTTCGCCGCCGCCCCCGACGCGCCGGCCGCCCGGCTGACGGTTCTGTTCGACGTGCCGCGCTCAATGCGGCGGCCGCGCACGCTGACAAGGCTCCGTGCTTGGGTTCGCACCCCCGGCAGGCCGCCCCGGAGGCGCGGTGGACCCCCAGGGCGGTGCGGACGTCGACACCACAGAGCTTCGGCGAGGTACGCCTCGCGCATCAACCGGGCTTGTCGGCTTCACCGGTGACCAGACGACGCCGATCCACTCGAACGGACTATGCAGGACTCCCTTGCCGTAGTACTTCTGCCCGGGCGCTGCTCGCACTGTGGGGGAATAGCACCAGAGCGCCTGGTCGCGGTCCCACCATCTGCGGGGACAGTCGTTGACGCCAAGCGCCTTGGGATTCCCCACGCGCATGATCATGCTCTTTGCGCCGATATCCGCGGCGGCGCCGTGTTCGACGACGAACTGGACCTCGAACACGCCCTGGTAGTAGGCACCGGCCTTGGCGCTGACCAAGCAGTCTCTGATGAAGAAAATGCCACCGCCATACCGCTGCCAGAGCTGGGGGCCGCAGTACTGGGCGGAAGCGGGAGGGGCCACCGGGCTCCACGGAACCGTGGCCGCCTCAGCGTGCGCGGGTAGTGCGATGGCACACGCCCCCCGCCAGCAGAGGCCAAACCCGGCGCAACGCATATCCGCATGTCGCCAGCCAGCGCCCGCTGGGCGCACCGCCCAGTCGACAACCAGGAGCCGACGTCATGACGCCCGTTCAGGATGCCCTGACGCGGTAGCGCAGGTGCGTGACGTCGATGCCCTCCGCGATCGACACCGGTCCCTCGAGCTGCACCGGCGCGGACGCCGGCTCGTCGAAGAACGGAGTGCCGCGAGCAGGACGGGCACGAGGTCGACGAAGATCTCGTCGAGCAGCCCGGCGTTGAGGCACTGCCGCGCGATCGTGCCGCCGTTGACGCCGACGTTCTTGTCACCCGCGAGGGCCTTGGCCTGGCGGATCGCGCTCTCGATCCGCCCGTCGGTGACGAAGCTGAAGGGCGCATCCTCGCGCGGCCACCCGTCTGGCACGCTGTGCGTGACCACCACCACCGGCACGCCGACCGGGTGGTTGCCGTCCCAGCCGCCCGTCGTGTCAAACAGCTTGCGGCCGACCACGAGAGCACCGGTGTTCTCGACCATGCTGCGGAAGTGCGCCGCGCTGACGGGCGACATCTGCAGCGTCATGTCGGCGTGCGTCGTCGGCACGCTGACGTCGCCGTTGCCGTACCACTTGAAGAGGTGCTCGAAGCCCGTCTCGGCAGGGCCTGCGATGTAGCCGTCGAGCGACATGCTCGCGCCGGTGAAGATCTTGGTCATCGTCCGCTCCTCTGGTGTGTCGTGGGTCGTTGTCGCCTGCTGTGCTCGGTGAGACGACAGGCCGGCGCAAAACTCATCGGGGCTCCGGCGACAGACGCTCGACGCCAGCGCGACAACGTCGACTCGCAAGGGCGCCGACGGCGGCCATGTCCTGCGCGGCGGCCAAGGCGCCAGATCACGAGCCGTTGGTGGGTGCGCAGGCGGCCATCCTCGCCAGCAGCACGTCGCGCTCGCGCGCGTTGCCCGTCATCGCCGCGGCGCGCTGGAACTCCCGGCTGGCTTCCGCCTCGCGCCCCAGCCGCTCGAGCAGATCGCCGCGAACGGTCGGCAGAAGGTGGTACTCGCGCAGCGCCGGCGCCTCCCTGATGGCGTCAACCAGCTCGAGCGCCGCCGCCGGGCCCCACGCCATGCCGATCGCCACCGCGCGGTTGAGCTCGACGACCGGCGAGGGCATCAGCTGGACGAGGCCGTCGTAGAGCGCGACGATGCGCTCCCAGTCGGTGTCTTCGGCGGCGCGGGCGCGGGCGTGACAGGCGCCGATCGCCGCCTGAAGGGTGTAGGGCCCGAGCGCGGCGCCGATTCGGTAGGCGCGCTCGAGCGCGGCGAGGCCGCGCTCGACGAGCATCCAGTCCCAGCGCGAGCGGTCCTGGTCGAGCAGCAGGACCGGCGCTCCGCCGGGCCCGATCCGCGCCCGCGCGCGCGAGGCCTGGAGCTCAATGAGGGCGACGAGGCCGTGGACCTCGGCCTCGGCCGGGAGCAGTTCGGCGAGTATGCGCCCCAGACGCAGCGCCTCCTCGAGCAGCTCGGGCCGCAGCCACCGCTCGCCGGCGGTGGCGGCGTAGCCCTCGTTGAACACGAGGTAGATGACCTCGAGCACGGAAGCGAGGCGCCCGGCGAGCTCCTGGCGCTCGGGGATCGCGAACGGGACGCGAGCCGCGGAGAGCGTCCGCTTGGCGCGCACGATCCGCTGGGCCACGGTCGCCTCCGGAGCGAGGTAGGCGCGCGCGATCTCGTTGGTCGTCAGGCCCCCGAGCAGGCGCAGCGTCAGGGCGACCCGCGCGTCGGTCGCGAGCACCGGATGGCAGGTCGTGAAGATCAGCCGCAGCAGGTCGTCGTCAAACGGATCGTCGATGGCGGCGGCCAGGTCTGGGTTCTCGTACTCGCCGCGGCGCTCGATCTCGCGCGCGAGCTCCTGCGTCTTGCGGTCCTGCACGCCGGCGCGGCGCAGGCGATCGATCGCGCGGTGCTTGGCGGTGGCCATGAGCCAGGCGCCCGGATTGTCCGGGACGCCTGACTCGGGCCACTGCTCGAGCGCCGCGACGAACGCCTCCTGGGCGAGGTCCTCGGCGAGGCCGACGTCGCGCACGACCCGCGCGATGCCCGCGATCAGGCGCGCGGACTCGATGCGCCAGACGCCGTCGATGGTGCGCCGGACGTCGCCCATGGTCTCGTCTACTGACCGCCCTCGAGCTGCTGGCGCAGCTCCTGCTCCTTGGCGCGCAGCTCGGGCGTGAGCTCGTCGCCGAAGTCCTCGGTCTCGAAGACCCGGCGGATCTCGACGATCGCCTCGTTGCCGGGCATGGGATCCGGCACGCGCTTGACCCACTCGATCGCCTCGTCGAGCGACTTGACCTGCCACAGCCAGTAGCCGGCGAGCAGCTCCTTGGTTTCGGCGAAGGGACCGTCGATGACCTTGCGCTCGCTGCCGGTGAAGATGACGCGGGCACCCGCCGAGCTGGGATGCAGGCCTTCTCCGGCGAGCATCACGCCGGCCTTCACGAGCTCCTCGTTGAAGGCCGTCATCTCGCTGAGCAGCTGCTCGCTCGGCATCTCGCCGGCTTCGCTCTGCTCGGTTGCCTTGATCAGGACCATGACTCGCATGTCGTGCTTCCTCCTTGTGTGGGTGGGCTTCTATCCATGCGTCGAACGAGCAGGACGGAAATCGACACGATTCGCAGATTCTCGATCAGCAGCGTTGCCGGCCCGTCGTTGACTCCCGACCCGATCCTGACGAGCGTCTCGGTGCTCGGCTGGGAGGACCAGGACGGGACCGCCGGCGGCGATCGTCGCCGCGTCGGCGGCTCACGCCCGGGCCGCTGAATCCCCCGGGCCGGCGTTGCGGCCCTCCCCCGCGGTCAGCTGCGCGCGCAGGACCTCGACGCGCGCGGCGTGATCGGCACGCGCGGCCAGGACCCAGCCGTACTCACGCCCAAGGTCCGCCAGCAGCTCGCCGCGACAGAGCGCGAGCGCCGCCGCGGGCTCACCCGCGGCGGCCAAGCGCTCGAACTCCTGCAGGTCGGTGCTACAGCGCAGCCCGATCGTCTCGCGGCGGTTGAGCACGAGCCCCTCGTCCGGGCCGAGCATCCGCCGCAGCGCCCAGACCGCGCTGCGCAGCTCGGTCCGCGCGTTGGCGCGCGGCAGGCCGGGCCACAGCAGCGCGGCGACGGGCCCGCGCTCCTGCTCACCCGGGTTCAGCGCCAGCCAGGCCAGCAGTGCCGGTCCCTGCGGGTGCGCCGGTGCCGGCAGCACGACCCCGCGTGCCTGCGCCTCCAGCGTGCCGAGCAGCCTGATCTCCAACACGACTCCATCGTAGGGCCGATCCGCCGTATGCTCGCGGCCCGCATGCGCCGATTGCTCTCCGCGGTGACGATCGCCCGCCTGCCGGTGTCCGCCGCCGGCCTCGCGCCGCGCACGTGGTAGGGGGCCGGCCCGCCCCGCGGCTGACCGCGCGTGAGCTGCTCGGCGTCGCGCTGCTGGGAGCCGTGCTCGCGCTGGCGATGCACTGGCCGCTGCCGCTGCACATGGGCCGCGACATCGCGCAGGACCTCGGCGACCCGCTCGTGCAGGCCTGGCAGGTCGCCTGGGACGGGCACGCGCTCAAGACGCGGCCGACCGAGCTCTTTCAGGCCAACACGTTCTGGCCGCTGCCCGACAGCCTCGCGATCTCCGACGCGCTCGTGGGCTACGCCCCGGCGGGGCTGATCGGCTCGGGAACGCGCGCTGCGATCGCCCGCTACGACGCGCTGTTTCTGTTCGCCTACGCGCTGTGCTTCGCCGGCACGTGGCTGTTGGCGCGCGAGCTGGGCGTCAACCGCAGCGGCGCAGCGATCGCCGGGCTGGCCTTCGCCTACGCACCGTGGCGCCTGGAGCAGGAGGGTCACATGCACGTGATCTCCAGCGGCGGCATCCCGCTGGCGCTGTTTCTGCTGATCCGCGGCTACCGACAGGGCTCGGCGAAGGCGATCCTCGCCGGCTGGCTCGTGGCGAGCTGGCAGTTCTCGCTGGGCTTCACGCTGGGCCTGATGATGTTCTACCTGCTGGCCGCCGCCGGCCTGGCGGTCGCCGTGCTGTGGTGGCGGCGCGGGCGCCCGCGCCCGCCCCGCCGCGTCGTCGTCGCGAGCGCCGCCGGGATGCTCTGCTTCGCGCTCGCCGCCGGCCTGCTGGCGCGGCCCTACCTGCGCGTGCTCGACGCCCACCCCGAGGCCCGGCGCACGATCGAGAACGTCGCCGCCTTCTCCGGCCCGCCGCACGAGTTCCTCGCCGCGGCGCGCTCGAGCCGGGTATGGGGCGCGGCGACCGAGCCGCTGCGCGAGGGCCTGGGGGCGATCCCGGAGATGACGCTCTTCCCCGGCCTGGCGATCCTCGTCCTCGCGCTCGCGGGCTGGCGGATCGGCATCCTGCCGCGACCGCTGCGGCGCGGCCTGGCGATCGGCGTGCTGGCGTTCGCGATCCTCTCGCTCGGGGTTCAGCTCAACGGCGCGTCGTGGCTGTATCCCTACCGCTGGCTGTATGAGTTCCTGCCGGGCTGGCAGGGCATCCGGGTTCCCGGCCGGCTGCACACGCTGACGACGCTGTGCCTCGCATTGCTCGCGGGAGCGGGCGCGGCAACGCTGACGGCGCGGATCCGAGCGCGCTGGGGCGGGCTCGCCGCCGGTGGCACCGTCGCGCTGGCGTGCGTCGCGATCCTCGCCGAGGGCTGGGGCTTCGCCGACCATCCGACCGTCCCGCTGGCCCCCGCCGGTCAGCGCGTGGCGCCGGCGCCAGCGCTGCACCTTCCGGCGGGCGCCTTCGACAACCGCCGTTACGTGCTGTGGTCGACCAACGGCTTTCCGAAGATCGTCAACGGCCGCGGCAGCTTCATACCGCGCCAGTTCGAGCGCCTGCTGCGCGTGACCGAAGGCTTCCCCGACGCGCGCTCGGTCGCCTACCTGCGGCGCCTGGGCGTGCGCAGCGTCACCGTGCACCTCACGCGCACGGCGCGCGACAGCCCGCTGCGCGAGGCGTCAACCCGGTCGCTGCGCGGCCTGGACCTCGAGCGCACGCGGGGACGCGGCGTGGTGCTCTTCGTCCTGCGCTGAGCTCGGCGCGGAGCGGCGCAGCGGCAGCGCCACGAGGGCGACCGCCAGCAGGGCGATCGTCCCGGCGGTGGCGATCAGCGTCAGCGCGCCGGCGGAGGGAAGCTGCAGCGGGCGCGGCAGCAACGTCGCACCCAGCGCCCAGGCGGCGATCGCCGGCGGCGCCCAGTGCGCGCCGCGGGCCAGGTGGGCGCGGCCCAGCGAGCTCACGCCCAGCGCGAGCGCGACCGCGATGCCGATCGCGAACGGCAGGATGGCGACGAGCCCGTGCGCGATGCCGGCGAGGTCGAGCACGCTGTGCTGGTAGACGCCGTACTGGAGGATCCGGTCGACCCAGATCCCGGGATCGTTGGCGCCGATCATCGGATGGGTCATCGTCGCCGTCACCATCGTCGTCGCCGAGATCGCCGTCAGCGCGAGCGTCGGCGCCGGCCAGCGCTGCCACGCGATCGCCAGCCCGAGCGCGAGGAACGGCAGGATCGGAAACAGGAAGCGCGGGCCCGGCGAGCCGCCGCCGAGAGGCAGCCAGTAGCCGGCGTTGTAGACGAAGTACGCGAGGACGACAGCGCCGATCACTCCCGCCTCGGCGCGATGCCGGCGGCTGCCATCGCGCCAGAGCTCCACGACACCCGCGATCGCCAGCACCAGCACCGGCGCGAGCGTCAGCAGCCCGCGCCCGCTGAACAGCAGCTCCGCAGCCGCCTCCGGGCGCGGCAGCGTGATGCCGAAGAAGCCGCCGTCGTTGAGGCCGAGCTCGTGGTGGCCGGTGAAACCGGTCTTCGCGATGGCGTTGGTGTAGGACATGTGCAGCGGCGAGCCGAACGCCCACGAGTGGTAGGCCAGCAGCGGCGCCACGCCGGCCGCCAGGCCGGCGCCGTAGTGCAGGGCGCGCCGCACGACGCCGGGTCTGCGCAGCGCCAGCGCGTACACGCCGACGATCAGCGCGGTGATCCCGAGCGGGTACTCGCATAGCACCGCAAGGCCCGCGAACAGCCCTGCGAGCGCGAGCATCCGCGGCCGCAGCGCCTCGTGGCGGGTGCGCTCGCGCCAGACCAGCCAGAACGCCGCAAAGCTCAGCAGCGCGCTGAGCACATGCGAGAAGTAGAGCGTCGAGAACGGCAGCACCAGGGTGCCGGCGCCGAGCGTCAGCGCGACCGCGGCTCCCGTCCCGCGAGCGATCCGGTCGGCGCCGCGGGCGACGAGCATGAGCAGCACCACGGCCGGCGCGAGCACGCCCAGCAGCCCCAGCGCCCAGACCATCGGCGCGTCGTCCACGATCGTCGTGCGAGCGGCGATGGCGCGCCGGCGGCTGAAGCCGTACTGCGCCGCCGGCAGCTCGCGCGACGCCCATGCCGCGCCGCCGCCGGACTCGGCACGCACGCGCGCGTCGCGGGCGATGCGCTCGGCGCCGGCCGCGTCGAGCGCCCGGTACAGCGGCAGCGTGGCGAGCACGAGGCCCGGCGGCTTGACGGAGTAGTAGTGGCCGTCGGTGTAGGCGTCGTCGTGCGTCGCCCAGTGCCAGCGGTCGATCTTCGCTGTGCCGTCCGACAGCGCCTTCGAGAGCGACATGTAGGAGGTCTGCGCCCAGCCCGGCGACTGCACGACGAAGGCACACGCGACGGCAAAGACGGCGAGCGCGATCCGCAGCCGGTTCGGCCGCCTGGATGCCGCGTCAGACTCCCCCAGCCGTGGCGCTGTTCGCACGCCCTTAGACTATGCACAACGCGTGAAAATCATGCGTCCGTTTAGTTAACGGAGCTGCAGCGTCGTCGTCTTGACCCGCTCGCGGTTGCCGGCGCCGTCGCGGGCGCGAACGCCCACGCGATACGTGCCCGCCGGGAACGAGCCCTTCAGCTCCAGGCGCCAGCTCGTCGTGCCCTTCGCGCGCAGGTAGACGGGCTTGGCGCACGAGCGCGCCCGGCCGAACGCGCCGCGCGCGCTGAGGAAGCGACAGCGCGTGCCGGCCTTGCGCGCCACCGCGACGCTGACCTTGCTCACCGCGCCGGCGCGCTTGCGCGTGGCGCTGCTCGCCGAGCAGCCGCGGTCGCTCGCGCTGCCGCGCAGCAGGATGCGACCAGACCGCAGGCGGGAGCGCTTGCGGCTCAGCACCGAGCGCGGCCGCCTGGCGTCGGCGCACAGCGCCAGCGGGCTGTCGTCGTACTTCAGCGAGTACAGCCCGCCGGTCATGTCCGACGCGAGCACGTAGCCCTTGTAGGCGACCATGTCCCAGACCTCCGGGCGGCCGAGCGGGAAGTCCGTGAAGAAGCGCCCGAGCAGGCCGGTCAGCGGCGGCTGGCCGAGCAGCGGCCGCGTGCGCTTGTCGTGCGGGACGATGAAGCCCAGTTCCCGCGGGCGCTCGCGCCGGCCGGCGAACGCGGCGGAGGCGTCGAGCACGTAGACGCCGCCGTGGTAGTGCGACAGGTAGATCTTGTCGCCGACGATCTGCTGGTTGTGCGGCGAGAAGGTCAGCGAGCCGCCCGCGCGCCCGGCCGGGTTCGTCCAGGTCGCGACGAGCACGTCCTGCGAGGCCTTCTTCAGCGCGGCGTCGGTGGCATCCGCCTGGGATGGCGTCTTGCGGTCGTTCGCCGGGCCGAGCTTGGAGAAGTCCGTCGCATCGACGATCCACAGCGGCCCCGGCTTGTCGCCGTTGCCGACGAACGTCCCGCAGCCCGCGGCCTGGTCCTCGGCCGTCATCTCGGCCAGGCCGGTCGACGTCTGCTTGTCGGCCACCAGCAGCATCTCCGACGGCATCGTCACGTAGCGCCGGCCGTCGCGGTGCGTGACGTCGATCGTGTGCGCGTACCAGTCGTCCTCGCACTCGGGCGTGAGGTCCCACTCGGCCACCTGCTTGAGGCGCGTCGGGTCGGTGATGTCGTAGACGCTGAACCCCGTCGAGAAGCCGGCCGCGTTGTAGAGGTACGTGCGCCCGTCGAGCGGATCGTTCTGGATGAAGGTGTCGTGGACCTCGTTGTTGACGATCGTCGCCAGCGGGTTGCCGAGACCCGTCTGGCGCACGGTCGTCAGGAAGCGCTTGCCCGCGACGCGGCTGACGCGCGCGATGTCGATGCCGACCCTGTTCTGATTGGAGATCACGTACTCGCCCGGGCGGCGCGGCTGGTCGGCGCTCGACGCGCCGCCGGGGATCGTATGCGAGCGGACCGTATGCACCCCGCCGAGGCCGAGCACCGGGTAGAACTGGGTGCGCGCCGGCTTGCGCGGGTTGGCGATATCGATGACGTCGACACCCGGTCCCGCCTGGTTGATGGCGTTGGGGCTCAGCGGCAGCGTCGGCAGCAGCGTGAGCTTCTGGATCGACAGGTACGCCGTCTTGCCGTCCGCGGCGAGGTCCACGAACGCGCCGCAGTTGATGTCCTGCAGCAGCTGGTCGCACTCGGTCGCGTTGTAGCGCGACAGGAACGTCGGCTTGGACGGATCGGAGACATCGAAGAACAGGACGCCGCCCTGCGGGTAGGTGATCGCGACGGCGGCGATTTCCGCTTTGACGTCCATCTCGCCGAGGATCAGGTTGGGGCGGTCCTTGAGCTGCTCGCGCAGCGACAGAAACGAGGCCTGCTCCATGCGGCATTTGAAGGCGTGCGACGCGATGTCTGTGTGGTCGTGACCGCCGTCGGTCGGCATCGACTGGGCCGCCTCATCGGTGCACGGGCCGGCCGGCAGCGGTGCCTGGCGCGAGGTGCTCGCGCGGCTGATCCCCGCGGCCGCGTCCGCCTGCGGCATGCTCGCGAGGTTGCCGAAGACGCCCTTGCCTCCAGCCCCGTGAGCTTCGCCAGGATGCGCCCCGCCGGTGGCGGTCGGCAGCACGACGTATAGCGCCGCCAGCAGCCCGACCGCCGACAGCAGGACACGAAACCGCATCCACAGCCTCCCTCTAGATCCCGGCGCACCGTACCGCGTTTCCCGCGGCGAGGCAGGGATGTGCAACGTTTGTGGATGGCCCGCTAGGAGGCCGCTGCCTCCCAGCGCGCAAAGGCCTCTTCGACGGCGCGCTTGGCACGCGCGTGGCGCTCGGTCGATTGCGCTATGCGATCGGGCGTGGACCACGCGGTGGGCTCGGCCAGCTCCGCCTCGATCGACTTGAGCTCCGCTTCGGCGCGCTCGATCTCATGCTCGAGGTCGCGGATCAGCCGGCGCGCATTCTTGGACCGTCCCTTCGCGCCGCCGTTGGCGTTGCCCGCGACGGCGGCCACCGTCGCCGCCGCAAGACGCTCGCTCGCACACCCCGGCTCGACCGGGGCGCGCTTGGGCTTGGGCAGCTTGGTCTTCGCCGCCACGGGCTTGGCCTTCGGCGCGCGCTCGGCGAGCCTGCGCTCCTCGCGTACGCGCAGATATTCCTGCCACCCACCGAGATGGGAGTGCAGCGCCGCGTCGTAGACCGACACCGTGCGCGTACCGACCGCCTCGAGCAGCGCGCGGTCATGGGAGACGAGCAGCAGCGTGCCCTCGAAGGCCAGCAGCGCGTCCTCGAGCGCCTCGCGGCTCTCGATGTCGAGGTGGTTGGTCGGCTCG
>Ga0136617_10000158_pt1 | contig 50371 bp, 42 predicted proteins | sample AntDrymUQ3222106_2_FD_129672 | JGI IMG/M metagenome (GOLD analysis project Ga0136617, IMG submission 129672) | Polar desert sand microbial communities from Dry Valleys, Antarctica - metaG UQ322 (21.06) | ecosystem: Environmental > Terrestrial > Soil > Desert | place: Antarctica: Dry Valley... | reverse complement strand
TTGCGGAAACTCGATATTGAACTGATTGCGCCGCATAAAGCTAACCGCAAAAAAGCACCGACGCAGGACGGACGGAAACTGCGCCGCTACCGTCGCCGTTGGAAAATCGAACGCCTGTTTGCCTGGCTGCAAAATTTCCGTCGGATTGTGGTTCGTTACGAATATCATTCTGATAACTATTTAGGCTTTGTTCATCTGGCTTGTATCGTTATTTTATTGAGAAACTATTTTTGAGATAGCTTCTAACTTCAATAAAGCCGGAAACCCGCTCAAAGGTATGAACAAAATGTAAAGTTTTTCGATAGTTGTTGAAATTTATTAAAAAAAGGTTTATAAGTTGTTTTACTTTCCGAGCAGAGGGCGTTCAAGTGGAGAAAGAAAATAATGATACGTAAATTGATTGCGCGGTTTAGTAAATCAATAACCAAGCGTGTCCACTCCGCGCGTTATGCTTGCGAAGTGCCGGTCAGCATTTCATTTGAGCCGAATCATCAAACTGGAAAATTACGCTTGCCGCTCGAAAACATTTCCCTTAAAGGCGTCAGCCGCGATTTGAGCGAATCGGGCATTGGCTTTGTCGTTCCGTCAATTCGCTGGAAGGAAAATTATCTGGTCGGCGAAAACCGCCCGCTCAACGCCGAACTTGATTTGCCGAACGGTAAAGTGAAAATGATTATCGTCGGGCGAAGATACGAGCAGATAATCGATCGAAATTCTTCGAGCGTGAAATATCTAATCGGCGCGGAAATTCTGCAAATGAATGATGGTGACCGCGAAATTTACGAATACTTTTTGCGCCACAACGAAAATTTCAAGAAAAATTCCAAAGCGTTTAATTTCGGCATTGATAAAGGTTAAAGTTAGTGAAAAACGAAAAGTGAATAGTGAAAAATGAAGGACAATTAATAATTCATTTTTCACTATTCACTTTTCGTTTTTCACTGTTTCTTATGATTTAATTTTGGGCATGAAGGAAAAAGTTCGGATTGGAATTATCGGAACGGGTTTTGCGCGAAAAGTGCAGATTCCGGCATTTTTGCAATGTGAAGGCGCAAAAATCGTTTCCGTTGCCAGCGGACATCTGGAAAACGCCGAAAGCGCCGCGCGGGAATTTGGCATTGCGCATTTTACGGATGATTGGCGCGAGACAATCGAAAAAAAGGAAGTTGATTTAATTTGTATAACGACGCCGCCCGATACGCACAAAGAAATGACTTTTTTAGCGCTCGAACACGGAAAGCACGTTTTGTGCGAAAAACCGATGGCGATGTCGGCGGATGAAGCGCGTGAAATGACCGAAAGGGCAAAGGAAAAACGAGTTTTGGCTTTGATTGACCACGAACTCAGATTTTTGCGCGGTAGAGAAAAAGCATTTGAAATGATTCGCGGCGGCGAAATCGGCAAAATTCGACACGCGAAAGGAAATTTTCGCGCACCGCACCGCGGCGATCCAGATGCACGTTGGAATTGGTGGTCAGACGAGAAAGCAGGCGGCGGCGCGCTCGGCGCGATCAACTCGCACACGATTGACTCGGTTTTCTGGTTTTTAGACGCGGAAATTTCTGACGTTTTCTGCCAGTTGCAAACTCATATAAAAAATCGCCGCGACGAAAAAACAGGCGAGATGCGCGAAGTTACAAGCGACGACGAAGCAAATTTAATCGTGCGTTTCTCGGACGGTGATTTCACCAAAAACGCGACCGGGACAATTTCCGCTTCGATGACCGAGCTTCCCGTTTATCAAAACCGTCTAGAATTTTTCGGCACCAAAGGCTCGATAAAAATCGAACACCGGGGCGAAGTATTTCTCGGCAAAACGGGCGATACGGCTTGGCAGCCGATTACGGTTGATTTAGGCAAAGCGATTAAAGGCGTACCGGACACGGGATTCTCACGCGGCTTCGTGAATTTTGCACCGAAAATTGTCGAAGCGATTCGCGCGGGAAAAACCGAAATCAAACACGCCGCAACTTTTGAAGACGGCTTAAAGGTGCAGGAAGTTTTAGACGCGGCGCGAAAATCCAACCGAACTGGCGCTGTTGTGAAATTATAAGAATAGAATCTGCAGATGCTGTTGATAAATTATCTCAATTTCGTTTTTTATTTCCAAACAAATTACTCGCTGTTTTGCAATGATTTGTAAATCTCCGCGAGTTCGCGCTTGAGCAATTTTCCGGTCGCGCCTTTCGGAATGACTTCGACAAAATGAATTTGTTTCGGGCATTTGTAATCGGCAAGATGCGTTTTACAAAAATTTATCAAATCTTCTTCGCTCTCCCGTTCACCTTTTTTCAAAACGACAAACGCCGCAACTTCTTCGCCGTATAATTCGTCGGGAACGCCGATAACGGCAGCAGTTTCAATCGCCGGATGCGTGTATAAAAGCTCATCAATCTCGCGCGGATAAATGTTTTCGCCGCCGCGAATAATCATATCGGATTTGCGGTCGGCAATGTAAAAAAATCCGTCTGCGTCTTTGTATCCAATATCGCCTGTGTGAAACCAGCCGTTTTGAAACGCTTTTCGCGTTGCTTCCGCGTTTTTGAAGTAGCCTTTGAAAATGTTTTCGCCGCGCAGAACGATTTCGCCTAATTCGCCGTCGGGAACTTCGCCGTCGTTTTCGTCAAAAATTTTTATCTCGTTTCCGATTGGCTGACCGCACGAACCCGGACGACGATTCGCATTCGGCGGATTAAAAGTCGAGCGACAAGTTGATTCACTCAAACCATAGCCTTCGACGACGAGACAACCGAAAGTTTCTTCAAATTTTCGCAAGATTTCCGCCGGAACAGGCGCCGAACCGCACATTGCGAAGCGCAAAGTGGTAAGTGGTAAGTGGTGAGTGGTGAGTTGAGGATTGAACTTTGAACTTGCTTGCAACAGCATCGAAAGCATTGTCGCCACCGAGCCGAATGAAGTTATTTTGTAATCGGAAACGATTTGCCAAAAGCGCGACGCGGAAAATTTTGGGCTGACAACCGTCGAAGCCGCTGCGTAAAGCGCGGTCAACGTCGTCACCGAAACGGCGTTCATATGAAAAAGCGGCATTATCGTCAGCAAGCGGTCGTTTTCATCGAAGCCAAGCCATTCAGTAATCTGCCGCGCGTTGGCGATTAAATTCCCGTGCGTCAAAAGACAGCCTTTCGGTTTTCCGGTCGTCCCGCTTGTGTAAATGATAATCGCCTCGTCATCTTTTTCAATTGAGGTTTCGGGCAGAGTTTCGTCGAAATTTTTAGTCATCTGTTCCGTATCAAATTCGATTGCTTTTGGCAGCTTGATTTTTTCAATTGTCGTTTGGAATTGCGAATTGACGAGCAATAATTTCGCTTCGGAATTGCCGACGACAAATTCGATTTCTTCGGCTTTTAGCAAGGAATTGACTGGATTGGCAATCGCTCCGATTTTAAAGCAAGCAAAATAAGTGATGATATACTCGGCTGAATTTGGCAACAGCAAACTGACGACATCGCCTTTTTTGATGCCGTTTTCTATAAGCAAATTTGCGGCGCGGTTCGTCGCCTTGTCAAACTCAGAATAAGTCCATTTTCGCCCGTCGGCTTCGGACAACAAAAACAATTTGTCCGGTTGTTTTGCGGCGCGTTTTTCGAGCAGTTCGCGCAAACTGTGCGGTTGAATTTTGTTGCCTTTCGCGGTCATCTCGTATAAATTAACACAACCATTGTTTTCATTCTAAATTTTCAAAATCGAAACTCTAAAACCGAAAGTTTTTTCTATGAATATCTATCGTAATTTTATCAACGGCGAATGGCTCGAATCAATTTCGGATAAAACCGTCGAAAACATCAACCCAGCAAATACAAATGATTGTTTGGGAACAATCAAACTTTCAACGCGCGACGAAGCTCGAAGTGGTGTCGAAGCTGCATACAACGCTTTTCGTGATTGGAAAAACACGCCTGCGCCGACGCGCGGACGAATTGTTGCGAAATTTGCTCGACTTCTCGAAGACAACAAAGAAGAATTGGCGCAGATTTTAACGCGCGAAGAAGGCAAAACTTTAGCCGAATCGCGCGGCGAGTTACAGCGTTCGATAAACGTCGCCGAATTTTGCGCGGGCGAAGCCAGACGCCTTAATGGTGAAACAATTCAATCGGAACTGCCCGCCAATTTCGCCTACACCATAAAAGAGCCGCACGGCGTTGTCGCGCTTATAACGCCCTGGAATTTTCCGGTGGCGATCCCGGTTTGGAAAATCGCGCCCGCGCTCGTTGCCGGAAATACGGTCGTTTTTAAACCTGCCGAAGCAACGCCTGCAACTGCCGTTCGCATCTGCGAGATTTTTGAAGAAGCCGGATTGCCGAAAGGCATTTTGAATTTAATTTTGGGTTCGGGCGCGGAAATCGGCAACGAGATTGTCAATCATCCGGCGGTCAAAGCGATTTCTTTCACCGGTTCGACCGCGACCGGAATAAAACTTTATGAACAAGTTGCCCGGCGCGGCGCGAAAGTGCAATGCGAAATGGGCGGCAAAAATCCGGTCGTTGTGATGGAAGACGCCGATATGGATTTGGCAGTCGAATCAACGGCGCAAGGAGCGTTCGGCTCGACGGGTCAAAGATGCACGGCAACCTCGCGCGCCGTTGTCATTGATAAAATCGCGGACGAGTTTGTGCAGAAGATTGTCGAAAGCGCTCGAAAAATCAGAATCGGCGACGGCGCAGACTCTCAAATGGAAATGGGTCCGATTGTTGACGAAAAGCAATTCAACACCGTTTTGAAATACATTGACATCGGGCGCGAAGACGGCGCGGAACTTTTGTGCGGCGGCAAGCGCGCTGAAGGCGACGGACTTGAAAACGGCTATTTTGTCGAACCGACGGTTTTCGACCGAGTTACGCCCGATATGCGAATCGCGCAGGAAGAAATTTTCGGTCCCGTTCTTTCGGTTTTGCGCGTAAAAGATTTTGACGAAGCAATGACTGTGGCAAATGATTCGGAATACGGTTTGACTTCTTCAATTTTCACAAACGACCCGAATTTGATTTTTCGTTTTGTTCAAGAAATCGAAACCGGAATGACACATATTAATTCGCCGACGACCGGCGGCGAAGCGCATATTCCATTCGGCGGAGTGAAAATGACGGGCATCGGCGCACGTGAGCAAGGCTCGACCGCTCTCGATTTTTACACGGAATTGAAAGTCGTTTATGTAGATTTCACAGGACGAAAGCGCGAAGGAAATTTATATTAAAACGAATTAGAAATAGGTTTTAGGTTTTATTGATAAAATTATACAGAACATTTCGAATAATTATAAGATGAAAACGCGCTCGCCCAAACCTTTTTTAAGTATCTCGTCTCTTATCACCAACGAACCGAAGTTTTCCTGAATAAAACATTGAACATTTCAAAAACCTTATCCGGCAAAGAAACTTTTCGCCATTCGAGCCGACAAAAGGGCGTTCGGAAATGTCCAATCGGAAACCGTCGAATTCGTATAACTCCTTATTTACATTCGACATAGGCAAGCCCTGGAAAACAAGTCAGATTAAATTCAGAAAAAAATCAGAAAAACTCCAAACAAACCGAAAGATTCTTTTTAATCTTTTCGGTATCGTTTATTCATATCGCCGAATGTCTTTATGAAAAGCGTCGGCAAAAGAAAGGGAAACGCGAAAATTATACTTTTTTCGGACAACCGCGTTTTGAATAGAGAGAAAACCAGATAGTTGGCAATCTGTAAACAAAAAGAGCCTGGCTTAATCAGTGTCGCGCTCATCAACATAATAATTTTTAATAAGGTAATTAAAATTATGAAAATCTTTACACACACTTTGGTAGTCGCTTTTTGTCGGCGATTGTATTCCTCGGTGCGGCTCTTGAACCCGCAACCGCCGCAACATTCAGTTTCAAAACAAAAAATGATACCGACGATAACAAGCCGTGCAAAGGCATTTGCGCGCGGCGGCTATATCGCTTCGTATCTACTCGACGAAACAAATCCTTTGCTCGGCGCATTAATGAACAGCGACGGCACGATACACATCAGCGCCCATCGATTTCAAGCAGGATTAACTGCCGCTTCGGTTTCGGTTGGCGGACGAATAACGACGGCTTCGGGACGGGGCATCGCCTGCGTTTTCGTTTTGATGACCGATGCAAATGGCGGAATGCGCACGGCGATGACAAATCCGTTTGGTTATTACCAATTTGATAAAGTTACGGCGGGCGAAACCTATGTTTTTACAATCGGCGCGAAACAATTTCGGGTTGCGTCAAACATGCAGGCTGCGCCCGCCACGCAAGTCCGCATCGTTGTTGGAGACACTGACGACATCAATTTTGTCATCGGTAATTAAACGTTAAAAAATAAAAAAAAATCGGCGCGGCTCATTGCAGTTCGCGCCGATTTTCATTTAAGATGAGCGCAAATTCAGTTTGCAAAAGGAAATCTTCCTTCAGTCGCATTTCCGAGATTGTTAAAACCGAAAAAATCTGTTGGTCAAAGCATTAAGCAGGAGGATTTAATATGGGTTTAACTCGCCGAGATTTCGTTCGGAATAGCGTAGTGGCAGGAACAATTGCCGGATTAAGTTCCGTATCTTCCGCGACGGGACAAACTAAAGGTTCGCTTCCGATCGTAGTTTCCAGCGACCTGCCAAAATTTTTGTATCCGGGTGATAGATTAAAAGGAGCGGCGAAGGCAATGCAAATGCTTCGCGCCGGGGCTGACCCGCTCGATGCCGTCATCGCCGGAGTTAATGTTTATGAAGACGACCCGCAAGACGTAACCGTCGGCTATGGCGGCTTGCCAAACGAAGACGGCGAGGTTGAACTGGATGCGAGCGTAATGCACGGACCGACCAGGCGGGCGGGCGCGGTTGCGTCCTTGCGCTTTATCAAAAATCCGTCAAAGGTTGCCAAACTAGTAATGGAACGCACCGATCATCTCTTGCTCGTCGGCGAAGGTGCGCTGCGTTTTGCCGTCGCTCACGGCTTTAAAAAGGAAGACCTTCTGACTGAACAATCACGCGAGGTTTGGCTGCGCTGGAAGGAAACGATGAGCAAAGATGACGCTTGGGGACCCGGACTTGCCAACCCCGACGCCAAACAATCAAGTTTGCACAGAGAAAATCTTTCAAAAGATGATGAAAGATTTGCACATGCAGACCGAATAATTCGTTACCGCCCAACCGGAACAATCAATATGCTCGCCGTAAGCAAAAGCGGAAACATTGCCGGAACAACAACGACGAGCGGATTATCTTTCAAAATTCCCGGAAGAGTCGGCGATTCGCCGCTAATCGGCTGTGGTCTTTTCGTTGACAACGAAGTCGGCGCGGCGGGCGCGACCGGACGCGGCGAAGAGTGCATTAAAATAAACGGAGGGCACACGATTGTCGAAATGATGCGGCGCGGAATGTCGCCTACAGATGCTTGTCTGGAAGCTGTCAAAAGAGTAGCGAAAAACTACAACAACGATTTGAAAAAACTCAGTCAGATGATGATTATTTTCCAAGCCGTTAACAAGAACGGCGCGCACGGCTCGGCTAGTTTATGGAATTGCGGCGGCGCAGGTAAAGACCGCGAGTGCGTTTCATACATCGTCCACGACGGACGTGAAAACAAGCGTTACGATGCCGGGTATCTTTACGAGCAGCCAACCTGATCTTTTCAATAATTATTTTTAATCAGAATCAAAATTTATGAATCCAACAGAACAAAAAACAACAGTTTCGGAAGCCGTGCGAAAGCACAAGGAATTTCTTTTTCCGGCAGTCGCCACTTATTATCAAGAGCCGCTCGCTTTGGTCAAAGGCGAAGGCGAATATGTTTGGGACGACGCGGGCAATCGTTATCTTGATTGCTTTGGCGGCGTTTTAACCGTTAGCGTCGGACACGCGAATCCGAAAATCAATGCGGCGATTATCGAACAGGTCAACAAGATTATACATACGTCGGCGCTTTACGCGAATCCGAATCAATCGGATTTAGCGGAAAAACTCGCCGAAATCACGCCCGGCGATTTGAAGAAATCTTTTTTCACGTCGAGCGGAACGGAAGCCGATGACACGGCGATTACGGCGGCGAAATTGGCGACCGGCAGACAGGAAATCGTCGTTCTGCGCCACAGTTACTCAGGCAGAAGCGCAACGGCGCTTTCGTCAACCGGACATTCGACGTGGCGACCGCTACCTGCGCAAGTCGCCGGAATCGTCCACGCTCGCGCTCCGTATTGCTATCGCTGCCCGCTACATTTAACGCCGACAAATTGCGGTCTGGCGTGCGCCGAAGACGTGAAAGACGTTATCGAAACAACGACAACGGGCGAAATCGCGGCGTTTATGGCTGAACCGATTCTCGGCGTTGGCGGATTTATTGTGCCGCCCGCCGGATATTTTGAACGAGTCGAAGAAATCACTCGCGCACACGGCGGTCTTTTCATCGCCGACGAAGTGCAGACCGGCTGGGGACGCACGGGCGACAAATGGTTCGGCATCGAGCATTGGGATGTTGAACCCGACATCATCACGTCGGCAAAAGGAATGGCGAACGGCGCGCCAATCGGCTGGACGATTGCGACGGCGGAAGTCGCCGACAAATTTCCCGGTTTGACGTTTGCCACATTCGGCGGAAATCCCGTTTCGACTGCCGCCGCGCTTGCCGTAATTAAATTGATTGAAGATGAAAATTTGCGAACCAACGCGCGAATCGTCGGCTCATATTTGCGCGAAAAATTAGAAGAATTAAAAGAAAAATACTTAATCATCGGTGACGTGCGCGGAATGGGTTTGATGCAAGGAATTGAATTAGTCAAAGACCGCGAAACGAAAGAGCCTGCGCCCGAAGCCGTTTTGAAAGTCTTTGAAGAAACCAAACGGCGCGGCGTTCTCATCGGCAAAGGCGGGCTTTACGGCAACGTCATTCGCACTGGAATGATGCTCAATTCGACGAAGGATAATGTTGATGAACTGATTAAAGCTTTACACGCGGGTTTTGCGTTGTGTTAAAGAAATGAAAAAAACAATTGCATTACTGTTGATTATATTACTACCGTCATTAATCACTGCACAAAATCGTCAGCTTGTTTTTCGCAACGTTACGCTGATTGATATGCGAAGCGAGCAGCCAAAGCCGAATATGACGGTTTTAATTTCGGGCAATCGCATCGCCAAAATCGGCAAGAATATAAAAATCCCGAAAAACGTCGAAGTCATTGACGCGAGCGGAAAGTTTATGATTCCCGGACTCTGGGACAATTACACTTTCACGCTCGAAGCGGTCAAAAACAATCTGCCATATTTCGAGTTATTGATTGCTAACGGCATAACGGGTGTGCGCGATGTCGGAACGTCTTTGGATTTGGCGGAAGCGGCGCGACTTCGCAGCGACATCAACGCCGGACGAATTCTTGCGCCGCGTTTGTTTTACGCCGGAACTGTTCTCATCGGTGAAATGCCGCCGCGCCGAAGCAATCGCTGGACGGGAATTTCAACAATCGTCAAAACAACTGAAGAAGCGGAAAAAGCCGTCGAAACGCTCGCCCGCGCAGGTGTTGACCACATCAAAACGGAAAAGCGTCTGCCGCCCGAAATTTTGAAAGCGGTTATCGTCGCCGCCCACAAATTCAAATTGCGCGTCGCCGCTGTTCCGCCGTCGTTTATCATTGACGCTTCAAACGACGGACTGGATTGCGTCGAGCATGCCGCCGAGATTTTCCGCGCAACTTCCGACAAGCGCAACGAGTATTACGCTCTTTACCGCGACCGCAAGATTGATTCGATGACGATGGACGAAAATTATGCGTTTTCCGGCACTATGAAAACCGACGTGCCTTATTACGAAGAAACCTTGAAAACGCTGGCGCGAAACCGGACGTTCGTTGTTACGAATAAAGCGCAGACCAATACTTTCATCGGAGATTTTGAACTGATTGACCCGCTCCGCCGTCGCTTTAAAACGAAAAAACAGCTTGAAGAATTACAGGCGGCAATCAAAGAGCGGACGCGACAAATTCGCAATCAGGATTATCGAATGTCGGACAGCAACCGCCAAAGACAGTTGCGGGAAATGTTGGATTTGCACAAGGCTGGAGTAATGCTGCTCGCCGGAACGCAGGTCAATCACAGCAGCGACGTTCTAACGCCCGGATTCAGTCTGCACGACGAACTCGCCATCTTCGTCCAATCCGGTTTGTCGCCGTTTGAGGCTCTGAAAACCGCGACCGTCAATCCGGCGAAATTTATGCGGCGCGAAAAGGATTTGGGAACAATCGAAACAGGAAAACTTGCCGATTTGATTTTGCTCGACGCGAATCCGTTAGCAGATATTTCCAACACCCGAAAAATAAACTCTGTCGTCGCGGGCGGAAGATTATTAGATAGAAAAACTTTGGACAAAATGCTGGCTGACGTTGAAGCAATAGCAAAGAAAAAATGAGTTGTTATTGAAAAATCATGAAAACACTAATCAAAAACGGACGAATCGTAACGGCGGTTGACGATTACCGCACCGACATTTATTTGTTCGCAATGTTAACAGCCCGGAACGATTTTCAAGCCGACAAAGAATAACATTGAAAACCGTAATGAAGATTTGGACGAAAGAATGTCAGAGCATTCAAAAATGACGGCAGATAAAGAAAAAGCAGATTGCTTAATCCAGAACTCGGAGTTAGGTCATTACCGCATTGTTTCCGTGATTGGCAAAGGCGGAATGGGCGAAGTTTATCTGGCGCATGACACCAAACTGGATCGCAAAGTCGCACTCAAAATTCTGCCGCCCGAATTTGCCAACGATGCGGACAGAATGAATCGTTTTGTCCGTGAAGCCAAATCTGCCTCCGCTCTCAATCATCCGAATATCATTACCATTCACGAGATCGGCGAATCCGAAGGCACGCATTACATCGCCGCCGAGTTTATTGACGGCAAAACTCTGACCAAACTTTTGAACGACGAAAATTTGAGTCTTAAAGCGGTTTTAGAGATTGCGATTCAGATTGCTTCAGCGTTAGCCGAAGCTCATCAAGCGGGCATCGTTCACCGCGATATTAAACCCGACAATGTGATGATTCGCCCGAACGGTTTAGTAAAAATTCTCGATTTCGGCATCGCCAAACTAGCGGAAACAAAGCCGGTGAATATATCGAGTGAAGACTCGACGGCGATCAAACTGCCGTCAACTTCGCCGGGAACGATAGTCGGAACGGCAAATTATATGTCGCCCGAACAAGCCAGAGGCAAGGAGATTGACGCTCGTTCAGATATTTTCAGCTTCGGGATTGTCTTTTATGAAATGCTGACCGGAAGGCGGGCGTTTGCAGGCGAAACGCCTTTGGAAATTATCAGTTCGATTCTGAAAGATGAACCGAAGCCGCTGCATCAAATACTACCCGACATTCCAAATGAAATCGAACGCATCGCGGGCAAAACCTTGCGAAAAGACCGCGAGGAGCGTTATCAAACGGCGAAAGATTTGCTGATAGATTTGAAAGATGCGAAACACGATTTAGAGTTTCAAAATGAATTGGAACGTTCGATTATTCCGAATCAGGATGCCAACAAAACGCAGATTCTCAAAGCGGCAACTTTAGACGAAATCAACCAAACGACCACCAATCAAACGCTTGCAAGCAATCCTAAAAGCAAATATTTAGCGGCTGGATTATTGGCATTACTTCTCGCCGTCGGCGGTTTCTTCGGCTACAAGTATTTCGCGCCGGTTAATAAAAAAATCGAATCAATCGCCGTGATGCCGTTCGTCAATGAAAGCGGCAGCGCGGACGTTGAATATCTTTCGGACGGAATGACTGAAACGCTGATTCGGAGTTTGTCGAATCTGCCGAATCTGAACGTCAAACCACGCTCGTCGGTTTTTCGCTACAAAGGCAAAGACACGGATTTGCAGAGGATTGCCAAAGAGTTGAATGTGCAGGCAATTTTGAACGGGCGCGTCGTCCAGCGCGGCGACCAAATAACGCTCAGTCTGGAACTGGTTGACGCGGCACAAGACAAAGTGATTTGGAGCGAAAGCTACAACCGCAAAACGTCCGACCTTGTTTCTTTGCAAAGCGAAATCGCAAAGGACGTTTCAACCAATCTGAAAGCCAAACTGTCCGGCGCGGAAGAAACCAAAGTCACGAAAGCAGTAACATCCGACCCCGAAGCGTATCAAGCCTATTTAAAAGGTCGCTATTACTGGAACAGGCGGACGGCTGAAAATCTTAAAAAAGCGATTGAGCAATTCAAGATTGCGACAGATAGAGACCCAAATTACGCTCTGGCTTTTGTCGGTCTCGCGGACTGCTACGCTATTTTGAACAATTACGCCGGAACTCCAACCAGCGAAACGTTCCCGCAGGCGCGAAGCTACGCCGAGCGTGCGATAACGATTGATAATCAATTAGCCGAGCCGCACGCCACTTTGGGACAAGTCAACACTCAATCGTGGCAATGGGCAGAAGCCGAAAAGGAATTCAAACGAGCAATCGAGCTGAATCCGAATTACGCAACCGCGTATCATTGGTATTCAAATTTTCTCAAGAATGTGGGGCGATACGACGAGGCGGCGACGATGATAAAACGCGCTTCCGAACTCGACCCGTTATCGAGCGTGATTAGCGTCAATATTTCGAGAATGTATCAATTGCAAAATAACCACGAGGCGAGCATTGAAAACTCCATCAAAATAATCGAACTCGATCCGAATTTCGCTCCAGCCTACGAATATCTCGGACTTTCTTATCTGAAGCAGAGACGGAATGCGGAAGCCGTCGCTGCGTTGGAAAAAGCAGCAGAATTAGCTAGCAGATCGGGTTTTGTCCTCGGTGAATTGGGCTATGTTTATGCCGCTACGGGAAAACGAGCCGAAGCAATCGCCGTCATCAAAGAATTGGAAGCGAAGTATGCCAAGAATCAAGCGAGTGGAGTTTATGTTGCCGGTGTCTATACCGGATTAGGCGACAAAGACAAAGCGTTTGAATGGTTGGAAAAGGACTTCCAAACCCGCAACGGGCAGTTACCGACAATCAGGTGGACAATTCCGCTTGAGCCTCTATACGATGATCCGCGATATAAGGATTTACTGAAACGGATGAATCTGCCCGAATGAATTTTTAAGCAGAACGATTAAATTGTAAGAACAAAAACTATGAAAACACTAATCAAAAATGGACAAATCGTAACGATAATTCTAATTTTCTTTTTGATTGGGATTAGTTTGAGTTGTCAAACAAAGCAGCCTAATCAATTAACTGCACAAGAATTGGAAGTTTATAAAACTATTTTAGGTAATAAACCAAAAGAAATTGTTGTAATTAATGAATCAATGGTTGGAGTCTTTGGAGAAATCAGCACAGGCAAATTGAAGGAAATCTTGGAAGGGTTGCAAAATGACACTTTTGATAATTTTGCAAAAGTAAATTCAACTCCAACGAGTATTGAAGACAGCACCCAAGCAACTTTTGATTATCCGTTAGTAAATGAAGTTGATTTTGAGAAAAAGAATTTGGCACTTAGCAGCCATTACGTTTTTTCGCGGGTGGGTTTTAGCAACAACGGGAAACAAGCAGTAGTAATGTTTGCTGATGTAAGAAATCCATTAGGCGCAAAAGGAACTTATTTTTTGTTGACGAAGAAAAGCGGATTTTGGGAAATCAAACAAGAATCCGAAATATGGCGAAGTTGAAAAGATATGAAAACACTAATCAAAAACGGACGAATTGTTACAGCGGTTGACAATTACCGCGCCGACATTTTAATCGAAGACGAACAAATTTCCGTCATCGGCAAAACGCTTGAAATGGAAGCCGACGTAACGATTGACGCGGCAAATAAACTTGTCATTCCGGGCGGGATTGACCCGCATACGCATTTGGAATTGCCGTTTGGCGGAACTTCTTCGTCGGACGATTTTTTTACCGGAACTCGCGCGGCGGCGTTCGGCGGGACGACGACGATTATTGATTTTGCCGTGCAGAACAAAGGCGAGTCAATGACGCAGGGCGTTGATAACTGGCACAAAAAGGCGCAGGGAAAAACGGCGATTGATTACGGTTTTCACCTTATCACGACCGAGTTTGAAGACGGCGACGAGCGCGAGATGTATCAATTGATGGACGAAGGCATCACGAGCTTTAAATTATTTATGGCTTATCCGGGCGTTTTTCTGGCGGACGACGCGACAATTTTTCGGGCGATGAGCGCGGCGGGAAATCGCGGCGGCTTGATTTGTATGCACGCCGAAAACGGCATTGTCATCAACGAAATTATCAAACGCGCTTTGGCGCAAGGGCGAACCGCGCCGAAATATCACGCGCTGACGCGCCCGACGATTGCCGAAGCCGAAGGCGTGCATCGCGCGATTGCGATTGCGGAAATGGCTGAATCGCCTGTTTATATCGTGCATTTATCTTGCGCTGAAGCTTTAAATCAAGTCCGCGAAGCTCGTGACAGAGGCATCGCCGCGTTTGCCGAAACCTGTCCGCAATATCTTTTTCATTCAATCGAAGATTACGGCGACGACTTCGAGGGCGCGAAATATGTGATGACACCGCCGCTGCGTGAAAAACACAATCAGGCGGAATTGTGGAAAGGTTTGAAAATGGACGACCTTCAAGTCATCTCGACCGACCATTGCCCGTTTTGTATGAAAGAGCAAAAGGAATTGGGCGCAAATGATTTCTCAAAAATCCCGAACGGCGCGCCCGGCGTGGAAAATCGGATGTCGCTGATTTACAACGGCGGAGTCGTCGAAAACCGAATTTCATTAAATCGTTTCGTCGAATTGACTTCGACCGCCGCCGCGAAAATGTTCGGGCTGTTCCCGAAAAAAGGCACAATCGCCATCGGTTCTGATGCGGACATTGTGATCTTCGACCCCGAGAAAGAACACACTTTCGGTGTGGCAAACGAACATATGAACGTGGATTATTCCTCCTACGAAGGCTGGACGGTAAAAGGCAAAGTCGAAACGGTTTTATCACGCGGGCGCGTCGTTATTGAAAACGGCGAACACAAAGGAAAGGCTGGCGACGGGCAATTTTTGAAACGCGGGACATGCGTGAATATCTAAGAAGTAATTCGGAATTTATCTGGAGAAAAAAAATGAAAAAAACAATTTTGATATTTGCTCTGGTTTTATCTTGTTCGGCATTCGCGGCTGCGCAAAGCAAAACCGCAACCAATGTTTCAACCAATAAAAATTCTACGAAAAATTCGGTGGAAGAAGTACTAATTGCCAAAGAAAAACAGAAATGGGAAGCGCTCATGAACGGGCGCTGGCTTGAGCTTAAAGATTTGTTCGCCGAAGATTTTATTTCCATCGGCTATCAGCCCGACGGTTCTGTAAAAATGACCACCAAAGCCGATTCGTTCGCCGCTACCGGCAGGCTTCCCGCAGACGTTAAATTCGTTCTCAGCGATTTCAAAATGATTTCAGCAGACAAAAAAATGTCGTTATTACTTATCTCGCAACCGGACCGATCAAAATTCAGGCAACATCTCATTGGACAAAACGCGGCGCAAATTGGCAGACCGTTTTCTATCAGGCAACGATGCTTCGCTGAATTAATAAATTTGAATTAAAACGGCAAGAAGAAAGGAAATGTGAGCGACGGGCAGTTTTTGAAACGCGGAATTTGTGTGAATTTTTGAAAACGAAATGCAATCAAAATGCGGTGAATTTTTTATGCGCCATAAATTACGCGAATCGATAATGAGGAAAATATGATCACAATTTTTTACAGATTAATTTTAATCGTAGTTTGCGTAATTTTTCTCGATCTCGGCGTTCGCGCCCAAACGATTAAGGTAACTCTCTTGGGAACGGGTGCTCCGGCACCTGTGATGGATCGCTTCGGACCGAGCATTTTGGTTGAAGCCGGCGACCAGAAATTAATCTTCGATGTCGGTCGCGGAGCGCTTCAGCGGCTCGCTCAAATTAAAGTTAAACAAAGAGAAATACAGGGCGTGTTTCTGACGCATCTGCATTCTGATCATGTCGTCGGATTTCCCGATTTGTGGCTGACCGGCTGGCATTATGGCGAGCGGGATACGCCGCTTCTGGTTTGGGGTCCGAAAGGCACCGGGAAAATGATGTCGAATCTTGAGCAGGCATTTGAATACGACATCAAAATCCGGCTTTACGACGACCGCCCGCTGCCGGAAGGCGTGATTATCGAAGCAAAAGATATTACCGAAGGCGTTGTTTATGAAAAAAACGGTGTCAAGGTGACGGCATTCGATGTTGACCACAAGCCGATTAAACCCGCGTTCGGTTATCGAATTGATTATGCGGGTCGTTCGGTTGTTTTGTCCGGCGACACGCGTTATTCCGAAAATCTTATCAAATATGCGAAAGGCGTGGATTTGCTGATTCACGAAACGGTTGCGCCCGAAGTGCTAAAACGCGTCAGAAACAATGATGAACGGGCAAAAACGATTATCGAACATCATACGACTCCTGAACAGGCAGGCGAAATTTTCTCAAAAACAAAACCGAAACTGGCGGTTTATTCGCATATCGTTCCGCCGTCGGCGACGGAGCAAGATTTAATCCCGCCGACTCGTAAAACTTATTCGGGCGCGCTCGAATTAGGCGAAGATTTAATGGTGATAGAAGTCGGAGGAAAAGTCGTGGTGCGCCGACCGAATACGCTTCCCGTTAAAACAGGAAAATAGAAATTATGGCGTGGCGAAAAGTTACCCGCGTCAAAATTTAAGAATAAAAGGAGAAGAAACTTATGGATAGTGAAAATGGAAGGGCAACGCCGCAGCTTCCGCCCGAAGCGGTTTTGCCGCAAATGATTCTGGGCGGATTGATGCAGAAAAGCATTTGGACGGCGGCAAAATTGGGCATCGCCGATTTAGTCGCCGAGCAGCCGCGAAACGCCGAAGAGATTGCCGCCGCGACCGATACGCACGCGCCGTCTCTGTATCGCGTCCTGCGGTTTCTGGCGATGGCGGGCGTTTTTGCAGAAAACTTTGACGGGAAATTTGAGTTGACGCCGATTGCCGAGCTTCTCCGCAGCGATACGCCGAACTCGATGCGCGATTACGCGATTATGATGGGCGAAGATTGGATTTGGCAGGCTTACGGCGAGCTGATGCACACGGTCAAAACTGGCGAAATTGCGCACGACAAAGTTCAGGGAATGAGTTCTTTCGAGTATTATGCGCAAAACGAGGAAGTCGGGAAAATTTTCAATCGCGCGATGACGAATCTTTCTCTGCTGTCGGCACCGGCGATTGTCGAGGCTTATGATTTTTCGGGCATCAATAAGCTGGTTGACATTGCGGGCGGTCACGGATTGCTTCTCGCCGCGATTTTGAAAGTGAATCCGCATTTGCAGGGAGTGTTGTTCGATTTGCCTTTTGTCATCGAAGGCGCGGGCGAACTGCTCGAAAGCGAAGGCGTTGCAGCGCGAACCGAAAAAGTTTCCGGCGACTTCTTTGAAAATGTTCCGGCAGGCGCGGACGCTTATTTGATGAAGCACATCATTCACGATTGGAACGACGAGCAAAGCGTAAAAATCCTGCAAAACATTCGTCGGGCGATGAACGACGACGGCAAAGTGCTGATTGCCGAAATGGTTGTCCCTGAAGGCAATGAACCGAGTCCGGCAAAAGGTCTCGACCTCGTAATGCTGACCATCGAAGGCGGCAAAGAGCGCACTGCTGAAGAATACCGTGAATTGCTTGTCGCCGCGGGGTTAAGTTTATCGCGTATTATCCCGACACGCTCTCCCTTCAGCATTGTCGAAGCCGTGAAAAATTAGATAACCAGGGGCAATTTTTGAAGCGCGGAACTTGTATAAATATTTAAGGAGAAAATAATATGAAAAAAACATTGGGCTTTTATCTCATAGCATTTTTGATTTTATGTCCGACGTTTGTTTTGGCGCAGGACTCCAAAAAACCGAAAGAGACGCTTGAACAAAAAATCAGAAGCCTTGATATGGCGCAAGCCGATGCGGTGCTTCGTATGGACATACCGGCATTAGAAAAAATTTATGCCGAAGATTTCACCACTAATGCTCAGCGCAATCGGATAATTAAAGGGAGAAAAGAACTCTTTGAGACATGGCGAGCCGAAAACATTAAATACTCCTCATTCGTTCGAGAGATTGAGTATGTAATGATTCACGGGAAGACTGCCATCGTGATGGGGCTGGAAACAATTAAACGAACCGGCAATATCCCGCTATCGGGAGAAACTGTGAGCCGCCGCTTTACAAATACTTGGATGAAGAGAAAAGGCAAATGGCAAATGGTTGCGCGACAAGCCAGCATCATTTGTCAGAACTAAGGAAAGTGGTTAATTATTGCGTCTCAGAACATCAATATCAGAGAGCCGGTGCCGGGCAAATGAGTTGAAAATATAATTTGGAGAAGATGCTATGCGATTTGGAAAGACAACGGAAGAAAACGTCAATAATTCGACATCCCCGCGCCGTCAAGCGTCAAAGTCTATTTTTGTCGCTCTTTCGATATTTCTCTTTGCCGCTTTTGCTTTTCAACTTTGGTATCACGCCACTCGAACGAGCGTGACGATTGACGAACCCGTTCATATTTTAGCCGGACACCGGCATTGGCAATGCGGCGATTTCGGTATCAACCCGGAACATCCGCCGATGTTGAAACTGCTGGCGACCGCGCCGCTTAATTTCAGAAACTTAATCGAACCGAATTGGGATTGCGGTTCGCGCCTTACGTCAAAGCTCGACAGTTTTTCTTTTGGAAATTTGTTTCTGGTCGAGAACGACGTGGATAGCGTTGTCGTTCCGGTGCGGCTGGCGGCGGCGGTTTTGAGTTTGCTGTTGGCGGTTTTGGTGTTTTTGGCGACGCGGGAAATGTTCGGACGCTCTGAAGCATTGACGGCTTTGGCGTTGCTCGCTTTTGAGCCGAATTTGATAGCGCACGGCGCGGTTGTAACGACCGATATGGCTGTGACCGCAACCGCGTTTGCCGCCGTTTATGCGCTCTACCGTTTTCGGAACGATTCAAGTTGGTTTCGCTTTTTAGTTGTCGGTTTGGCGTTTGGTTTATTACTCGCGGCAAAACATTCGGCGGTCATTTTGTTTCCGATTCTACTTTTGCTGCTGCTCGCCGATGTTTTTTTCTTCCGCTCCGGCAAAATCGGATTGCCGAAGCAAATTCTCCGTCAGACAACCGCTTTTGCCGCGTTTTTTCTCGTCGGTTTGGTTTTGCTGTGGGCGTTTTACGGTTTTCAATATTACTCGATTCCGTCTGCTTCGAGCAGCACGGTTTCGATTGCCGATTACATCAAAGAAAACGGGCGACCGGAAATGGTCGAATCGCGTTCCGCCAAAATTGTTGACGGCATCAGCCGCGCGCATATTTTTCCCGAATCCTACGTTTATGGTTTGGCGGACATCGTGGCATCGGGCAGCCGCAACGCTTTTATTTTCGACCGCAATTATCCGACCGGACAATGGTTTTATTTTCCGCTCGCGTTTTCGGTCAAAACGAGTGTCGCATTGCTTTTACTTTTGCCGATTGGTTTCGCAATGATATTTTTTCTGCGTGACAAGCGGCGCGAGTTTTTGTTTCTGCTCGTCCCTCCGATTCTGTTTTTTGCCGTCGCTTTAACTTCCGGTTTGAATCTCGGTGTCAGACACATCTTGCCGGTTTATCCGTTTTTTATCGTGGTTGCCGCCGTCGGCGCGGTTGCGCTTTGCCGAAAGTTTCCGCCTTTTCGCTACATTTTGATTTTGATTTTGCTGTTTCACGCGGCGACGGCTTTTCGCATCGCGCCGCATTACATCGTTTTCGCCAATGATTTTTGGGGCGGCTCGAATAACACCTACCGGATTTTGCCGGACGGCAATACTGATTGGGGACAAAATTTGAAATTCGTGGGCGAGTATCTGACGCAAAATAATATCAAGGATTGCTGGTTTGTCGGGATGGGAAATTCGCAACTCAAACGAGTTTCGCTGCCGTGCCGGATAATGCCCGACACTTTTCGCCTGGGGATGAGCAATACGTTGGACGAGCCTGTTCCGCCGGTTATCGAAGGCACGGTTTTGGTCAGCGCGAGAGATTTGACGCGGGGCGGCAAAGAATATCTGCCCGTTGCGCAGACCGCGCCGATTGCCCAAATCGGCGGCAGCATCTTTGTTCATCAAGGACGGTTTGAAGTTCCGCTGGTCGCGGCACTAAGCCACGCTCGCCGCGCCGCGCAGTTCACCCAGTTAAAGCGTTTGGAAGAAGCCGTTGCCGAAGGACGCGAAGCCGTCAACCTCGCGGCGGAAGACCCGCGCACGCATCTCGCGCTCGGATTGGCTTTGCTTCGCGCCGGACAAAAAGACGAAGCCCGCAGCGAATTTGAAACCGTAGTCGAATTGTCAAAATCAAACCCTTCGCTGTTTCGTAACGAGGAAGTTAGGGCGCAACAGGAAATTAAGCGTTTAGCAGGTAATTGAAAACGGCAAACACAAAGGCAAGGCAGGCGACGGGCAGTTTTTGAAGCGCGGAACCCGGCGTGAATATTTAGAGAAAATAAATGGAAACAACTCAAACCACAGCGGAAACACAATCGGCGGAGAAGAACAAGCTCCTGCGAATTCTCGGCGTTGGTTTTGGGTTGGCGGTTGTCGTCGGCGGAATGATTGGCGTCGGGATTCTTCGCACGCCGGGAATCGTCGCTGCCAATCTCGGCTCGGCTTGGCTGATTTTGGCGGTTTGGGTTTTTGGCGGCGTTTACACGCTGATTGCCGCCAATAGTTACGCCGAACTCGGGACGATGCTGCCCAAAGCGGGCGGACCTTATGTTTTCGCCAAAAGAACTTACGGCGAGTTTGGCGGATTTTTAATCGGTTGGAGTGATTGGTTTTTAAACACTTGCGCGGCGGCTTATCTGGCGGTTGCGGCGAGCGAATACTGCGCCGCGCTTTTCCCCGCGCTCGCCGACTCTGTGCCGCTCGTCGCCGTGGCGATTTTGTTGTTTTTCTCTGCGCTGCATTGGTTCGGAGTGCGGGCTGGGAGTGGGGCGCAAAAGCTGACCAGCCTGCTCAAAGTGGTGTTGTTTTTCGTCCTTATCGTTGCCTGTTTCATCTTCGGCGAAAGGCAAAATTTAGCGGAAATCGGACAAACCACACAAGGTTTATTTGCGAATCCGTTGACCGCGTTTGTCGCCGTCATTTTATCCTTGCAAGCCGTCGTCGAAACTTACGCGGGTTATAATTCGGTCGTTTATTTTTCGGAAGAAAACACGAATCCGTCGCGAAATATTCCGCGCTCGCTCTTCGGCGGAGTTTTGACGGTGACGGTTATCTATCTGCTGGTAAATCTCGCGCTACTTTACGTTTTGCCGGTTTCAGGCATCGCCGCTTCAAAACTGCCCGCCGCCGATGCCGCATCGAGCGTTTTCGGAGAAATGGGCGGAACAATCATCACCGTGCTGAGTCTGATTTCGCTTCTCAGTATCGTCAACGTCGTGATTATGCAAACTCCGCGCACGCTTTTTGCGATGAGTCGTGACGGATTGTTTACGATTAAAGCTACGACAGTCAACAAAGGCGGCACGCCCGCAATTGCGCTGATTTTAACGATTTTGCTGGCGATGATTTTGGCGGCAAGTGGCACGTTTGAATCGCTTTTCGCCGTGACCGCATTTATGGGCGTAACGGTTGATTGTTCCGTCTTTCTCGCGCTGCTGGTTTTGCGGAAAACCGAACCGGATTTGCCGCGCCCGTTCAAAGCCAGAGGCTATCCGGCGCTGCCTTTATTTATTCTAATCTTTTCGGTTCTGCTTTTAATCGCTTACGTCATCAGCAACACGACAAACAGCCTTTTTGCTTTAACGATAATGATATTGAGCTATCCGATTTTTTTAATTATCAGGACATTAAATAAAAACCGCGAGGCGGGCAATATTTGAGACGCGGGATTGCGTTAATTTTTGAGAATGAGATGAAATACGATCATAAAACAATTGTCTTTACCATAGCATTAATTTTTTGCGTTTCGACTATGGCAAAGGGTGATGTAATTGACAGTTACATCGAAGCGCAGATGCGTAATCTGCACATTCCCGGCATTTCGCTGGCGGTCGTCCGCAACGGGCGGATTGTCAAAGCAAAAGGCTACGGGTTTGCGAACATAGAAGCCAATTCCCCCGCTGCGCCAAAAACCGTTTATGAAATCGGTTCGATTACAAAGCAGTTCACCGCCGCTGCCGTGATGATGTTGGTTGAGGAAGGCAAAGTCAGTCTTGACGATAAAATCCCAAAATATTTCCCGGACGCGCCGCCAGCGTGGAATCAAATCACCGTCCGGCATCTTCTCAATCATACGTCCGGCATCCAGAATCACGTTGCCGTGCCGGGTTATCTCAATATTTTCAAAACGAACCTTTCTTTTGAAACCACGCCGTCGCGGGATGAATTGCTCAAAGAGTTCTACAAACTGCCGTCGGAGTTCGAGCCGGGCGAAACGTGGGCATATGACAATACGGGTTATTATCTGCTCGGAATTGTTATCGAAAAAGCGAGCGGCAAATCTTATTATCAATTTTTGGACGAGCGCATTTTCAAGCCGCTCGGAATGCGTGCGACGCGCAGCACAGACCCGCGACCAATTGTTCCGAACCGCGCTTCGGGCTACGAATGGGTGAAGGATAAATATGAGAATCGTCCTGTTCTGTTGCCGACCATTGCTTTTTCCGCCGGAACTATTATTTCCACCGTCGAAGATATGGCAAAATGGGACGCTGCGCTTTACACCGAAAAACTGTTGAAAAAATCGACGCTCGAACAGATGTGGATTCCCGCCAAAACTAGAGACGGAGCGTTGGCATCGTTTGACTACGGCTTCGGCTGGTTCATAGACAACTATCACGGTCATCGCATCGTTCAGCACACGGGCGGCACGCCGGGCTTTTCGTCGGTTATCTACCGATTTACCGACGACAAATTGACAATCATTATTCTGAGTAATCACTCCGACAGATTCCTCGACCATCTTGCCATTGGTATTGCCGGAATTTATGTTCCGGCACTGAAGCGACCGGAAGGAAAAACAGACCCCGACCCGAAGACCACGCTGAGGCTGAAGGAAGCTATGTCCAATCTGCTAAACGGCAAACACGACGCAGATTTATTTACGCCGCCAATGCGCGTCTTTCTGAATACGTCCACCGGGAAAGGATTTTGGCAATGGGCGGCGTATCACGGCGCGTTGACTTCTTTTACTTTTTCAGACCGCGAAGACGCGGGTGATAGTTACCGCTTACGTTACAGGGTAAGTTTGGGCGGCAATCCCTATTGGTTTTCCTTCAAGCTAATGAAGGACGGCAAAATAGCTCAAATCTACTATTTTTGAAACGCGGAACGTGAGTTAGTATTTAATGTCGAAACAATGTCGAACAAAGAGGCGGACAATTTAGAAGCCGGAAACTCGCTCGGTCATTACCGAATTTTGAAAAAAATCGGCGCGGGCGGGATGGGCGAAGTATTTTTGGCTGAGGATTCACGCCTTCGTAGGAAAATCGCGCTTAAAGTTTTACCGGAAAACATTGCTGCCGACCGCGACCGACTTCGGCGTTTCGAGCAGGAAGCGTTTGCCGCTTCAGCCTTAAATCATCCGAATATTTTAACGATTTACGAATTTGGCGTGGAAGGCGAGACGTATTTTCTTGCGGCGGAATTTGTCGCGGGCGAAACCTTGCGCGAACGGATGGGGCGTGAGCCGTTGACTTTGAGCGAAGCCCTCGACATTGGCGTTCAAACGGTTTCTGCCCTGCGCGCCGCGCACGAAGCCGGAATTGTTCACCGCGACATCAAGCCGGAAAATATTATGCTCCGCAAAGCAGATGGTTTGTTGAAAGTCCTTGATTTTGGCTTGGCAAAATTGACCGAAAGGAAAATCGAACCTGTTGACTCGGAAGATGCAACACGCACTCTAGTCATGACCGCTCCGGGAATGGTGATGGGAACGGCGGGTTATATGTCGCCGGAACAAGCGCGCGGGAAAGAAGTTGATGCCCGAACAGATATTTTTAGTTTCGGTGTCGTGCTGTATGAAATGCTTTCGGGCAAAAAGCCGTTTGAAGGCGAGAATGCGATGGACGTTATCAGTTCAATCCTAAAAAATGAGCCAATACCTCTGAGCCGACTAAAGCCCGATGCGCCTCACGACCTAGAACGAATAATCAACAAATCTTTACGCAAAGATCGTGAAGAGCGTTATCAAACGGCGAAAGATTTGCTGATTGATTTGAAAGATGTCCGGCAGGAACTTGAATTTCAAAACAAGCTGGAGCGAACCGCGCCGCCGAATCGGGAAGAAGCGAAAACGCAAGCCTTCAGTACTACAACCAAAGATGCCGCCCCTGACACGACTTCAAGTGCCGAATATGTTGTCAATGAAATCAGGCAACATAAAAGCGGATTTTTAGCGGTTTTATCAATACTGGTGCTTGCAGCGATTGGTTTGGGATACTGGTTTTATACAAATCGATCCGCCCAATCAGATGCCCGACAAATCGAATCAATTGCCGTTATGCCTTTCGTTAATGAAGGCGGTAATGCTAATACTGAGTATCTTTCCGACGGGATGACCGAATCGTTGATCACCAGCCTTTCGAAGCTTCCAAAACTTTCCGTCAAAGCTCGCAGTTCCGTATTTCGCTATAAGGGCAAGGAAATTGAACCCCGAAAGGTAGGCGCGGACTTATCAGTCCAAGCTGTTTTGTTAGGGAGAGTTGTGCAGCGCGACAATGATTTGACGTTAAACATTGAGTTGGTTGACGCGCAAACGGAAAATGTTTTGTGGAAAGCTGATTACAACCGTTCGATGACAAATCTCGTTTCATTGCAGAGCGAGATTGCGCGTGACGTTTCCCAAAAACTGCATGCACGCATATCAAATGCAGACGCGGAGAAAATAACCAAAAGCTATACCGAAAATGCGGAATCCTATCAGTTTTACCTGAAAGGGCGTTTTTACTGGAACAAACGCACATCCGAGAATTTGAAGAAAGCAATAGAGCAATTCAAGGCAGCGACCGAAGCGGACCGCCATTATGCTCTGGCTTATGTCGGGCTTGCCGACTGTTACGCGCTGCTCGAAGAATATTTAGGGTCGCCGACGAGCGAAAATTTGCCGCTGGCAAAAAGCTACGCCGAACGTGCTCTTCAAATTGACGATTCGCTGGGGGAAGCACATATTTCTTTGGCTAATATCAATAGTAAAGTATGGCAATGGGAAGAAGCTGATAAAGAATTTCAACGAGGCATCGAAATAAATCCGAATTATGCAACTGGTTACGCTTGGCTTTGTCTTCATCTACGGGCGCTGGGACGCACAGATGAATCGCTAGATGCCATTAAAAAAGCCCAACAACTCGATCCTTTATCTCTCATTATCAACCAAAACGCGGCGGTGGTTTATCTTTGGAAAGGCAATGCCGAATCAGCAGCGGAACAAAGCCGAAAACTTATCGAACTCGATGCGAATTATGCGCTCGGGCATTCTTTACTTGGACTGGCATATCTGAAACAGGGACTAAAGAATGAGTCACTCGAAGAGCTACAAAAAGCAGTCGTTTTGTCTAACCGAGCAAGCCGTAATCTCGGTTATATTGGATTTAGCTACGGATACTTTGGTAAACGAAACGAAGCTTTAAGCGTGCTGAAAGAACTTAAAGAAAAATACGCAAAAAGGCAGGCGCGAGGTCTGGATATTGCAATGGTGCTGACGGGTTTGGGCGAAAAAGACGAGACTTTCTATTGGCTCGAGAGGGATTTTCAAACGCGAAGCGGAACACTTGCATTTTCGAGATGGGAAGTTCCATTCGAGTCAATTCGAGGCGATCCGCGCTATATCGATTTATTACAGCGAATGGGGCTTAAGCCGTAGAAAAAGTTTTGCGTCAGAATCGCTTTCTAAAAAAGACCAAATTTCATTATTAAAAAATGAATCCCGAACAGTGGCAGCAAATCAAAACAATCATTCATGCGGCTCTGGAAATCGAGCCGGAAAAACGGGCGCGTTTTGTTGCCGAAAATTGCGCCGGAGATAAATTTCTGCGCGGCGAGGTCGAATCGCTTCTCAATTGCTACGACAGCGCCGAAGGTTTCATCGAAACACCGGCATTTGTCGGCAAAATGTAGATTCTTGCAAAAAACTATTTCTCTAGGAAATTCACGTCGGGCAAGCGCGTCGGTCGTTATAAAATTCACTCGCTGATTGGCAAAGGCGGAATGGGCAAGGTTTAACTGGCGGAAGACACCAAACTCAACCGCATTGAAAAAAACGAACACAAAGGAAAAGCTGGCGACGGGCAGTTTTTGAAACGCGGAACTTGTGTGAAAATATAGGCTAAACAATGACAAATGAAAAGACGAACGGTTTAGCGGATAATTCCAGAGTTGGTCATTACCGTATCGTTTCTAAAATTGGCGCGGGCGGAATGGGCGAGGTGTATCTTGCCGAAGATACAAAGCTCGACCGCAAAGTCGCTATCAAGTTTCTGAACGAAGAATTCAGTAAGGATGCTGATAAATTGAATCGCTTCATTCAGGAAGCCAAAACCGTTTCCGCTTTGAATCATCCGAATATTTTGACCGTTTATGAAATCGGCGAAAATGACGATTCAAACTATATCGTCACCGAATTTATTGAAGGCAAGACTTTGCGCGAACATCTTTCTCCAAAGGAAACAAACTCGCTTAATTCAATGCTCAAAATCGTCGTTCAGGTCGCGGAAGCACTTTCGGCTGCACATCAAGCTGGCATTATTCACCGCGACATCAAGCCCGAAAACATTATGATTCGCTCCGACGGTTATGCCAAAGTCCTGGATTTCGGACTCGCAAAACTGACCGAGAAGAAAAAGACGGATGAAGTTTCGCTGGAAGGTGCGACCAAAGCGTTGGTCAAAACCAATCCCGGAATGGTGATGGGCACCGTGCAGTATATGTCGCCCGAACAGGCTCGCGGGAAAGAGATAGATGCTCGCACCGATATTTGGAGTCTCGGAGTTGTGCTGTATGAAATGCTGGCGGGAAAAGTCCCATTTGCGGGCGAAACCATCAATCACACGATAGTTTCAATACTCGAAAAAGAGCCGAAGCTGCTCGAAAATATGCCTGACGAGTTGCAGCGAATCGTCCGCAAAACGCTGACTAAAGATGTCGAAATGCGATATCAGTCGGCGAGAGATTTGTTGATTGACCTCAAAAATCTGCGGCGAGATTTAGACATTCAAGGCGAACTGGAGCGTTCAATAGTTCCGAATCGAGAGGCAACAACCAACCAAGTTCAAGAAAACGAAACGCAAATTTATTCTTCAAAATCAATCGAAGAGACGAAAGCCGAATCAGAAGCAAAAGCGACGCAAAACGTGACGACATCTTCAAGCCTCGAATACGCGGTAACGAAAGCAAAGAGCAATAAACTTGCCACGGCAATCGTTTGCATCATTCTGCTGGGAGCAATCTCAGCCATCGCGTATTTCGGCTTCTTTGCCAAAAGCAACGCCAAGCAAATCGAATCAATCGCCGTGATGCCGTTTGTCAACGAAAGCGGCAGCGCGGATGTCGAATATCTCTCAGACGGAATGACCGAAACTTTAATCAGCAGTTTGTCGCAACTACCGAAACTCAATGTCAAACCGCGCTCGTCGGTTTTCCGCTACAAAGGCAAGGACACGGATTTACAGACGATTGCCAAAGAGTTGAATGTGCAGGCTATTTTAAACGGGCGCATTATCCAGCGCGGAGACAATTTGACGCTCTATCTATCATTGGTTGACGCGCAGACGGGAAATCAAATTTGGGGCGAGCCGTATAACCGAAAAATGATTGACCTCGTTTCATTGCAAAGCGAGATTGCCCGCGATGTGTCGCAGAAATTAAAAACCAAACTGTCGGGCGCGGACGAGCAGCGCCTGGCGAAGAGCTACACGAAAAACCCGGAAGCCTTTCAACTTTACTTGAAGGGGCGTTTCTACTGGAATAAACGCACACCGCAGGGTTTAGAGAAAGCAATCGAGTATTTTAATCAAGCAATCGCGGTTGACCCGAATTACGCGCTCGGCTATGCCGGACTTGCCGATGCCTACTCACTTCGCTCAAATTATCGCACCGCACCGCCGCACGAAACAATGCCGAAAGCGAAAGATGCTGCGCTCAAAGCCTTGTCGCTTGATAATAATTTAGCCGAAGCGCATACCGCGCTCGGACTCATCCTGCATATTTACGATTATGATGTCGCCAGAGCGGAGCGCGAGCACCTTCGCGCAATCGAACTGAATCCGAATTATTCGACAGCGCATCATTTTTACGGCATTGTGCTTTCCTATCTGGGCAGACACGAAGAATCTCTTGCTCATTTGGAGCGAGCGTTAGAGATCGACCCGTTTTCGCTCGTCATCACTCGCGCATACGGTGAAAGGTTAATTTTCGCCCGCCGATATGACGACGCAATCACGCAGCTGAAAAAGACTCTCGAACTGGATGCCGATTCTGAGTTGGTGCATTTTGGTCTCGCCATCGCTTACCAGACGAAAGGCAACCACGCGGAAGCCGTTGAAGAGTATGCCAAATATCAAGAACAAATCGGCGAGCCGCAAACGGCAGCAATAATGCGAGAAAGTTACTCCAGGAGCGGTTGGCAGGGTTTTTTGCGAACGATAACGGAAAAGCGCATCCGATTTAACTCTCCGCTCGACAACCTGGCGACATTTTACGCCGCGCTTGGCGAAAAAGATAAAGCCTTTGCCGAATTGAACAAGTCTTACGAGAACCGCGAAAACGTTATGGTTCACCTCAAAGTTGACCCGCGCCTCGACCCTTTGCGCGACGACCCGCGCTTTCAGGAGTTGTTGCAAAAAGTCGGCTTTCCGCCGTAAAAGTGATGCGAAATTTTGAAATAAAATTATGACGAATACTAAAGCAATCCAACAAAGAAAACGGGTGTGTCGTGATTAAGAACGGCGAACACACGGGAATACAAGTTGACGGGCAATTTTTGAAGCGCGGAACTTGTGTGAATGTTTGAACAAAGAGGAGTATTTATGAAGCGAAGGATTGTAATGACGGTCTTAATGATTGCAGCGACTTTTTCTGCATTTGCTCAAAAACAAGGTGAGACAAAGCAGAGCGACAAAATTGCGCAGCCGCTAAGACAATTTGAAAGCGATTGGCTAACGGCGAGTTTGAATCAAGACGCGGCGTGGCTCGAACGATTCTCTACCGGTAAATTAATTGTTATTCCTTTTGAAAACGATGCGGTCAAAAACAGAACGCGGGAAATGACAGAAATGATTGACCCGAAATTAAAGTCTGAAGAAATGAAAGTTCGTATAACGGGAAATATCACTGTGCTGACAAACAGCGCGAGCGTCAGCGAAGGAAATCGCTCGTATTATTTTTTAGATACATTTAACCGGCGCGGCGGCAAATGGCAGATAATCGCCACGCATTTTTCCCGCACTTTTGAGACGACAAGCGAATCGGTCGAGCAAACCATAATGCAATTGGAGCGCAAATGGAGCGGCGCAACAGTCAGAAAAGATATTGCCGCGCTCAAGCGAATTATTGCGGATGATTTCGTCGGCGTGGAAAGTTCTGGCAGAGTCATCAACAAGGCTCAAATTATGAATGATATTGAATCCGGCAGTAATGAAGTTCAATCCGAAACTACTGAAGATTTGAAGGTAAGAGTTTACCGAGATGCGGCTGTTGTAACGGGACGATTCTTGGCAAAAGGCAAAAACAAAGTAAGGAGATTACAATCTCAAATTGCTTTTCACGGATGTTTGGGCGAAACGAGACGGTCAGTGGAAAGTAGTAAATCATCAAGCAACTCAAATAAAATAAGGTAAAAAACGATGGCAGAAATCGAAACGATCCAATACGAAGACGGGCGCGTCGAATTGCGCGGAGATGCTTTAGCGGAAATTTCAAAAAGTCCGCTTTACAATGAAGACCTTGCGCCCGTGCCGATTGAAAAGCGCAATTGGACGACGTATAACTACGCCGCGCTATGGATTTCGATGGCGCACTGCATTCCGACTTATATGATGGCTTCGGGCTTGATTTCGGCGGGAATGAATTGGTGGCAGGCGTTATTCACGATTCTTTTGGGAAATATTATTGTGCTTGCGCCGATTCTTCTGAATTCGCATCCGGGAACGAAATACGGCATTCCGTTTCCCGTATTTGCGCGAGCAAGTTACGGCACAACGGGGTCGAATCTTCCGGCGCTGATGCGGGCGATTGTCGCCTGTGGCTGGTTCGGAATTCAGGCTTGGATTGGCGGGCAGGCGATTCACATATTTTTTTCTTCGATAATTCCAAATTGGAACACGGCTTTAGGCAGCGCTATCAATGGACATACGCCGACCGAGTGGATTTCGTTTCTGATATTTTGGGCGATGAATATCTTTATTATTTATCGTGGAATGGATTTATTGCGGCACGTCGAAAATTGGGCTGCGCCGTTTGTTTTGATTATGACGGCGGTTTTGCTCACGTGGATTTTGTATCAGGCGGGCGGAGTTGGATTTTTATTAAATGAACCGGGAAAGTTTCAAACTACCGGAGAATTTTGGAAAATTTTTATTCCAAGTTTGACGGCGATGATTGGATTTTGGGCGACACTTTCTTTGAATATGCCTGATTTTACGCGCTTCGGAAAAAGCCAGCGCGAGCAAGTCGTCGGGCAAACCGTTGCGCTGCCGACGACGATGGTTATTTTCGCAGCGATGGGAATACTTATAACTTCAGCGGCGGTCGTCGTTTTTCCGCAGATGAAACCGGACGAGCTTTGGGACCCGGTGAAATTGGTCGGGCAATTCTCTCAACCTTTGGTTGTAGCGATTTCGATGTTCACGATTGTCGTCGCAACTTTGTCGGTCAACATCGCGGCAAATGTGGTTTCACCGGCAAATGATTTCGCCAACGCCTTTCCAAAATTTATTTCTTTCCGCACGGGCGGTTTGATAACGGGAATCGTCGGAATTTTAATGCAGCCCTGGAAATTATTGACTGACCCGAGCGGTTATATTTTTTCGTGGCTTTTGGGATATTCGGGCGGACTCGGTTCGATTGCCGGTGTTTTGATTGCCGATTATTGGCTTGTCCGCAATAAAAATTTGAATCTCGGCGATTTGTATCGCACTCGAGGCGTTTACCGTTACACAAGCGGTTGGAATTGGCGGGCGGTCGTTGCAACAATTTTAGGTTGCTTTTTCGCGTGGATTGGTTTGATAATTGAGCCTCTCAGATTTTTGTATGATTACGCTTGGTTTGTCGGTTTCGGCGTTTCCTTCATTGTACATTGGGCATTGATGAAAGCTGCACCGCCGGAAGAAATTTTACCAAAGAGACACGGAGCTACCGTAGAGGAAGAAAAATGAAACCACAGATTTACACAGATGCACGCAATTTATTTTAAAAAACTCTGTGCCTGCGGTGTCTCTGTGGTAAAAAAGATTGAGGAATAATTTTATGTCAAGAATTATAAAATGCGGTTTGATTCAAGCGCACAACATCGCGCCGACCGATGCGCCGATTGCGGAAATTAAAAAGGCGAATCTCGAGCACCAGATGAAAATAGTTGAAGACGCTGCGAAACAAGGCGTGCAAATGCTCTGTTTTCAAGAGATTTTCACCACGCCGTATTTCTGCGCCGAACAGCAGACGCGCTGGTATGAAGCCGTCGAAAAAATTCCAGACGGTAAGACCGTAAAATTGATGCAAGACGTTGCAAAGCAATTCGGAATGGTTTTAATCGTGCCCATTTACGAAGAAGAAATGTCGGGCGTTTATTACAATTCGGCGGCGGTGATTGACGCGGACGGCAAATATTTGGGCAAATACCGCAAAACTCATATTCCGCACGTCAATCCCGGCTTTTGGGAGAAATTTTATTTTCGTCCAGGCAATCTTGGTTATCCGACGTTTGAAACGGCACACGCTAAAATCGGCGTTTATATTTGCTACGACCGCCATTTTCCCGAAGGCGCGAGATGTTTAGGCTTAAACGGCGCGGAAATTATCTTTAATCCTTCGGCAACCGTCGCCGGACTTTCCGAATATCTCTGGAAATTGGAGCAGCCCGCGCACGCCGTCGCCAACGGCTATTTTGTCGGCGCAATCAACCGCGTCGGTTTTGAGGCGCCTTGGAACATCGGCGAATTTTATGGTCAAAGCTATTTTTGCGACCCGCGCGGACAAATTATCGCCGAAGCCTCGCGTGATAAAGACGAATTGGTTGTGGCGGATTTGGACATGGACAAAATCCGCGAAGTGCGAAATACGTGGCAATTTTTCCGCGACCGACGACCTGACAGTTACGACGCGCTCGTAGCAGATTAAGAAATAGTGAAAAACAAAAAGTGGAAAATGAAAAACGAATATTTCTCAGGACAGCTTCGGGATATGGTGCGGCACTCTGGGCTTTGATATTCGCGTTTTTGCATCTAGCGTGGGCGGCAGGCTGGTATATCGGATTGCCTGCCGAGAAAATGCAAGAAGCGTTTCAGCAGACATGGTTTTTAGTATATGACTTGATCGCCGCCGGAATGTGTCTGGTCGCCGTGTTTTTGGCATCTGCTTTGATACATCAATGGGGACAGCGACTACCCGGTCGGTTATTGCTCTTTTTTGGCTGGAGCGCTACGGGAATACTGAGTTTGCGAGGCGTCGCAGGTGTTATTAAAATTGCGTATCTGGCGGCTATTGGTGAGAATATAGCGAACCTGTTGTTTTTGTGGGATTTTTGGTTTTGTCTCGGCGCGGCTTTGTTTGGTCTAAGCACTTGGCGCTTTCAGAATTTGTAAAACTATGTCATTAACACACGATTCGCCCCTCAACATCGAACAAATCGAACGCAATTTCCGCGATATCGCGCCCGCTTTGAATGAAGCCGAAGCGGTTCTCGAATCAAATCGGTGTCTTTATTGTTACGACGCGCCCTGCACGCGGGCTTGCCCGACGCATATTGACGTGCCTTCGTTTATCAAAAAAATCGCCAGCGGCAATTTGCTTGGCTCGGCGCGTGTCATTTTCGACGCGAATCCGATTGGCGCGACTTGCGCGAGAGTTTGTCCGGTTGAGGTTTTGTGCGAAGGTGCGTGCGTCGAGAAAACTTTGATGGCGAAACCGATTGAGATTGGCAGGCTGCAACGCTACGCGACGGATTTTGTGATGCGAAATGAGCGCGATGTTTTGAAGGCTGGCACACTAAACGGAAAATCAGTCAGTGTTATTGGTTCAGGTCCAGCTGGTCTTTCCTGCGCGGCTTATTTAGCTCGTCTCGGTTATGCGGTAACGATTTACGATAAAAAACCTCTGCCCGGCGGACTCGACACTTACGGAATGGCGGAATATAAAATGTCGCAAATCGTTTCGGTTGACGAAGCACGACAGGTCGAACGTCTAGGCGTGAAATTTCAGTTGGAGACTGAAATAGTTCAAAGTTCCGAGGTTAAAGTTCTGAGTTCAAATCAAGTTTCGTTTGAAGATTTGCAATCGCAACACGACGCGATTTTTCTCGCTATCGGTTTGGGCGCGACAAATAAATTAAACATCGAAGGCGAAAATTTGAATGGCGTAATTGATGCTTTGGATTTTATCGAACGAATAAAAACGCGCGATTGGAAAAGCGTTCCGCTTGGCAAAACCGTTGCCGTTATCGGCGCGGGCAACACGGCGATTGATGCCGTGACTCAAGCGAAAAGATTGGGCGCGGAACGAGTTTTGATGGTTTATCGTCGCACTGAAAAAGACATTTCGGCTTACCAATACGAATACGAACTAGCGAAAAAAGACGGCGTTGAATTCGTCTGGCAAGCCGCGCCGGTTGCGATTCTTGCGGGCGAAAACGGTTTGTCTTTGCGCTGCGAGAAAACGGACGGCTCGAATCAAATTTTTGAAATCGCGTGCGATATGATTATCAAAGCAATCGGACAGCAAAAAAGCGTCCAGTTTTTGTCGCAAATTCCCGATGTCAAACTCGACGAAAAAGGGCGCGTCATCGTCAACACTGAAACGATGCAGACGACAAATCCACGCATTTTCGCCGGCGGCGATTGTGTCAACGGCGGGCGCGAAGCGGTTGACGCTTCGCAGATGGGAAAACTCGCGGCGCAAGGCATTCATTTTAGTTTGACAGGTGAACAAGTCGAATTCGCTGGAGCGCGTTTGCCTTTGCTTGAAGAAACGGGCGAAATCAAGCAACACTAACATTTCGCTTTTTGTGGAGAAAAAATTATGCAAAGACGTAATTTTTTAAAGACAATGACCGGCGCAATCGGAACTGCGGCTTTATTTGGCGACGATGTTTTGCCGAAAATTCAAGCCGCAACCGAGCGCACGGCGAATCTTTCTCCGCAGGAAGCCGCATTAGATGAATCGCTCTGGCGCGAAGTGCAAAATGCGTTCAGCGTCAATCGCAACATCATAAATCTCGATAACGGAAACGTTTGCCCGAGCCCGCGCAATGTTACCGAGGCGATGATTCGCTACACTTGGCAAATACAAGATGCGCCGGGTTATATGTTGTGGGAAGTTCTCGAACCGCTTTTGGCAACAGCACGCGTCGGCTTGGCAAAATTATTCGGTTGCGAAGCGGAAGAAATTGCAATTGTTCGAAACGCGACCGAAGCCTTAGATGCCGTATTGCTCGGAACCGACCTTCGTCCGGGCGATGAAATTTTGATGAGTATGCGCGATTACTGGGCGATGCACGACGCGGTTGACCGACGCGCTCGCCGCGAAGGAATTGCAGTCAAGAAAATCGGCAATTTGCCGGTTCTGCCCAAATCAATGGATGAATTAGTTGAGATTTACGAGCGGGCAATTACGCCGAAAACACGCCTAATTTTGGTGACGCACCCGACGCACCAAAACGGACAACTTTTTCCTGTCAGGCAAATCTGTGAAATTGCCCATCGAAAGGAAATTGAAGTCCTTGTGGACGGCGCGCAATCTTTCGCGCACATTGATTATAAGCAATTGGATTTAGGTTGCGATTATTTTGGTACAAGCCTTCACAAATGGCTTTGCGCACCTATTGGCACTGGAATGCTCTATATTCGCAAGGACAAAATCAGCAAAGTTCAGCAACTCGTTCCTGCTACAAGCACCAGAGTCAAAAATTACAATGAACGAATTTATAAGTTTGAGGATTCCGGCACTCGGTCGGTAGCAGCGGCTTTGGCAATAACGCAAGCATTGGCTTTTCACAATAGCATCGGCTCAAAAAGGAAAGAAGAACGGTTGCGTTATTTGACACATTATTGGGCAGAGCGAATCAGAAAACTTCCTAACGCCCGTTTTTTTACGTCGCTCAAGCCAGAAATGAGTTGCGGATTGGCAACGTTTGATTTAAGCGGCGTTGAATCAATACCTTTGATTCTTTATCTTTGGCAACAGCATCGAATTGTTACCCAGTATATAAGCGGCAGCAGAAATCGTGTGCCGGAAATTAAAGGCATACGCGTTACGCCAAATGTCTATACGACGCTCGATGAGTTAGATTATTTCTGTGAAGTGATTGAAAAGGTAGCGAAACAAGGGTTACCGAAATCAGCGTAGTTTGATGTAGGTATTTTTTAAGACTTAGAATAAGAATAAACATTATGGCAGATTTAAGTGTAAATTTTGCGGGCATCAAATCGCCGAATCCTTTCTGGCTGGCGAGCGCACCGCCGACGAATATGGGTTCGATGGTCGAACGCGCTTTCGACGCGGGTTGGGGCGGCGCGGTTTGGAAGACTTTGGGCGAGCCGATTGTGAATGTCTGCTCGCGGCTGGCGTCGCTCGATAATGGCGCGAATCGGATGATTGGTTTGAACAATATCGAACTGATTACCGACCGTCCTCTCGAAGTAAATTTGAAAGAAATCTACGAGTGCAAAAAGAAATATCCAAACCATGCCGTTATCGTTTCTTTGATGGTCGAATCGAAACGCGAGGCTTGGCACGAGATTGTGAAACGCGCTCAGGACACGGGCGCGGACGGCTTTGAATTAAATTTCGGCTGCCCGCACGGAATGAGCGAGCGCGGAATGGGCGCGGCGATGGGGCAAGTTCCAGAATATACTTGTATGGTGACGGAATGGGTGAAGGAAGTTTCCGCCTTGCCTGTAATTGTAAAACTCACGCCGAACGTAACGAACATCGTTCCGCCCGGACGCGCGGCTGCAAAAGGCGGCGCGGACGCCGTTTCATTGATAAATACGATAAATTCGGTGATGGGTGTTGATATTGATTCGATGATTCCGTATCCGAATGTCAACGGAATGGCGGCGCACGGCGGTTATTGCGGAACCGCCGTCAAACCGATTGCGCTCAATATGGTTTCTGAACTTGCGCGAGATACGGAAGTGAATATTCCGATTAGTGGCATCGGCGGCATCAATACTTGGCGCGACGCGGTCGAGTTTTTACTGCTCGGCGCGTCAAACGTGCAGGTCTGCACGGCTGTAATGCACTACGGTTATCGCATTGTCGAAGATATGATTGATGGTTTGAATAATTATTTGGACGAGAAAAGTTTTTCAAGCGTCAACGACATTATCGGTTTGAGCGTTCCTCGCGTAACCGATTGGGGCGCGCTTGATTTGAATTACAAAACCGTCGCCCGCGTTAATTTTGAAAATTGTATTCGCTGCAATCTGTGTCATATCGCTTGCGAAGACGGAGCGCATCAATGTATAGATTTTACGGAAATCAACGGCTTGCGTTATCCGATTGTTGACCAGCCGGAATGTGTCGGCTGCAATTTGTGCTATCTGGTTTGTCCCGCGCCCGGTGCGATTTCAATGGTTAGATTGGACGACGGAAGCAATCCGGTTACGTGGCGCGAACTGACGAGCAAACCGCCGGAAACCATGACCGGCGATTGAAATTTCAGAAGATTCAAAAACTAACGGCTGACTACTGCGTAATAACACAAACAGTAATCAGTCGTTTTAGATTTTGGCGGCAAAAACCTAAAATAAACTGAATGAGAAAATTTCTAATTGCATTCGGCGGAGTTTTTGCTGTAATTTTGTTTGCCATTTTAATTGCGATTGTTGTTAGCGAAAATGATAAAGCCGTGATTGAAAAATACGTAAGAAACGAAAATCTGCCGACGATTAAAACGGATTGGAAAGGTACGCCGGTTGATGCGAAGGGAAGATTTGTAAATAACGAATTTCCGTTTTTGCCGAAGGTAAAAGATTTGCTCAAGTGGCAACTGAGCGGAAATCCGCAGAAAGCAGAAAAGCAAACGGACACGACAAGACTTGAAGTAAAAGACCCGACCGAATTTTTACAAAGCGAAACGGACGGGATTTTATGGCTCGGACACGCCGCGTTTTTTATTCGCTTAAACGGCAAAAACATTCTGCTCGACCCGGTTTTCGACAAGCCGTCGTTTGTGCGAACTTTAATTGATGTTCCGTCGCCGGTTGAAAAGATAAAACAAGTTGATTACGTTCTGCTCTCGCACGACCACCGCGACCATTGCGACGAAGAATCAATCAAACAAATCGCGCAAAAGTTTCCAAACGCTAAATTTTTCGGCGGTTTGCGAATGGACGAGCTTTTGAAAAATTGGATACCAAACGAAACGCAAACTGCCGGTTGGTTTCAGCAATTCAATTTACCTGATGAAACAGTAAAAATCTATTTTCTGCCCGTTCGACATTGGTGTCGGCGCGGGCTTTTCGACACGAACGAAAGGCTTTGGGGCGGATATGTTATTCAAAGCGGAAATAAAACAATTTATTTTAGCGGCGATTCCGGTTACGGCTCGCACTATAAAGAAGCCGGTGAACTTTTCCCGGAGATTGATTATTTTTTAATCGGCATCGGCGCATACAAACCGCGCTGGTTTATGGAGCCGAATCACAATTCGCCTGATGATGCGGTACAAGCATTTACTGACGCAAAAGCAAAATTTTTAATTCCGATGCACTTCGGACGTTTTGATTTGTCGGACGAGCCGTCCGGCGAGCCTTTGCGATTGCTGTGTGAAAAGGCACAAGAGGTGAACGTTTCGGATAGAATCAAAGCGTTGAATATCAACGAAAATTTAATTTTTTAAACCGCAGATAAACGCAGATATTCGCACATGATTTTTAACAGGGTGAACAGGACAAAATCAAATAAAATTTGCGTTCATCTGCGGTTAGAATTTCTTATATGTATTTTCCAAACCTAAAATCAATCGTTGCTTTCTCAATTCTAATCTTCCTATTTTCTATGAAAACACCAGCGCAGAGCGAATCAAAAAATGTCCCGAAAGATTGGCAAACTTTTGCTGAGCAAACCGATTACCGCAAAACTCCGCGTTATGCTGAGACAATTGCTTACAGCCAAAAATTAGATAAAGCGTCAGACAAAATCGTTTATAAATCCTTCGGCGCGAGCGGCGAAGGCAGAGATTTGCCTTTGCTGATTGCCGCCGATGGTAAAACTTTTACGCCGGAAGCGGCGCGAAAAAAAGGCAAAGCCGTCGTGTTAATTCAGGCTTGCATTCACGCGGGCGAATCGGACGGCAAGGACGCCGGATTTGCGCTTTTACGCGACATTGCGATAACTAAAACCCGCGCTGATTTACTAAAAGAAACCATCATTCTTTTCGTGCCGATTTACAACGTTGACGGACACGAAAATTTCAACGCTTTTAATCGAATAAATCAAAACGGTCCCGACGAAATGGGCTTTCGCGCCACGTCAGCCAATCTAAACCTCAACCGCGATTATATGAAAGCGGACGCACCGGAAACACGCGCGTTTCTAAAACTCTGGAACGAATGGAAGCCGGATTTTTTCGTTGACTGCCACGTTACCGACGGCGCGGATTTTCGCTACAACGTAACTTACGAATACGCGCATTTCCAGGAAGTTTCGCCTGTTATAAAAAATTGGATGGACGAGCATTTCGATAAGAACATCGTGCCGAAAGTCGAAAGCGAAGGCAATGTTTTAACGCATTACGTCGAGTTTGCCGGACGCGACATTTCAAATGGCATTGCTACATTTATTGCGACGCCGCGCTTTGCAACCGGCTACGTTCCCTTAAGAAATCGCGCCGGACTCTTGATTGAAACGCACTCTCTCAAATCTTACAAATCGCGTGTGCGCGGAACGTATGACATTTTGCGCTACACGATCGAAGAGATAAATCAAAACAAAAATTCGTTGTTTGAAGTTAATCGAAAAGCCGACGCGGAAATCGTCGAGCGCGGAAAAACTTTTGACGAAAAAAGACAATTCCCGCTTCGCATCGCAACAAGCGACAAATCAATTCCGTTCGCTTTCAAAGGCGTCGAATATAAAATCGAAGACAGCGAAATTTCCGGCGCGAAGCGAATTGTTTACGGTACGAAACCGCTCGACATAACAATTCCGAAATTTGACGAAGGAAAAATTTCCGTCGCGGTTGCGCCGCCGCTTTATTACATCGTTCCGCCGCAATGGACAGAGGCAATCGAAGTTTTGCAAATGCACGGCGTTGAGTTTCAAAGACTCTCGAAACCGCAAAAAATCGAAATCGAAAGCTATCGTTTTACAGAAGTAAAATTTGCCCCCGCTTCGTTTGAAAGCCGCGTTACGCTAAGTTTCAAAGCAAATCCGATACGAGAAACGCGCGAGTTTCCCGCCGGTTCGATTGTCATTCCGCTTGCTCAAGAAACGGCAAACGTCGCCGTTCATTTGCTTGAACCGAACTCGCCGGATTCGTTTGTTTTCTGGGGCTTTTTCAATGCAATTTTTGAACAAAAAGAATACGGCGAAGGTTATGTTTTGGAAAAACTCGCGCGTGAAATGCTGACGAAAGATATTGGTTTGCGAAAGGAATTTGAAGAAAAATTAAAGGATGAAAAGTTTGCGAAAAGCCCGCGTGAACGTCTTAATTTCTTCTTCGAGCGCTCGCCTTATTTTATGAATCAGCGCATCGGAATTTATCCGGTCGGACGTATTACAGGAAAGTTTGAAATAGAAAAATAGTTCCGAATCTTTTGCAATTATTCATTCGGATAAATTCATAATTACATCTCACAATACAATTCATAAGACATTAAGCTACCCACTGAGTCAGCCATGTTGCGAACGCAATCCAAGCGTCTGTGCTTCCTACCATTAGACGTATGGGCTGTGATGCGACGATTAGCAATCCGCCCAATGCGGTGGCGCGATGAATACGTCCGCGCGAGATTAGGTCGTAAAGAAGACAAGCCGCAACAAAGAGGTCTGTTACTCCAAAGAAAGCCGGCGGTCCCGCTTGGAGAAAGGCGAAAGGCAGGCGGGCGATTGCCGCTGCGAGAATCGAGATTGTCGCAAGAAGCATTAGCCTTTTATGCACGTCGGGTTGGCGGCGGAAATAGAAACCCGCGCCAATCAAAATCGCAAACACCAACATATCGGCGAGCGGAATCACTAAAAAGACGAGCGGCGGAATTCCCTCCGCCGGAGTTGCTCCCTGTTGCGCTCTGATGATGGCTGTTGTCGTGCCGATTAGAATCATCAACACGGCAATCACTGCACCGGCTACACCTAAACGCCGATGAATATCAGTCCGCTTTGCCGCGATAAGTATGGTTTGTGTAAAGTAAAGCACAAGCCAGGACGTGAATACGATTCCATGTAAATGAAGGAGCGGCATCAATGGCTGCGTAGTGAAATATGGTCTGAGAAAATACGTTCGCGCAAATCCGCCGAAGACGACACCGACGATTACGATTGCTATACCGATGTAGAAGAAACGCTCGCGTCGCCTGCCCGCGATTCCCGTAGGCATCCATTTAATTCCCTTTCCAACAGTTAATGGTTTCATCGAAGATCCTTAAGATATGTTTTCTCTGAGCCTTCTCTTGTTAGTTGTGAGCTAAGTATTGACTAACACAACGCCGTTAATAGTATCTAAAATATCGCGTGTTAACAAGCAAAATGATTTATAATTAATAATTCGGTTTTCTTTACTTGCCCGTTTAATCTCGCAATCTTTCGGCAACCGTTTGAGAAAAATATTCTTCTCGACTGCGCTAATTCCAATTTTCCGAATCGGGCGCGGTTCAGATTCATTTGCGCTTCGTTTCTTAAACCAGAAACGTCTTGCAGAAAAAAGCGGACAACAAAATTTTGTTATCCGCTTTTTCTTTTGATTTCTAATAACAATTTCTACAGATTGATTTTTTCGTTTTCACCGCCATCGGCGCGTTGTCCGGTTACAAGCGCTTTGACGAAACCGACAATCTGCACGAGCGTCGAAGATGGCGAATCCCAATACTCGGCTTGCTCGACATCAACTTTCAGCAGACAAATATTTGGGTCGTCCAAGCCTCTCGGAAACCACGCCTTCAAAATTGGATTCCAAAGCTCCTCCATTTTTGTGCGGTCTTTGCTGATTGAAGCCGCACCGGAAACCGAAACATAAACATTGTCTTCAGGTTTTGCATAAGACGCATTGACGCGGTTGTCGCGTTCGACTTCTTCAACTTTGTGCGTTTTGTCGCTTGTAAAAAACCACAGTTCGCCGTCAAATTCCGTCTTTTGCGTTGACATCGGACGACTTCTCAAAACGCCGTCGGTGTCAACGGTCGTCAACATCGCAAAGTCAATATCGTTGATTAAATCATTCAGCTTTTCTATCGCTTCCGCGCGTGTTTTATTGTTTTCCATTTTTTTTATTCCCTAGTTCGCCTAAATTTTTGCAGGCTCGCAAGCGCGAAACCCACAATAAATAAATTTTACAATCCAAAATCCAAAATCCAAAATCAAGATGTGTGGTCGTGAACAATCCGCCAGCCGTCTTTGAATTTACGAAAAACTAATGTGAATTTTCCGTGCGGGTTGTCTTTCTCACGCTGCAAAGACCAGCTTCCTAAAACGGTCGCCCAATCTTTATTCAAAACATTTATCGTCAAATCGGAAAACGTCAACACTCCCATTTTTGCTCGGCTGTCGTAGCTTTTTTTGTAACGGTCAAAGGTTGGTTGCCAGCCTTTTGTTACATTATCGCCGGAAACGAAAACGAGATTTTCGGATTTCCAGTAGCCTTGCATAAAGCCTTCGATGTCGCCGCGATTCCACGCCGCCGTTTGCTCATTCATAACTCGGCGAATTTCTGCGGCAGGTTTTGCTTCACCTTTCATATTTTGCGCGAACGCCGCGCCGAAACTTAAAAAAAGCAGAAAAACAGTAACCGTTATTTTCTTCATAATGTGAACAAGATAACACGCTTTAAATATATTATTAAACTATTTTCACAGCGGACGATTATAATTTTGCGCGCGATTTCACAGCCGAAAAACTCCGAATACCAATTCGACAAAAACCGCTTGTTTATCAAAAACAAGGACTGCAAAAAAGTGTTGACTAACAGGTTAATTATAGCGTATAAACTGCTTAACTTAATTAACGACTTACAGGAAGATTTATCAATGAAAAGCCAAAATTGGAAATGTTCCGTTCGGAGACTCGTTTGTTTCCTCTGTTTTACTTTACTCTTCATAACATTTGTAACTGTCGTATATCCGCAACGATTGACCAAATCTACCGACAATACTCAATCGTCACCCGTTCAACAATCGAGCGAAGAGGAAGAAGAAGATTTTATCAAACCGAGCCGTCCGACAATCGCAAATCCGGCTGAATTTCAAAAGCCGGGCGTTTTGCAAATCGAATACGGTTATGACGGAAACTTTCGCAGCGACGAGTTTTACTCGCAACAAACCGCGCCGCTCACTGTGCGTTTTGCCGCCAGCGAGCGTGTTCTGCTCGATTTTAATCTTGACACGGTAATCTCCGAAGTAAACGAGATGCGAGAGCGAAAAACCGGCGTCGGCGATACGCGCGTCGGCGTTCAAGTTCTCGCGCTGAAAGACACCGAGCGACATCCGGCGCTCGCTTTTGCTTATTACGTCAAACTGCCTTCGGCGAGCAGCGAAAAAGAACTCGGAACAGGGCGCACAGACCATCGCGTGGTCGTGCTTTTGAGCAAGAAAATCGGCAAAACCGACATTGATTTTAACGTCGCTTATTTAAATGTCGGGCGCGAATTCGGCGACGAACGGGCTTCGGGCGGGCAAGCGGCTTTTGCCGTTTCTCATGAATTCAAAAATAAATTCGGCATCACCGGAGAAATCGCCGGTCAGAGCGAAGACGACGTGCAGCCGAAAGGCGTTTTCGCGCTCGGCGCGTTGACCTTCAAAGCAAACAAGCGCGTTCAGTTTGACGCCGGAATGCGTTTCGGTCTGAGCCGGGAAGCGCCCCGCGTCGGCGTTTTCGCCGGAATAACGGTCGCCGTCGCCGATTTTTTCAAGAAATGATAAAGATTTTTGGCATTCGGTTAATTGTTTAGGAGAAATTTATGCGCCAATTTTTCAAAAATAACGGGCTTTCGATTGTGCTGTTCGCTTTGTTTTTTTTCTCGCTCGTCGGTCAGTATTTCATGGGCTTTCACGAATATAATGACGACCAAAAACAACACGGACAGCCGACGGTTGATTATATCGAATACTTTGGCGAAGGGCATTTTATCGAAGCGGTTTTCGAGAATTGGGAAAGCGAATTTCTGCAAATGGCGATGTATGTTGTGCTGACGATTTTTCTCTATCAAAAAGGCTCTTCGGAGTCGAAAGAACCGAATATCATTGACCGTGTTGACGTGCTTCCCGAAGATGCGAAAGACAGAAAAGACGCGCCGTTTCCGGTTAAGCGCGGCGGTTTTTTACTCAAACTTTATCAAAATTCGCTGAGCATCGCTTTATTTACGCTTTTTGCCATTTCTTTTATTATGCACGCCGTCGGCGGCGCAAAGGTTTATAACGAGGCGCAAGTTGAACACGGTGAAACCGAAAAGGTAACGACGATGCAATACATTGGCACGTCACGCTTTTGGTTCGAATCGTTTCAAAATTGGCAAAGCGAGTTTCTATCAATTGGTTTGATGGTCGTGCTCAGTATTTTCTTGCGCCAAAAAGGTTCGCCCGAATCAAAGCCGGTTGACGCCGCGCACAATGATACCGGAAACAGTTAATTTTTATGTTTTGGTAATAATTTAATTAGAAAACATTTTTTTGGTCATCCAAAAAATTAACAAAAACGAAAAAAGCGTGTTTGGTAATTTGCTAAACACGCTTTTGAAATTACGGTAAAAATACCGAAGAATTTTTAAAGATTAATCGTCCCCAAAATTATTAAGAACTTTTTTTATTCGGCGCGTTTGACGCTCGACATTTTCAACTTCGCGCACAAAATTTTCTAACTCATCATCCGCTTTTTTCTCGCGTCGCTTTTTTGTTTTCGGTTTCGCCTTATCTTCTTCAATGTTCACAGCGTCTTCGCTAATCCATTGTCCCGGCTCCGTTTCGTCCGGTGTCAAGCGCGGCGTATCCGGCGCGGTAAGTTCGGTTTGTTTAACGGACTTATTTTTATCGGGCAGTGCAGAGGACAAAGTTTTTTGATTTGGCGGCGCTTCAACCGTTTTTTGTGAAATTGAAGTTTTACGTTTGACTGAATCGTCTATATTGTCGTCTATCGCTTGCTGCGAAACTTCGGATGCAGTGGTTTTGTTTTGCGCCGGAAAATAATAAAATGCAGCGCCACCAGCAAGAGCAACAATTAAGAAAAGTAAAATTACCGCCAATGAAACATAACTTGTTCCCGCTCCAAGTCGAACCTCTGCGGGTTGCGCGTAAACCGGGACATGAACATAATTTTCGGATTGAATGTCAGCAAGCGGGACAACGGGCTGCGCCAATTGCGCCGCTCGTGGGTTAAAAAACGGCTGCTCGACTAGAACTTTCGCGTCGTCTTGTATTAAATTATCTGCGTGCTGCATATTTTTATTGAACTAAACCAATACATCTATTTCCCAAACGGACGAAAAAGCAAATTTCAGACCAAAAATTTAAATATTGTGCGATGATAATTAAAAGCTTAAAGGAGAAAAAACGAAAATGATTAGCAATGTCATACCGGCGGACGCTTTAATTGGAATGACCGTTTTATCCAGAACGACGGGAAACCGTCTCGGCGCGGTTCAGGATTTATATGTTGACCCAGTCGAAGGCTTGTTAAAAGGCGTAACGATTCAAACGTCGGACGGAAAACTTGCCGGAATTGATTACAACAATATATACAGCTTCGGTAAAGACGCGGTGATGGCGAACGACGACGAATCCATTGTCGCTATCAAAGACGATTGGCTGGAAAATCATTCGCACGCGAAAAAACATCTGCTCGGCGTAAAAATCGTTACCGAAAGTGGAAATCTGCTCGGACAGGTCGCCGATATTTATGTCCGATTGACCGAGCCGCCGTTTATCATCTACGACGTACGCGAATCAATTTTAGACAAACTTTTAGGGCGTAATTTCTTTATGCTCGCTTCCGCCGGAAGCGCTTTGTCCGACGACGCCAAGCGCATCGTCGTTCCGAACGACACGACAAAAAACGCCGCTTCGAGCTTGAGAGAGCTGATGAGCCACGTCAATGCGCCGATTCATCGAAAATCTCTGATAATTCGCACGCCGGACGAAGGCGAAGAAACAATTGTTAGCCAGTAAAATTTTTTTCGGGCAAGATTATTTCGTGTTTTTATAAACTGCCGGTAAAACCTATTTTGATTCTATGAGCATTGCAACCACGACGGGCGACCGAGGCAAAACCGCGCTTATCGGCGGCGAAAGAGTTTCAAAAGCAGACGAGCGCGTCGAAGCCTACGGCACGATTGACGAACTCGGCGCGGCGATGGGTTTTGCGCGTTCGATTTCAGGCGACGAAGAAACAAACGAATTAACGAAATCTATTCAGCGCGAACTGTTTATGGTCGCCGGTTCCGTAGCCAATCCTCAGTTTGAAAATGCGCTGACACCTTACGTTACGCCGGAAATGATTGAGCGACTGACGGCAGAAATTCATCGCATCGAAAACACGGAAGGCATTTTGTCGGATTGGAGTTTGCCGGGCGACGTTGCTGCGGCTGCGGCTTTTGACATTGCCAGAACTGTTTGCCGCCGCGCTGAGCGCTGCGTTGTGCGTCTTCAGGAATCGGGCGAAGCGGTTGACGAACAAGTTGTAACCTACCTTAATCGCTTGTCGGATTTGCTCTGGCTCTGCGGAAGATTTTTGGAAATGAAAGCCGGTGTTAATTCGCGTTTGCGGAGCGAAGAACAAGGCGGAAACAAATGGTCGCGGGCGTGGTAGAAACAATTACGAATTACAAATAACGGAAACTAAATCTTTAGTTCGTAATTCGTAATTCGTAATTCGTAATTCGTAATTGATTTAACTTATGCGAAAAATAATTCTCGGTCTCGGCATCAGTCTCGACGGCTACATCGCTCGCAAATCGGGCGCGGTTGATTGGCTTTCGATGGATTGGGATTATGATTGGATGGCGTTTTTTAAAACGATTGACGCGGTTTTAATGGGACGGAAATCTTGGGAAATTGCTCTCGGAATGAGTCCAAAACCAAAGTCCAAATCCAAAGCAAAATCGAACCCTTACGCCGGAATGGAAACTTATGTTTTTTCAAAAACATTAAAGGAAAGCGGTGTCGAAGAGGTTGAAATCGTTTCAGGCAATCTAAAAAAATTTGTCAAAAATCTAAAAGCGAAAGATGGCAAAAATATTTGGCTTTCGGGCGGCGGTGAACTGGCTAAAAGTTTTCTTGACGAGAATCTGGTTGACGAAATTCATCTTGGAATTATGCCGCATCTTCTCGGCGCGGGAATTCCGCTTTTTCCCGAATTGATTAGAGAAGTTCCGCTGCGGCTCGTTTCCTGCAAAACTTACAAACACAAAAAAGAAGAAAACGCGATGGTCGAGCTTTTCTACGCGGTGAAAAAAGATTGATGCGTTTGATTTTTCCGCCGCGCGAAAGTAAGTTTGGATTATGCGATTAAACTGAAAAAATCTTGTTTTTAATTTGCGGAAAACTTTGGAGGATAAAATTAAAAAATGGCTGATACGACAATAATTAAAATAGATTCGAGCAAATCGCCGATTGGCGAAATGGGACAGAAATATCTGGCTTCTGGCAAAAACGTGGCGATGCGTTTGTGGGAAAATCAAGAACCTGAGGAAGCAAAAGAAGCGGCGAAACGCGACTATGAAACGGTTGGATTTGTAATCAAAGGCAAAGCCGAACTGCATCTTGAAGGTCAAATGGTTTTACTTGAAAAAGGCGATTCGTGGGTTGTGCCGAAAGACGCTTCGCACACCTACAAAATTCTCGAAACATTTACGGCGGTCGAAGCGACTTACCCGCCGGCGCACGTTAACGGGCGCGACAAGGAATAAAGGAGAAAGGAGAAATGGTAAAGGAGAAAGATTAGGAATTGTTTATACTTTCGCCCTTCGCCTTTAGCCCTTAAAAAGTTATGCCTGATTGTAAATATTACGGTAGAATTACGAGAGGAGAGCTTGCCAAATTCCGAAAAGATTTGGCGAAGGAAGGCGTCAATGTTCCGGCAGGCGACGATGTAAATGTTGAAGGACCATACGGAATCGAGCTTCGCGCGACTTACAGCGAAGCGAAGGAAACTCTAAAAATTTGCATCACCAAAAAACCTTTTTACATTCCCGAATCGGAAATCTGGAAAATTGTTGACACCGGCACGAGTCCGTATGTCGATTGATTCAAAACTGATTCGATAATTTTAACGAATCGGTTTTGCGGCAGCTTTTCCGTCGTCAAAATTAATTCGAGCGAGGTTCAAAATCATTTTCAAAAGCCCTGTCCAAACAAATCGGCGGGCTTTTTATTTTGCCAAATTTTGTCGTATGCTTTCCGATATTAAAGATAAAATCAGCGGCAAATAAATTCTGCTCCTCGTTGAAATTTTGCATCAAAAAACCTAAACGGCAAATCGTTTTGCAAGCGATGGAGATGTATGAAAATGAAAATAAAACTTAAAAGTCTAACAAAACTTTTTTTAATGGGGCTGACGCTTATCGCGTATTCGGCAAGTGTCGGAAACGCACAGCGCAAAACCGACGGCGTGCAGAATATAACGCAAAGTTTTGCCGAAGACGTTCATTCTTATTCGAATCCGAAAGAGGTGAGAGTGCGTCACGTGGATTTGGATTGGATGGTTTTGTTCGATAAAAAGATTTTGCAAGGCACGGCGACGCTGACGGTTGAACGCGCTGCAAACGCGCAAAACGCCCCTTTAATTTTGGACACGCGCGATTTGAAGATTGAAAAGATTGAAGCGTCCGTCAACGGAAAAAAATTTACGCGAACCGAATTTCAACTCGGCGCTGTGGATAAAATTCTCGGCGCGCCTTTGACGATTCAACTTCCCCGAAATGCAAAATCGGTTCGCATTTCTTATTCGACAAGTCCCACAGCTTCGGGTTTGCAATGGCTTGAGCCTTCGCAGACGGCGGGTAAGAAAAGGTCGTTTATGTTTTCGCAGGCACAGGCGATTCACGCGCGCTCGTTTATACCTTTGCAGGATTCGCCGCAAGTTCGTGTCACGTATTTGGCGCACGTTCAAACGCCGCAAAACCTGCTTGCCGTAATGAGCGCGGAAGGTAATCTGCAAACTTCTGCACGCGGCGGTGATTACCGGTTTAAAATGCCGCACGCCATTCCACCTTATTTAATTGCGATTGCGGTCGGCGATTTAGAGTTTCGCTCTTTGGGAAAACGCACCGGTGTTTACACCGAACCTTCGATGATTGAGAAAGCGGCGTTTGAGCTTACCGATACGGAAAAAATGGTCGAAGCAACCGAAAAGATTTACGGCGCATATCGTTGGGACAGATATGATTTGTTGGTTTTGCCGCCGAGTTTTCCATTTGGCGGAATGGAAAATCCGATGCTTACATTTGCCACGCCGACGATTTTGGCGGGCGATAAAAGTCTGGTGTCTTTGGTCGCGCACGAACTCGCGCATTCCTGGTCGGGAAATCTTGTAACAAACGCGACGTGGCGCGATTTCTGGCTCAACGAAGGTTTTACAACTTACCTCGAACGCCGCATTATTGAAGCCGTGTATGGAAAACCGCGCCGCGAGATGGAAGCCACGCTTGGTCGCAACTCGCTCGAAGAAGAAATGGCGAGTATGGCGACGCGCGACCAGATTCTTCACGTTGACCTCAAAGGGCGCGACCCGGACGAAGGTTTCACTGGCGTTCCGTATGAAAAAGGCGCGTTATTTTTGCGTTATCTTGAAGAAACCTTTGGGCGCGAAAAATTCGATAAATTCGTGCGCGGTTATTTCGACAGCCACGCATTTCAGAGTATTACAACCGCCGATTTCGTTGACTATCTAAACAAAAATTTAATCGCTGCCAATCCGCAAACGGCAAGGCGCGTGTCTGTTGAAGATTGGATTTATCAACCAGGTTTGCCGGTCAACGCGCCGCAGCCCGCTTCCGATGCTTTTGTCAAAGTTGAAGCCCAAGCGAAAAATTACGCGAGCGAAAAAATTGCGCCAAACAGAATTCAAACCCGCGCTTGGACGACGCAGGAATGGCTTCATTTTTTGAAATCTCTGCCCGAAAATTTGAGCGCGAAACAAATGTCGGAACTCGACCGCGCATTTAATCTGACAGACAGAGGCAATTCGGAAATCGCGTTTCAATGGTTGATAATGTCAATCAAAAACAATTACTCGGCGGCTTTCCCGCGCCTCGAAGAATTTCTAACATCAATCGGACGGCGCAAGTTTGTTCGCCCGCTTTTCGCCGAACTCGCCAAGACGCCCGAAGGAACAAAACGCGCCGCCTCGATTTATACAAAAGCGCGTTCCGGTTATCACCCGATAACGCAGGCGTCGGTTGATGAGATTTTAAAGTGGCAGACTCGATAGCGCGGGATTTTTAGAGACTAGAGGAAAACTTAGCCGCGGATTTGCGCGGACGGACGCGGGTAAGAAATTTTTAATCATCCCGCTTCGCGTGAAAACAGATAAACACAGATGAAAACCGGATAAAACAAATTCGTTTTTCATCTGTAGTTTAATTTTTCCAAAATCCGCGTCATCTGCGGTAATCCGCGGCAAAAACTTGTCTTAAAAAATCTTACTTGATAGTTCACTGCCCAAATTGTTAATTGCGAAAATTCTGCGTAACCATCAGCCCGCGCTTGCCACCGTCCAAAATCCCAATGCCGACGCGACCGAATCTCGGTTGTAATATATTTGCGCGATGTCCCGGCGAATTCATCAGTCCCGTATGCGCCATTTGCAGCGCCGGCGCTAGCGCGAGATTTTCTCCGGCGGTTCTAAATCGAACTTCAGATTCGCGTATTCGGTCGAAAGGGCTTTTGCCTTCCGGCGTTCTATGCGCAAAGAAACCGCGAGCAAACATATCCGCCGAATGCCTTCGGGCAACTTCCGTCAGTTCCGGGTCGGCTTCAAGCGGCGCAAGTCCGTTCGCGGCGCGTTCTTGATTAACCAGCCGCAGCATTTCGGCTT